>OJJU01000003.1_pt1 | contig 194875 bp, 206 predicted proteins | sample 1596141 | NCBI WGS metagenome assembly OJJU01 (sample SAMEA4350150, study PRJEB24818) | metagenome | biome: human; feature: gut; material: faeces | place: Denmark | collected 2013-09
CTACCCGTCACTACCGACTCCGCCATCATCACACACACACCCCCCAGGCCTACCCCTCCCTATTCGCCGGCCGCGCCAGATGTGTATAAGACGCAGGTCACCAGTTGCCCCACAGCCAAAGCAGTAAAAGTAATCCTCGTTCAGCTTCATGCTGGGTGTACGGTCATTGTGGAAGGGACAGCAGACCATGTTGCCACGGTTTACTTCCAATCCGTAGTATTCGGCAGCCTCTTTCACGGAAACTGCCATCTTGATTTGTGTAAATAAATCCATACCTGTTTCCTCTGTAAAATAATTGAACTTCGCCGTTCTACCCGATGCCGTTCCTGCCCGAGTCCTTACCCCGGCGTTGGCTCTTCCTTGGTACGCGGAATGCGGTACTTCTCCGGAAGCATATCCTCATCGGACGGTCATGAAATTCTCAAGGTGCTGCGTAGGTTATGTCTAAATTTTAGTAAGAAAACAGGCCCTTTCCCGTATATCCAAGAGGTAGGAAAAGTGGGGTAGAAGTTGAAATTTTCCACGCTTTGAGACACAAAACGGAAAAGCATGATATAATACGGAAAAATGGAAAAGGAGGCTGCTGTATGCAAGTCAAGCTGACAATCGGAGAGCGGCTGAAAGATTTACGAGTAGAGCGAAAGCTGACTTTGGAGCAGCTTGCCAACGAAGTGGGTATCTCAAAATCCTCACTTGGCAAATATGAATCAGATAACGGCAAGGACATCAGCCCGTACAGCATTCTGTTGCTGGCTGACTATTACGGTGTTTCCTGCGACTATCTGATGGGACGGACGGAAACAAAAAATCACCCAAACACAGCTCTGCATGAGCTGCATTTGAGTGATGCTTCGATTGACGTATTGAAAACGGGCAAGTTCAACCACCGGCTGCTGTCGGAGCTGATCTACCACAAGGATTTCCAGCGCTTCATGCTGGATGCTGAGATTTACGTTGACCGGATCGCGGATATGCGGGTCAACGATATGAATGCCGTGCTGGAAGCCGTCCGGCAGATGGCGTTGATAAAAAATGGCGGCGAAGAAAATGACCTGCACCTGCGGACATTAGAAGTGGCGCAGATTCGGGAAGATGAATATTTCGGAAGCCTGATTGCGGATGACCTGAAAGGCATTCTCCGTGACATTCGGAGTGAACACCGCCCCGATACCATGACGGCGGATGAAATCTCCCTTGCAGCAACTATGCAGGATCAGTTACAGGACGCGATGAACTTTGAGGGAAGCTCCGAGGAAAAGAAAGCGAAAGCATTGCTTTCCACATTGGGGATTGATTACGATGTCATCACAATGGAACAATTTGTCAACTTGATCGAGGTACTAAAGCTGTCCAAACACCTGAAAACTCCCATCAGCCAGCGTGGGAAAACGACCATGACCCACGGCAAGGGAAAGCGGAAGAAACGCTGAAACAAAGGCAGCGCTGTGGTGGGACGAAGGCTTTTATATACCTCTGCTTCCTTTTCCGGACAGGCGGATTTTGTTTCTCAAAAATCCTGCGTTTGTGCTGTAGCTCACATCACAAAATCCGCCTGTCCTACTGCCGCGAAAAAGCGTTTGCCGCCACCCTCTGCCGCACCGCAGAGTACACCGTCAACCCCTTTCCCGCGTCAGACGGAAGCAAAGGTATAACACACTAGACTTTCCGAGGGAAAGTCGTGTGCCAAGGAAGGCACTGCCCTCCTTTGGAAACCTCCCGCCAAGGGGAACGCTGTTCCCCTCTAGACTCCCTTTGCCAACAGGGATGCTACTCGCCCCTATTGGATGACCCAGAGCCAAAGGGGCTTTGCCCCTCTGGACACCTCGCCTGTCCGTGCAGTGGCTATCCATCCTGCTCCTGCACAATGGTGCCCCCAGACCCGAACAGAAAAGACCAGGCACGAAAATCCACCCAGAATAAGGGTGAATTTCCGTGCCTGGTTCATTGTTTATGACACTGTAATTTGAACCGCGTTTTCTCGAACCTGATTGATAGTCTCCATCAAAGCGGTTCTGGTTTTTGCATCAAACAATTTGATAAAACTGATTGGCTTGTCAAACGGTGGCTTGGTCAGCTCTGCGACATTTTCCATATATCCGTTCAACTCAATATGATTGATGATTTTGTTTACAAAAGCAATCTGCTTTTGATTCAGAGATTGGTCATTGATAAAAGCGGAAAACGCCTGCATAGCCGCTTCATGATCTAGCTTAGCGATCTTGCGAATGAGCAAGCCAAAGGGTGTGTCGCCAAACTCTCGGGCATAATCTTCTTTGCTGCCCAATTCGCTAGTTAGCACCCGCTCCAGTTCCTGATAATCGCCCATAGCCAGCGGAATATTATGGGTCAGCTTATATATGGCCAGCGTATTTCCATGCTCGTTCACATAGCGATTGACCTTGGCACGGTAGTCTTCAAAGTCATAGGCAGCTTCCAGCTGGACGCCCTCCTGACTGTCAATAATCGGGTCAGTCAGCTTGGTGACAATCTGCCTCTGTGCTACGCCACCTTCATCTAAAAATCGAATCAGCTCCCGCAGCTCCTTCCGAACCTGCTCAAACAGCAAAATATCATTCGCGTCCCAAAATGCATCGGTGTGAATCTCCTGAAGCATGGGCAACTTTGCCTTGATCTGCGGAATGCTGGCCTTACGCTCCAGTAGGGAAGCGGTGTCGCACAGTTGCTTTTTTACATACTGGAAAGCGGGCATCTGCTCGATGTGTGCCAGAATTAGGCCATACATGAAATTATCAAACCGCTTTGCAAACTCGTCAGCCTCGTCTGAGCGTACCAGAGGTGCAATCTGTGTGAGCAACTCGCCCTTGTCACCTTCGCTTATGGACACGAAGGCTTCCGGCTTTTTATATTTCTCCACATACTGCATCCGCAATTTTACGGCAATCAGGTCTGAGTTGAGCGCCATCACCTGCTTGTGACAGGTGTTGACAATCTCCTTGCGCCATGCCTGATAATCCTCACCGGCAAAGGTGTTTTCCTGTAGCGCCATGGCGATTTTGATTTGTTTGCCGAAGATGTTTTCCGACAGCGTTTTGGTTTCTCTGGTTTCGTAGCCTTCTTCGTGCTGCCGGAAGTATTCGAAGTTGCCGCAGTAGTCAAAAATCAGAAAGCGCCGCTTGTCGGTATAGGTTCCGTCAATCTGGTCCACGCAGGCCAGCCCTTTGCATAGCCGGGTGCCGCGGCCAATCATCTGCCAGAACTTTGCCTTTGACCGAACCTTTTTGAAAAACACCAGATTGACGCATTCCGGCACGTCGATGCCGGTGTCCATCATGTCCACCGATACGGCAATGTGCGGTTCTTTTTCCGGCTGCTTGAAATCATCAATGATGGTCTGGGCATAGGCGTCGTCGCAAATGACCCGCTGGGCGAAGCTGCCCCGGTACTGGGGGTACAGCTTATTGAACCGCTCCAGAATAAACTCCGCGTGGCGTTTGTTCTGGGCAAACAGGATGGTTTTCCCCAGACGGTCGCCGCCCGCCACCTTGATACCCCGGTCCATCAGGTCTTGCAGTACGATGTTCACGGTGGTTTCGTTGAACACAAATTTATTGAGGGCAGCAGAGGGGATAAAGTCTGGCAACTGACCGTCTTCGATGAAATCATCCTCATATCGCTCTTTGTCCTCTTCGGACAAATCATCATAGGAGATGCCTTCTTCCAGAAAACGGGTCTTGACCTCGTAGTTGTAATAGGGAACCAGCACATGGTCCTGTTGCACCGCCGTTTCATAATCATAGGCATAGGTGGGCACGCCGTGTTCCATCTCGAAAAAGTCGTAGGTGTTCCGATCCACATCGGTCTTCGGCGTGGCGGTCAGACCCACCATGAAGGCGTCAAAATATTCAAAGATGGCCCGGTACTTTTTGAAGATGCTCCGGTGGCTTTCGTCAATGATAATCAGGTCGAAGTGCGCCGGAGTAAACAGCTGCCGCCCGTCCTTGGACTTGGTGTCATCAATGGCGTTGAGGATGGTCGGATAGGTGGAGAACACAATGCGGGCGTTCCGGTCGTCCTTGTTGGAGCAGAGGTTGCACAGGGACATATCCGGCAGATAGTTCTTGAAATCGTCCTTTGCCTGCTTCACCAGCGCGGTGCGGTCGGCCAGAAACAGAATGTTGGTCACCCATTTGCCTCGGCTGAGCACATCGGTCAGGCTGGACGCGGTTCTGGTTTTGCCGGTGCCGGTGGCCATCACCAGCAGATGCTTGCGGAACCCCTGCGTAATCTGTTCGCACACCGCTCGGATGGCTTCCTTCTGGTAATACCGGTCAGTGATTTTGTCATCAATGGAAACGCCCATCAAATCCATCCGCTCGGTGCGCCGGTTCATCAGCTTTTGCAGGTCATCCTTGCTGAAAATGCCACTAACCTTCCGTTGCGGGGCGGTCTGGTCATCCCAGAAGTAGGTTTCAAAGCCATTGGTGGTGAACATCATGGGGCGGCGGCCAAATTTCCGTTCCAGACAATCCGCATACAAAACCGCTTGTTTGCGTCCAAAGTTTGGGTCCTTGCTGGTGCGCTTGGCTTCCACCACCGCCAGGGGCAGGCCGTCCTTTCCAAACAGCACATAGTCGCAGAAGCCAGGCTGACCTGGCATCCCGGCCATATTCTCCACACGATACTCCTCCTGTACATCAGCATCTGGGCCGGTGAACTTCCAGCCCATCAGTTTGAGGTCCACGTCGATGTAGATTTTGCGGGTCTTGAATTCCGAGAGGTCCTCCGGCTGGAAGGTGCGTTCCTTCTGATGCTGCTCCTTTTCGGCGGTGTATCGGGTGGACATCTGCTCGATTTGCTTGCGCAGCGCCTCGATCTCGGCATCTTTCTGGTCCAGCAGACTTTCCTGTTCCTTGATTTTCCGGGTGTCCACCGCCACCTTTCCGGTGGGGACAAGATTCTCGTCGAAGGTGCGCTCCTGATAGTCCGCGCCATAGCAATAGTCGATCCACTGCACAAACTCAAACAGACCGCGCAGAGAAGCAAGCGCATCACTTGGCTGAACGCTGCGCTCGGTATGTACCGCCAGATTGCCCAACTTGATGATAAAAGGCATCTTGCCCCAAGTGTCGGAGTCCACAGCGAAGCGGAAAGTTGGCTCGTGAATGAGGGATTGCAGATTGTCTTTGTAGGGCATTTTCATGGACTTGTCCGCTGCATATACCCATTTTACTGCCAGCTCCAATGCCTTACGGCAGCCTACTGCACACATGGCAGGAGCAGAAACATAAATTTTCTCAGCTTCCATGCAGGCGGGGGCGAAGAGGGCATATTCAGTTTTGGCTTTGAGAAAGGAGAAGTTAGTCATCACATCATCTCCAGTATTTTATTTCTTTTGAACTCATCATGTCCTCATATTGTTTCAACGCGGTTTCCTTATCTGTATGAAGTAGTTGGTAAACCTGTTCATCATCTTCTTTTTCGGCATCTATTGAAAAATCAATATACGATAATAAGTCTATACGGTTAGAAATTAACAGCTCTTTATTTATCTGCTTGCTGTTCATGCGCTTTACACTGTTGTCATCAATTATGATTATTCTGGGAACGCGCTGAACAGTATCGACAAACGCCAAAAATAATTCTGGCGTAATTGGCATACCAAGCAAGTCATATTCTATACCATCTTTTTCACCGTAAATATTGTAACAAATACGGAACCTTTGGCCTTAAAAATACACAGTTGCGATTCCTTCATTGTCTCAGCCAAAGCCCGAGGAAACAAGCCAACATCCGGAGCAATGTTTATCTTCAAAAACTCGTTTGCCAGCATGGCCAGGTAAACATTTTGCGGTACATCAGGAAAAATGTCCTTTACATGTTTAATATGCTGCGGATCGTTTTTGTATTGTGTATCAATAATATAATTTGACAGATGTACAAAAACAGGGTTTCTAAACAGTAGTGATGACATAAATTGCCTTAGTTTATCAATTTCCACCCGCGCCAACTCAAATTCATCTGAATCTCGTAAAGCATTTTTTATCTTTGAGATAATTGTTGCGTATTCGCCTTCCAGTTCGATAAAACTGTTCTCGATCTCATTTGGTGCTGCAAAAACATGAGTTTTGCTATCTGGATCAATTGCAATTTGATCATATAGGTAAGAACGACAGCAAATATTGTCGATTGAAACCATTTTGGCATTTTCATCATTAGCAAAAACAACATAAACTTGTTCTGATTTTTGATTTCTCACAGAAAAGTTTTTTAAGTAAGCCTTGGGGACATAATGTTGTTTTCTCGTGATTTGCTTGTCTAAAACCTCTGTATATTCCATGACAATGTTGCTCCCACCAATATTTCCTATATTCAAATCTTCTCAGCATCACGGTCTCAGCACTAAAATCGATCAAGAAATCATCATTTTATCTAGCCCTAATTCTGCAAGCTTTGTATTAGCCTCGAAAAATTCTGCATTATTGGAAAATGGTTATCTAGTACATAGAACTGCCGATCTTGCCCATCTTTCAAGAAGAATACTTGTTTATCCCGTGCTGAGCTAGTTAGGCTCTCTCTATGTAAGCATACAAAATAATCTAATGTCTTTTCTTCTGGAAGCCGTTCCTGGATATATCCTTTTGTACTTCTGTCATATTTATAACCGAACTCTTTATACAATCGTTGTTTTCCAATACGAGTTTTAAAAGCAAACATCGCTAATTTTATATGTTTTGTTTCATCATGCAATTGGAAAAATTTATTTTTTGCAATCGTTTCTGTTAAATCATCCAAGGTCGCATTTCCTTTGACTTCTATAACCATTATGCAATCATTTGGTTCAACCAGGAAAATGTCTCCGGCTAGTTGACGTCTATAAAAATTTTTCCTACATATGATGATGTCACATTGTGGGCTTTGATGATTAGCCCAAGCAATAAAGCCGGTAACAAATTCTAGCATTTGAAACCGTTCCTGGAGACATTTTTTGAGAATGTTTTCTCCACATCTACCCATCTCAGCATGATGTTTTAACTTTTCAGCTATAAAATATTTGCAAAACAGAAGTTCCTCCGAATATTCCTCATATATCTTTGTAACATCTTCTTCCATAATAGACCTCTCACTTGCTTAAAATTTTCGTTTAGAAGTCTTTTTGAGCATTTGATAGCCTTCTGTTCCGCTAATTTCAAGCATCGAATATTTCTTTAGCATTTTCTCTAAACTTATACGAATTTGGACAGGGGTATAAGAAGTTAATGCCCCTTGGTTAATGATAGACTTCGTCCAAATTCTTTGCTGATTATAGAGGCTCCAAAAACGATTCATATCAAAATTGGGATTCTGTGCCGCTATTTGTTGCACCATTGCGTTAAGCGTATTTCGATCTGCTTCCGAAACGCCTTGCGGAATCATATTTCCCATAGCAGAAGTGATATTTTGCGCTGTAACTCCGGTACAAGCATTATTAAGATCGGCCACAATAAACTGCGATTCTATATTTGCCAAAACATTTTGTGTTATCTGAAAGGAATTCTTTTGGAAAGCCTTCATGAGCATCTGCTGTTCCTGAATCTCTGACACATACTCATATAGTTGATTCAGTGCTGTATAGCTGGTCGCGTCCATTTTTCGGACAAAGTAATGTTTGTACTTGTTCCAATAATCCGTATCCATCAAGGGTAGTGATTCATAGAACGCCGTTTCGTTTAATTGTCCGTCAACAATGAACGTAGAGATTTCCCTTAATCGCTCCTGGAATTCATCGATTTGAAGGACGATAAGAGAAGCTGCATCAATCTTTTTCTTCCGTTCCTGCAATATGTAAGTTGCAAGGGCAAAGCTACCTACGATAATAAGCAAAATGTTTGCCCAGTTATCTTTTATAAACTCTAACATACTTTATATTCACCTCAGATACTGGCGTAGTATTTGACTCAAAACCATAACATTTGCTGCTCCAAATAACTCCTCTGCCAACATTTGCTGCTGTTGAGGGGATAATTTTTGAATTGATCTCATTGCCTGAATCAAATCCTGCTTTGCTTTTTTATAATCGTCTGTGGGTTCCATCCCCAGTGTTAATTTATATTCTTCCATTTTCTTACCTCACCCAAAGTATTCCTGCATCAGCGCCTTTTTCAGCGTTTCAAGCTTTTCAAGGCTGCGGCTGATGGTGGTTTTTGATTTTTCTGTTTGATTAACAAAGGCAGCAAATTGATTTTGTAGGTCCATTGGGGGTTCATATATTGCAATTTTATAAAACTCACTATGATTTAAATCTGGAATTGTTGATGTACCAGCTCGTTTTTTGAGCTCTGTTTGTATTAAATCCAAATTTAAATACTCAACCAAAAATTCTTTGATATATTTATCTCGATCAAAATCAATAAGAAAAAAGTTATTATGAAATACTCCTGCAACATTGGTAATTACCATCCCGGAATTTCCAGTACGGGTCATTAAAACATCGTCTTTAGTGCATATAACTGTACTCTTTGGATTCTTAATATATTCTTTATCCTTTGCTCCATGTAAATACGCAACTGTGATATATTCATAACAGTTTTCTTCAAAATGTGTTAATCGTTTGGAAATCGGTATTTGTAGCCCCTGTCGCACTGTACAAATTTCTTTGAACGTTCTCATTTTCCAGTTTTTTTCGTTATTCTGTGGATCTCCAAACATCTCCACAAACCTTGCCTTGACCATCTCATCCAGCTTATCCAGCTGCTGGCGGCGTTTGGCAATCAGGTCGCTCACTTTGTCCAGAATCGCCGCGATTTTGCGCTGTTCGTCAATGGGTGGAAGGGGAATTTCTGTTTCAGAAAGTGTTTTTTTATTGATGGCCTTGAATGTACTTCCAGTACCTTTGGAATTTAGTTCGTCAACCTTACCTGATAACGCATGCCATAAATATTCCTGAGCACAAATATCCTCGTTTACCGTTAAAGCAGCTAATCCTCGGCCTATACAGCATTCACAATTTGCGATATTCAACGCGCCAATTGGTGCACGAACAGAGATTAAAATATCTTTTTCCCGTGCTATTTTGGTTGGCTCAGAGCACCACATACGAACCGCAGGATAAATCTCTCCAATATCTGCATTTCCCTGAAAAAACGGAAGGCCGTTACCATCTTCGTTGTATGTGGAAGAATCCGGAGACTGTCCCATATTTATCGCACAAATTTCTTCTAACCTCGCCATCATAGCATCTCCTCCAATTCTGCCAGCCCTGCGGTGATCTCCAGTTCCAGTTCGTGCAGGTCTGCCATCAGTTCCGTGGTCGAGGGGTACTCCACCGGCACATACTCCACCTTTTTGTACTTGTTGATGGATAAGTCATAGTCATTGTCCGCAATTTCCTGTTTCGGCACAAAAAAGCTCTGCTCCGTGCGCTTGTGGTCAGCTTCCTGGTCCAGATGGTGGAACCGCTCGATGATGTCGGGGATGTCATTCTCCTCCACCTCGCTGCGCTTATCGTCCAAGGAAAAGCCATCGGACTTCATATCATAGAACCAGACATTTTCGGTGCCGCCTGCGCCTGTCTTGGTGAACACCAACACTGCCGTGGAAACTCCCGCATAGGGTTTGAACACACCGGAGGGCATAGAGATCACTGCGCGCAGCTGATGGTTATCTACCAGTTCTTTGCGAATAGCTTTGTGCGCCTTGGAGGAGCCGAACAGCACGCCGTCCGGTACGATGCAGGCGCACTGACCACCCTTTCTCAGCATCCGCAGGAACAGCGCCAGAAACAACAGCTCGGTCTTTTTGGTGTTGGTCACGGCTTTCAGGTTGTCGTTGATGCTTTCTGCGTCCACGGTGCCCTTGAAAGGCGGATTTGCCAGACACATGGTAAACTTATCGCTGATCTGATTCTGCTTGGAAACACTGTCCTTGTAGTCGATCTCCGGGTGGCTGATGGAGTGTAGCATCAGGTTCATCGCAGAAATGCGCAGCATGGTGCGGTCTGTGTCAAAGCCGGTGAAGGCGTCCCCAGCAAAGTGCTCCCACTGCTCGGAAGTCATGGTATCCTCGTAGTGGTTGCGAATGTACTCCGCGGCGGAGACCAGAAAGCCTGCCGTGCCGCAGGCCGGGTCGCAGATGGTGTCGTTCGGGGTGGGTTGCAACAACTCCACCATCATTTCCCGGATGTGCTTGGGAGTGCGAAACTGGCCGTTCTGCCCAGCGGTAGCCAGTTTGCCCAGCATGTACTCGTACAAGTCGCCCTGCATATCCAAATCGGCAATGTCATGCTCATACAGGTCATCCAACCCTGTGATGATTTTTTGCAACACCTGCGGCGTAGGAATCAGGAACATCGCATCGCTCATGTACCGGGCAAAGGCCGTCTCATTCTGCACATCACTGCTGGAATCGTCGGCGATTTCCACCAGTTCCCCCTGCTCGGTGAAGTCCGGCAGGCGGCCATGTTTCATGTTTTTGATGGCAGGGAAGACCCGCTGGGAAATTACATTGAAAATATCGCGGGGATCGTTGTTCTTGAATTTACTCCAGCGCATGGACTGTCCAACGGCAGACTGGGGGAAAATCTTCTCCATCTTCTCGCCAGTCATATGCTCAAATTCTTCCGTTTCCAGCTCTTTTTCGTCCAGAGAGCGGATAAACATAAGATAGGTCAGCTGTTCGATGACGGTTAGAGGATTGGTAATGCCGCCCGCCCAGATGTCCGTCCAGATTTTATCTACTTTATTTTTAATCACACCTGTAATCATGCATCTATTCCTCCGTTTTCTGTATCAGGGATAAATTCCATCACGTCTCCGATATTGCATCCCAGCATGGTGCAGATTTTTTCCATGCTGTCCATGGAGACAGGCTCACCTTTACTTAATCGTGCTAAAACATTGGTGCTGATTTTTGCACGGTGCATCATGTCGGTTTTGCTCAAACCATGATCGATCAACTGTTTCCACAGCCGATTGTAACTGATTGCCATCCCGCACCTCCTGATTTTTTCCTATTTACTAGTATAACGGATATTGTGCTAAAAGACAAATAAAATTCACGAAATCGTGAGCTATTGATTGGCAAAAACGTGGTCTGGATATTGGAATCCCAGACCACGTTTTGCTTTGAGCAAGACAGGCTTGCCATCAAATCATTTGAAAATGCTTTAGTGCATCCATAATTGCAACTTCCTTTTCCGGCGGGCACTGTGGTACTTTCGCGTCTTCTTTCTTTGACAGATTATAATTCTGCCCCACATCTAGCCCGCACTTCCGCTTAACCTGGGAGATATACAGGCTGGACACCTTCAGGCCGTGCTTTTCCAGCACATAGGCTTTGATCTCATCATAGGTGGCTTTACTCTCAGCCGATGTCAAATCCAGCTCGTCCATCTTCACTTCGATCTCGATATGTTCCTTGCTTTGAAGTTTGGACAATAAACATACCGTTTCCACATGCACCGTCATCGGAAACATATCTACTCCCACGCCCTTCTCCATCCGGTATCCATGCTTTGTCAGGAACTGCAGGTCTCTCACAAGGGTTTCTGGATTGCAGGAAACATAAATCACTTTCCTGGGAGAGAGTCTGAGCAGGGAGGTCAGAAATTCCTCGCTGCTTCCGCTTCTTGGCGGATCCATGAAGACAACATCGATTTTTTCATTCTTTTCTGCCAGCTCTGTCATGAATACTCCGGCATCATTCTGATAAAATTGAATATTGGATATCTGATTCTGTCTGGCATTGATCACAGCATCCTTTACCGCATCCCGGTTCAGTTCCACTCCGATTACCTCTTTGGCATAATCAGAAGCAATAAGTCCGATCGTACCGGTGCCGCAGTATGCGTCCAGCACCTTTTCCTTTCCAGTCAGTCCTGCATACTCGATTGCCTTTCCATAAAGCTTTTCTGTCTGAACCGGATTCACCTGATAAAAGCTCTTGGGAGAAATCTTAAAGGTCTTGGCACAGAGCTTATCCAGAATAAAACCGGGACCGTAGATAACCTGTTCCTTCTTCTCTCCCAGCACCATACTGGTACGTTTATCATTCACATTGATCACTACTGTAGTGATCTCCGGATGTTCCTTCCTTAAAGCCTTCACAAAGTTGTTCTTGGATGGCAGAACCGGTGATGCCAACACAAGTATGACCATGATCTCTCCGGTGGCATGTCCAACCCGAACCAGCACATGGCGGAGAAGTCCATAATCGGTATCCTCATCATAAGTTTTGATTTTGAAGGATTTTAACAAACTTCTGACTGTCCTGATAATGGCATCTGCCTTTTCGTTTTCCAGAAGACAGTTATCCACAGGCACCAAATAATGGGTTCCTTCCCTGTAATTTCCGGAGATGATGTTGCCCTTCTGGTCTCTGCCAAAGGTTGCCTTAACCTTATGCCGGTAATGCAGCGGATTCTCCATGGCAATAAACGTTTCCAGCCTGCCAAAGCTCCGCAGCTGTTCCTGCAGCTGCTTCTCCTTTTTCTTTACCTGCTTTTCGTAAGGCACATCCAGAAGCTGACAGCCACCGCATTTTTCAAATACCGGACATACAGACTTCTGTTTCTGTACAGGCTTTTTCATTTCCCCGGATTTTTTCCCCTTATTGCTGTCAGTCTGTTTCCCCCGATATTTTTTCCCGTTAAAATTTCTTTTTTCCTGCTTTTCCATAGCTTTCCTCTTATCCTTCACCCTTTTAATCCAAAAGGATCCACTGGATTCCTTTTTCATATGCATGGCAGCACAAAAATACCCCGGACCAGCCGGGGCATCCTTTATTTTTCATTTGGTTCCATCTTACGTATCTTCACAGACTCAAGCCCTGTGACCAGATCCCTTGCCTTGTCTACATCCGCTTCATTGATCCGAATCGTAAAAACATTCTTTTCCTTGCTTTTATCTTTGTTCATAAGTCGCTGCCAGAGAGTCCTATCCTGCCATTCAATAAAATAGGAAATTCTGTTTTTCAAAAACAGCTTTTCCAGCTTCTCCTTGCTCTCCAGGCTGTACACCTTGCAAAATGCCACTTCCCTGTCAAATACTTTATTGCTGAATGTAATTGCTGACATAGCTTCATCTCCTGTCCTGTATCGTATTTCCATACCTGCTTTATGTCAACTGCTTTTTCATTATAAAGCATTTTCGGTTAACATTTCAAGGTAAAAAACAGATTCCCTGCCAGTATTTTAAACCAGCTTTTTAGAAAGATCCCACAAAGGCTTCTGCTGTATATACTGTTCGTTCAGCCAATCCGCTGCTTCCATCACCCCATCTGCAGAAAAATCAAATTCCATCCGCTGCTTCTTTTCTTCCGGTGTTTTGGCATAGCAGCATGGCTCCGGCCAGATCGTCACAAGAAGAACCTCCTTTTCCTCCTCGTTGTCCTCTTCCTGTACCTTTTTTTTATGCTTTTTCAGCATATATCTCATACCATCCATACTGGCACAGTACTCTTCCTTTTTTATATAGTTAAAAATGTGAAACTTATCTTTCTCTATCACAGTACCAATTCCTTTACATCAGTCTTGAAATCTGACGTTCATATAAGCTATGATCTCATCTACACATCTTTCAAATCCAAGCTTGGAACTGTCAAGACACAGATCATAGTTCCTCGCATCTGTCCACTCCAGTCCGGTATAGTACCTGTGATAATCTGCTTTGCGCTTATCTACCTTTTGAACATACTTTTCTAGTTCCTTTGGACTCATGCTCTGCTTCTTGGCTGCCTGTTCCAGGCAGTACTCCTTGGGTGCATGGATAAAAACACTCAGTACATTATCATAATCCTTCAGTACATATTCTGCACATCTGCCAACAATAATACAGGATTCGTCCTGCTCTGCCAGCTTCTTGATGATCTTTGCCTGATAATTGAACAGGTTCTCCATGGAAGTAAAATCTTCACTTTCCGGAGGGATCAGTTCTCCATGATATACACTGTGTGCAATCTTGAACAGCTTTGTATTCTTGATCTTTTCATCTGCATTTCTGAACAGATCTTCATTGATCCCGCTGTCTTCTGATGCCAGCCTTAATAATTCCTTATCATAATAATGGATCCCCAGTCTTTCTGACAGCATCTGCGCAATCGTTCTTCCTCCACTGCCATACTGTCTGGCAATCGTGATCACAATGTTCTTATCCATAGCTCTGTTCCCCCTGTCTATTCCCCTAAATACGCTTTCTTGATCGCATCATTATGCAGAAGTTCATCTGCTTTTCCTTCCAGTACGACATTTCCTGTTTCCAGTACATATGCCCTGTCAGCAATGGAAAGTGCTTTCCTGGCATTCTGTTCCACCAGAAGTACTGTTGTTCCACTGGCACTGACACTCTGGATGATATCAAAAATCTCATTTACAAAAATAGGTGACAGTCCCATGGAGGGTTCATCCATCAGTATGATCTTGGGATGGGACATCAATGCCCTTCCCATGGCAAGCATCTGCTGCTCACCACCACTCAATGTACCAGCCATCTGATTCTGACGTTCCTTCAGTCTTGGAAATCTCGTATAAACTGTTTCCAGTGTCTGCTCTATTTCATTTTTGTCCTTCCGTGTATAAGCACCCATCTTCAGATTCTGTAATACTGTAAGATTAGCAAATACTCTTCTTCCTTCCGGCACATGAGCCATGCCCATTCCTACAATCTTATGAGCCGGTACTTTAGTAATTTCCTTACCTTCAAACTGCACAGTTCCCCTGTCAGCCGTGATCAGCCCGGTGATCGTATGCAGAATCGTTGTCTTTCCTGCCCCATTTGCTCCGATCAGCGCAATGACCTCTCCTTCGTTAACATCAAAGGATATCCCCTTGATCGCCTTTATTATACCATAACTTACTTCCAGATCTTTTATCTCTAATAATGCCATGCTCTTATCCCCCTATTCACCAAGATATGCTGTAATAACCTCAGGGTTATTTAACACTTCACTGGTATCTCCTTGTGCAAGCACACGGCCAAAATTCAAAACTGTCAGTTTTTCACAAATACCGGAAACAAGCTTCATATCATGTTCAATGAGCAGAATCGATACATCAAAATTATCCCTCACAAAACGGATTGTTTTCATCAGATCCTGCGTTTCATTCGGGTTCATGCCCGCTGCAGGCTCATCCAGGAGCAGAAGCTTTGGCTGTGTGGCAAGTGCTCTTGCAATCTCCAGTTCACGCTGTTTTCCATAAGGGAGATTTGATGCAAGGAAATCTGCCTGGCCATCCAGGTCAAATACCTTCAGAAGCTCCATTGCCCGCTCATTCATTTCCTTTTCTACTTTATGGTATCTGGGAAGACGCAGTATCCCCTCCAGCGTAGAATACCGGAAATGATTATGCAGACCAACTTTAACATTATCCAGTACTGAAAGATTCTTAAACAACCTGATATTCTGAAAAGTTCTGGCAACCCCTGCCATATTTACTTCTATCGTGCTGCGGCCTGTAATATCCTGCCCATCCAGTCTGATAATCCCTTCATCGGGCTTATAAACCCCCGTCAGAAGATTAAATACCGTTGTCTTACCGGCACCGTTCGGTCCGATCAGTCCATAGAGCTGTCCCTTTTCAATTGTAATATGAAAATCATCTACTGCATGCAGCCCTCCAAAGGAGATACTCAAATTCTGTACATCTAATATTGCTGACATATTATTTTACCTCCTTTACTTTTCCGGCAAACAGCCCTTTAAGCGAATACTTTTTACGAAGATTTAAAAGCTTAGGACTCCAGTTAAAGAGCATGATCGCTATCAGTACAATAGAATAAATCAGCATACGATAATCATTCATACCCCTGAGAAGTTCCGGAAGCAATGTCAGGATAACTGCTGAAATGATGGATCCCCTGATATTTCCAATCCCACCAAGTACAACAAATACCAGGATGGTGATCGACATATTATATCCAAAGTTCTTCGGTGTTGCCATCAGACTGTTCAGATTATGCGCATACAGGACACCTGCCACACCAGCCAGTGCCGCAGAAATGGAAAAAGCCATCAGCTTATACCTGGTAATCCTGATTCCTACTGACTCCGCTGCAATCAGATTATCCCTGATCGACATGATCGCACGTCCATCCCTGGATTTGATCAGGTTCAATACGATAAACAGTGTGATCAGTATCAGTATCGTTCCTACTATAAAATTGGAATCCTTGGGTGTTCCTGTAATTCCCTGTGCACCATTAATAATGAGATCTCCATCACTTTCCATATTCATTGATGCCGCATCCTTCATGGAAATATGGATACCGTTTGCATCCTTTCCTACATAAATAACATTGATCACATTTTTGATGATCTCACCAAATGCAAGCGTAACAATCGCAAGATAGTCTCCCTTTAACCGCAGAACAGGCATACCGATCAGAAGTCCGATCAGACCCGCACATACTGCACCGATCAGGATTGCCAGCGTAAATCTGACAGGTGCAACAGTAATCACATTTTCCATACACCTTGAGAAAAATGCACCGGTAAACGCACCCACACACATAAATCCGGCATGTCCAAGACTCAGCTCTCCCAAAATACCAACTGTCAGATTTAAGGAAATCGCCAGGATCACATAAACACACAAAGGAACAAGAAGCCCCTTCATCAGGCTGGATATGCTCCCTGTTGCCGTCATGATCTCTACTATAATAAATGCAACGATCACAATTCCATATGTGATCAGATTCTCTTTAAAATCTTTTGTCATCTTCATCTGCTTATTCCCCCTACACCTTTTCCTGAATCTTCTTGCCAAGGATACCTGTAGGTTTTACCAACAGCACCAATATCAGCACAAGAAATACAATCGCATCTGAAAGCTGGGAAGAAATATATGCCTTACTTAAAATTTCAATGACACCAAGAATGATTCCACCGATCAGTGCCCCTGGAATAGAACCAATCCCTCCAAATACAGCTGCCACAAATGCTTTGATACCTGGCATGGATCCCGTATATGGTGTCAGTGCCGGATAAGATGAGCAGAGCAGCATACCTGCAATTGCAGCCAGTGCAGAACCAATCGCAAATGTCAGTGAGATCGTTCCATTTACATTGATACCCATCAGCTGTGCGGCTCCTCTGTCCTCGGAAACTGCCTGCATGGCCTGTCCTGCTTTTGTCTTATTTACAAATAACGTAAGTCCCACCATGATCACAATACATGAAATGATAGTTACGATCATTTCTCCTGTGATAATGATCTGCCCACCAGCCAGTGAAATGGCAGGAACTGTTACTACAGAGGTAAATGCCTTTGTATTCGCACCAAAGATCAGGAGCGCCACATTCTGCAGAAAATAGCTGACACCAATAGCTGTGATCAATACGACAAGAGAGGAAGCTGCCTGACGGAGCGGCCTGTATGCAACTGCTTCTATGGCAATCCCAAGGACTGTGCATACCAGAACTGACAGCACAATACCTACGGCCGGGGGCATACCTGCCATACTTACTGCCGCAAATATAGTATAAGCTCCAACCATGATAACATCACCATGGGCAAAATTCAGCATCTTGGCAATTCCATATACCATGGTATACCCCAGTGCAATGATGGCATATACACTTCCAAGGCTGATTCCATTAATTAAATACGAAATAAAACTCATAATAATACCGTATCCTTTCCCGTCGTTTTACACATACAATGTATACAAGTATAATTTACAACACTCTTTGTCATTATAACAAACCTTCCTGATATAATGCAAGTGCGCTTTTGTCCTATAAACCCAATAGAATCCCGAAAAAAAAGAGGGTTACAACCTGTAACCCTCTTTGACTACATCATAAGCTTACTGAACTAATGCGTAAGCACCATTCTTGATCTCCATTGCCTTAGGCGCCTTATTTACCGTACCATCAGCTGCCCAGTTCATACCCTCACCTGTCAGTCCATTGACCGTAATCTCCTGCATAGCTGCTTTCATTTTGTCACAAATTCCTGAAACACCATCTGAAGGTACTACATCGCCTTTTTCTGCTGCTGCCTTGATTGCATATACTGCATCATATGCATCTGCTGCAAACTGGTTCGGAGTATCATTGTAAGCAGTCTCATATGCACTTACAAACTTCTTTGTCAGATCATCCTGTGCATCTGCTGCGAACGGTGTCAACAGCATAACGCCTTCTGCCAGGCTGGTATCAAAGTTCTCTACACCAAGAATACCGTCAAGTCCGTCACAACCAAAGAATTTAGGTGCATATCCCATGGAATCTGCCTGCTTCAGGATCAGAGATGCCTCTGTGTAATAGATAGGAAGAAATACGAGCTCAGCTCCTGCTTCCTGTGCCTTGGCAAGCTGTACAGAAAAGTCCGTCTTATTATCAGCTGTGAAAGCTTCTTCGGAAACGATCTCAAAGTTCTGTGTTGCTGCTTCCTCTTTAAACTTTGCATAAATACCTGAAGAATATACATCGGAACTATCGTAAATAACCGCTACCTTGCTTGCAAGACCATTTTCTCCAATATAATCTGCTGCTCCAACACCCTGGTTAGGATCTGTGAAGCATACCTGGAATACATTGTCATTTCCTTCAATACAATCTACAGAAGAGCCTGAAGGTGTGATCTGGAACATATTGTCATTCTTGGATTCTGCTGCAACTGCTACGCAGCATCCACTTGTTACAGAACCAACCAGCATGTTCATACCCCAGTCCTTTAAGGTATTGTAAGCATTTACTGATTTCTCATTGTCCAGCTCATCATCCTGGAAATTGTACTCAATCTGGTATCCGTTGATACCACCTGCCTCGTTGATCTCCTTGATTGCCAGTTCAGCACCATTCTTAACTGCGATACCATAAACGGCACCTGCTCCGGTGATCGGTCCGATACCACCGATCTTAAAGGTCTCTGCTGATGCGTCAGCGCTGTCTGTACCTGCACTGCCGTTTGATCCACATCCTGCCAGAAGAGACATTGTCATGGCTGCTGCAAGTGTTAAGCTAATCAGCTTTTTCATAATATTCCTCCTCCCGGGAAAACTCATTCCCATCAACTTCCTAATTTTTTTCAAATGCTATCCTATCTCATATCAGAAATATTGTCAACAAAAAAAGCAAACAACAAAAAACCTCGCAGTACTTATTTCCTAAATACTGTGAGGTTACCAAGTCGGAGTGACAAGACTTGAACTTGCGGCCTCTACTTCCCTAAAGTAGCGCTCTACCACCTGAGCCACACCCCGAAACGCAAGATTTATTATATATGTGCGATCATTAAAAGTCAAGTCCTAATTTGAAATATTTTTAATTATAAGAATTTTTTAAACTATTTAATAAATTTTAACGTGGTAAAGTGGCTGTCAGGAACTGACAGCCACTGCAAATCCATATTCTTCCATTATTATGCTGCTCTTTTCATTTCTGATGTCCCTGTATCCCTTCAGCAAAACCTGCTGCTTTTCCCCGGAATGATTCATCAGGATCAGGCAATTACTTTTTTCTATACATTCCACACACTCTGGAATATCCCCATAACCTGACGCTGTTCCCGTTTCTCTGCATATCTCCTGTAACATTCTGTCATAGGCTTCCATACAACAGCTGATATAAAATACTCGTCCGTTTCCATATCTGTTTTCTGAAACCAGTGGACCTCCTTCTGGACTGATCCAGTTCTTTCTAAAGCTTTCTGCATTGTCCAGTTTCAGTTCTTCCCTCCATAACTGCATATTTCCTATTTCTTCATAGGGTATAATTTCCTTTTCCATTGCATGAAATGATACGACAGTAACACCACTCATATTTCGAAAAACTCCCGGCAACATTTCAGTTGTGATCTGATTATTAATCCTTCTCTGTCCAGAAAATGGTGTCAAAATGATATTTCCACCATTTTTTACATATCTGCCTATTCTTTCAGCATCTTCTTTGCCTATCATGCTGATAAACGGTAAAATAACCAACTCATATGCATCCAGATTTTCTGCAAGACTCCCCACTCTGACTGGTACATGTATCCTTCTCAAAGCCTCATAATACCGTACAACCTCTTCCTTATACACAAAGCCCCGTACATGTGGCTGCTCATCATGACAGAATTTATTATCATAATCATATACTAATAGAACCTTCTTTTTCTCGGGAAGTCTGAGATACTCCTCATTTTCCTGAATACTGCTGATAGCCTGCCCAATTTCCTGATATCTTTTTCCCGGCACCCCATCATGATCCAGGATTCCATACCAGTACTGTTCTGCACCAAACGGACATGTCCTCCATCTGAAATAAATCAGTGCTTCTATTCCTCTTGATGCTGCCTGCTGGCTCCAGAGTTTTAGCTGTCCACTCTTTGGGGTTTCTCCAAGTACATTCCATCCGCACGGACCACTCTGCTGCTCCAGAATCCACAGCGGTTTATCCGCATATCCTCTCGACAGATCATACAGAAAACCGATCCTCCCAGGTGAATTATGATCCCATTCCGAATAGGGATATGCATCATACCCTATCGTATCAAAAAGTTCCGCCAGCCTGTAATTATCACTCTGCTCCGATACCATATTATGCGTAATTATTTTGTTGCTTTCTTCTCTTAAAATCTCCGTCTGCAGCTTTGCGTATCTGTACATTGAGTCTGAAGAAAAACGTTTAAAATCCTGCATCAGTCCAGGATTGTGTCCATTTCCCGTATAGCCATCTACAACAGTATCTTTTGGAACAATGATCTGTTCCCATTCTGTATAAGTCTGACTCCAGAACACAGTTCCCCATGCTTCATTCACTCTTTCCAGTGTCCCATATTTTCTTATCAGCCAGTCAGTAAACGCTTTCCTGCATCTGTCGCAGTAGCAAAGGACATCATCTTCACATCCAAGTTCATTATCAACCTGCCATGCAATAACATTGTCATTATGGCTGTAATGTCTGGCAACCATTTTTACAACCCGTTCCGTTTCTTTCCGGTAGCCTTTATGATTATAGCAATAATGTCTTCTACTGCCATAGCCCCGCATATCTCCATGCCGGTTCATCATATAGATGTCTGGATATTTCTGGCACAACCATGCGGGCGGAGCTGCTGTCGGTGTTCCCATAATCGTCTGGATACCATACTCAGCAAACAAAGAAATAGCTCTGTCATAAAGAGAAAAGTCAATTTCTCCCTCCTTTCTCTCTATGACAGACCATCCAAATTCTCCGATGCGAATGGTGTTGATACCAATCTTCTTCATAAGTGCTGCATCTTCCCGCCATCTCTCTTCCGGCCAGTGCTCCGGATAATAATCTGCACCAAATATCATTTACGCCGCTGCCTTTCTGCTCTTTAATACTGCCTGTTCTCTGTTGATACTGATTGCCATAAAAATTAACATAAAGCATCCTGTTACAACCTGCTGAAGTGTTCCAGGCAATCCCATGGCAATCAGACCTGTATTGATCATTGTCATTGAGAATACTCCAAGGAAAATACCAAGCATAATATCACAATATCTTTCCAGATACTGTCCAATAAAAACTCCCATAAAAGGAGGGAACACCATAGACATCGTATTCATTCCCGTCTTCGGGGCAATTGCTCCACCATAACTTACCTGCAGGAAACTGGCAATTCCGACAAAAATACCTCCTACTACAAAACACAGGAAACGAATTTTTATGGAATTAATACCTATGCTTTTCGCTGTAGCCTCTCCATTTCCTACTGCCCGTACATTGTAACCGAATTTTGTATGATGATAGATCACATAAGCCAAAATATATGTTAAAATACCTACGATAAAGATTCCAGGCGATCTGCCGAGGAAACTGATTCCCATATCTATCGTAACATTTGCACCACCATGATACAGCGAACCAATTGATTCATAAACCAGCATCATTCCAATTGTCACTATAATAGAAGGGATTTTAAATACAAAATATACAAGTCCTGTCAATGCTCCCAGCAATGTTGCTACCAGAATCGTAATCAGAATCAAACCTGCAAGTCCATAATACTGAGAATAATATGCTCCGATCAGCCCTGCCAGTACCAGCTGTGCTCCTGCTGAAAAATCCCATGTATCTATTACCAGATTCAGACTGAGTCCGAATCCGATAATTGAATTAATAACTGATTGCTGAAGCATGATCATAATTCCCGCCGGTGTTCCAAAGCGCTCCGGCTGACAAATGAAAAATACCAAAAATACGATCAACGGCATTGCTATTGGAATTATCATATTTTTCCACTTTATTTTCTGCTTCATAGTCTATTCCACCCTTAATTATTTGCTGTGTCTGTGGCACCTTCTCCATGCCTGCTTACAACGTCATCAATACTATAAGCTGACGCAATTTCCTTTAACTGATCAATGGTCATATCAGGATTAAAATATTTCACCATATTTCTGATTTCTTCTTCATTATAAGGATAACTGTCACCCTCACAGTATTCATAATAGTTTCTTGCATCTTCAGGAGACTGCAGGTTAATAAAATTAAGGTCTATCTGTTCACATTTGTCAGAAAGAGGTGTTCCAGCAAGTTTGTTTACCATAAGCATATAAGAGAATAACGGATCTACGAAATGACCTCCGGAGATAGCATCAATAGCTCCCTCTTCAATATACTTGTCAAGATCAGATATAAAATCGATACATGCTACTTTTACTTCACCTGTTTTGTTATGCAGAGCAAGTGCCTGAATCACACCTTCCAGAATCGTGTTGCTTCCACCTGTTACAAAAATACCGTCCATTTCAGGGAATGATGCCAGGAAATTTTCAACTGCCTTTGTTGTTTCTTCTGCTGTCAGTGTATTGTTTCTTACTTCACTGATTCTGTTCATACCAAATTCTTCACATGCTCTGTCAAAACCGGCATCTCGGGCATCAGCAGTCGCATCTCCCTTTTCCATTGTTATGACAGCGATATTCTTGCAGCCCTTTTCATAAAAGCTTTTACCCATCATATATCCTGTTTCTTCTTCACTCTCACAGGTATTTCCCAGATAATACGGGCTTGCCTCCACGATCTCTTTGACCTCCGGATCTGAAATACTTCTCCAGATCAATGTGAAATATACTTCATTTTCTTCGCAAAGACTGGTAATTTTCGGAAGAATATCATCACTGTAATTACAGATTGCGATTGCATTACATCCAGCTGCTATCAGATTTTCTGTTGCTGTAATCTGACTCTCCGGGGAAGAAATGTTGGTGTTATAAACCATTTCACAGCCGATAACATCAGATGCATAGTCAAGCAGTCTGGCACTTGCACCACCCAGATCATCTGTCGTTGACCAGATGACAACACCAATTTTAAACTTTTCAGGGAGCTTATCGGAAGCCTGTGCAGTTTCTGTTGTCTCTTCAGCTGTCTCTTGCTCCGATTCTCCTGTTGTGCTTTCTGCACTCCCACATCCCATTAACACTGTACTGATAACAAGTGTCATACTAGTAAGTAACGCTATGATTCTCTTTTTCATATGTTCTCTCCTTTTCCTTTTATATTTATTTGATCAGTGATGTATTTTTCTTATCAAAAGTGAGCCAGACAGCAATCAGGAAAATAATTCCCTTGATACCCTGCTGTACCTTTTCATTCAGATTCCAACATACCATACCATTAATCAGAATGGCCAGTGTCAGACTTCCGATTACCGCACATCGTATTTTGGATGTGGATCCTCCTGACAGCGGCATTCCTCCAAGCACCAATGCTATCAATACATCTGTTTCAAAGAAGTTTCCCGTATTAGTTGCTGCAGATCCGGCACGTACCATATTAAAGAAGCCACACAGACCACACATTGCTGCAGAAAGTCCATATCCAAACAATCTCATTTTTCCAACAGGCACTCCCGATTGATGTGCTGCTGTAATACCCGATCCAATTGCCTTGCTCCATTTTCCAAGCTTTGTGTAATTAAAGCAGAATGTGGCTGCCAGGATCACTACGATACATAAAACCAGTTTTAAGGGAAAGCTGTCATATTTATAAAGGGAAAAAGGTACACTGACTGAACCTCCTCCTGCTATAAAAATTGTCAGCCCTCTCAGTATCATTAATGTACTCAGTGTTACAACGAATGAAGGAATCTTGAATTTTACAAACAAAATACCATTGATAACACCCAGTACAGCTCCCAGGATCATAGCTGCCGGAAGTGCCAGTCCTCCTGCTGCCTGTGAAACCCATGCTGCACATACTGCTGTGATTCCGACCATGGATCCCATTGAAAAGTCTACATCTCCCTGTGCAACAATAAAGCTGCATGCTACGCTTCCTATTATCAGTACAAATGCCTGATTAAAAATCAGTTTCATGTTTTTGAAAGTAAGCAAGGTTCCATTTGTAACAATTTCAAAGAAAAGAATAACAGCAATCAGGCTCAGGAACGGAACGATTTCTCTTATTTTAATTTTTTCTTTTATTTTCATCTTCTCAGCTCCCTTTAGATCATGTATTTAATGGCCTCTGACTCTGTCAGGTCTCTGCTTCTGTCAAATTCTTTTGATATCATGCCGTCCTTTAAGATCAGTATTCTATCACTCATACCTATGAGCTCCGGCAATTCCTCTGAAATCATCAGAATAGATTTTCCTTCCTTACGGTAATCATCCATTAGTTTATAGATTGCAGCTTTTACACCTACATCAATTCCTCTGGTCGGACAGTCCAGTATCAGAATATCCGAATCATTACCAAGCCATTTCGCCAGTGCAACTTTCTGTTTGTTACCTCCTGACAATTGACCACATAGCTGTTTTAAAGAACTCATCTTGATCTTTAAGACATTACTTTCCTGCTCCGCCAGATTCTTTTCTGCTTTTGGTGCAATATAAATCCCCTGCTTAATCTTGTCATATGAAGGAAGACAGATATTATCCATAATATTGGACTGGTTCAAAATAGATTCTTTATCACGGTTCTTGGACACATATCCGATCTTATGTCTGATAGCCTTCTGTGGTGACTGGATTTTTTCACTAGACGAAGAAAGATAAACACTTCCCTTTTCACATTTTTCCAGTCCGAATACTGTCCTTCCCAGATCATGCATACCGCTATCTGTCAACCCGCCTATTCCAAGAATTTCTCCCTTTTTCAGCGCAAATGATACATTTTTCAATCCACCTTCTGTGCAGACATTTTCCACGGTAATGACATCTTCACCACCACGGTAATCATCATAATCATCACGGTAATAATTATCCTGAACTTCTCTTCCGATCATAAGCTGCCGCATAACATCCGGCTGAATTTCTTCTCCATGCAGGGTCTTTATGTAAACACCATCACGCAGTACGGTAACTGTATTACAGTGTTCTGTCAATTCGTCCAGATCATGGGATATGAAAATAACCACTTTATTTTCATCTTTAAGTCTGTCCATAATCTGATAGATCAGTTCCCTGCCTTTCTGGGATAATGCCGTTGTTGTCTCATCAATGATGAGTACCTTGACATCGTTGAACATTGCCCTGGCAATTTCCACAATTTTTCTGTTTTCAAAAGATTCTTCATCAATTTTGTTCTCTGCCTTAATATAAGAGGCTCCTATTTTATCAAGTGCCTCCTGGGCAGCCCTGTTCATTGCCTTCCGATTGACAATCCCCAGTCTGGAAAACAGCTCCTCCTTACCGGCAAGTACATTGGCTGCAACAGTAATACCTCCGATTGTTCCCATTTCCTGAACAATCATGCAGATCCCATGTTTTTCTCCATCCATAATGCTCGTGGGTTTATAAACTTTTCCATCCAGGATCATTTCTCCCTGATTACAGGAATAAATACCACTTATAATAGAAGACAGAGTCGATTTTCCGGAACCATTTTCACCAATCAATCCATGTATTTCACCTGGCAAAAAAGAAATACTGACATCCTTCAGGGCTTTTACAACACCAAAGCTTTTATAGATGCCGTTCACCTGCAAAATTGCTTCCTTTTTCACACTCTCACTGCTCCTTTCCTTCAAGATAACTAAAGTATATCAACATCTTTCCTGCCACCAAATACAAAATCCTACCATTTTGTTTACTATCCTTTCATTTTTCCTTCATCTCTCTTTACCCATTTTTAAATTATGGTACAATGAAACCAGCAAACGCAGGAGGAAAATGATATGTCCAATCTATTAAAGGTGTTACTTGTAGATGATGAATATCTTGCCATAGAGGATCTTCTGTCCATAATCAACTGGGAAGAAACAGGCTTTAAAATCATAGGAACTGCACGTTCTGGAAAACAGGCTCTGAAGCTTCTTTCCGAAAAACCGATTGATCTGGTTATCACAGATATCAGTATGCCGGGAATGGATGGTATAACCTTAATTGAAGAAGCCAGAAAAGATTTTCCAGATCTGGTTTTTCTGCTTCTGACTGCATATGCCGAAATCGACTATATGAAAAGAGCCTTCCAACAGGGTGTGGAGGATTATCTGATCAAAGATGAGATCACTTCACAGCTTTTAACAAAAAAGCTGAAGAAAATCCGTGTCAAAATGCTCTCTCACCATGCAGAAGCCTATTCCCACCTTCAAAAGCTTTTCCGGGAATATTTTAACTCCGGTACAGCAGTTCTGCCATCAGCACTTTCTTCTTACAGGAACAGACAATTTTTCTACTGTGTCATCACACCGGATATTCTGTATCCCCTGACAGATGATATTTCGGCTGATCACCCAGTCACTGCACTGTCCATCATTCAGTCTGCACTGCCTTATATAGAAGATTTCAGTTTTAAGACCATTCATCAGCTCTGTTCCTATATTGCATTTAATAACAAGGTTATTATTATACTGGATCTTTCTTCCCCTTCTTCTATTCTTCAGATCATGGATATGCTAAGACAGTACGGTCAGGTTATCCTTGACCTTCTGGCGCAGAAGCTTCCCTATAGCTATTCCTTCTTCTACAGCCAGTTTTCTCTGACTCTGGAGGAAATCCATACGGACTATTTTCGAAAACAGACACCTCTTCGTGGCCGGTATTTTTTGAAAGGGAAGCAAATTCTCCCTCTAGACAGTCCTTCTCTTTCTGTTTCTGGTATCAGAACAGATTTCAAGGAAGACACCCTGATACGTCTTTATCAGGAAACCCCGGAACGTCTCCCATACTTTCTGGAAGAGCAGCTAAAAACTATTACATACAGCAGAAATTATACTGGGTTATTTGAATTTCTCCAGGTCTGTCTTTCCTTTCTGGAGCACAGGCTGCCCAATCCTGCTCCTAAACCAGATTATGAAAACTGCAAAGATCTCCCTTCTCTATCAGCTTTTCTTATCAATCAATATAAGCTTCTCATAGAAAAGGACTCTCTGTCCCATGACAGCCGGCAGGCCATCTCTTATATCACGAAGCACTGTGATAATCCCGAGCTGTCTTTACAGGAAATTGCTGATCATATCGGTCTTTCTGTTACACACTTTTCACGTATTTTCAAGACGGAAACCGGAGAAACTGTGGGCGATTATATTACCACTTACCGTATGCAGAAAGCCTGCCAGCTTCTTAAGGAAACAAACCAGAAGATTTATGAAATCAGCGAAGCAACCGGCTATTCTTCACCCCAGTATTTCAGCCAGGTATTTGTAAAACAATTCGGCCTCAAGCCTTTAGACTACAGAAAGCGAAATCGAATCTGATGAATCTGAAATTTACACAAAATTCCATTATTGGATCAAAACTCCAGAAAAACACTGTCCGCCTGATCCTGGCAGCTATTTTTGTTACTGCCATTCCTCTGATTGTACTGTTTTCGAACAGCAAGATCAAAAACAGTCTCAATCAGTTAAATGTAATAGGCAGCCAGACAACCCAGCAGCTTGACCTGGAAGCCACCAATATCATTGCCTATGCAAAGCTGATTCCTACCGATAAACAACTGTCTGCTCTTATCGCTGAATCCAATCCTGCTGATAAAGTAAAAATAGAAAACAAACTCATGGAACTGAGCGGAATTGGTGCCAATATTCAGAATATCATTATCAATACCTCAGAAGAAGTATATCATTCTGTTTTCCTTACAGATGAAGAAGCACAGAGTATTCTTTCCTCTGACTGGTATACTTCCCTGTATGCTAGTGATTTTATCCGTTTCTTCTACTATGATCAGAACGGTCAGTTATATTTCTGCATCAGGCTGGACGATATTTCTGCCCTTTCTGGTGAAATGATCCTGCTTATCAGACCCGAAAATTTTGCCTCCATCATGACGGGGGCAGACAAGACCTTCTCTCATTATCTCTGGTTAAACAACCAGAATACTCCTGTTATCAACTGTAATTTTTCAGATAATGAATATGCTTTTCTCTCCAAGCAGTTACAGGGTGATCAGAAAACTCTTTTTTTTGGTGATTATATGTTTCATAATACCCATGGTATTTTTCTGTCCCATAGAAGTGATATCACAAGATGGAAACTTGTGGCCTTTATACCTTATTCTGAATTTCTCAAGGAATTTATCCCCATGAGTGTTATCCTTCTTTTATCCCTCATTCTTCTGATGATTTTATCCTCCTGGCTTTTACGCCCTATCATTTATAATATCATCTCTCCGATTGAAACGCTTTCCCGTCATATGAGAGAGTTTCCTTATGGGGATACCATGCCGATTGAAATTCATACCAATGATGAAATAGAGGATCTCAGTCATGCTTTTAACGACATGGCTGATACGCTGAACGAAAATATCCGGCTTCTCCTAGAAGAACAGAAAAAAGAACAGATCCTGAAGTATGGACTGCATATCTCCCAGATCAACCCACATTTTATCTACAACACTATGAATACCATCAATTACCTTGCCCGCAAAGGCAGATGCAATGATATTGTAGTCGTTAACAATGCCCTGATCTGTATTCTGAAAGACAGTCTGCGCATCAGTGAACATTCTGCCTTTGACAGCATAGCCTGTGAAGTAAATGTAACCCGGCAGTACCTTGCCATCCAGCAATATTCCTATCCGGAAACCATTTCCATTATATGGGATGTGGATCCCGCTCTGGAATCCTGTCAGATCCCCAAGCACATTCTGCAGCCTATTGTGGAAAATTCTATTGTTCACGGATTTTTAAATGACTGTTTTGAAAGTCTGCGCGGTGAGGATCCCTATATTCATCTCAGCATCTGTTCTTCTGCCGATCATGCCGGTAAAATCTGTATCACCATTGAAGACAACGGAATCGGCATCAATATGGAAGCCTATGAAAAAATTGTAAAAGAATCTGAACACTTTGATATGGAAAATGAATATAACCGAGGAAAACATATCGGACTTGCGAATATCCGCTGGAGGCTTTCCTATCTTCTAAAAGAAGAGCAGGAGCTTCTCATCAGCCCCTGCTCTCCTCATGGCACACGTGTTGTCATCTTTCTTCCTAAAATCCATGATTCTTCTGATCATTCATAAATGATTTCCAGAATCACTGCGCTGTTCTCTCTCTCCAGTTCTACAACAATGTCATTTTCTATACCATCCTTCTGGGCGATCCGCTTTTCTGCTGCCGGATAAAGTACATTTACTGCTTCCACTCCTTTTTGGACAGGAAAACGAATCCGTTTCTTTTCATCCTCACGTCTGCACACCATGATCAAATCTCTGTTTTCCAGATGCAGGCCAAACACCAGCCAGCCGGCATCAAAAGAGTGAAATCCAAGAGGCCAGAATGGAATTCCCTCCGGAATTTCTTTTCTTATTTCCTTGTAGCACTGAATTCCTTCCTTTACCAGTGCAAAGCCCTCTTCTGTAAGCTGATCCAAATTTCCTCCAAGATGGATTCTCTGCAGCATAGCCGAAGCCATATTCATGATACAGCTTTCTCTGTCTGCGTCCTTTAAAGGATAGGTCCAGATCCCTGCCTGTTCCGGCAGAACTGCCGATGCACTGTTTGCAGCAATCACTGCCATGATCCGATAATCTTCCTGATCACTGACAGACTGGATGTCCATCCGTGAAAGCATCCCATAATCCATACGCAAGCCGCCGCTTCCACAGTTTTCAAACATTACCTCAGGATATTTTGCATGTTCTTCTTCAAGCCATGCAAGATATGCCCTATTATGCTGCAGCATCCCATCTGCCGGAGAGTCTGCCTGGAATTCTGTTCCACAGGAAAGTTCCAGATTGTAATCAATTTTTATATATCCAAGATGATATCTGCTGATCACCCGTTTCAAAATCGCTGAAGCTCTTTCTCTTACTTCCTTTACCCTGAAATCCAGATGCACACGTCCCGAATCTATGACCGGTTTTCCATGTCTCTGGAAAAACCACTCCTTCGGCATATTCTGCAGTCCCACACAGTCAAGTCCTACCGATTCCAGTTCCAGCCAGATACCTGGTTTCATTCCTTTCCTTCTGATATAGTCCATAACCTCTGAAAGGCCTCCCGGATATCGCTGCCTGCACTCTTCAAATTCTCCAAATGTGTACTGCCATTCTCCTGTATCATACCATCCACAGTCAACCACAAAAATTTCACAACCGGCCTCTGCTGCCCGGTCAATAAGTGGCAACAGTTTTTCTGTCGTAGAATCTCCCATAAGGCAGTTCATATAATCGTTAAAAATAATAGGAAGCTCCATGATTTTCCGCTTCTGTCTCCGGTAAACCGTCATCTCCTTCATTACGCTCTCCGGTCGCCCAATGCCGCATGCCACTGCCGTTTCTACCGTTTCAAACCTTTCTCCCTTCTTAAGCCTTCTATACCATCCTGCACTTTCCATATCCGGTCCGAAAAGCTGCAGATAAATCTGCTGCCGATAATCTGTTTTCAGGAAAGATTCTCTGTATTCCGGAGTAAAACATCCGACTTCATATGCCCAGGATGTACTGCTCTCAATCTGCCAGAGTACAGAAGTATCCGTCTGTTTATTATAAAGAGCCCCCATTGGGAGATATTCCCCTGTAGAAAAGCCGCTGTGATTTGCGATCCTGAACCTGTCATAACACAGATTTCCATATGCCCATATCCCCACATCTTTCAGCTTTTTATGCACCCACCGGCACTCCTCAGACCATGTATTGTGGGCATAATAAATTTCCACATCTTCTGAAGGATCAGATTTACCCTTTTCATAACCAGCTGCTGCTCCAAAGCAGAAGGATGTGATTCCTTCAATGGTAATTTCCTCATCTCCTAAATTTTCCAATATACTTTTACAGCTAAATGCGTCTGCATTTTCTGCAAATTCATAACAGGTTGTTACCTTCAGCGTTCTGTCCTCTGAATATTGTACAATTTCAAACCGGCTGTCAGACGTCCATGTACAGGAATCCATATAAAACAGATACGCTGGCATGTCATAAAAGGTTTTTCCTCCCCGGAAGGAATAATTTTTTCTGTCCGGACAGATCAGATCCACAATACGACAGGTTCCCTGCTCAGCCTTTTTGATCCCACTGTTCTTTTCTTTAAAAATCCCAAGCAGCTGGGCTTCCTCCCCTCTTTCCAGGTAAAAATATACATACATCTCATTTCTATGGATTTCACAGATTCCCATTTTTCCTTCTCCCCTCTGATACAGCAGAGATCAGAGCTCCGCCAACAATAATCATTCCACAGACTACCTCTTTCAGGTTCTTTGCCGTATGCAGAATCAGCATTTCAAAAAGAAGTGCCCATGCAGCATATGTTATATTTAGTGCCATGGCTGTCGATGCGCCAAGCTGATGGATCGTCCGGTAATAACAGAGATAAGACACTGTTCCTGCCAGTGCTGCTGCCATAATGATCAACATTCCCTTTGATCCCATGATCTGCAATACAGCTCCGTGTCCCCTGATTCCCGAAAGAATAATACAGAAATAAAACAGTGCTGAAGTCATCTGTCTTATAGTTAATGCCTGTTCATTATTGATCACACCACTCTTCATACCATACCCACATATGATTACCTCGCTCGCCCAGCCACAGACACAAATCAGTGCAAACAGAATCCCGGGAAGAAATTTTTCCTGTTCTATTCCTGTAATTGTCCCTCCCATAAGCACCATTCCTGTTATGGAAAGCAACAGTCCGATTATCTGTCCGGCTGTCAGCTTTTCTTTCAGGATAATCCATGCCATAAAGGAACCAAGTGCCGGGAAAAGAGCCGATATCATTGCTGTGTTTCCTGCTCCCAGATACCGGATAGAAAGCACATACCCTGTCATTCCAAGAGGACCTCCAAATAATGCGCCCAAAATTACAAATTTTCCCTCCCTGGTAAACAATGCCTTTTTTATTTTCTTCAATTGTTTTTTCCCGGCCATAAAAAACAGCAAATAAGCAGCAGAACAGATATCATGCAAAAAAGTAACCAGCAGCGGCAAAAATGGCAGCAGCCGCTCTGCGATTCCTGGATCTTCTCCCTCCAGAAACAAATTCAAAATTACCGTATCCAGTGCCCAAAAAATTCCTGCGCAGATCCCAATAAGAATCTTCATATCAACAACACCCTTTCTAGTCTACACTCTAAAAGATACTGCCCCTTCTTACAATTAAATTTCCAACTTTTTTGTATACTTTCTAACCTTTCTTCTCTCAATTTCTCTTCATTCTTCCCAAATCCTCTTTTCCAGCATCATTATTCTATGCTATAATACTTTCTGTTATGGTCTCGCATTACAGTGACCAGACAGATTATAAACTATGGGAGGAATTCATTATGTGGTCAAGAGCAGACCTCAAATCACGTGCCAAAGAAATTTTAAAAGTAAACTACTGGAAAACAGTTCTGATTTCCCTGATCTTTATGTTTGTCAGCGGAAGCGGATCTTCTTCCGGTGCCACTTCATCCACCAGTAACAGCTCCGCAGATTTCTCTGATCTGCAGGATACTCTTTCATCACCGGGGAATCTGCAGGCGCTTTTGGTCGGACTTTCTATTGCCCTCGTTGTTGTATTTATTATGTGGATCATCACTTCACTACTGAAGGTTTTTGTTTTTAATCCCCTTCTGGTGGGCTGTCAGCGTTATTTTATCCGCTGTGGCAAACAGCCGACTTCACTCAGTGATGTGGCCTTTGTATTCAGTTCTTCCTATTTAAATGTAGTGAAGATCATGTTTTTCAAGGATCTTTTTACTGCCCTGTGGAGTCTGCTCCTTATCATCCCCGGTATTATCAAAGACTATGAATACCGTATGATCCCCTATCTGCTCGCGGAGGATCCTTCAATCAGTAAGGATGATGCTTTTGCTGCCACCAAACAGATGATGGATGGAGACAAATGGAACACCTTCGTACTCGATCTTTCTTTCATTGGCTGGGCTTTTCTTGGTGCCCTTACCTGCTGTATTCTGAACATCTTCTATGTAGCACCTTACCAGAACCTGACCAATGCACAGCTTTTTTATGCACTGAAAAATAAGATTTCCTGGCAGGATTCTTCACAGACCTCTTACCAGGATCAGAATCAGAATCCCTATCTGTAAAATAAAGGGGCTGTCGCACTATTAATTGCTAGTGCGGCAGCCCCTTTTTCTTTCCTTCCTTTACTTTTACTCCTTCCCCAGTACCTTCCGGCTCCATTTGATTTCTTTTATTGACATCCTCCCGGAGCAGTGCATACCCTGTAGACAGCAGCGGAATAAAAATAAGCATTCCCACAACTCCCATAAGGCTTCCACCGATGGTAACCGCTACCAAAACCCAGATAGATGGCAGGCCTACCGAATTACCAACTACATGGGGATAAATCAGATTTCCTTCGATCTGCTGCAGGATCAGAAATAATACCACAAATGCCACTGCTTTCATCGGATTGTCAACAAGAATCAGAAATGCACCGACAGCGCAGCCAAGGAAGGCTCCCACAATGGGGATCAGCGCCGTAAAGGCAATCAGAACGCCGATCATCAGGGCAAAGGGAAAACGGAATACCGTCATAGTCACAGCAAACATTGTTCCCAGGATTACTGCCTCCAGGCACTGTCCGGTAATAAAGTTACTGAAATTCTGATTCAGAAGAACAGCAATCTTTCTGACACTGCGGTATACCTTAGGCTTAGTATAAGCTCTGAGGATCCTTTCTGCCTGATCTCCCAGTTTTTCCTTCTGTCCTAAAATATATAGGGAAAAGATCAACGCAATAAAGAAATTTACTGCACCGCTGACAATACTTCCAGCAACAGAAAATGTGGTTGAAGCCAGACTTCCCATTCCATTTTTCAGAAAGTTTCCTGTTGCCTGCAGCATGGAATCCCAGTTGATGTCCGGGATTTCCAATGACTTAAGCTGCTTCTCAAGCTCTGCATTATCCGTAAAGAACCGCTCTGCTGATGTCATCAGATTATCCCAGAATACCGGTATTTCCTGTGCCAGTACCTTTCCTGTGGAAATGAGCTGTGGGATCACCGTTCCTGTTACCACGGCGATCACAAGGATCACAGAAAGCAGTGCAAGCGTCAGACAAACCGGCCTCTTTCTTTTCTCGTATTTCTTCTGCTTACTCTGATCCGCATACTGTTTCCTGAACAGCTTCTTTTCATAAAACCTCATAGGCAGGTTCAGGATAAATGCCATCGCACCACCCATAATAAATGGTGACAGCATCTGCAAAAACAGCTTCAGCGTAGAAACGAGCATATCAAACTTGATCAGCACAAGCACCACGATCCCTGCAAAAAGTATCAGGCCTTTGATTCTTTTCATATTTCCCTTTCCAAGCTCCATTTACATTTCCTCCAGTAACTGCAGCAGATATTTCCATACTCTCTTTACGGAAGAAACGCTCAGCTCCTCTTCTGTGGTATGGATATTCTTCATATCCGGTCCCATGGAAATACAGTCAAGTCCTTTGATCTTTCCGGCAAAAAAACCAAGCTCAAGGCCTGCATGGATTGCCATAACCTCCGGTCTTCTGCCATACATGTTTTCATAAACCTCTGACATCTTACTACAAAGCGGAGAATCCTCTTTATAGGCAAAGCCCGGATAATTTCCGGTGATCTCCATTTCCACTCCTGCTAACTGTGCCAGCGCAGAAAGTCTGTCAAACAGTCCCTGTTTTGCACTGTCAACGGAGCTTCTGACTGAAATTCCCACATGAAGCTGTCCCTGCTTCAGTGAGATCACTCCGGGGTTCAGTGATGTCTCTACAAGTCCCTTCATGGAGCTGCTCATAGCCTGCACACCATAAGGCAGCATACAGATCAGATTGACCAGACGCCTGCTGTCTTCTTCTGATAATGCCATTCTTTCTTCTGTATCCAGGATCTCCGTCTGAAGCCTCACACCCGGATCTTTTTTTCTATATTCCGTGGCCAGACCTTCTTCAAGCTTCTCCACTACTTTCTCCAGAATATCTTTTTCCTCTCCATTTCCTTTATAACCTGTGACCAGAAATACAGCCTCTGCCTGTCTCGGAATGGCATTATCAGCCAGTCCTCCATCAATATTGCAAAGAGCAATAGAAAGTCCTGCTTCTTCCAGCTCCTTCATGACTCTTCCAAGAATACAGATCGCATTGCCTCTTTCCTTATCGATCTCGGCACCGGAATGACCGCCGAGGAGTCCATCTACAGCAACCCTGTGCACTGTCCCCTTCTGCATTACCGCTGTCAGTGAAGCGTTATAATTCACTCTGGCTCCGCCTGCACAGCCTGCCAGAAAAACACCTTCCTCCTCTGAGTCCAGATTGATCAGTTTTCTTGACTGACAGCCAGACAGATCAATTCCTCTTGCACCGTCCATGCCAGTCTCTTCCTCTGCCGTGATCACAAGCTCAATTTTCGGATGCTTATAATTTCCTGCCATCAGTGCCAGCCCATAGGCTACTGCGATCCCGTCATCCCCACCAAGGCTGGTTCCCTCCGCGTAAACACGGTCACCATCTACCTGTATCCGGAGACCTTCTGTCTTCATATCAATATCGCAGTCCGGCTTTTTCACAGCTACCATATCCATATGCCCCTGAAGCATCACAGGTGCATGATCTTCATAGCCTTCTGATGCCTCCTTTACCATGATCACATTCCCATATTCATCCCTGCAGTGTACCAGATGTTGTTCCTCCGCAAAGGAAACCAGATAATCGCTGATCTGCTGCAAATTGCCTGATCCGTGTGGAATCCTGCAGATTTCCTCAAAATAGTAAAATACATCCCGGGGTTCCAGGTTTTCAAAAACTCTCATAATCATCTCTCACTTTCACTTTTAAAAAAAGACCTTACCATTTCTGATAAGGCCTTTGTTGTTTTCTGCTTTATGCGATGTTCTTCTTTGCAAGCTCTGCAAGAGTCTTGAATCCCTCTGCATCATTTACTGCCATCTCAGCAAGCATCTTTCTGTTGATATCTACTCCAGCAGTCTTCAGTCCATACATGAACTTGCTATAGGATAATCCGTTCAGTCTTGCTGCAGCATTGATACGTGCGATCCATAACTGTCTGAACTGACGCTTTCTCTCCTTACGTCCTGCATAAGAAGATGTGAGTGCTCTCATTACGGACTGCTTGGCTACTCTATACTGTTTGCTTCTGGCTCCTCTGTAGCCCTTTGCAAGCTTTAATACTCTGTTATGTTTTTTCTTGGCATTCATACCGCCTTTAATTCTTGCCATTTCTTATTTCCTCCTTACGGCTGTTATCAGTACCCACCCTTACTTATAAGTAGGGCAGAATCTTCTTCATATTCTTTACATTGGTTGCATCTGTAACTGCAGCTTTTCTTAAGTTTCTCTTTCTTTTAGTCGTCTTCTTGGTTAAGATATGGCTCTTGTAAGCTTTACTTCTTTTTAATTTACCCGTTCCTGTAGCTTTAAAACGCTTTGCAGCAGCACGGCTGGTTTTCATTTTTGGCATAACTGATTCCTCCTGTATTTCAGTGTGATTTCTTACTGACTGCCGTCTTCCGGCATTCATCTATTTTAACTGACGATTACCGCTTCTCAGTTAAAAACATGGTCATACTTCTTCCTTCTACCTTAGGCGCCTTCTCTACTACACTGACATCTGCAAGTGCCTGTGCAAAATCATCCAGAATGTGCTTGCTGGATGCCATATGTGCCATCTCACGTCCTCTGAAACGTAATGTCACCTTAACTCTGTCGCCCTTCTGCAGAAATTTCTTAGCTGCATTCACCTTGGTATTCAGGTCGTTGGTATCAATGTTGGGAGATAAACGGATCTCCTTTACATCAATCACCTTCTGTTTCTTCTTGGCTTCCTTTTCCTTGCGGGCCTGTTCATATCTGAACTTGCCATAATCCACAATCTTACAAACTGGCGGCTTCGCTGTAGGTGCTATCTTCACAAGGTCAACCCCTGCTTCTTCTGCAAGCTGAAGTGCTTCCCTGGATGACATGATGCCAAGCTGCTCACCGTTTTCCCCGATCACACGTACTTCCTTGTCTCTGATCTGTTCGTTAATGAATAATTCGCTAATGGTTTTTCCCTCCTACAAGAAAAAAGTGGATAGCATAACTATCCACTGAACAATCACCTGACCAATCCTGCAGTTCTCTACAGCCTTCATCCATGGTCCGGAACTTTGTGTACACCTGTCAGCCCATTTGCCACAGGGTGAGAGTGGATACTCTGCTTGTTTATGTGTTCCTCACACGCTTATATAATATAACATCCTGTATTTCAGATGTCAACACCTAATTTTATTTATTACTTGCTGTCTGCACCTCATCATCCTTTACCAGCCGGATCTCGCCGTCTGATACGTCAAAATCTGCCATCAGTTCATCATCATCTGCCTGGCTGTAGGTAATCGTGTAGGTATCTTCCGCCATTACCAGGTAGGTAAGCTGCTGGATCGTATTATCCCCCAGCTGATATGTACTTCTGATCTTGTAAGCAGGCACTTCATCAAGACTCGTTTCCTCAAAGGACTCAATCTGGATGCTTCCTTCCTGTCCTGACTCTTCAAGTGCATCCTCCATGATCTTCAGATATTCCTTCTCTGTCAGGGAATCTGATACATAACCGTCTCCCGTCCCGTCAAAGGAGCTATAATAAATATTGGAGGAATCGAGCGGTGCCATTTCATGTACATACATACCAGGAACCTCTTCTGATTCATGATACCCCTCCGGGATCATCACTGCACAGTAGCTGACATCTTCTCTTCCGTTAGCTGCCGGTACTTCCTTTAATTCAAGCTCTTTCATTTCTATGTATTCTGCATCTTCCTCTCCGTCCAGAGAAGAAGTCACTGTCACAACTTCCTTCTTACAGCCACAGATACCAAGCAGCATCAGTGCTGTCATCACACAGATTCCTCTGCGACCCCATTTTCTGATCTTCATGTCGCTCTCCATAAATCATTGTCAACGCCAACAACTCTATTTAATCACAAATAGTACTTTCGTTCAAGTCATATCTTCATAATTTTGTAACAAAAATGCAACAAAGCAGAAAAGGTAATCTCATGCCGCATGGTCTGACCCTGTCTGTCCCCCCGGCTGAAACTACCTTTTCTCTTTTACCTTTCACACATTTCCCTTATTTCTATTTCTCTTTAAAAGTAGCGCATGATGTTTCCCTGCAGCCCTTGGCACCGCAGCCCCTGATATCCACATGCTCTGCGCTGCACCTGTAATTTTCATTGTACATACATTTCACAGCTTCACAGTCTATGCTGATCATTCTGCTGGGATGCTCCAGTGCACTTGTAAAGCTGTCCTTCTTTCCGTCTGTAAAGCTTTCACAGCAGGTAGAAGCCGCATTCTCCGCACGCTCATCACCCACACAGATATCACCTTTACAGCAGCAGCTATCCTTATTATAGCCGCAGTTCGTTACTCCACATTTTAAATCTGCCATACTGCTAAACCTCCTGATTCGTTTTGCTCATAGTTGCATTTATTAGTATGGCTGTTCTTTCATAAACTATTCAGATCTATATCAGTACTGATTATTTTTTTAAATTCATCTGATGAAAAGCAATAGCATCTGGTGGTTCTGTCACCGGTATAAATAAACCCGTTTTTCAGATTTTTCAGTGACAATGTTACCTTCAGCACATTTTTCCCTTCTAGCTGTTCTACGGAAAATCCTGTGATCCTGTAACCCATATAGGCCTTTTCATCCAGTGTGAAACAGTCTTTTCCTTCCATAACAAGAAGTCCGTCCTCAACAACAAAGCAGACAGGATTTCCTTCCCTGTCATAAAAGAAAACTCCTTCCCCAAGATCCTCGCCATCCCGGTAAACCCGTCCGATCCGGATCGCCTCCTCTTCTTCAGCTCTGGCTCCTGCCAGTTCTCCCGTCACCTTATCAAGGAGCGTTTCACTGACAGTAGAGGCATACATGGTTCCGGACAGCTGCGCATGCACCATGATACTGGATGAGATCACCGCGGCTGCCGCTGCCAGGAATATCCCCATCAGGGCAAAGGTAACAACAAGCTCCGCCAGAGTAATGCCTGCATTATCATTCTTCAGCTTCTTCACCTGTTTCCGCCCCTTCCTCTGCCGTCTTTTCCTCTGTGCCATAATAATAAATCACGCCGGAAAGCCCGTCCTTCTGTGCCCGGTAAAGTACGGCATCTATATAAAAGCTGCCTTCCTTTCCAGAAAAAACAAGCTTCTCGTCTCCGGAGGCTGCACTGTCCTGCATCTGTGAGAGATAAAAGGACTCCACCAGCTTCCGGTTATTTATCTGCATATCCCTGGCATCCATCATCATATTCTGCGATACCTTCTGTACTTTAAAAAAAGCAGTTACAAAAATCATCAGTAGCGCAAAGGATATGATCACTGTGATCATGGAGGTACCTCTGTTATCCTCCCTAGCTTCTGCTTTCATGTTCCCACCTCCAGCTTTCATAGCCATTCACGCCTGATGAGCTAAGACGATAGACGTCCGTGATCACACAGGTCTTTTCCTTGACTGTAACTCTTGTCAATACGGTCAGCTTCTCCGGAGCAGTATTTTCCCCGCCCGTTGTCCAGTATAAGGTAAGGACTGTATCTGCAATTTCTCCGGCAATGCCGGTATTTTCCATGTTAAAAACACGGAATGTATTTTCCCTGCTGTGGATCGGATCCCCATTTTCTTCATAATAAGGCCAGCTTCCGCTCTGGATCTCATCCCTGACATAATGCCACAGGGAGGTCTGTCTCACATTTTCTGCCCGGTTCATGTCCTCTGACAGCTGATCCTCATAATGGTTTTTCTCTGACGTAAGCTGCTTTTCAATCTCTTCTGAAAGACTCACAGCCAGGATCCGGCACTGCTCCTGTGCTGCCGTTCCTGCACTGTTTTTCATCAGTACAGATGCTGTCAGAAAAAGAGACAGGGACAGTGCCATAACGATCGCCATGACACAGATGACCACTATCGTCGTCACACCTTCATTTTTTCTGTACACAGAGGAGCCCCCTTTCATTCCAGGCCATAATATCCGATCAGATATTCACTGCGGTAATCCTCTCTTCTGTCACAGATATTGACCCTTCCATTTTTATTTTGGTCTGTATAGGTAAATGAATTCTTTCTGTCACTGTACAGAACACTGTAGACGATCCCTCCCTTTGGATCATATTCCAGTGCGATTGCAGCGGAAAGAACCGCTCTGTCAGTCATATAGCTTTCAAATATACCATACAGCATCTCATACTGTCTGCTTTCCAGATCTGTCTTTCCTTTATACTCTCCCTGCAGATACTTTTCATAGGTTTCCCGCGTTCCTGTCAGACAGTAGATCCCATTCCGCTTTGCGGACAGTCCCCTTTCACTTTCATCTGCTGTAATTCCCTCCGGTGTCATGATCCCACCCAGAGAAACCGGACTGTCTGAAACATCCATAAGCTCCGGTAAGGTTCCTCTTACACTGTACGAGGTAAGCTGCGCCTGTGCTACGGCAAAGAGAGTCTGTGCATAGCTGTTCTGTCTTTTAAAATCTGCATAGTCCTGATAGGACAATATTCCCGCAATTCCAAGGGACGCCAGTATCAGCAGGATGGCAAGGCTGACGATCAGCTCTGCCAGCGTAAAGCCATCATTTTTATTCTTCATAGTAGGCTACCTTTGCTACTTCTTCTACTGTTGTAATGCCTTCCCGTAAATATTGCATGGCACACTGCTTCAGTGTTCTCATATGCTGTCTGTTAACTGCGTACTCCTTGATCTCCTCCGATGACGCATTCTCCATGATCATCCTTCTCACCTGCCTGTCGATCTGAAGGATCTCATGTACAGCAACTCTGCCACGGTAGCCGGTATAATTGCAGGCCGGACATCCACATGCCTTTTTTACATAGGGTACCCTCTCACCAAGTATCCGTTCCTCTTTTTCTGTCAGCTCAGCAGGAACAGCACAATCCCTGCACACCTTTCTCATCAGTCTCTGGGCCACCACCCCGACCATGGAGTTCGCGACCAGATAAGGCTCCATGCCCATATCCTTAAGCCTCACTACAGAGGAAGCCGCATCATTGGTATGCAATGTTGAAAATACAAGATGTCCTGTCAGCGCTGCACGTACGGAAATAGATGCTGTCTCACTGTCTCTTGTTTCTCCCACCATGATAATATCCGGATCCTGACGCAGAAGAGCACGAAGTCCCTTTTCAAAGGTAAGCCCGGCCATAGCATTTACCTGCATCTGATTCACTTTGTAGATATTCTTTTCTACAGGATCCTCGATCGTGGAAATATTCACATTCTTTTTGGAAAGCTCTTCCAGAACCATATATAAGGTAGTAGTCTTACCCGATCCTGTAGGTCCTGTCAGATATATGATGCCATTTGGAGAATGCAGCATTCTGGAAAACCGTTCATAGTCCTCCTGAAGCATTCCCATGGTATCACTGTGGTCAATCCTGGTATTCCCTGACAGCAAACGAAGAACAGCCTTTTCACCAAATACTGTCGGAATAATGGAAACACGGATATTCAGATACCCATCCGGCTGTCTGCTTCTGAAATGGCCATCCTGCGGTCTTCTTCTTTCTGCAATATCCAGCTCAGACAATATCTTGATCCTGGCGATCAGTGAATTATGGACACTGTTCTTCAGTGTCACATATTCTATGATCGTGCCATCAATCCTCATTCTGACTAAGGTTTTATCCTCAAAGGGTTCTATATGGATATCACTGGCTCCTGTACTGTATGCCCTCTGGATCAGGCTGTTCAGAAGATTGATCACAGGCGTATCATCATCTCCGTCCTCGATATCCATCTCTTCTATATCCGGCTGTATATTCTCATTTGCCTTAAGTGCTGCATTCTTCGCTGAGATCTCCGTATAATAATACCGGATCGCCCGTACAAGAGAAGCCTTTTCACACAGATAGATCATTAATTCCTGTCCTGTGATCTGTCTGACATCTTCAAGACCATAAAAATTTAATGGATCATTGACAACAACCTTCAGCCTTCCCCCTTCACTTCCTACAGCAAGGATCCCGTATTTTTCTGCAGCCTGTCTCGGGATCCTGCCAACTGCCACAATGTCAACAGAAAGATTGTCAATGTTTACTACCTGACAATCCATCTTGGCAGCCATAGCCTGCAGCATCTGGTTTTCTGTTATGTATCCCTGTTCGATCAGCACCTCTCCAAGCCTTTTTCCGTCACTGCTTTTCTGTATCAGCAGTGCCTTTTCCAGATCCTTTTCCGTCAGATACCCCTGTTCGATCAGTACATCTCCGATTTTTAAATTTTTGCCGGTTATTGTTTCCATGTTGTGACCTCCAGCTATTATTACTTACACATATAAATTTCCAGTGTCAGAGTCAGACTCCCTGTATTTTCCACCCATTCAACAGCCGCAATACTGATCGCCGGATAGTTTTCTGATATATCGGTAAGCAGAGCTAACATATCTGCCCTGCTCCCCTCTGCACCTCCAAGCACCCTGACAGCATAAATACCTGTCTGGCCTTCGATCTTTTCCTCCCCAGCTATTTCTGTTGCTGCCTTTTCTGAGTACTGGTACCATTTCAGATCACTTTTCGTATCCGGCATGGTCACCGTCAGATTCTTTATCTGCATCCTGTGATTTAAAAGAAGTGTCGTTACCATCTTCTCCGCATCCTGGCTCTGCAGGTTCTGATAATATCTCTTCAGAGTTTCCTCTAGCTGTTCCCCGGTTTCTTCTTCTACCTTTCCTGCATCCTCAGCCAGGGCTGCTCCAAGATCCATTACCACTTCCTGATCCTTCGCCGCAGTGATCTGTCCTTTCAGATCACTGTTTTTATCTGCCAGCGGACGCAGCACCAGAAAAGCAAGCAGAAGAAGGAGCAGAACTGCCACCAGGAAGGAAAGAAGCCTTTTATCACTTTCTGTTATTGTCATATTCATGGTTCTCCCCCTTATCTTCCTGCACCCTCTGTCAGACAGCAGACAACATGGATCGTATAGCTTTCTGTGCTGTCTGCATAGGTATAGCCGCTGTACTCTACTGATTCAAAAATATCTTTTTCCTGTAATGCCGCAATGAAGCCGCTGATCTGTCTTGGATCTGCTGCCGAAGCATTCATTCCTATCACACCGCTGTCCCGGTTAAAATTCTTCAGTTCCACTGTAATTCCATTTCCCATACTGCCTGTAATCTCTCTCCATACGGAGGCGTCAAAGGTTGGATAGCTCATCAGCTTCTCCCATGCTTCCTGTGCATCCCTGATTCTCACCTTCATCGTCTCCACCTTTGTCATAGACAGTTCATAGCTGGCTTTCTTTTCGGCAAGCTCTTCATTTCCCATCGTTTCCTGTATCTGGTACAGCTTCTCCAGATTTCTGTAATAGCTGCCGCCAAGGCCGGCTGCCGCTGCAAGGACAAGTACCAGCACACACAGGGACGGGAGACAAAGCATGAATCTCTCATACTGCTTCTTTTTCTTCTTTTGTTCTCTTTTGATCTGTTCTAAAAAGGAAGTACCTTTTTCTTCCTGAAGAAGGATTCCTGCCGGATAGATAAAATCCGGTTTCTTCTTCATAGACCGTCCAGGGCAGACCACCTTATCTGCATGGTAGCAGTCAAGCTCAGGCTTTTCTCTTTTCAGCACTGCCGCTCCCTGTCCGCAGATATAGAATTTCTCAAGAGGCTCCTGCAGCTTCTGGGCAGATGCAAACTGTGACAGCTTCCCCTGGATCGCTATAAGCTCTTCTGCCAGCTCTTCCTCTGTTTCTGTCCTGAAAAGCCTGTTTTTCTGGGAATAAAAATAAACACCTCTGTCAAAAAGATAGCTTCCCACCTCCTGTCCATCCAGTACCTGGACAAGGCAGGTCTGTTTCTGTATCTCCGGAGAATGGGAAAACTGACATACAAGGCTTCCCGTTTCCGAATCAATAGAGCCAAGTCCTATTCCGGCCTTTCTGAACAATTCCAGATAGGAAAGCAGAAACTCCTTACTGACAGCAGCTGCCATGATCTTCTGCATCCCCTTCCTTCCCTTTTCCTCCAGCACATAATAGGAATACAGGATATCTTCTTTTTTATTCTCAGCAAATTCCCTTTCGATCAGCTTCCGCAGCTCTCTGTTAGAAAGCCTTGGAAACTCCATAACCTTATGGTTAAACTGACTGCTCCCGATCACCAGTGCCACTTCCCTCGACGGGATCTTATTTCTGGAAAAAAAGCTTTTGATAAACGGAAGAAACGCTTCTTCATCTGTAATAATTCCATTGATTATGCTGCCGCCCGGTGCTTCTTCCTGCCACACCCTGCGGGTCATGATCTTTCTTCCCTTTTTCTTTACTTCCACTGCCTGGACAAGCTGATTTGACAAATACAGAATGACTGTCATACCTTCACCCCTTTTTCCAATTAATAATATACACTGGTACCGATTGCTGAATAGGAATCATAGATCGGCATCATCACTGCGATCATGATAAACCCGATGATAACAGCCATACATATGATAAGTGCCGGCTCCAGATAGCTGATCAGCCGTCCCGTTGCCATCTCTGACTCATAATCAAAGGCATCTGCCAGTGAATCCAGCATGACTGCCATATCACCGCTTTCTTCTCCTACACGTATCACCGAAGACAGCTTTTTCCTGAACCCGTCGATATGGTCTACTGCCTCACTGAGACAGTGTCCCTCCTTCAGAAGGCTGATCACTTCATCAAACTGTCCCTCTATATAGCTGTTTCCAATCGTCCTTCTTGCGATCTGCATGGCATTCACGATTGGAAGCCCTGAACGGTACAATGAGCTTAACGATCTTGCAAATCTCGCCGTATAGATCACGGACAGAAGCTTTCCTGCGACCGGTATTTTCAGCTTCCATTCATCCCTTTTCCTCCTGACTGCCGGTATCCTGAAAAGCAGGAGGAAAAGCAGCACCAGAATGATCAGGACGGCCAGCAGTCCTATGCCATGTGTGCCGATAAAGTCACTAATTCCAAACAAGATCCTCGTCAGCAATGGTAATTGCGACATGTTATCAAACAGCTCTGAAAGCTGTGGCAGAATAAAACTCATAATGAAGATCACCATCAGTACAGACATAACTGCCAGTATTTTCGGATATGTGACAGCACCCTTGATCCTGGTATCCAGATGATGTTCCTTTTCATAATGAAGAGAAAGCCTCATTGCCGTACCACCCAGGTTTCCTCCGTTCTCTGCAGCCCGGTACATATGGATCATCAGCGCAGGAAATGCTCCCTTCTGCTGCTCCATGGCATCTGACAGAGCTTCGCCCTGTCTGACAGCCTTCAGCACACCTGTCAGAATCTCCCTGTCTTTCTTCTTCCTGGTCTCCTCCTGGGAAAGTATCGTCAGACAACGTACCAGAGGTACTCCTGCTCCAAGCATATCAGAGAGTTCTCTGTTAAATTCAGAAAGCATCAGAGGAGATAACTGATGATAGGTTCTGCTTTCCTGCATATCTCTTGCATCAATCAGATATTTTCCTTCCGTCTTCAGCTTCTGATACAGCTCCTCTTCACTTACAGCCGACATCTCCCCGGTAACTGCACGTCCCTTTTTATTTCTTGCCTCATAATAATACCTTGCCATCCGGACCCCCGTTTCTTTTCCGGCAAATCCTCTCTTTGCCCTGATTAAACCACAATAGCGGTGCCATTGACACCGCTAATCCTCATCTTATCTTACTGTATAACTGTCCACATACCGTCTTTCAGGGTAACGGTAATGCTTCCATACTGCACAACAATTCCATTAATGGTATAGTATCCATGATTGGAAGCTGCTCCTTCTTCAGACAGACTGTCACTTTCAAAAGATACATCCAGGATCTGAGCATCCTCTGCATCTGCCATTCTGAGGATCCGTTCCTTATCATAATCGGTCAGACTGTGATCCGCACCGGCCATGGTACCATCCCATACCGCATACTTCTCCGACTCGATCGCCTGTGCTGACATATACACGCTCCGCGCACTCAATATGTACTGCTTACCCTTGGCCTCATCAATCCATCCAAGAAGGCTTGGTACAAGTATGGCCGCCAGAAGCGTCAGTATGACCATCACTACGATCAGCTCTACCAGGGTAAAGCCTCTGTTATCTGCAGCATCTGTTCTGTATACTGCCCGATTGCTTTCCTTAATGTTCATTTTAATTCCCCCATTAAGTACTATTTTATCGTGGTTTCGCCTCTTCGTCAATCGTTAATGCGTAAAGATTAAACCAGTAGCGTTCGATCATGGCACTGCTATCTTCCCTGACAGAAATTCCTGCTTCCTGCCATTTTGCCACAATTTCCTCTCTTGCCTTTCCACTTCCAAGGAAATATACCCTCCTGCCTTCTTTTAGAAGCTCCTTCAGCTGGCTGATCCCGGCTTCATCAGTAAATTCTCCTTCCGCAAGGTCATGTACCTCCGGAAACAGTTCCTTTACCAGCTCTTCTGCCCTCTCATACCACAAATAGGACTCCGATCCTTCATAATATGCCATCACAGCCTGGAGCTGTCCAAAATTAAATATCGTGACAGCATCCTCTTCTGACAGCTTCGTGAGAACCTCCTGTGCCTCTTTCATCTGCTTCTGCTTCCACATTTCATTTCCGTAGAATGCCCGGAAATCACAGCCTCCTATTATCACAAAAAGCAGCAGGACTGCCGCTACGACCGCTGACTCTGCCTTTTTTCTCTTCTCTTTCTGTCCTGTCCCGTTTTCTTTGCTCTCCCATCCCGTCAGGAAGTCTTCTACTCCACAGCTTCTGTTTCCCAGAAATACTGCCAGAGACAGCCACATACACGGCATGGCCGGAACCATATACCGGTATACAAAAACAGGCTTTATAAGGACAGATGCCAGAAATCCAAAGATTATGATCCCGGCAACAGGCATCAGACATCCAAGGGAAAAGGAGACTGCCATTCCTCCATTTCTTCTCTTCGAAAACAGCAGAAAAATATCCCCAAGGACTTCTCCTGCAAAAAGAAGGAACAGCACTACTGCCATCACTGCACTGACTTTTCCAAATGAAAAATCCGGTGCAAACAGAAATTTCACGCATCCCCCAAGTGTCCGCAGGGAGACCGGCTGGATCCAGTAGCTTTCCTTCACCTGGCTGACCTGTCTTGTGACTGCCGCAAGGAGCCATGGCAGATAACAGACAACGCAGACTGCTGCACTGAAAAAAAAGCTCCGCAGTTCATTTTTCTGCTTTTTCAGAAGCAGCATGACCAGGACATACAGATAGACCATACAGGCTGCCACACAGGCAAAATAATGGGTATAGCAGGCGCACAGGGCAGCTCCTGTCAGAAGGATCCAGTTCCTCCGCCTGCCTTCTGTCAGAACACCAAAGGCTTCTGTCATGGTCATCACAACGAACAGCGCCGCATAGCTGTACATCCTGATCTCAACCGTGTATTCTGAAAGCCCCGGCATGGACATGGTCAGGAAAAAGAACAGTCCAGCGCTCAGCGTACCAAAATACTTTTTTACAGGAAATACTGCCAGCAGCAGCATACAAAGAAAGGGCAGCCAGGAAACCAGCTTGGCAGCTGTCACCTGCATGGCTACTGTACTTTCCGGTACAGCTGTAAGAAACAGCTTCAGGATCAGATAATACAGTGGCGGATGTACATCCCTTGCAGTTATGGAGATCAGCTCCCATACCGGCTTTCTGACAAGCCCCAGAGAAAACACTTCATCATACCAGATATCGCTGCCCACACAAAGAAAAGCAGAGCTTACCAGCATACCTGCGCCAAGCAGAAAAAACAGGATTCCCGCAAGTTCCTTTTTGCTTTGCTTTTCTTTCATATAAACAGCTCCTTAAAAATTACTTCTTTTCTTCTACTTCTTCCTTGCGGATCGCCTTGGTCCTGATCTCCTCTGTGATCTGGGCAATAAACTCATCCAGAGGCTTCACACCCTCATCTCCGGCAAAGCGGCTTCTGACAGATACTGTCCCGTCCGCCTCTTCCTGCTGTCCGACAACAAGCATATAAGGCAGTCTGTCCATTCTTGCCTCACGGATCTTAAAACCGATCTTTTCGGAGCGGTTATCTACTGTAACATCCACATCAGCCTTTGCCAGTGCTTTACGAACCTGTTCTGCATAATCAGCATACTTCTCAGAAATAGGAAGGACACGGACCTGCTCCGGGCAAAGCCATGTCGGGAACTTACCGGCATATTTCTCGATCAGCCATGCCAGTGTTCTCTCGTAGCATCCCATGGAAGTTCTGTGAATGATATAAGGACGCTTCTTTTCACCATTCTGATCCACATAGTACATATCGAAGTTCTCTGCGATCGCACAGTCAAGCTGGATCGTGATCATGGTATCTTCCTTGCCATATACATTCTTTGCCTGGATATCGATCTTCGGTCCGTAGAATGCAGCTTCACCATCAGCCTCTACAAAGGGCACCTGCTTCTCCTCCAGCAGCTTACGCAGTACCTCCTGTGTGGACTCCCAGTAATGCTCATCTCCCAGATATTTCTTCTTATTGGCCGGATCCCATTTGGAAAGGCGGAAGGTTACATCCTTTTCAAGGCCAAGCACTGACAGAACGTAATATGCCAGATTAAAGCAGTTGGATAACTCTTCCTCTGTCTGGTCAGGACGGATCACATTGTGTGCCTCTGTGATAGTAAACTGACGTACTCTGGTAAGTCCATGCATTTCACCGGAATCCTCAGAACGGAACAGCGTGGAGGTCTCACTCATACGGTAAGGCAGATCCCTGTAGGATTTCTGGGTATTCTTATATACATAATACTGGAACGGGCAGGTCATGGGACGAAGCGCAAATACTTCCTTGTCTGTTTCTTCATCCCCAAGGACAAACATGCCATCCTTGTAATGATCCCAGTGTCCGGAAATCTTGTAAAGATCACTCTTGGCCATTAGGGGAGTTCTGGTTCTGACATAGCCCCATTCCTTATCCTCAAGGTCTTCAATCCATCTCTGAAGCTTCATGATCATCTTGGTTCCCTTCGGAGGGAAAAGAGGAAGTCCCTGTCCGATCACATCTACTGTAGTAAACAGCTCCATCTCCCGGCCAAGCTTATTGTGGTCACGTCTCTTGGCATCCTCAAGCTGCTCAAGGTAGGCAGCAAGCTCTTCCTTCTTGTTAAATGCCGTACCATAGATTCTCTGCAGTCTTGCTTTCTCTGCATCTCCTCTCCAGTATGCCATGGAAGAAGAGGTCAGCTTGAAGGCCTTGATCCCCTTTGTGTTCATCAGGTGGGGGCCTGCGCACAGGTCAACGAATTCTCCCTGATCATAGAAGGAAATCTCTGCATCCTCCGGAAGCTCCTCGATCAGCTCTACCTTGTAAGGCTCTTCTCTGTCTTTCATAAACTGGATCGCTTCATTTCTCGGAAGGGTAAATCTCTTCAGCTCATGACCTTCCTTGATGATCTTCTTCATCTCTGCTTCGATCTTGTCAAGATCATCTCTTGAAAAAGGCTCATGCTCAAAATCATAATAATATCCTGTATCAATGGCAGGTCCGATCGCAAGCTTTGACTGTGGGAACAGTCTCTTTACTGCCTCTGCCATAACGTGGGAACAGGTGTGGCGGATCACACGCAGACCCTCTGGATCAGAAGCTGTCAGGATGTTCAGGCTGCAGTCCTTATCTACTACAGTACGAAGGTCTACGACCTCTCCGTCAAGCTCTCCTGCACAGGCTGCCCTGGCAAGTCCTTCACTTAAATCTGCTGCGATCTCATATACGCTTTTGGCACTGTCATATTCTTTTACAGAACCGTCTTTTAATGTAATTTTCATTTCTCTTATCTCCTCTTATTTTATTTTCTGTTCTCTTCTGCTTTCTCGATCTCGTCCCAGTCACCGGCCTTTTTCCCGGCTTTCAGACCGTTGCCGCAGGGACTGTTATTGCCATTGTTGCTTCCGATGGTCGTATTTTTTCTGGGAGAAGTCAGAAGTCCAAAGACAATACCTCCCAGAATACCAACTGCCATGGCAAGCACAAACTCTCTGTTGGAAATAGTAGTGGTACCTGCCAGAAATGTTTTCAGTTTTTCGATTTTCTCTTTCATAGTTTTCCTCCTGGTTCAAAAATATTGCTTTCCCTGCGTCACCGTGAAGCCGCTTGTTTTTCTGCGGTGCGTATTAAAAAATCCCATGCACTACTGTCGTAATGCATGGGACGTAAGAAACGCGGTTCCACCCTGCTTGCTTCCTGCGCCTGTGACGTCTTACGGAAACCTCTCAAATCCTGTAACGTAGGAATACGGACCTGATTGGGGTCACTCCGAGTTAGTTTTCGGATGCTTCCTGCAGGAACATTCTCAGCACAGATATCACTATCTGATGTTCTTCTCTGATACATTCCACATCGTACTCTTCTCATCAACGTGTTATCTTTAATCTGCCATTATCATATGACACTTTTTCAGATCTGTAAAGACCAAACCTGAAAAAAAATTATTTAATGGAAAATTTATTTATTCCGACCGCAGCATTTCTTATACTTCTTACCACTTCCGCAGGGGCAGGGATCGTTGGGATAGATCTTCTCCGGCTTTACGATCGTGGTAGAAGACTTCTGCTCCTTATAAAGAGCCTTACGCTTGTCCTCATCAAAGATCTCTTCCCATTCAGGAAGCTCGTACAGCCAGTCAGCACCTGCTGCTACCATGTTCTTGTAAAGAAGCTCCTTGTCAAATCCAAGGCTTACCTCAGTGTCCTCTTCCATTTCTTCGATGGGATTGGCAGCCTTTAAGCTGTCATTGATTCCATCCAGGAAACCTACCATTGTCATCAGGTCAACACTGTATTTATCTGCCAGTTCCTTTACAGTACCCTTTACTTCTTCATCGGGATTTTTCAGAAGGATAGCATAGATTTCTTTCTCCTTCTGGAAGTAAGCACCCCAGAGTCTCTGTAAGTCTCCTTTATTTGCTGTTTCTGAATAGGCCATATCACGCCACTTTTGCAGTAATGCCATAAAACTCGTCCTCCTTGTTCATGTATGCCTATTATATAACAGTTTATCAGAAAAGTAAAAATTTTTTTCATTTTCACGTATAAACCTTATTTTTACGGTTCATACTATGATTACAATCAGTCACAGGAACCCCCTCCTTTGACGATTGCGGGATAATCCGCTTACGAAGGATAAATGAAATACTTATCCTCCCCAAAAATCCCCGGGACTGCAAAGGCGCAGTTCCGGGGATTTTTATTTGATTCCGTAGATCAGGCCTGCCCCGCTGATCATCCATGGTGTCTGGATATATCCGGGCACAAGGCCATCCTGCTTCTCAATATTGCCGATATAATGCACCTCCTGAAAGCCTGCCTTTTTCAGTTCTTCCACAAACTGCTCCATATCACCGTACAGCGCCTTCTGTGCAAACATATCCTGCAGAGCAAATGCACCGCCTTTTTTCAGGACACGGAATGCCTCTCTTACCACATCTCTTTTATCCTTTGCCGTCCTTACCTCATGGAATACAAAGTTGCTGACAATGGCATCAAAAGTTTCATCTGCAAAATCAAGGCTTGCCGCATCTCCCTTCTGGAAGCTTACTCTGTCAGAAACCTTTTCCACCTTTGCATTCTTTTCACACTGCTCCTTTGCATAGCTCCACTCTTTTCCCCAGTAATCCATTCCTGTCAGTTCTGCCTCAGGATAGGTAAGGGCGCAGCGCATGGTAAGGGCTCCTGCTCCGCATCCGATATCCAGCAGTTTTCCCTTTCCGTCCCAGGGCAGATGATTTACCAGATACTGATGTACATCTCCCATTACATCGCCTTTGTTAAAATCAAAGGCCTCACGGCATCGCCACATATAAAGCGTATATGCCAGAAGGATTACAAGCAGCACTCCTGTAATCCAGGCCGGTACAGCCACCTTTAAAACTGCCGCAAAAACGATCGTCAACACAGCCAGCACAATATCTCCTGCCCACATAAGCTTCATCATATTTGCCGGTACCCAGTTTCCATAATTTCCTTCCTTAGATAACATGATCTTTTTTCCCTTCATCATAATCTCCTTCCTGCTTTTCAGCATAACATTTGTTATAATCTGTTATGTAAAAAAGTCCGGGGCAGACGCCTCGGACTTCAATTACCACTATGTTCTGTTTTCAGTTGTCTGACGAGTGCCTCAAACCCGGCATCACAGTAGATGCCAATCTGTCTTGCCAACTTCTTTGTTTCCTCCAGTGTATATTCTTTTCGGATGATGGTGAGATAACTCTCCACCCGCATTCTGACGATCACATCCAGAAGCTTCTCATCCACATCTGATATTCCATATTTTCCGAAGAACAGGAGAAATCCCTGCCTCAGCCCTTCCTGAAGCTCTTCAAAAACCTTTTCATAAGCGGTTCCCGCTGTTCCTTCCAGAAGGATCTGACATTCTTCCTTGTAATTCCAGAACATCTCCAGCATCTGCTCATCTCCGTCTGCACTGGATGATTCTCCTTCAAATTCTTCCATGGTGCTCTTCTGTACCATGGCACTGAAATAGGTGATCACCGGCCTTAAGATCTCATCCAGGAGCTGTTCCTTATTTTCAAACTGAAAATAAAACGCACCTGTTGTCACACCTGCTTGTTTGCAGATATTCCGAAGGCTTGCACCTTTGTACCCATATTTCAGGAACTCCTGTTTTCCCGCCCTGATGATCAGTTCTTTTGAATTTTCTCTGTCATTCTGGTTCATAACATTTGTTATGTTAGCATAGACTAACTGTTTTGTCAATCCCTCCGGGTTCTTCTCCACTTCACTACTTCATATCTTTTCTTCAGTTCCCGGACAACCCGGTTGCTGTCTCCCGACCTGATCACAATATCATATTTTCCCTCAATGCTGCCAAAGGTTACTGTCTTTTTCAGATCCAGCATAGCTTTCAGGTATTCCGTCATATGCTCCCTGGTTGCATTTTTATTATAAATCTTAATATAGGAATAACCCGGATAATCTACGGAGTCATATTTCAGGATCTTCAGTTTTTCTGTCAGCCCTTTGTTTTTCAGCACCTCATAAAATTCTTCTATGATCTTCTTTTCATAAAGCATCATAAAATAAACTACATTTTCCTGCTTCATGGATTCACTTTTCACATAATTGCGGTAAGACGATTTTCTCATCTCCCGGACGAGGGCTTCATGCACCGGCTCTCCCGTTTCTTCATAAAAGATCATAAGCACGTCATCCACCACCACATTGGCAAAACAGGACAGACCATGCTTTTTGACCAGACTCAGCACCTCCATGCTCATGGAGTGGGATATCACATACACCTTCAGATAAGCATTCTCATTGATATCATACAGCACTGCCCCGTCCATGGCGATCACCGGAAGTTTCAGCCTGATGTCCTGCATGGGCTTCATCAGAGATGCCGGTGTTCTCATAGTAGACAGGGTAAAGTTCGCTCCTTCATCCAGCATCCGGTTCAGTTCCACACGGCTGTAGTCGCTTAAATTGTCATCTCTGGAAAGCAGCGTATCATCCAGTCCTGATATGAACAGGATATCCTTCTGTTTTTTCCGTGGAAGGGAAATACAGTTCACCCCTATTCCCACAGCGATTCCGATCACCGTATCCAGAAAACGATTCCATACAAAAAGATAGGGATTGGCATCTGTCATATGGTTGACCACGATGCTTAAAAATACCACACAGGAAAAATAGGAGGCCTGTTTCTTTTTGATCACAATGGTAGTGTAGAGCACCGGTACGATCATGGCAGAGATCAGTACGGCATTGAATACCTCCAGTGCTTTTCCGGTAAATGGGATCTTCTCCATGATCAGGAGCACAATCAGTCCATAGATTGCTCCGATCGTGGTACCTGTCAGTCTCTGCAGTGCATTCTTTCGGCTGTTTGCCACATAGATCTGGATACACCACAGCGCCGCCAGATGGGAATAAAATACAATGCCGCTGCTTCCCCGAAGAAAGGAGATCAGATAACAGATGGCGATCGCTGTCGCCGATTTTACAATACGCATACCAATATGAGGAAACTGTAATCTTTTTTTCATCCTGTTCTGCCTTTCCTGCTACACATTCCTGCAACGTGAAAGAATCCTGCTTACTGGATTCTCCGCCTGCGGTGGGTCACTGTAATTTCCTGTGACGTAAAAAGGCGTCCAGACCTCATGGTCTGAACGCCTTCGTTCTTTTTCTTAACCGAGAATAGCCTGATCACTCAGGAATTCATCTCCGCTTGCTGCCTCAAACTTATGAAGCAGGTCTTCTACGGTAAGCTTCTTCTTTTCTTCTCCTCTGATATCCAGGATGACATGTCCATCCTTCAGCATGATCAGTCGGTTGCCATGCACAATGGCATCCTTCATATTGTGAGTGATCATCAGAGTAGTCAGCTTGTCTCTGTTCACGATCTTTTCTGTCGTTTCCAGTACCTTGGCTGCTGTCTTGGGATCCAGTGCTGCTGTATGCTCGTCAAGGAGCAGTACCTTAGGCTTCTGAAGGGTGGCCATCAGAAGTGTCAGTGCCTGACGCTGTCCACCGGAAAGCAGGCCTACCTTGGAGGTCATACGCTCTTCCAGAGAAAGATCAAGGCTCTTTAACAGCTCCTTATATTCTTCCCGTTCCTTCTTGGTGATTCCCGTTTTCAGGGAACGGCTCTTTCCGCGGCGCTTTGCTAACGCCAGATTTTCTTCAATGCCCATGGTGGCTGCTGTACCGGTCATAGGATCCTGGAATACCCTTCCCAGGTACTTCGCCCTCTTATGCTCCGGAAGCTTTGTAACATCAATACCATCGATCACGATCCTGCCCTCATCGACCGGCCACACACCGGCAATGGCATTCATCATGGTCGACTTACCGGATCCATTGCCACCAATAACAGTAACAAAGTCACCATCCTCAAGTGTCAGGGAAAAATCATCCAGTGCCACCTTTTCATTTACAGTTCCTTTATTGAAGATCTTGGTTACATTCTTAATTTCAAGCATGTGCCTTTCCTCCCTTCTTTGCAGAGGGCTTCGTGAAATATTTTGCCTTCCAGTAGGGTACTGCCAGGAAAATACCAACAACCACTGCTGACAGAAGCTTCAGAAGGTCTGTATCGATACCGAGCCAGATCACAGTCTGTACCACGAAATAATACAGGATGGAACCAAGCACAGCAGCAAGAAGCTTCAGTCCGAAGTTCTTGAAGATCTTACCAAAGATTGCTTCCCCAATGATAACAGCTGCCAGTCCGATAACGATAGCACCACGTCCCATATTGATATCCGCAAAGCCCTGATACTGACAGAGCAATGCCCCTGACAGTCCCACAAGGCCATTGGAGATCATAAGTCCAAGTACCTTGGAGAAATTGGTATTGATACCCTGTGCTCTTGACATATTGCTGTTACAGCCTGTGGCACGGAGCGCACATCCCATTTCTGTTCCAAAGAACCAGTACAGAATGGCAATCAGAATAATCACAACAACAGTAACAACAAAAATTGTATTTTTATAGAAAGGGACATTCTTTACATAGCGGAGAGCTACGAGAAGGTCATATTTATCAGCACCAATCGCCTGATTGGCCTTTCCCATTATTTTCAGATTAATTGAGTACAGTCCAAACTGTGTTAAAATACCGGCCAGGATCGCAGGTATTCCCATGAAAGTATGAAACAATCCTGTTACCAGTCCTGCAGCCATGCCTGCCAGTGTTGCTGCCAGCATGGACACATATACATTGTGGCCGGAAAGCATCATCATAATGCAGACCGCACCACCGGTTCCAATAGAACCATCTACAGTCAGATCCGCAATATCCAGGATCCTGAAGGTAATATAAATACCGATTGCTGCGATTCCCCAGATCAGTCCCTGGGCTACAGCTCCCGGCAATGCATTGAGCAGATTTAAGAAATTCATTGATATCCTCCCCGTTACATCATTTTTCTTTTAAGAAAGGCAGCAGGGAAGTTCCTGCTGCCCGTTTCTTACTCTTTTTCTGTCTGTGATTATTCCTCAATTGCCTCATAATCATCAGGCACTGTAATATTCAGCGCATCACAGATCGTCTTATTGTACTTCTTTACGAAGTTGGGAGCGTACTCTACCGGCATGGTAGAAATATCTTCTCCGTTCAGGACTCTCACTGCCATCTTGCCGGTTGCAACACCAAGATCATAATAGCTGATGGAAAGGGTTGCCACACCGCATCCTGCACAGATACCTTCTTCTCCTGTCACTACAGGAATGCCTGCGGGCTGGAAGATGTTGTTGATGATCTCTGTATTGGAAGCTACGGTATTGTCAGTAGGTACATACAGTACATCTACTTCACCGGATGCTGTTGTTGCTACGGAAGCAAGGTCATTGGAATCTGAAAATGAATAGTAGTTGCATGTATAACCCATCTCTTCCAGATATCCCTTAATGGTATCTACCTGGTACTGTGAGTTTGCTTCTGCGGAGCAGTATAACAGACCGACAGTCTTGGCATCAGGGAAAAGCTCCTTGATCATATCTGCCTGTCCGTCAAGAGGTGCCAGATCAGAGGTACCTGAAATATTACCGCCAACAGTACCACTAAAATCACTGATATCCAGTGCCACGCCATACTCGGTAACAGATGTTCCAAGAATCGGGATCTCTGTTGTACCGGTTGCAGCTGCCTGAAGGGCAGGTGTTGCATTGGCAAGGATCAGGTCTACATTGTTGCTGACAAAGCTGTTGATGATCGTAGCACAGGTATTGGAATCACCCTGGGCATTCTGCTCATCAAAAGTAACACTGTCACCGAACTCTTCTGTCAGGGCATCCTTAAAGCCCTGTGTTGCTGCATCCAGTGCTTCGTGCTGAACGAGCTGGCAGATACCTACAGTAAAGGTCTTGCCATCTGCTGCAGCAGTATCTGCTTCTGCAGTCTCAGCTGTTTCTGTTTCATCAGCTGCCTCGGTTGTTTCTGCTGCATCAGTTGTCTCTGAAGAAGTGGTATCTGCAGATCCACATGCAGTCAGAGCAACCATAGCACCGGTTAAAAGAAGTGCTAAGAATTTTTTCATAATTTTCTCCTCCTGTTTCTGGCGGCTTTATCCGCCACGTGGTATAGTATACCGCTTCAACTCGTTAAAGTCAAATAGATTTCTCAGTTTTCTTCCTTACGCAGTGCTTTCTGATGGTACATACGCTTGTCTGCCTCTTCAAATACCTCCATCAGCGGATCCTCTGCTCCAGTCTTCACTGTTCCAAAGCAGAAGCTGCACTGCTCTCTGACCTTCAGAAGGATCTGCCTTACCTCCTCCTCTGAAAGTCCTCTGGTCAGGATGATGAATTCATCACCTCCAAACCGTCCGATCACTGCACTTTCCCCAAATCCTGCCGACAGTGCCTGCGATGTCTGCTGCAAGATCCTGTCACCGTACTGATGCCCGTGCAGGTCATTGATCTGCTTGAAGTGATCAAGATCCACCAAACTGAAATAATAGACCTCCTTTGGGGCTTCCACCATATATTCACGCATCTTTTCAAAGGCAGCTTCCTTCCGGTACAGTCCCGTCAGTCCATCTGTCTCCGCCCGGTAATTCAGCTTTTCCTTCTCCATATATTCTTCATGGATATCCTGGATCCTGCCTATCACACTGATCACTTTTCCTTCATTATCAAGGATACTCTTATAGTGTGTCCGATGCCACCGGTATCCGCCTCCGGATATGGACGAAAGATATTCCAGGTTTTTATCTACTTCCCCTTTGCATGCTTCCTGAAGCGCCTCGCAGAACATTTTCTGGTGGCTGCTGTGCACAAACGGTGAATTTTTCATATGTTCACTGTAATTCCTGACTTCCCTGCGCTTCTTGTTTCCCGGAAGATTATAGGAAAATACCATGGTATCCTTCTCCGGATAATATTCAAACAGAAGCCCCATGGCTGTTGCCTCCAGGATCTTGTACCTCTCCTGCTGCAGTGTCAGTTCATCATTGATCTGCTTCAGCTCCCTGACCTGGGCTTCGCTCTCCTTTTCTACCGTAATATCCGAAATCACGGTCAGATAAATGGGATTCTTCCCAATGTGGTTTTCAAGAGGCTCTCCCTTGACCTCAAACCAGCCGATCTCCCCATTCTTGCGATAGCCTCTTATGATATAATAAATCGGCCTGCCCTTCGGTGCATTCTCAGAGATACAGGCAAGAAAGCCTGCTGCATCCTCAGGTAAAAGAGTAGATAACACATCCTGTATCTCTTTATCATAGTCTTCCTTGCTATAACCAATGCACTGAAAATAGGCATCATTCAGATACAGGGCACGGATGGATTCCCCAACCTCAAACAGTCCGATCCCCGCACGGATATTTTCAAGAACGCTCTGAAGGATCTCATTGACATTATCCCCAAGATAACGCAGCCTGTGATAATCATTTATATCAAGATTATCCGGTTCATTTTCTCTTTCCATATATCTTCCCCCGATATGTATTTCTTCTTTTCCACACACTTTTATCTATTATAAACCATTCAGGCAGGATTCTGCAATGTTAATATTCAATTCCCTTTCTTGCCATTACCCCTTTATCAAAGGGATGCCTGAGCTTTTCCATTCTGGTAATATAATCTGCACTCTCCATAAGGAAATCTGCCGGATTCCTTCCTGTCAGGACAAGCTCGCATTTCTTCTCCCCGGCTCTTTTCAGCAAAAGCTTCAGCCTGTCTCTGTCGATCAGCCCATATTCCACGGGATAGGTGATCTCATCAAGCACGATCAGCCCTGCTTCTTCTTTCTCCTGGAGCATAAGCAGCTCCTCAAGCAGCCTGTTGTGGATCCCTGTCAGCTCCAGCCTCTCTTTTTCTGTCATGGACCTATAGAATCCGAAGTCCTTTTCGCTGCGCAGGATACGCACCCCCTTTATATTTTCAAGGCTGTGCAGCTCCCCGGTATCATTTCCCTTCATGAACTGGCAGAATACAGTCTTTTCTCCCCACCCGTTCATCCTGATGAGCTGACCGAGCGCCGCTGTGGTCTTTCCCTTTCCATCCCCACAGTATAACTGGATCATATCTGTTCCCCCTTCCTGTTTCCTTCCCTTCTGTACGGACAGCTTCTTTTTTCGCAGGTCTGGCAGACACTCCGGCAGGCATTCCCCTTTTCCCTTGTGAGCTCCGCATAAAATACTACACTTTTTCTGGGAACCATACAAAAGCTTTTCAGACACTGCACCGGGGCACCGAGCATATCTAGGATCTTCCCGATGTCCGACAGTGGATATGCTTCTTCGCTTCCGGGAAAATGAAACTCCTTTACCCGGTAATCCGTGGTTTCTGCAAGCATTCTGTCATATGCTTCATAGCTTTTCATCAGGATCTCATTACTGATCACCTCTGCCATGTAAGCTGCTGTCATATTTTCCCTTTCCCGGTATCTGTCCTGCAGACGGTCTACCCCTTCTCCAAGTGTAAGGACACTGACCGTCACCGGTCTTTTTCCTTCTGCTTCTTCCTGGAGCAGTTTACTTGTAAAGCTCCCCTTCCGGCCACTTTCCCGTACTACCTCCCCGGCAATACGGGAAAGCTCCGGCAGGTCTTCTCTTCCATACCCATTTTTTCTGGCAGTTTCCTCAATAAAATCAGCCTGCTGGCAACGGGAAAGAAGCTGTTCAAAGGGTGCGATCTTATGAAGTGAAATGACTGCCATCGTTTCCTATCCTTTCTCCTGTATCCCGTAAAGAAGAGCATTGCAGATGGCTGCTGCCACATTGCTTCCTCCCTTTCGTCCTCTGGCTACGATGCAGGGCACCTCCTCTTTCTTTTCAAGTATCAGCTCTTTGGCTTCAACAACGTTGACAAAGCCAACCGGCACACCAATGATCCCGGCAGGCTCCACACATTTCTTCTCCATCAGCTCATACAGGCTGACAAGCGCTGTAGGTGCATTTCCAATGGCAAAGATCAGCGGTTTTCCAAGTGCCGCTGCCCGTTCCATACTGACAAAGGCTCTGGTACAGCCTCTCTCCTTCGCTTCCTCCGCAACATCCTCATCACTCATAAAGCAGTATACTCCGCCCCTATATTTCCCGAGTGTCTTCTTATTGATCCCTGCCTTAGCCATCTGGGTATCTGTTACAATACAGGCTCCCTCTCTCAGGGCTTTTCTGAGCTTTTCCACCGCGCCTTCAGAATAATAGAGGTTTTTCACATAGTCGAAATCCGCTGTTGTGTGGATCACGCGCTTTGTCACCATTTCTTCCTCTGCAGGCAGGCAGATCCCCCTGTGCTCCAGTTCTCTTCCGATTATGGCAAAGCTCTCTTTTTCGATCTGTGCCGGCACCACCTCCCTAAGTGGCTGCTTCAGGCCGATGATCTCATAGATCCTCCGCATATCAAGACAGCTCCTCAGTGTATCCGCCAGTATATCGAGCTGTCTCTCCCTGTACTGCTCATAGGTCTCCTTCTTTCCCTCCCGATATGGGAGCTTCTTACGCTCACACAGCATTCTGACAAAGGTACTGCAGAATGCCTTTTCATCAAATATCCCATGCAGATAGGTACCTGCCACATTCCGGCAGACACAGCCATCCTCTTTTCCCTGAAGGATCAGAAAGGGCTCTGCCCCTTCCTCACGGACACTCTCCCCCATATGGATCTCATAGCCTTTTACTTTTTTCTGTGACAGATCAGAGAATTCTCCGGAAAGGATACTGCATATTCCTTCTGTCCTGGTTCTTGTCTTCTCCCTGGCAAAAGCAGTATGCACCGGCAGAAGTCCCATTCCTCTGCATGTTCTTTTTTCACCCTCTGTACCACTGCTGTCCGTGATCGTTCTTCCAAGCATCTGATACCCGCCACAGATCCCGAAAATCAGTGTCCCCTTTTCTGAAAGACGCAGGATAGCTGCCTCAATTCCATTTTCCCGTAAAGCAAGCAGGTCGCTGATCGTATTTTTACTGCCCGGCAGGATAACGACATCCGGGTTTCCAAGTTCTTCTCTCTTCTCTACATAACGTACTGTCGCATCCTCCTCCACCGCAAACGCCTGGAAGTCGGTAAAATTGGACAGTTTTCCCACATGGATAACAGCAATATCGATCTTTTCGCCCTTTTCCCTCTGCCAGAGCTTTTCCGACAGAGAATCCTCATCTTCGATATCTACATCCATGTAGGGGATCACACCAAGCACTTCTTTTCCACATTTATCATAAATCTGCTTAAGACCGGGAGTCAGCAGCGAAGCATCTCCCCTGAACTTATTGATCAGAAGTCCCTTGATCCTGTCCTGTTCCTCTTTTTCCAAAAGCTGCACGGTTCCGATCAGCTGTGCAAACACACCTCCTCTGTCAATATCACCTACCAGCAGTACCGGTGCATCTGCCAGCTCCGCCATACCCATATTGACAATGTCATCCTGCTTTAAATTGATCTCTGCCGGGCTTCCTGCCCCCTCGATCACGATCACATCATTCTGCTCTGCCAGTTCATCATAAGCCTTCCTGATCTCAGGAAGATACTCCTTTTTATGCCGGAAGTATTCCATCGCCTTCTGGTTTCCCTGTACCTCACCCATAACGATAACCTGGCTGCCCATATCCGTCACTGGTTTAAGCAGAATGGGATTCATAAGGACAGACGGCTCCTTTCCACAGGCCAGAGCCTGTACTGCCTGTGCCCTTCCCATTTCCAGTCCTTCAGTGGTAATAAAGGAATTGAGCGCCATATTCTGGGCTTTAAAGGGTGCAGTTTCGTAGCCGTCCTGCCACAGGATCCGGCAGAGTCCTGCAGCGATCAGACTTTTTCCCGCATTTGACATGGTTCCCTGTATCATTATGGCTTTTGCTCTTCGTTTCATTTCCCTGCTTCCTTTCCTGCAAGAGAATACAATATCTCTTTCAGCCTCTCATTCTCTTCCTGTGTCCTTATACAGATCCGGTAATATCCCCTGGAAAGTCCCTTAAAATTACTGCAGTCCCTGATCAGGATCTTCCTGTCAAGGAGTGCTTCCTTAAGCCCTTCCCTTCCATGGAAAAAGAGAAAATTGGCACTGCCAGGATATACCCTGTCAGCTACGGTTTCTAACAGCAAAGACACCAGCTTTTCCTTTTCTCCCCGGATCAGCTCCCTTGTCTTTTCCAGATATCCTTCTGCTTTCAGTGCTGCAGCTCCCGCCAGCTGCGCCGGCAGTGATACATTCCATGGCGGCAGCTTTTCCTTCAGCCGTTCTGCCAGCTCTCTGTTCCCCGTCATAAGATAGCCAAGCCGCAGCCCCGGCATCCCATACACCTTGGTAAAGGCTCTTAATACGGTCAGATGAGGAAAACGGACTGTTTCCCCCTTCATGCTAAGCGCCGGTTCCCCGGGCAGAAAAGGAAGAAAGCACTCATCCACGCAAAGAAAGGTTTTTGTTTCTTCACATCTCTCTGCCAGTCTCACAAGCTCAGCCTTTCCCGTAACAGTGCCTGTAGGATTACCGGGATTGCAGAGAAAAACAAGGCTTGTCTCCTCCGTAATCTTTAAAAGCAGTTCCTGAAGGGGCAGGATAAAATCATTCTCTTCCTTCAGATACAGGAACTCACAGGAATGATCTGCTGCCTCAAGGGCATTTTCATATTCCTGAAAGGAGGGCGCCGTCAGAAGCGCCCTTCCTGCCGGAACTGCCCTGCACAGCGCATAGATCAGTTCTGCTGCCCCGTTTCCTGTAAGGATCTCCGTCTGATCCGTGGTTCCTTCAAAGTCCCTGATCCCCTGGATCAGATCCCGGCAATATGGATCCGGGTAACAGTCTGAAAGAAGGATTGCTTTTATGGCTGCCTGCCGGCTTTCCTCTGGCATGCCAAGGGGGTTAATATTGATCGAGTAATCCAGCTCTATTTCTCTGCCATAGCGGTCACCGCCATGTACATAATCCTTCATATCCATTTTCTTCCTTTGCTCTTCCACATTCACAGAATCACCTTTCCATGTAAAGCCATGCAGAGAAACAGACAGGCCATGCAGCAGAGATAAAAAAGCACTGTTGTCATAACAAGCAGCTTCCCCGCCCGTCTGATATCCTCCCGTTCAATCCTCCGGATGGGATCTCCGATAAAAGGCTTTTCATACAGCCTTCCAAAGTAATAGGCATTTCCTGCAAGCTGTACCTGCAGGGCACCTGCACAGACGCTTTCTGTCTGGGCTGAGTTTGGACTTTTATGCTTCCGCCTGTCACGCTTCCAGACATGTACTGCTCCCTTTGCATCCATACGGAGCAGAAAAGCAGCGGCTATCATGAACAGGGCTGCCAGTCTCGCCGGAATATAATTCAGAAGATCATCCAGTCTTGCTGCTGCTCTCCCGAAATATAAATATCTGTCATTTTTATATCCCACCATGGAATCCATAGTATTGACTGCTTTATAAAAGAATCCGCCGGGGACGCCAAGCAATGTCATATAAAGAAGAGGCGCGATCACACCATCTGACGTATTCTCTGCTATGGTTTCCACTGTGGCCTTTATGACCCCCTCTTCTGTAAGAGCCTCTGTATCTCTCCCTACGATCATGGAAACTGCTTTTCTGCCCGCAGCAAGTCCTTCCTGTAAAAGCGCCGTGTATACCTTCATGCTTTCTGCCTTCAGGGATCTCATTGCCAGAAGCTGATAGCAGAAAAAGCAGGAAAGAAGCAGATACAGTCCATGATGGATATGGTCTGCAAGATACAGGATCCCTGCCGGAACCGCTACAGAAAAAACTACCGTACCAAGCACAAGCAGTCCTCCGGCAAACAGCTTCCTTTTCTGATCTGCTTCCCTTTCTCCGGATACACGAAACAGTCTGTCAAGGAGCCATTCAAGTCCGGTGATCAGCTTCCCGATCATCCGCACCGGATGGTACAGCCAGACCGGATCTCCAAACAGTGCATCCAGCAAAAGTCCTGCTGTCAGGATCATCATTCTCTCTGCCATTATATGCTGCCATACTGTCATATTCTTCTGATCTCCTTCAGCCTGATCCTTCCGGATCCCACTTCTTTTGTCACCTCTGCCCGGAAGCCTTCTGCATTCCCGATCTGCCAGTCATAATAATCCCTGTGTGGTTCTGAAAATCTGTCAAGAACCGCCATGATCGTTCCCCCATGCACCACAAAGACCACTTCTGCCTCCTCAGACATAAGCTTCCGGAGTTCTCCTTCAAAGGCACTGCTGCATCTTTTCGAAAATTCCTTTTTACTTTCCCCTCCTGGGAACGGTGCTTCTCCCATGGAATCAAGAAATCGCTGGTAATCCGCTTTTCCGTTCAGCTCCTCATAATTCTTATATTCAAAGGTGCCAAAGTCACATTCTCTGAAATCCTCTACTACAGTCTGCTTTTCTCCGGGAAACAGAATCTCTGCACTCTGCCGGCACCGGAGCATGGGACTGACCAGCAGATGCGGTTTCCTGCAGTCGTCCTTTTCCAGCCGTTTCTTAAGGGAAAGCAGTGGTTCATCCGCCTCCGGGAGGAGCACTTCCTCTGTACTTCCCACATAACGGTGTTCCAGGTTTCCCTTCGTGACACCATGCCGGATCAGATATACCCTCATTTCAGTCTCTCTCCTTCACCGCAGACCACACGGTAAAACTGCTCTGCCTCTCCTGCCAGATAGCAGTTTACCCTGCCAACAGCTTCCCGGTATTTCCGTTCAAAGGCATCTATGGGAACCAGTCCATACCCTACCTCTGCACTGATGATCACCGCATCCCTGTTTTCTCTAAGAAAATCTTCTGCCTCTGCCAGCGGATCCTTCCCGGAAAGCAGCTCTTCCCTTATGGTTTCCTCGTAATGAACCACGATCTTCTTTCCCTTGAAATGTGTTTCTGCAAAGGCTCCCTTGCCCTGAAAGGCACCACCTACAATAAATATCATCGGCTTTTCTCCTGTCTGTCTTTTACATTCCAAATAACACTGCCATAAACAGCATGCAGATCTCACAGAGCTGCAGAAAGTGTCCCGCCAGATCCCCGGTCACCCCGCCGAACCATTTATAAGAGGACACCCGGTAATATACGAAGCTGGCTGCCGCTGTCAAAACACAAAATATGCCGGCAAGGGGTCTGTAAGCTACCATCAGCACTGCAAGCAGCACTGCTTCTGCCAGCAGCACCCATTTTACGTAACCGCCTGCACTGCCGGCAAAGGAAGCCGCCATGCCATCTTCCCTTGCTTTCCTGAAGATCAGAAGGGACAGGGCACTTAAGGCTCTCTCCATGCCATAGATCATAGGAAGCAGCAGAACTGATGCCTCAGTCATATTTAAGTACAGCAGCGTGGAAATAATAAAATACAGGGAGCTGTAGATCACAGCAAAGGCACCTGTATGAGGATCCTTCAGGATTTTCAGCCTCTCCTGCCTGCTTTTGAAAGAGCTTTTGGCATCCACGGTATCCAGGAAGCCGTCCATATGGATCCCTCCTGTGACCAAAACCGGCAGAGCACACATAAAGCCTGCCCGGATCAGGGGAAAGGTCAGATCGGTATGTGGCAGGATCACCGGCAGAAAGGAAAAGAAATGCATAAGCAGCCACTGGCAAAGTCCGATTACAATACCGATCAGCGGAAAAAAGCAGAGGCTTGCCCGCTGGTTCTTTTCTGAAAACTCCACATTCGGCATGGGAATCCTGGAATATGTGGAAAATGCCATAATAAGTGCTTTCAAAATGTTTCCTCCTGTTTTTTCGTCTGTCCGTTTTCCGGTTCATCCCGTTTTCCATTTATTGCTTCCGTTCCACAGGGATCCCACAGATCACCTCTGTCACACTGTCTGCCGCCCTGGCAAGCAGACAGTTGCTTTTTCCAAGGAGCTGCAGATACAGCGCCGTTTCCTGCGGAAATGCAATTCCCTCTGAAAAGACCTCATTAGTCACCACGATCACAGCTGCACATTGCCCGGCAAGCCTTCGTACCGGTGCTGCGATCACCTCTTCCACACAGAAAGGTGCACTGCTCTTTTCCTGCAGCCGTCCTGTCTTTTCATACATCTCATTAGCCAGAAGATTTGAGAGACACTCGATCAGGAATACATCCTCCTTCTCTGCTGTCAGCCTGGAAAGATCCGTATGGCATTCCCTCGTCACAAAGTCCTTGTCCTTCCGCATCCTGCGATGTCTTCTGATCCGTTCCTGGCATTCCTCATCATAGGGTACCATGGTAGCCACATAATAAAGAGTGCCTGCCGGGTGCTTTTTCTTTTCCTCTATTGCCAGCTTTTCTGCAAAAGCACTTTTGCCGCTGCAGCTTCCGCCTGTCACCAGTCTGAGCATCTTTCTCTCCTCACTGCCTCATTTAAGCCCACATCAGGCTTCCGGTATTTCTTCCTGAAACCGTTCATAGCTTCTGATTTCATAGTCGGTAAAGGTTCCCATCCTTTCATAGACCTCCATGGCCATGGAAAGCAGCGGGAACAGAGTAAGCGCTCCCGTTCCTTCCCCAAGCCGCATGCCGGCCCGGACAGGAGCCTGCAGACCAAGAGCAGAAAGCGCCATGGCTCCGGTTCCTTCCCCTGACATATGGGATGGCAGCAGATAATCCGTCACCCGGCAGTCTATCCGGTATGCCGCAAGCGCTGCAACACAGGAAATCGCACCATCCAGCACTACCGGTATTTCCTCCTTCACTGCTCCCAGAAATACACCAGCCATCATGGCGATCTCAAGACCGCCTCCTTCTGCCAGCAGCTCCTGCGGATCCGTATGGTGTTCTGCCCGTATCCTTGTGAGCGCCCTTTCTACTGCCCGGCACTTTCTCTCATAGCCTTCACAGGAAAGACCGGCTCCCTTTCCTGTCACCTCTCCTGCATCTTTATTCAGGTACAGCCCGGCAAGCACACTGGTTGGCGTGGTATTGCCGATCCCCATTTCTCCTACTGCAAGAATAGTATAGCCCTTCTCCTTCAGCTCCTTTACCAGTGCCTTTCCTTCCTCCAGTGCCCTTCTGCACTGCTCTCCTGTCATGGCGGCCTCCTTCGTAAGGTTTCCTGTGCCCTCTGCGATCTTCCGGTCTGCCACTGCATCCCTTCTCAGGGTTCTGTCCCGGTAGTATTCTCCCTTCATGCCGGCATCTACCGGATATACATCCACACCGGCTACCTCCGCCATATAGTTTACCGTAGAATTTCCTTTCGCGAAATTTTCTGCCACCACTCTGGTCACGCTGCTGTCAGTCTGGGTCACTCCCTCCTCTACAACGCCATGATCCGCACATAGCACAAGAAGTGCCCTTTTCTCCAGTGGATAAGGCTTTTCGGATCTTCCGATCCTGCACAGCTTCACCACCATATCCTCCAGAAGTCCAAGACTGTCAATGGGCTTTGCAATACTGTCCAGATGCTTCTTTGCAAGCCGCCCTGCCCGGTAGCTTTCACAGGCACGAAGGAAGCTATAGAGCATCTCCGGATTGCTTTCATAATAAAAATGAGGGAATCCTACTGCCATATGTGCTGTATATATCATACAGGAATAGCTTCTGTCTGAAAGCGGCTTTTTCGCCGTAAAGCCATCCCCATTGTTACTGCAGTCAAAATAATGGAATTCATGTCCACGGATCGATACCCCTGCATCCCCAAAGAGTCCTGGCTTTTCTGCTGCCGCATCCAGATAACCAAACCTTACGGAGCTCTTCGTCTGAAATCCTTCTCCATCAAGCGCCCCTGCCATGTCAAAGGTTTTCCCTTCATAAGTCAGGTTTTTCTGTAAGTAAAGAAAGCCTCCGCATTCGGCAAGAACCGGCATGTTTCCTTCGCAGGCCTTTCTTACCTGATTTCTCATGGAGTGATTTTCAGAGAGTGCCTCTGCATACAGCTCCGGATAGCCTCCTGGCAGGATCAGGCCATCTGTTTCCTCCGGCAGCTCCTGATCATGGATAGGAGAAAACAGGCAGACCTCTGCCCCCATTTTTTCAAGGAGCTTCCTGTTCTCTTCATAAAAGAAGCTGAAGGCTTCATCCTGTGCCAGTGCGATCCGGACTTTGGTGGAAAGCACCGGCAGTGATCCGCTTCCTCCTGTCTGCAATTCCGGTGCTGTTTCTGCCACAGCAAGGATCCCCTCGAGGTCCACCGTCTTTTCCAATGCATCCCTAACCTCTGTGATCCAGGTATCAAATCCGGCAAGCTCCTCAGGCTGCAGCAGTCCAAGATGCCTTGACGGCACAGAAAGCACCGGCAGCTCCGGCAGATAGCCAAGGACAGGCAGCTCACACTCCTTCTCGATCACTGCTTTGATCCGTTCATAATAAGCAGGAGAAACCCTGTTTAAAAGCACACCCGCTATCTGACTGTCTTCCCGGTAGTCCCTTATTCCACGGATCAGTGCTGCCAGGGAAACACTGGCTCCCTTTCCATCCACCACAAGCAGCACTGGCGTCTTCGTGAGCCTTGCCACATCATAGGTACTGGCCTTTTCGCTGATCCCGGAAAGTCCGTCATAAAAGCCCATGACTCCCTCGATCACAGTCAGGTCACTCTGTTCCATTTTGTCTGTCAGGATCCCTCTCAGAGTATCCTCATCGGTAAAATAGCTGTCCAGATTGCCGGAAGGTACTTTAAGCACCTTCCTGTGGAACATGGGATCAATATAGTCAGGGCCGCATTTCATGGCAGCCGCTTTGATCTGTTTCTTTTTGCACAGTGCCAGCAGTCCACAGGTAAATAATGTTTTTCCGCTTCCGCTCTTTGGCGCAGCCAGCAGAATCCTTGCCTGTTTTTTCATTTCTCTCCTCCAAATGCTGCGATCCATACCGGATTTTCACTTTCTGTCAGATGATAAATGGAAAGCTCTTTTACCCTTGTAACCTGTACCTGGAACAGCTCCATATTCCGGCAGCGTGAATTTTCCCTTTTCAGCTTCAGCAGTATTTCCAGCGTTTCCAGGGTAATGGCATTTATCACGATCCTTGCCATGTCACTCTTCTGCAGCACTGCTTCTATGATCTCAGTCAGCCTGCCGCTGCTGCCTCCGATAAAAACATGGGTCGGTGCCGGCAGCTCCTGTAAAGCCTCCGGTGCCTCTCCCCTTATCTGTAAAAGATTGGATGCCCTGTGCTTTCTCGCATTCTCTCCGGTAAGGGCATACGCTTCTTCCTTCTTTTCTATAGCATATACCTTTCCTTCCGTGGCAAAAAGTGCTGCCTCAATTCCCACAGAGCCGCTTCCGCTTCCGATATCATAAACGATGCTGTCCCTTTTCAGGTTTAATTTGGCTAAAGACAATACCCGGATCTCTTCCTTAGTCATAGGCACATTTGCCCGGCTGAAAGAATCATCCGGAAGTCCCGGAAGGCTTCTTCTGTCTGTACCGCTCTCTGTTCTTTCCAGTAAAGCTATGGTAAGACTGTCTGTTTCCTTCCCAATAAAATCCCCTGGCCGCCCCCTGCTGATCCGCTCCTCCGGATAGGAAAGCCTCTCTCCTGCAGTGACCCCTACATCAGAAAGTCCATAGAAAACCAGCTTCTCGCACAGCCCGGAAAGCTGGCTTCTGCCACCGAGCAGAGCACAGACCTTCTTTCCTTCCAAAAGCAGCGGGATCAGCTCCTGCTCCCTTCCATGACAGCTTACAAGTGCTGCTTCCTCAAGCGATAGTCCAAGTGCTGACAGAAAATAGACCGGAGAAGAAATACCCGGAATACGACTTACGTGGAAGCTCCCTGCAAGGAGCTCTTCCATGCCTTTTGCCCCGGAAGAAAAGCCCACATCCCCGGAATACAGAACGGCTGCTCTTTTTATGCTGCTGTGTTCCTTAAGATAGGCTGCGATCTCCTCTTTCCGGACACTGATAAAGCAGGGCTTATCTTCCGTCAGCACCTGATGTGCCTCCTGAAGCATCCGTCCGGATCCGATCAGCACCTCACAGGACTCAAGCACCTGACGGGTTTCCACAGACAGCAAAGAAGCTCTTCCAGGCCCCATGCCAATAAGATATACTTCTCTGTCTGTTTCTGGTACAGTCCTGTCCGACGCCTTAAAAGCCACGCTTTCCAGAAGCTGGCAGGCCTCCTGAAGCGTCATGGTCTGCTTTTCTGCATTCTGCCCTTCCTTCTTTTCCGGGCATTCTGCCTCCGGTCTTTCCACCACTATAAGGGTTGCTCCGGCTGCCCTGGCCGCCCTGCATTTTTCTGCAAAGCCTCCTTCTTTTCCGGAGCTTTTCGTCACAAAGTACCTGCTTCCCGCACTCTTCAGCATGGCTTCATTCAGTTCTTCTGAAAAAGGTCCCTGCATAGCGATCAGATGTTTCCCTGAAAATCCAAGGAAAACGGCCTTTGCAATGGCTTCCTCCGAGGGCAGGATCCTTGCCGTGCAGCGTTCCTTAAAGTTCCGGAGCTTTGTATATTTCTCCAGTTCCTTACTGCCTGTAGCAATGAAAATCCTCCCTTCCGTCTCCTGCAGGAAGGAAACTGCCTCCTCCACACTTTTCACAGAAACTCTGTCTTCCCCGGCATCCGTGGCTTCCTCTTTTCGAAGGATCCTGAAATAGGGCAGAGCCAGCTTTTCACAGGCCTTTCTGACATTCTTTGTCACCAGCTCTGCATAGGGATGAGTCGCATCCATACAAAGCTCTGCCTGCCATGAAAGAAGAAGCTGTTCCATTTCTTCCTCTGTCAGATTGCCCTGATGTACCGTAAGAAAAGCGTTCTCCTTCAGAAGCTCTGCCCCGTATTCTGTGGATACGCTGACAATTACCGGTATCTTTAATGCCGCAGCCTTCTCTGCCAGCACTCTTCCTTCTGTTGTCCCACCAAAGATGACAAGTCTCATACCCTGTTTCCTTCCTGATTTTCGATCCTGTACCCTCTTTGGGTTACCATTTTATCTCCTATCCTTCTGGTCGTACTGTTCCCGATAAACACCGTGGTGAACATATCTACCTGTGCCTCCCTGAGCTGCAGAAGGGAAAGGATCTCTGCTTCTTCTCCTTCTCTGCCAATGTTTCTCACATAGCCACAGACTGTCTCCCCTCTTTTATAACGAAGAAGGATCTCACAGGCTTTTTTCAGATAATCCGGCCGGTTATGGCTGGAAGGATTATAAAGGCAGATCACAAAGTCTGCCTGCGCCGCCAGTGCCAGTCTCTTCTCAATCAGCTCATACGGCGTCAGGAGATCACTTAGGCTGATTAATGCAAAATCATGGGACAGCGGTGCACCAAGTACTGCCGCACCGGAAAGGGCAGCCGTCACACCCGGAACCACACGGATCTCCACTCCTGGATATGCCTCTCCCATTTCATAAAGCAGACCTGCCATACCATATACACCGGCATCTCCGCTGCAGACCATAGCTGTCGTCCTTCCCTCCTGTGCAGTAAGAAGTGCCTTTTCACAGCGTTCCTTTTCCTGCCTCATTCCGGTAACAATGATTTCCTTTCCCTTACATAAGGCACGGATAAGCTCCATATATTTCTGATACCCTACAATCACCTCACAGGAAGAGATCACGTCCCTTGCCTCTGCCGTCATGCCTTCTTCTTTTCCAGGTCCGATGCCTACTACATAAATCTGCTTCAAAATACGATACTCCTCTGATATTCTCCTACTGCTGTGGTCACACCATTCTCTGCCCGTTTGCCTGACAGGAGAGCTGCACCTGATGCCACTACGCTGCGTTCACAGACATTATCCACACCTGTGACCTTTTCTACAAAATCTGACGCAGTAAAGCTGCCCATCTGAAGCTGCAGCTGCTTTGCAGAATAGGTCATAAAGGGAATCTGCTTTTCCCGGCAGAAGGCAAGGATCCCTTCTTCCTCCTGCTTCAGGTCAATGCTTGCCACACCGGCAATTGCCTCCTCTGAAAGACAGAGACTGTGCAGATGTGCAGTGACTGCCTGCCGGATCATTTCCTTATCAGTTCCCTTTCTGCAGCCAATACCAACTACAATATTCTTTGGCAATAGCTGCAGGCAGCATCCCTTCTTTGCAGCTCCGGCAGCTGTGTATACCCTGTCCGAGATCAGGATACGCTTTTCTTCCCTTTCAAGACCATTTTCTTTTCCCCTGCTTTTTTCAAGAATCAGCTCTTCCGGCACTTCTCCTTCTACAGGATAGCTGCAGTCAAAGAATATTTTCTCCCCCTGGAGGATCGCTGCTGAAATTTCCTTTGCGCACTGGAAATCAGTCAGGACAAGGCCATTCCTTCTGGCAAATTCATCAACAGAAAAGCATCCCTCCCGGTCTGTGGCTGTAGTGATCACCGGGATCATCCCCTTATCTGCCATCAGTCCAGAAATTTCCTCTGCCAGCGTATTGGCTCCGCCAAGATGACCTGAAAGAAGGGAAATACAGAACCTTCCGGTTTCATCAATGACAAGGATAGCCGGATCCTTCGCCTTATGTCTGAGAAAGGGTGCAATACTGCGTACTGCAATTCCACTGGCACAGAAAAAAAGAATAGCATCCTTATCCGGGAACCAGCTTCCTGTCAGCTCTGTCACATTTTCAGCCATGGAAATGGAGGAAAGTGCCCTGCACTTCACCTTATATTCCAGCTCATCCTCCGGATGCTTCTGCTGCCATCTTTCCCTGACCAGGATCATCAGGTCATATGCTGCTTCACTGCAGGCAATCATTCCTGCTCTCATAGCCTTTCTCCTTTCCGGCATTCTGCGTGTCCATCCCCTTCCGATATCCGGTAGTAAAACAAGGATCATAAAGCTTCGATCTTTCAAAGCCACTGTCTATCACATTTCCCACGATGATCAGCGCTGTCCTTGAAATGCCCTCTTCTTTCATCTTCTCCGGAAGCAAAGAAAGTGTGGTAACAAATTTCCTTTCCTCCGGCCAGGTTGCTTTATATACAACTGCTGCCGGAGTATCCGGCGCATATCCACCACCGATCAGCTCCCGGCTTACCTCTTCTGCCAGTCCTGATGATAAAAACAGCACCATGGTAGCCTGATGGGCTGCAAGGCTTCGAAGGCTCTCTTTCTCCGGAACAGCAGTCCTTCCCTCCGAGCGTGTGATGATCACACTCTGGGATATCCCGGGAAGCGTATATTCCAGGGAAAGTGCTGCTGCCGCCCCGCAAAAGGAGCTGACTCCCGGGCACACCTCCCAGGCTATATTTCTCCTTTGCAGCTCTTCCATCTGCTCCCTGACAGCTCCATACAGGCTGGAATCCCCTGTATGTAACCTGACTGTCATTTTTCCTGCCTTTTCTCCCTCCTCCATTACCTGGATCACCTCAGGAAGAGTCATATATGCACTGTTGTAGATCTGGCAGTCTTCTTTGGTATTTTTCAAAAGCACCGGGTTGACCAGTGATCCTGCATAGATCACAATATCTGCCTCTGTCAGATACCGCTGCCCCCTTACCGTGATCAGATCCTCACTTCCCGGTCCTGCACCTACAAAATAAATCATGTTTCATCCTTTCTCTCATTCCTGCCTGTAAAATAAGGCAGAAGCTCTGCTGTTTCCTTCGTCTGTGTCAGAAATCCGAAATGCTCTGAAAACAGCATTACAGCGATCGTCACCTTAGAGCCGCCTCTGTGTCTGACATAACTGTCAATTGCTTCCTGCAGTTTTTCCATCACTGCTTCCCTGAGCCCCGCTTTTTCAAGAAGCGGTATCATTTCCTCTGTATTAATACAGGACATGATCTTCTCTGCAAGTTCCCTGGAGCCCCCTGCCAGGAAGGTGTATAATGCCATGATCTCTCTTCTGCCATCTGCCACCTTGGAATGGGTATTCATGATCCCTGCCGCCAGCTTAACCAGCTTGCCGATATTTCCCACAAGCAGGATCCTCTCCATACCATAGCTGACCGCCAGATCAATGGTTTCTCCTATATAATTGCTGCACTTCACACTGCTGTCCATGTCAAGCTGCAGATATTCACTGACATACCCTCTGCCGTAATTTCCGGGTGTAAGCAGAAGGTTCTTTTCTCCGGCTGCAGCCCTCTGTCTGATCTCCGTCTCAATGGTATCCACGATCGCTTTTTCGCTCATAGGCTCCAGTATCCCTGTCGTTCCAAGAACAGACAAGCCTCCGACGATCCCCAGCTTTCTGTTAAAGGTCCGCTCTGCCAGTTCCTCACCACCTGGAATCCGCACAGTGATCAGCACCTTTTCTGACACATCAGCCAGCTTCAGCACCTCCCTCACTGCTTCAAAGATCATCTTCCTTGGCACCGGATTGATCGCTGCCTGTCCTGTTTTCTCAGGAAGTCCTTCTCTTGTGACTCTTCCGATCCCCTCTTCCCCTGTCAGATACAGACCTTTTCTTTCCTCGTCACAGAACCAGTCTTTCTGCGGTTCTGTTTCATCCGGAAGGATCCTTACTCCCGCATAGATCTTTGCATGGTTAGTCACATCCGGATCGTCCCCGCTGTCTTTGACCACATAATATTCTGCGAAATCATCTGTCCTTTCTGACATAAAAACCGGCACCTGCATCTGACTGCCTCCCGGCAGTCTTAAGTTCACAGCTTCCTCCTGCCCGTTCACTTTATTTCCACATACGCAAAAAAGCAGCCTGGCCGAAGCCAGTGCTGCTGCTGTGCAGCAGGTACCTGTTGTAATTCCGCACCGGAGTTTTTTTTGATTCTTCGTCACATAAAGCTCCATCAGCTCTGTCCTTCCGTCTGTATTACATTCAGTGTACCACTGCTTATTTTCTGCGTCTATTATGATTTTGAAAACCTGCGCTCTTTTAGTTCTGTTTTCCTCCTGAAGTGTCTTATTCTATGATCCCTCTTAAAATTTTTTCAGCTTCTTTCTGAGACGGTATAGCTTTCTGCCACAGTGCAGGATCAGGATCACATACAGGACCATCAATACTGTAAATATAATTTCCAGGACGCCCTCACCCGGTCTATCCATGATATTCATCCACTGTGGGATCAGGATACACAGAAAAACAACAAGCAGTGGAAGCATTCTGGTCATCATCACATGCTGGACCATGGAGAGCCTGGATTCACTGTCTGAAAAAAGTTCTCCCTCCTCTTCACAGGTGACTGTACTGGCAGGCTTTCTGAAATAGATCCAGCCAAAGCACCTGCCGCAGCACTCCCATCCATAATCGGCAAACATCTGCTTATAGTCCTGATCGCCCCTGTCATTTCTGTAATCAAGCCGATAGATCACATCCTCCGGTTCCCCCACCTCAAAAATATAAAGAAATGGCTGGATCATCTTCTGCAGATGAAGTCCCTTTCTGCTCTGCTCCCTTAACCAGTTTTCTTCCTCTTCATAATCTGCTATAGTAAAAATCCTTGTAAATGTCTTTGTATTACTCATGATATTCTTCCCCCTGACTGTTCTGGTATAATCGTTTGATCCTTTTCTTTTCTGTTTCCAGTACCTCTTCTCCAAGCGGTGTCATACAGTACAGCTTCCGCTTCTCTTCCTCATGATCAAACCGGATCAACCCGTCTCCTTCCATCTTAGAAAGTGTGCCATACATGGTTCCAGGACTGATGATCACCTGATTTCCGGTCATCTCTTTCACCTGCTGTCCGATCCCGTAGCCATGCTGTGGCTTCTGCAGACAGTACAGAATATAAAATCCAGTTTCTGTCATGGGACAGTAAATCTTTCTGATTCGATCCTCCATCTTTCTCCTCTTTTCTTTTAGCACAGGGAATACTGATTCTTCCCTATGCATTTCAATTCGATATATCATGTTTGGATACATCGCAATTAGATATATCGTGATTCGATATATATTATATATCACACCTCGATATATGTTGTCAACACTATTTTTCATGACACAAAAAAGTGGCATCAAAAAGTAAAAAAAGAACAGCCCTCTCTTTCAGAAAGCTGTTCCCTGATTTATTCTTCATTTTTTCTGACATACTGTGCGATCACCGCTGCCGCCTTTTCAAAGGAAAGCGGCTTGGACAGATGCTCATTCATCCCTGCCGCCCTGCTCCTTGCGACATCATCATCAAAAGCATTGGCTGACATTGCGAAAATGGGGACGGTCTCCGCATCCTTCCTGTCCATCCTCCGGATCCTTCTTGTTGCTTCCAGCCCATCCATTTCCGGCATCATAATGTCCATCATAATAACATCATAGTATCCTTCTTCCAACGCAGCAAACATTTCCAGCGCTTTTTTGCCATCTGCTGCCTTTTCTACAACAGCACCCCTCTCTGTAAACATATATTCTGCAATCTCCATATTCAGTTCATTATCCTCAACCACGAGGATCCTGACACCCGCTATGGATCCCGCCTGAAGTGCAATCGTCTTTCCCACAAGATCGGAAAGCTCTCTGATATCGCTGTCTTTCTTTACAACAAAGACACGTCTGGTATAAAGATATGGTCCTGCCAACTGATACTCTTCTTCCCTTCCATCCATGGTAAAACAGCACCAGATACAGTCTATTGTCCCCTCTCTCAGAAGTTTGTTTCTTTCCGGAAGATCCACTTCTGTAAATACAGGCTAATATCCGATCCTCCTGCAGGCTTCTGCCGCAAGTTCTGCATCGATCCCTGCATAGGATCCACTCACATCCCTGTAAAAATAGGGTGCATAAAGGGAACCACCGATCACGATCTCTGGCAGTTCCTCTTTTTCCCCATTATTTCCTCTCATGCAGGCGCAGACAGATAAAAAAAACACAATATTCCACACAAAAGCAGTCTTTTTTTCTTCATATATATTCCCCAAATTATACTATTGGTTTATTATATAAAAGCTGTTTCTGATTGTCTATACGCAATCAGTACTACCCATTTTCCGGGGCAGCAGTATCTGTTTTCCCGCATCAGGGATGATAAATCTGATTTCCCTGAATTCTCTCTGCATCATTTCCTTAAGCCCCTCCGTTTCCACAGTATCAGAAACCGGGGGATAGGCATCATCAAAATGTGTCAGCAGCACTGCCTTTGGTTTAAGCCTCTGTAATACCTTTCTGGCATGCGCCTCCAGCGTACTGCTTCCCTGGTAGGGAAGGCAGAGCAGATCTGCTCCTTCCTGATAATCCTCATTTTCAGAAAGTCCAAGGCTCCCCATGACCTGGATCCTTATATCCTGCCAGGATAATTCATACAGAACCGTCTCCCTGTGCTCCGGGTACTGAAGATGCAGCCTCAGGATCCTCTTCAGATTCCTGCGATACCGGAATACTCTGGCAGACAAAAGCTTTTTTCTTACCAGCTTTCTGTCAAAATGAATATGCACACCGGTATCTACCCGGACGGTAAATCCACAGACCATAAACCGGTCTCCCGGACTGATCCTGTGAACCAGTGAGGCTTCTATTCCATGCCTGTATAATGTCTGCTCCGGTGTCGCTGTACAGTAAACAGGCATTCTCCGGATACCTTCCAATACCGGCACCAGTGATAAATGATCCAGATGACCATGCGTGATCAATATGGCATCTCCAGAAAGGAAATCTTCTTTGTCATTCTGATTTTCTGCCCCGTCCATCTCCACGAAAGGATCGATCAGCACAGTTCCCTCTTTATTTTCAAGCTTCAAGGCTGCTGTCCCAAGCCACGTGATCCTAATGCCTTCTGTGTCTTTTCCGATGTCCTCCATGCTGTCCTCTTCCTGACGGTCTCTTCACTGGATTTTCTGCCGCCCGCCGTTTCTCTTCCTCATAGCATTCATTACAGATGCCAAATCGGTCATCCAGCTGAAGTACCTTTCCGCACACCCTGCATCGCTTAATATAGGATTTCTTGCTGCCGGCCAGAATCCCCGTGATCCTCTCATCTGTCCGGTCCCGTTCTTCCTTCAGTCTTTCCTCATCCACGATCTTTCCCATACGGACGGAAAAATTGTGATAAAGATCCAGCATGCGGTAATAGATTTCATAGCTTTCCAGAAGATTGCTTCCGAGCCTTGCGCTGAACAGTGGAAAGGTAAGTGAAACATCCGCTGTATAGTCCATACAGTACTGACACCACTTGTTGACAATAGCGCTTGACTTAATATCAAGCGGGCAGGATATCATGTCAAAGATCACTTCTTTATTATCGCCCTCCGGCAGATACATGAAATCTCTGCTGTTTTTCTTCAGGATACGATAAAGCTCCAGCATTTCAGATACATCGATCTTCTTGTACGGAAAGCCTGCCGGAATGCTCTCCCATGTCCTCAGCAGCTCATCCAGTGGATGATCCAGGGAAAGCAGCACCTTTGGAAAGCCAAGCCTGGCGTATGCAATATCCTTCAGCGGCTCCTTCAGGGCGCTGTCAATCAGAAGCAGTCCCTCTTCATCCCCTGCTGTCACGTATCCTTTTTCATATTTACCAAATCTGCCCGCTCTTCCTGCGATCTGCAGGATCTCCTGCTGCTTCAGTACTCTTCTTTCATTTCCGTCAAATTTGACGGTCTCACCAAAAACAATTCTCCGGATTGGCAGATTTAATCCCATTCCGATCGCATCTGTGGAAACCACAACACGGGTCTCCCCGGAAAGGAATTTACGTACCTCCTTCTTGCGGATCTCCGGCGGAAGATGCCCATAGATAACACTTGCACTGATCCCGGAAAGCTCCAGTCTGGCTGCCATGTCAAGTACTGCACGCTTGCTGAACATGATAATGGCATCCCCTTCCTTGATATCCTCTGCCAGCTTTTCCTTCAGGGATACCGGCTGTGATTCCAGCACCAGCTCTGTTTTTCTTTCATGATAAACCACTTCATAGGTATCATTACATTTTTCTATGATCCTTTTCAGGATCATTTCCGCATCCTGGCTGGCACAGACATGGATCAGCGGACACCGGATCCCAAGGATCGCCTTGACCCAGTTACTTCCCCTGAAATCATCCTCGATCATCTGAGCCTCATCAATCACTGCCACATCATATTCATCATCCATTGCCAGCATTTCTATTGTCTGTGATGTTACCGTGCTGTTTTCCACATAAAGGGTTTCTTCTCCCGTAACCATCGTGCAGTTTACCTGATTTTCTGCCATCAGATCATAGACCTCCAATGCCAGAAGACGCAATGGCGACAGATACGTCCCATGCTCTGCCCTCATCAGCATCTGCAGGGCATCATGGGTCTTACCGGAATTGGTCGGCCCGATATGCAGGATAAAATGTCTCTGCATCTGCCGTGCCTGCGGATACTCCATGGTTGGCTCCGTTGTTACCATCTCAGCGATCTGACGCTTCATCAGCCCCTGCCTGTAGCTCTGGTACTTGTCTGGAAGAGCCGTTCCCTTTGTCAGAAATGATGGCTTTGACAGCATGTATTCGCAAAAATCATCCTCAAGCTGTCTGTTCTGGATATAATTATAGTCCTGCTTGGCCAATGTGCGGACGGCATCCTTGATCTTCTTCAGCATTGACTGATCATCCGTCTGTAGTGCTATGGCATATAATACTGCTATATGGGCATACAAAGAGGGCATCTTCAGAACCTTGCCGTCCCTGATATTCTGACAGGCTGTTGTAACCTTCTTCTGAAGCTTATCCTGCTTTCCCGTCTTTTTCAGTGAAGCGGCATATCTTCCGTATGCCCTGCAATATCTGTCTGTAAATTTCGCTTTATCCATTCTTTGTTGTATCCGTTTACCGGCATTTGCTCCTTGTTTATCTGTGGATCCTTTCCTGTCAAAAATCCACTTTTTATTGTAACATTATGCCGCTAACAATGCAAGAAAAGCCTGGTTATCCGCCTATAAACACCTATAAAAGCCCTGTCTTCTCCAGTGCCTGTCTGATATCCTCCTTCAGATCCTCTACATCCTCAAGTCCTACTGCGAGGCGGAAGAAGCCGTTTGAAAACTGCTCCGGATACAGATACTGTCTTTCATCGTCTTCTCCGAGAAATACGATCAGCGTCTCATCATGACCAAGTGAAACTGCAGAAAGGATCAGCTTCAGGTTGCTTACAAAACGGTTATGGGTATCATGATCTGCTCCCTTTAATCCGAAGGAAAGCACACCGCCATAGCCGGGGCTCATCTGCTTCTTTGCCAGCTCATGCTGCGGATGGCAAGGGAGCCCTGGATAGGCTACAAAGCTGACACAGGGCAGACTCTCCAGATAAGTGGCAAGTGCCATGGCATTTTCATTATGCTGCTTCATACGGAGCGGCAGTGTTGCACTTCCTCTCATGATCAGCCATGCATTAAGGGGACTGATAACTCCGCCAAGGTTCACCTGGGACTGTGCCCTTACGATATCCAGATACTCCTTTTTACCAATGATCGCACCACCCATGGCATCTCCATGGCCATTGATATACTTGGTCAGACTTTCTACAGTAAAGTCCGCACCAAAATCAAGCGGTCTCTGATTGTAGGGAGAGGCAAATGTATTATCCACAGAAAGCAGTGCCCCATTTTCATGGGCGATTCGTGCGATCTCCTCTATATCAGAGATCTGAAGCGTTGGATTTCCCGGTGTTTCAATATGGATCAGCCTCGTATTCGGACGGATCGCTGCTGCCACATTGGCAGGATCTGAGGTATCCACTATCGTTGTCTCCACGCCAAATTTGGTGTTAAACAGCTCATGGAAAAGCCGGTATACTGCAATATAGGTCACGCTGGAAAAGATCACATGATCTCCCTGCTTTAAAAGCGCAAAGAAAAGACCGGAAAGTGCTGCCACACCACTGGCAAGTACCACACAATCCTCGCCATTCTCCAGATCCGCTATTTTCTGCTGAAGGTATTTCTGGTTGCAGCCACCGTTTCTGGTATACAGATTACCATCCGCACTGCTCCAGTTCATCGTTGTCGGATCATAAGGAAGCTGAAAGCTGTTAGCCAGTGTGATCGGACGCTGGATCGCCCCGGTTTCCTTATCCACTTCATTTCCCACATGGATTGCCCTGGTACTAAACCCATATCCACTCTCTTTTTTCATAATCAGTTCTCCTCTTCATGTATAATACATTTCATATATGTTTACTATGAATTGCATTATAGCACAGAGTTTTTTTCCTGTAAATAGCAAAAAAAGGTACTACTGATCACTCATTTTAAGTAAGAATAGAGGAAAGGATTTCTTTTCCAAGGTCACTCCTTTGCAGCTCCTTTGGAATCCCAAACAACCCGCAGATATACTCCTCCTGAAGGATCTCCTCCGGTGTCCCGTACCGGTCTGCATATTCCCCCCTTACGCAAAGAATCCTGTCGGATACCTGTGATACCAGCTCAAGCTCATGCAGCGACATGATCACAGTCAGGCCTTTCTCCTTCTGCAGCTTTAAAAGGATCGACAAAAATTCCAGCTTATATTTAATATCCAGATAGGAAGTCGGTTCATCCAATATAAGAAGCTCCGGCTCCTGACAGATCGCCCTGGCCAGAAGCACTCTCTGCCTCTGTCCGTCACTGATCCTTCCGTAATCTTTTTCTGAAAGCTCCTGCACATGGACAAGTTCCATGGCGCTTTCTATCTTTTCTTTATCCTCCGCCGAAAGAAGTCCGAAACGCCCTGTATAGGGATATCTTCCAAATGCCACCACATCGCGGCATGTCATCAGTTCTGTATGAAGCCTGTCTGTCAGGACGACTGCCATCGTTCTGGCCAGCTCCTCCCTGCTGCAGGCTGCAAGATCCTTTTCTCCAAAATACATCCTGCCGCCAAGAGCAGCCAGCTGTCTTGCGATACTTTTCAGTATTGTGGATTTACCGGCACCATTTGGACCGATCAACGTCAGGATCCTTCCCTTTTCCAGAGATAACGTGATATCCCGTATCAGCGGCTTTCCCTCATAGCCGACTGTCAGCTTATCCAGTTTAAATTCATAATTCTGCTCCATACCTGCTCCTCACACCCTTCTGCCACATCCGCTGTTCTTCCATCACCTGTCCAGTATTACACATCCTTACGTCGCTTTGCCATCACGATCAGTACCACCGGTGCCCCAAATACTGCTGTCACTGTGCTGATACTCAGCTCCGTAGGTGAAAAGACCATGCGGGCGATCAGATCTGAAAGCAGACAGAATACTGCCCCGCCAAGGAAACAGGCCGGTATCATCAGGATAGGCTTTGATGATCCAAGCAGCCTCTTCACCAGATGTGGTGTTGCCACCCCCACAAAAGAAACCGGTCCTGCAAAGGCAACCACGCAGGCCGATAAAATGCTCGACAGAATCACAAGACTTATCTTAAGAAAGGGGACATTGACACCAAGGCTCTTTGCCGTCACCTCTGATATCTCATAGGCACTGATCGGCTTTGCCAGAAAAAAAACAAGCAAAAAACTACTGAACACTACAACCGCCATTACCTGTACATTTCCCATATTGATCCCCGAAAAGCTCCCTCTGGACCAGTTATGCAGGTTCACGATCTGGGAATCCTCTGCAAATGTCACGATAAAATCTGTAATTGCCGAACAGATATAACCGATCATCACACCACTGACGATCAGTGCTGACATCTTATTCACACGCTTTGACATGGCAAGCACAAAGACCATGGACAGAATCGCCCCCACAAAAGCTGCAGTGATCATCATCAGTGAGCTTAATTGCATTGCTCTCCTTAAAGAAAGGATCATCAGCACCGCTACTGCCAGCTTGGCTCCGGAGGAAATACCAAGCACAAAGGGTCCTGCGATCGGATTTCTGAAAAAGCTCTGCAAAAGGTATCCTGACAGTGCAAGTGCCCCGCCAAGAAGCATCGCTGCCAGTGCCCTTGGCAGTCTGATCTTGCCAATGATTCCTGCTGTTACCTCCGGAACGTTCCCCCCAAGAAAATAGCTTTTCACCTCCAGAACAGAAACCGGCACACTTCCAATACAGATATTACATATGAAAAGGATCATTAGCAGCACAGCCAATATCACAAAAGCAGTCCCATATCGTCTTTCTTGCCTTTTTTCTCCCATTTTTTATGATTCCCTCCTGATATTCCTGCCCTCTCCTTCACAGCTTTCACGAAAGTGGGTACATAAACCGCAGATCCTTTTTTCCCGTCAGCATTTTATGCACGTCCTCAATGAAAACACCAGCTGACAGCGACCTTTGATACAGATCCCCTGTGGTACAGAATACCCGTCCTTCTTTCACTGCCTTAAAATCCTTCAGTACCTCATCCTTATCACACAGCTCCTGCAGGGAATGTACCTCTCCTTCAATCGTGCTGTTGTAGATCAGATAATCTGCATCCTTTGCCTGCTGGTAAAAGGCTTCCATCTGCATATTGACGCTGGCTCTTCCATCACTATCCTTCCCTGTACTTTCCGGGATATAGCTGCCACCGGCAAGTGCTATCATTTCCGGCACATAATCTGTGGGTCTCCTCACATTCACGCCACCGGATGCATTGATATAGAAGAACGCCACCGTAGAAGGCTCTGCCTGTGCCGATATTTCTTCCGTCACACGCTTCAGTATCTCTTCCTGTTCTTCAAAAATAGCTTCCGCCTCTTCTTCCCTGGCAAGCAGTGCCCCATAAAGCTTCACCCACTCTACTCTTCCAAGCGGATGCGTCTCGTAGCTGGAATAATCGATCATTACCGGTATGCCAAGAGCCTCCAGCTGCTCTTTGATTTCCGGCGAATGAAAGATCATCGTGTTCTCCACCGCAAGCCCGCAGCCTCCTGAAAGAAGCTGTTCATAATCCGGTGCGCTGTATTTCCCCGCATACTTTATCCTTCCTTCTTCCATGGCCTCCTTTGCTTCTTCAATTCCCCAGCTTTCTTCAGTCAGGGATGAATACCGTATACAGGACAGGTCATCATAAAGACCTGCGAAGAAATCCATCACAGCGGAGGCTGCAATATAAATATCTGTCACCGGCTGCTGTAATACCTGTACATCCTCTGGAAGATCATCTGGAGCTTTCCCCTCTTCCGGGATCAGAAGTATCCGTTTCTCATTGCGGGTCGTAAGAAGCCGATAGCCCCCCGCATATTCATCCACCCGGAATTCCTTTGCATAGGTAAGGGGAATGCTGCCTGTATAGGTGAGTTCACTGCTGATCTGAGGACTACCCAAAAGGACATCTGATCCCTCCGTTTTATTTTCTTCCAGGCTGCTTTCACTTTGAACTGCTTCACCCTCTGCAGCACTATGGAACATCAGCGTATATTCCACTTCATGGGGCTTACTCATGGCCGTCGTGTCAGCAGCTACCGGGATTTCCTCATCAAGTACAGCGACCGGGATCTCAAATACCGAGTTTCCCTCTGTATTGACCGGCAGATATTTTTCTCCATCCACCAGCATATAATCATAGTTTGGACTGCTCCACTCAATCCTGGCTGTCATCTGCCCTCCGGAAACGGTAAGCTCACAGGGTGAATCCACCGTGGCTCTGCCGCTTCCACCAGAAAGTGTCACTTCTATCTCATATTTGCCATCTGAAAACGCCTGAGCTCTGTCCTGATCCCCGCTGCTGCCCTGACTGGCTGCTTCACTGTTCTGTTCTGTTTCTTTCTGCCCTGTCCTGTCACAGGCACTTGTAAACAGCAATACGGTGCAGAGTGCCAATATTCCCAATTGCTTCCATTTTGTTTTCATTAATCTATTCATTTTCTGCCTTCATTTCCTTTCAACTGCAAGCAGTTTATCATATTTTATAAAAAAAGACCACAGGAGATAGCTTTCTCCTGCAGCCTGATTATAAACCTGACCTCTTCAGTCCTCTTCAATATGCTCTCTTCCCTTGCCGATGATCGTTTCTACATGCTCATCTGCCAGAGAGTAAAAGATCGATTTGCCTTCCCGTCTGCTCTTTACCAGCCTGCTCTGCTTCAGGATCTTGAGCTGGTGGGAAATGGCCGACTGTGTCATATCAAGTGCCTGTGCCAGATCGCAGACACATACCTCTGCTTCAAAAAGAACAAACAGAATACGGATACGGGTGTAATCCCCAAAAATCTTGAACAGATCTGCCAGATCATTCAGCTCTTTTTCATCCGGCATGGTTTCTTTTACAATTTTCAGCAGATCCTCATGAACCTCTACAGTATCACAGCATTCTATTTCTGCCATAGCGCCTCGCCTCCTTCATCCTCTTTTACTACGAACCAGCCTACAGCTTCTTTACAAACAGGGCACGGATCGCATTCAGTACAGCAATTACCATAACTCCTACATCTGCGAAAATAGCTGCCCACATATTGGCGATACCAAGTGCACCCAGGATCAGGCAGATCACCTTGATACCGATTGCAAAATAAATGTTCTCATAAACAATACGAATACATTTTCTGGAAATTTTAATCGCCTTGGCAATCTTCAGCGGGTCATCATCCATCAGAACGATATCTGCTGCCTCGATCGCTGCATCTGAACCAAGAGCCCCCATGGCAATTCCGATATCCGCTCTGGAAAGCACCGGTGCGTCATTAATGCCATCTCCTACGAAGGCCAGCTTTTCCTTCTCGCTCTTCTTCGCAAGCAGCTCTTCCACCTTTGCTACCTTATCAGCCGGGAGCAGCTCACTGCACACCTCATGGATACCAAGCTCCGCTGCTACAGAATCTGCTGCCCGCTTCGTATCTCCTGTCAGCATGACCGTCCTTGTTACACCTGCCCTTTTCAGTGCATCGATAGCTTCCTTTGCATGAGGCTTTAACAGATCGGAAATCACAATACATCCTGCAAAAGTACCATCAACTGCCACATAAACAAGGGTTCCTGCCTGATCGCATACTGTATAGGGAATTCCAAGCTGATCCATAAGCCTGCCGTTACCGGCTGCCACCAGCCTGCCATCTACTTTGGCTGTCACGCCCTTGCCGCTGACCTCTGTTACTTCTGTTACACGGTTCTTATCGATCTCTTTGCCATAAGCCTTCTGCAGGCTCTTGCTGATCGGATGGCTGGAATAGCTTTCTGCACAGGCAGCACACTCAATCAGTTCTTCCTTTGAGAGTGCTGCCGGAAAAATACCGCTGACTTCAAAGACACCCTGTGTCATCGTTCCTGTCTTGTCAAATACTACGTATTTTGTCTGTGAAAGTGTCTCCAGATAATTGGAGCCCTTCACAAGGACACCTTCCTTACTTGCTCCGCCGATCCCGGCAAAGAAGCTTAAAGGAATACTGATCACAAGTGCACAGGGACAGCTGATAACAAGGAAGGTCAGTGCTCTGTAGATCCATGTGCCAAAGTCAGCCGGCAGTCCCATAAATACCATTCTGACAATGGGCGGGATCAGTGCCAGTGCTACCGCACCATAGCAGACAGCCGGTGTATATACCCTTGCAAATTTGGAAATGAAATTCTCGGATCTTGATTTTCTGGAGCTGGAATTTTCTACTAGCTCGAGAATCTTGGAAACAGTAGATTCTCCAAATTCCCTGGTTGTCTTAATCTTCAGAAGACCGGTCATGTTGATACATCCACTGATGACCTCATCACCTTCCTTTGCATTTCTAGGGAGGCTTTCTCCTGTCAGTGCGCTGGTATTCAGACTGGAAGTTCCTTCTGTAACAATACCGTCAATCGGGATCTTTTCTCCGGGCTTTACCAAGATTATCGTTCCGATCGCCACTTCATCGGGATCTACCTGTATAACCTCGCCATCCTTCTCTATATTGGCATAGTCCGGACGGATATCCATCAGCTCACTGATATTTCTGCGGCTCTTACCTACCGCATAGCTCTGGAAAAGCTCGCCGACCTGATAAAACAGCATAACGGCAACGCCTTCCTTATAATCCCCAAGTGCAATCGCACCAACTGTAGCAACTGCCATCAGGAAATTCTCATCAAATACCTGACGATTCATGATACCCTTGACAGCCTTTTTCAGGATGTCATATCCGATTACCAGATAGGGGATCATATACAGTGCAAGCTGCAGCCAGCCCTCTGCAGGTACAAATGACAGAATAATCAGTAACGCAACTGCCACAATAATCCGGATCAATACCTTTTTCTGTTTCTTATTCATATGCTTCCTCTTTTCTCTATAAAAAGATCTCGCAGTCGTCCTCTACCTTCTTACAGTTCTTTAATACATCCTTCATAACTGCAGCAGGTTCGGCGTCATCCTCAAATTCAACGATCATCTTTAATGTCATAAAGTTAACAGTAGCATCCTTAATACCTGTAGTGTTCTTAGCTGCCTCTTCCATCTTATTAGCACAGTTTGCACAATCAACATCAATTTTATAAGTCTTTTTCATGTTCTCATCCTCTTTCTTTAAAGTTGTTTCATATGAACAATTATTCATATGTTTGATTGTATTATACCACTGCTGATGGTGATGTCAATAGGTATTTACTTGTCAATCGCTGTTACCTTATAATCCTTATCTTCCACTGCCTTTTTCAGCACATCATCAGCGACCTCTTTTTTCAGTGTCACTTCTGCACTGCCCTTCTCATGGCTTACCAGTGCACTCTCCACACCATCTACTGCTTCCAGTGCTTTTTTTACAGCTGCCTCGCAGTGTCCACACATCATGCCTTCGATCTTCATTGTTTTCTTCATTTCATTACCCTCTTCTTTCTTTATATTTTTATTTTTTATGCTTTCCTCTGCCGCCTGTCTTCTGCCCTTCTGCTTCCCGTCATGGCTGCTGTCATAAACCTTAAAAAGGTTCAGCCGCAGGGCATTGGTTACCACGCAGAAGCTGGAAAGACTCATGGCTGCCGCTCCGAACATGGGATTTAACTGCCAGTGGAACAGCGGGATCCATACACCTGCTGCCAGTGGGATTCCAATAATATTGTAAATAAATGCCCAAAACAGGTTCTCATGGATATTCCTGAGAGTTGCCCGGCTCAAACGCACAGCCGCCGGAATATCCTTCAGGCTGCTCTTCATCAGCACCACATCTGCGGCATCAATGGCAACATCAGTTCCAGCCCCAATGGCAATCCCAACATCCGCCCTCGTCAGTGCCGGTGCATCATTGATACCATCGCCTGCCATGGCTACCCTGCCTTCTTCCTTCAGGGAACGGACTACCTGTTCCTTGCCATCCGGCAGTACTCCTGCGATCACCTCCGTAATACCGGCTCTTGCAGCTACTGCCCTGGCAGTTCTTTCATTATCACCGGTCAGCATGATCACACGGATTCCCATATCTGTCAGCTCCTTCACTGCTTCCATGCTGTCCTCTTTGACCACATCTGCAACAGCGATCATACCAAGGAACTGGTTATCAAGGCCAAACAGCAGAGGTGTCTTTCCCTCTCCCGCAAGCTTCTTTACCTTTTCCTCTGTATCTGCGGAAAGAGGAATTTTGCTGCTGATATAGGCAAAGCTTCCTCCGGTCAGAAGTCCATCTCTGCTCCTTCCAAGAAGACCGTTCCCGGGAAGCGCCTGAAACCCTGTTACTTCTTCTGCTCTCAGCTGCTTTTCCTCAGCGTATGCTATGACTGCTCCTGCCAACGGATGCTCACTGTTCTTTTCGAGAGAATAAGCAGATGTAAGCAGGCATTCCTCTGGCACACCTTCTGCCGGCAGTATATCGGTCACTCTGGGTTCACCCTTAGTAATGGTTCCTGTCTTATCCAGTACCACGATTTCTGTCTTGCCGGTTTCTTCCAGAGAAGCTGCTGTCTTAAATAAAATGCCGTTTCTGGCACCCATACCGTTACCTACCATGATCGCTACAGGCGTTGCCAGTCCAAGGGCACAGGGACAGCTGATCACCAGTACAGAAATGGCTCTTGCAAGTGCATATCCAAAGCTCTGCCCTGCCAGGATCCATACCAGGAAAGTGACAGCAGCAATGGCGATCACTGCCGGCACAAAAATACCCGAGACCTTATCCGCTATCCTGGCGATCGGTGCCTTGGTAGCAGCTGCATCGCTGACCATCTGGATGATCCTGGAAAGAGCCGTATCCTCCCCTACTCTGACTGCCTCACAGGTAAGAACACCGGACTGATTAATAGTAGCTGCAGATACCTCGTCGCCTTCTGCCTTGTCCACCGGAATGCTTTCTCCGGTAAGAGCCGCCTCATTGACAGCGCTGCTTCCCTTCACTACAATACCATCCACAGGTATATTCTCTCCCGGCTTTACCAGGAAAAGATCTCCCTTTTTCACCTGATCAATGGGAACCTCCTTCTCTTCTCCCCCGATAAGCAGAACTGCTTTCTGGGGAGCCAGCTTCATCAGACCCTTCAGTGCATCTGTAGTCTTTCCCTTGGAATGCGCTTCCAGCATCTTTCCTACTGTGATCAGTGTCAGGATCATGGCTGCAGATTCAAAATAAAACTCATCCATATACTTCATGACACCGGCCATATCACCCTTCACCTGCGCATCTGTCATGGCAAACAGTGCATAGGTGCTGTACAGGAAGGCAGCGCTGCTTCCCATGGCAACCAGCGTGTCCATATTCGGTGCTCTGTGAAAAAGACTCTTAAAGCCGCTGATAAAAAATTTCTGGTTGATCACCATGATCATAATGGTCAGCAAAAGCTGTACCAGTCCCATAGCCACATGATTTCCTTCAAAGAATGCCGGCAGAGGCCAGCCAAACATCATATGTCCCATGGAAAAATACATCAGTACGATCAGAAAGCCAACAGATGAAAACAGCCTCTTTTTCAGCTTCGGTGTCTCCTTATCTTCCAGTGCCTTTTCCTGCTCCCTGATGCTTTCAGCATTGTGTCCTGCCTCTCTGTCAGCTTCCTTCAGGACTGCCCCGTATCCTGCTTCCTCAACTGCCCGGATGACCGACGCACTGTCTGCATCTCCCTCAACGCCCATAGAGTTTGTCAGGAGACTGACGGAGCAGGCACTGACACCGTCTACTTTGGAAACTGCCTTCTCCACTCTGGCACTGCAGGCGGCACAGCTCATCCCTGTTACTGTATATTGTTTCATTTTCTCATAACTCCTCTCTTCAAATTTAGTGCTTGTACTTCTAAGACTTCTACTTCATCAGCTTCTGAAGGATCTTCATCAGTTCATCTACTGTTTCTTCTTTTCCTTCCTTAATATCTCTCACAACGCAGGTTTTCATGTGATTTTCCAGCAAAACCTTATTAAAGCTGTTCAATGCAGCACTTACTGCCGCTACCTGTGTCAGAATATCTGTACAATAGGCATCTCTTTCTATCATGCCCTTAATCCCCCTGATCTGTCCCTCGATCCGGTTCAGGCGATGGATCAGATCCTTATATTCCTCCGGATCTCTTTTCTTTGTTTTATGACAGCAGCATGCTTCTTCCATTTTCTATTCCTCACTTCCCTGATTTGAGCTTATTGTATACCCCTATGGGGTATATTGCAAGTTAATATTTTCTCAATAGCAAAAAAGATACTCCTCCGTCTCCGAAAGAGTATCTCCTGTTTGTCTGTCCTGATCCGGCCTGCTGCCAGATTTCTTATTATTTTCCTTCCTTCGTCAGATCCACCAGTCCGTTCAGTATCTCTGATATCTCATTCATGGTTACCTGATTATCTTCCTCTGCCTTCATGGTTTCTCCGGCATGCGCAGAAACCTCTTCCGAGATTGCTGACATGGTCTGTACCGCATCCACAATGTTCTGGTTGGAATCCTTCAGCTGCTTCACCGTATCTGCAAGCTGGGTAATGCTCTGCTGCACAGAAACCGTACTGTTTCTGATGGCATCAAACTGCTTTGCTGCATTGTCAGTTCCTTCCTTCTGTCCATTGATCCCTTTGATCATTTCTGTGATCACACCGACAACATTCTGGATTGCTGATGACACATTACCGATCAGTTCAGCAATATTGGCTGTTGCTTCCTTTGTTCTTGTAGCCATGCCGGAAATTTCTGTCGCTACTACAGAAAAACCACGGCCTGCCTCTCCAGCTCTTGCAGCTTCAATGCTGGCATTTAATGCAAGCAGACTGGTCTGAGATGTGATTCCTCCGATCAGTTCTACAATGGAATGCATTTCTTCCATATAATGCTCCAGTTCCTCCAGCTTCGCAGTTACCTCCGTTCCGTTCTGTACGGAAATATCTACCTCTGTTTTCAGCTCTTCAATATCATGATTACCCTGATCCAGTGCCTTCAGTGTCTGATCCATATTCCCACGGATCGCCAGAACGGTATTTTCCACTTCTGTTACCTGTCCCTGGATCACCATGGTCTGTGTCTGCTGTGCCTGAATATGCTCTGCCGTATCCTGTGAACCGGCATTTACTTCTTCCATGGCCCGCCCGGTCGCTCTGGAAGCTTCTGTTAATTTATTCATTCTATCTGATATATTACCAACACCTGCTGATAGCTGGTCTGAAAGAGCCTGACCCTCCTCAAGCAGCCTCTCTGCCTTTTCCTCGGATGCCCTGACCTCTTCCAGCTTCTTTTCCGAATTGGCCTTCATTGTTCTCACAGTGATAATAGAATACACAGCGACAAGCAGCATGACCACAAGCTGCATTACACCGGTATCAGTATCCACATATCCAAACCGATGAAGCTTTGCACCAGCACCGATAACGATCAGCGTTTCCAGAACCGTTCCGACATTGATCAGTAAAAGATTTCTCACATCATTGAAAATAGTCACCACAAAGACCATTGGAATAACAAAAGCAAAGATCATATGATTTGCTGCGGTAAAAAGACATGCTGTATAATATACGGCAAATCCTATAGAAACCAGATGCTTGATCAGTGTTGTATCCTTATTTTTGCTGTAGCTGATAAATTCTGCTATTACCGGAATAAATCCGACCACCGTCATTACGATCAGATAAAGTACACTGCTTCTTCCCTCAATAGTCTGCAAAAGCATCAGCACTGTGATAAGCAGTACCGTCGTAAAATGAGTGATCATAGCTGTTTTGTTGTTTCTTTGCATCTCTGACATCTCTTTTGTTCCCCTCTCTTTTGTGGTGGGTGAACTTTTTTTTAATGACAGTGTCCACCACAGTTTTTGCAATCTCCACCGCACTGAAGAGATTTTCCTGCCTTTTTGTCACGGATCATACTTCTGACTGCAAGACCGACAACCAGAAGAAGAACTGCTCCTACAATAATTGTTCCCATAAGCTGGCTCCTTTCCATATCATTGCAGTTAGTATATACTAACTATTTGAAGTTGTCAATGATCCTCACATTACTCTCTTCTGCTGATGATTTGTTATTTTTGCACATTTCAGTTTTATGTGTTACAATATAAGTCAGTTATACTCTAAACTATAAACCGTTTCCTTCAGAAAGAAAGGCTTCAACTACATGAAAGTAAATGAATCTGCAGAAAATTATCTTGAAACTATCCTCGTACTCAGTCATCAGAAGCCTGTGGTACGTGCTGTTGATATTGCCGAAGAACTGGACTTCAAAAAATCAAGTGTCAGTGTTGCCATGAAAAATCTCCGCGAAAAGAATCACATCACAGTTACCAAAGAAGGCTATATCTACCTGACTCCATCCGGCAAGGAGATTGCTGATATGATCTACGAACGTCATCAGCTTCTCAGCGACTGGCTCATGCGCCTTGGTGTAGATGAAAAAACAGCCACAGAGGATGCCTGCCGTATGGAACATGTGATCAGTAAGGAAAGCTTTGAAGCCATTAAAAATCACATAAAATAACAGCTTACTTTTCCTTACTTTCCCCTGTTACATAAGACTCCATGAATATAGAGAACGAACACGGTCTGCCAAAGAAATATCCCTGGATATAATCAGGCTCTATCCTGCTGATCTTATCCAGCTCCTGTTTCGTTTCTATTCCCTCCACACAGAGCTTCAGATCTATACTGTGTGTCATCTCTACCATATGCTGCAGAAGAATATATTCATATCCGTTATTTAACGCCTTAAGAGTAAAGGATCTGTCAATCTTGATGGTATCCGGGTTTAAGTTATACAGGTAATGGAAATTGGAATATCCGGTTCCGAAATCATCCAGAGCAAGCGGTATCTCACTCTTCTTCAGTCCATCGCAGAAGCGTCTGAAGTTGGCATCACATTCCAGGAATCCGCTTTCTGTCAATTCTATGATGAGACTGCCTCTTTTAATCTTATATATATTGATTGCACTCAGGATTTCTGTCAGCATATCACTTTTCAGCACCTGAATATAAGATACATTGACTGAAATGCGGAAATCCGGAATATATTTCTGGATCTGTCCGCATGCCTTCAGTGCCTGATGCAGAACGAAGCGTCCCACCGGAATAATCAGTCCGCTCTCTTCTAACAGAGGAATAAATTCTGCCGGGGAAACCATTCTTTCTTTCGTTCTGAACCGGAGCAGCGTTTCTGCACTGACAAGCTTCTGGCTCTTAATATCTACGATCGGCTGGAAATAAGCTTCGAATCCCTCAAAATTCTGGTTTACAGACTTACGCATGGTATGGACCAGCTCTTTTTTGTCAAGAAACTTCTGATAATCCTCTTCCTTATAGATCACATATGTATTTTTGCCGGCTTCCTTCGCTCCTGCCAGCGCAAACTCGGAAAGCTTCAGGATATTCTCACTGCTTCTGTCCTGTACTGCTGAAATGGGAAGAATTCCCGCAGAGATCGTATAAAATACATCATATCCGATTTTTTCGATCAGGGCATCTACCCCCCCCGGATCGCACGGTACAGATCAACAGCACTTTCTGCCGTTCCGTTCTGTCCAAAGATCAGAAATTCATCTGCAACAAGACGGTAGATCCTGCGTTCAGATCCTGCTATACTCCGGATACATTCTGCTGTTTTATGCAGGATCATATCTCCGTATTCCATTCCTTTATTCTCATTGATATCCTTGAAGTTATCAATACCTATACGCAGGAAAACACCTTTATCATTCTTAATAAGCTCTGAAAGCTCTGCCCTGAGGCTTGTCTCTCCAAGCAGTCCGCTGACATTATCTGCCTGCTGTTTTTTGCCGATCTCATTGATACAGCCGGTGATCAGTTCCGGTCTGCCTTCTTCATCCACAAGTACATTTCCACGGCAGTTGATCCAGACCGGCTTTCCCTTCTTGTCCTTCCACCGGTAACGCAGATTATGGAAGCTTTTCTTTCCGGAAACGATTTCAGTAAGATCCTTGGAAAGCATCTCCAGATCCTCTTCATATACCACCTTCGCAAAAGCAGCTGTATAATCAGGAAAATCGGCCGCCGGAAGTGGAAATCTGTCCACTGCATTTTCTGATATTACATAATGCCCATTCTTTAGATTAAGAACAAAAAGAAAATTATCAACACATGGATTCAGAATATCTATCACATGCTCTATTTCCTCAAACGACATTTTGTTTGACAAATCTTCCATGCTATACCCCTCTTTCGTCAAAAGATAACCCTTATAATTGTAACATACTCCCGGCTGTTCAACAACCGGGAGTATGCAATATTCTCATACAAAATGACATTATTTGGATAGTAGTAATAGCCATTTAGGCAATATTATAAACAGATCTGACAGAAAGGGTATCCGTATTTCCCTCAAACACTTCGACCGTTTTTTCTCCAGCTTCCATATCAAAGAAATTATCAGAAAGCTTTAAGCTTCCATCAGCATTTCCAATCATGACATTCTTGGCATATTTTTCAGCCCTGACTGTAACCTTATTTCCTTCTGCCCTTACTGAAAGCCTGGGATCCTCAAAGAAATAATGTTTTGGTGCTGTAAACAGACAGCTGTTTTCAGATACCACCTCTCCGTTAACAATAAAGGCATAGCTGATGTGGATCTTTCTCTCTTCAAAGTCCTCCAGATCGATCTGATCAAGCCATACACCGTCAAGAGCTGGCACTGTCAGCTCCTGTTCTCCTTCAAGAAGTACAGAGCTGTCAGGCAGACATACCTTCCATTTCACAGTTCCCTTTACCTCCTGCATGGTCTCGTTCGCTACATGAAGCCTTGCCTTTACCGGAATAGGATGCGGCTCTGATACACAAAATGGTCTTTCACTGAGTTCCCCTGTTTCCTCACAGGAGATCATAACCGGTGCAAACATTCTCTTTTCTGCATAGTGCAGCGCCTTCCAGCGTCCATAGTAATCGATGCTTGCCCAGGATGCTACCGGCCAGATATCATTGAGCTGCCATACCACAGCTCCCATACATCTGCCACGGTTTCTGCGGAAATGCTCCACCCCATAGCGGATCGCATCTGCCTGCAGGAGCTGGGAAGCATATAACAGCTGGTCAAAATCCTTCGGATAAAGATAGGTTGCTGACAGGTAATTCATGATCTTACCGTTGGCTGATGTATTTCTCTGGTGCATTTCCATCACCCTGGAGAAAATGTTCCGGTCCTGTGGCTCCGTAAAGGTCTCTACTGTCTGCATACATGGAAAGGACTGGAATCCAAACTCAGACAGATAACGGAAGTGGTAATTCCTGTAATCGGTAAAGGGCTTGTTGCCATGCCACACTGCCCAGTAATGGGTATCTCCACGATTTTCATCCCATGGATCATCATAGTTTCCACCTGATGAAGGACTGGATGGCCAGTAAAAGGTCACCGGATCCTCCTCCTGCAGGATATGGGGAATGATATATTCAAAAATCTTGATATAATCGTATTTCTGCTTGATGGAGGGCTTCCATGCCTTATCTAACGTCTGTGTCTCCATTTCGTTATTACCACACCACAGGGCAAGGCAGGCATGATGCCGGAGCCTTCTGACGTTATCCCGGATTTCTGCTGTGATATTACGTTCAAAATCATCATCCAGCTCATAGCTGGCACAGGCAAACATGAAGTCCTGCCATACCAGAAGTCCCAGCTCATCACAGATATCAAAGAAATAATCGTCAGGATAATAACCGCCGCCCCAGACCCTGATACTGTTATGATTAACAGCTGCTGCATCGGAAAGAAGCTTCCTGGTTCTTTCTTTGTTTATCCTGGAGAACAGATTATCCTCAGGGATATAGTCTGCACCCATGGCAAAGATCTTCACGCCATTCACTTCATGGGCAAAGCACTCACCCCATTCATCCTTATCTGTATTCACCGTCAGGGTACGGAGTCCGATCCTTCTTTCATAGGTATCCAGCACTGTACCATCCCCAGAAAACAGAGTCAGCTTTACCTGATAAAGAGGCTGCTCTCCGTAGCCTCTCGGCCACCAGAGCTTCGGATCTGTTATAACGATATGATAATCCTCCGGATCAGCCCCTTCTGCCGGCACATAGATTCTGCCCTCAGGATCTGTTACAATGACCTCTACCCTTGTGTTATCCTCCTCTGTAAACAGTTCAAGTGCCACATCAAAGTCAAGAGTTACTCTGCCCTCTTCGTGCTCCTGCGTGATATACACAGAATCAAAACGGCTTTTCGTGATATACAGCAGGGAAACCTCTCTGAAAATACCGGCATCAGGGAGCCTTGGACCCCAGTCCCATCCAAACATACAGTGTGCCTTTCTAAGATGTGGAAAGCCTTCCATGGCATCCCAGGAACCACCGGTATATACCTTTTCATTTTCTTCCTTGATATATCTGGTAGGAGAATGAAGCTCTACCCGCAGAGTATTCTCCCCCTCTCTTAAGCTTTCTGCTACATCAAACTCATAGATTCTGTGCATATTGCAGGTGCTTCCAAGAAATATATCATTCAGGAAAATATCTGCCAGTGTATCGATTCCTTCAAACCTGAGAAGCACGCTGTCATATTCCCCAGCCTTCTTCTCTGCCATGAAGGTATCAGAAAAGGTGAAGTCATTGTCCATCAGCGGCAGAACCTGCAGCTCATTATCTCTGTAATAGGGATCAGGAATATAGTTTCCCGCAAGAAGGGCACTGTAAACAGAGCCGGGTATCTGTACCGGAATGCCTTTCTCGGGAATCAGTCCGCTGTCCTTTCCCTTTATTTTTAAATTCCAACTTCCATTTAATATCTGTTTTTCCATTTGTTTACTCCAAGATCATTTATTTTCTGTTCTTCAGTATAGCATACCTCTTTCATTGGAAATAGAAACTTTTGAGTAGAAAATTGTACAAAATCGTCCTTTCTATGCTATACTTGTTTTGTATAATAACGAAAAGAAGGGAAACTGCGTCATGAAGCAAGCGCATAAAAATGAAATCACAAATCCGAAAACCAGGCGTGCCAGACAGATTGGAGCTCTGATCTGTGTCGTACTTCTTGTTCTCCTGTATGTGGCAACTCTTATATTTGCCATTCTGGATTTTGAAGGCTCTGACCAGCTCTTTGCAGCCTGCCTGATGGCAACGGTCGGTCTTCCGATCCTTCTGTGGATCTATATCTGGGTCTACGGTAAGTATACAGGTAAGCATACCCTTGCAAATGCACCAGAAGCTGAAAAACCTGATCAAAAATCCTTCTGAAGCATTTCAAAAAGTCCCTCTGCCGCTTTGGAAAGGGGCTTTCTTTTTTCTGTCAGCACACAGATATGCCGTCTTGGTATGATCTTATTAAACCGCAGTTCAAACAGTCTGCCAGACTCCAGCTGCTCTTTTGCAAACTCCCTCATCACACAGCCTACCCCCAGATTACGCAGGGCAAACTGCACAATCATGTCACTGGTCGCCAGTTCAAATTCAGGATGCATTTCCACATGGTTCTGATAAAGAAACCGATCCATGCATGCCCTGGTACTGGTATTTTTTTCAAGACAGATCAAAGGGAGTTTTTCCAGCTCCTGCAGATCCAGCATCTTATTTTTATACTGGATAAATTTTCTTCCTGCTACAAAGCAGTCCTCAATCTCCTTCACCGGAAAAGTCTCCAGCTCCTCCTGCTCCTCAAAGGGCGACGTGATCAGTCCAAAGTCGATCTGGTCTTCCTTCAGAAGCTGCCGGGTTTCCGGTGTTGGGGCATTGGTTACTGTAACCTTGATATGCGGATATTTCTCATGGTATTTTTCAAGAAAAGGCAGCAGATAAAACCGGAGCGTCATATCACTGGCTCCCACTCTTATCTCTCCGCTTTCCAGATCCAGCATCTGACGAAGCTGCCTCTCTCCCTTTTCAATCTCCTCATAACCTTTTTTTACAGACAAAAAAAGCTGTTCTCCCTCTGCAGTCAACCGGATGCCCCGGGATGCACGGATAAACAGCTTTGCACCAAGGCTCTCCTCCAGCTGTCTGATTGCCTGGCTTACAGCAGGCTGTGACACAGAAAGTGCCACAGCCGCCTTTGTTATACTTCCATATGATGCTGCATAATAAAATACCTTATAGTATTCCAGATTACCGATCATATCCTCTCCTGTTATTCCTTCAGACCCCTGCTCTTAATGGAAGCCACATCAATCAGGGTAAACTGATCCATCTTGTGCTCCATGCTGGTTACCAGTGCCCTTGCCGTGTCCATGGCAGTGATACAATTGACACCGGTTTCGATCGCTGTACGACGGATCAGGAAGCCGTCTCTCGTCTTATCCCGTCCCTGGGTCGGTGTATCAATGACAAGGTCAATCTTATGTCCAAGGATCAGATCCATAACAGTCGGGGATTCCTGGGAGATCTTGTTGACCTGTCTTGCATGGACTCCTGCTTCCTTTAATGCATTACAGGTACTTCTTGTTGCATAAATGGTATAACCAAGCTTCTCGAAACGCTGTCCGATCTCAATAGCCTCTCCCTTGTCGGCATCCTTTACTGTGATGATCATCTGCCTGTACTTGGGCAGATCCACGCCTGCACCAAGGAATGCCTTGTACAGTGCCTCGTTAAACGTCTTTGCAATACCAAGGCACTCACCGGTAGACTTCATTTCCGGCCCAAGGCTGATCTCTGCTCCACGGATCTTCTCGAAGGAGAATACCGGCATCTTGATAGCGAAGTAATCTGCCTCAGGCTGCAGTCCCGGCTCATAGCCAAGCTCTCTGATCGTCTTGCCAATGATGACCTCTGTAGCCAGATCCACGATAGGAATACCGGTTACCTTGCTGATATAAGGAACGGTACGGGAGGATCTGGGGTTAACCTCGATAACATAAACATCCTCACCGATCGCAATAAACTGGATATTGATGAGTCCCTTTACATGCAGTGCCTTTGCCAGTCTTCTGGTGTACTCTGCAATCTTTTCCTTCACTGCAGCTGTAATGGTCGGTGCCGGATATACGGAAATACTGTCACCGGAATGGACACCTGTTCTCTCAATATGCTCCATGATACCTGGAATCAGGATATCTTCTCCATCACATACCGCATCAACCTCGATCTCCTTGCCCTGCAGATACTTATCTACCAGGATCGGGTGATCCTGTGCGATCCGGTTGATGATGTTCATAAATTCTTCTATTTCCTCATCGGAAATGGCAATCTGCATGCCCTGTCCGCCAAGCACGTAAGAAGGTCTTACCAGTACAGGATAACCCAGCCTGTTGGCTACCGCCTTGGCCTCCTCTGCAGTATAAACTGTACCACCTGCAGCTCTTGGGATCTCTGTCTGCTCAAGGATCTTGTCAAACAGCTCTCTGTCCTCTGCCGCATCTACATCCTCTGCCTTGGTTCCCAGGATCGGAACTCCCATCTTCATCAGGCTTTCTGTCAGCTTGATCGCTGTCTGTCCACCAAACTGTACAACAGCTCCATCCGGCTTTTCCAGATTGACGATGCTTTCCACATCTTCCGGTGTCAGAGGTTCAAAATACAGCTTATCCGCGATATCAAAGTCTGTACTTACTGTTTCCGGATTGTTATTAATGATCACTGTTTCATAGCCGGCCTTTGCAAAGGCCCAGGTAGCATGGACAGAACAGTAGTCAAACTCAATACCCTGTCCGATACGGATTGGTCCTGAGCCAAGTACCAGCACCTTCTTCTTCGGGTTGGTCTCTACGGCTTCATTCTCGCCGCCATATACTGAATAATAGTAAGGTGTGCTTGCCTCAAACTCGGCTGCACAGGTATCTACCATCTTATAAACTGCTACGATGCCATTATCATAACGCAGCTTTTTGATCTCTTCTTCCGGTCTGCCGGTCAGTCTGCTGATGACATTATCCGGGAACTCCAGCCTCTTGGCTTCCTTCAGGAGATCTACAGTAAGCGGGCCCTCCTTCAGGGCATTTTCCATCTCTACCAGGATTGCCAGCTTGTCAATGAACCACTCATCGATCATAGTGATCTCATGGATGGCATCATAATCGATCCCCTTACGGAGCGCCTCTGCGATCACGTAAATCCTCTGATCGTCTACGATCTTCAGCCGCTCCAGCAGTTCTTCCCTGTTCAGGGCAGAGAAATCATAGCTGAGCAGACAGTCCACATGCTGCTCCAGGGAACGGATAGCCTTCATCAGGGCTCCTTCAAAGTTATGGCAGATACTCATAACCTCTCCGGTAGCCTTCATCTGTGTGGTCAGTGTTCTCTTTGCTGTAATAAACTTGTCAAAAGGAAGTCTCGGCAGCTTCACTACACAATAGTCCAGTGTAGGCTCAAAGCTTGCATAGGTCTTTCCTGTAATTGCATTCTTGATCTCATCCAATGTATAACCGAGGGCGATCTTCGCTGCCACCTTGGCGATCGGATAACCGGTTGCCTTACTTGCAAGAGCAGAAGAACGGCTTACTCTGGGGTTTACCTCGATAACACAGTACTCAAAGCTGGTCGGATGCAGGGCAAACTGCACATTACATCCACCGGTGATCTGCAGCTCATCAATGATATTGAGGGCTGCGGTTCTGAGCATCTGGTATTCCTTATCAGAAAGGGTCTGGGAGGGTGCCACTACGATACTGTCTCCGGTGTGTACCCCAACCGGGTCGATATTTTCCATGTTGCAGACGGTGATGCAGTTTCCTGCGCTGTCACGCATTACTTCGTATTCGATTTCTTTCCAGCCTGCGATACATCTTTCTACCAGCACCTGTCCTACTCTGGAAAGACGCAGTCCGTTCTCCAGAATGGTCTCCAGCTCTGCCTGATTATGGGCGATTCCACCGCCGCTTCCGCCAAGAGTATAGGCAGGACGCAGTACTACCGGATAACCGATGGTCTTTGTGAAGGCAACACCATCCTCCACACTCTCAACAACCTTGGATGCCGCACAGGGCTCTCCGATCTTTTCCATGGTATCCTTGAATTCCTGACGGTCCTCCGCCTTCTTGATGGTAGCTGCTGTAGTTCCGAGGAGCTTTACCCCATGGGAAGCAAGGAACCCGCTTTCTGCAAGCTCCATACCAAGATTCAGTCCGGCCTGTCCGCCAAGCGTAGGCAGGATGCTGTCCGGTTTTTCTTTTTCAATGATCTGCTCGAGGACACGTGCTGTTAAAGGCTCAATATAAACCTTATCTGCAATATCCTTATCTGTCATGATCGTTGCCGGGTTGGAATTGACCAGGATTACCTCTACACCCTCTTCCTTCAGGGAACGACAGGCCTGGGTTCCTGCATAGTCAAACTCTGCTGCCTGACCAATCACAATAGGGCCGGAGCCGATTACCATAACTCGCTTTACATTAGGATTCTTAGGCATCTTTGTTAACCTCCATCATCTTGATAAATCTGTCAAACAGATAGCCGGAATCCTGAGGACCCGGGCATGCCTCCGGATGATACTGTACGGTGAAGATGTTCTTTCCCGTATATTTTAATCCTTCATTGGTTCCATCATTTACATTGATAAAAGCGGGTACTGCCACAGCAGGATCCAGCTTGTCCATATCTACTACATAGCCGTGGTTCTGAGAAGAAATATATACTCTTCCGGTCTCCAGATCCTTCACAGGATGGTTACCGCCACGATGTCCGTATTTCATCTTGAAGGTATCGGCTCCGGTAGCCAGCGCCATGAGCTGATGTCCGAGGCAGATTGCAAAGATCGGCACATCTGAATCATACAGCTTTTTAATTTCTTTAATAATAGAGGTACATTCCTTTGGGTCTCCCGGGCCGTTGCTCAGCATAATGCCGTCCGGATGGTCGTTCAGGATCTCCTCTGCACTGGTCAGTGCCGGATATACGGTCACATCACAGCCACGCTGTGCTAGGGAGTGTGCGATATTCTTCTTGGCGCCAAGATCAAGAAGGGCTACCTTCTTGCCAATACCGTTTAATTCCTTTACGATACTGGGGCGCATTTCTCTTTCACCGGCTTCATAAGCTTCCTTATCAAATCTGGCGCTTCCGGAAATCGCTCCGTTTTCTGCAAGATCTCTGGATCCTTTGATCACATATTTTTCCTTGCAGGTTACCTTTTCCACTACCTTGCCGGTGGTATATTCTTTTAACCTAGGGAGAACTGTGTTAAGGTCATAGGCTTCATCTGTAGTGATCATGCCATTCATAGTACCCTTTTCACGGAGGATCTTCGTAAGGGCTCTGGTATCAATTCCTGCAATACCGGGAATATTCTGCTGCTCCAGGAATTCCTGAATCGTGATATCCTTTCGGAAATTACTGGGGATCCTTGATAATTCCCTGACAATAAATCCATCCGGCCATGCCTGTACTGATTCCATGTCTTCCAGGCATACCCCGTAATTTCCAATCAGAGGATACGTCATGCACACTGCCTGACCGGCATACGAAGGATCTGTCAGAACCTCCAGATACCCCGCCATTGATGTATTGAATACTATTTCACTGATCACTTCCCTGACTGCGCCGATATGCGTTCCTTCAAAAACGGTGCCGTCTTCCAGGATTAAAAATGCCTTCATATAAGTATCCGTCTCCCTTCCTTTGTCCAAAAATCCATAATCGATTTATTATAGCATAAGGTTTCCCCTGCTTCAACTGACATTTTTCATACTTTCAGGCATACTTTCAGCCATACTGGAGCTTACCGTTATGTCAGCCGGCATAGGGAATATACGTAAAGCACTCCTCAATATCTTCGCCATTCAGTTTCCATACCCATCCATCCTCTTCTGGAGCCTCCAGGGTAAATTCACAGATCCTGCCATCTGGAAGAGCTGCTTCCACATAATTTACGCCATCTGTTTTCATCAGTATAAAAGTACTTCCTGCGGGAACTGTTTCTTCCTGGCCGCTTCCTCTTTCTGTTCCTTTTTCTCTCACCGGAAGCTGCAGGTCAACCATAGATGTCAGTTCTATCTTCCAGTCTGTATAGGCTGCTGTTATTGTCCACAGTTCATCTTCTGTTTCCGGCATGCCATCCTCTCCTGTATGGAAGGTTTTAAAAGCACTGTAAGTACCGAGGATATCAAACCTGCTGCTCATGAGGAAGCTGTCCGGATCCAGTTCCGTCCTTTCCTGTCCATTCATGGAAAGCCCTTCTGCTCCCACAAATACAGGTCCGTCCTCTGTCAGGGCAAACACCTGCAGATAGGACTGATCTCCCTCTCCAAAATTCTGCAGATACAGAAAATATTTTCCATCTTCGCTGCGGATCACATAACCGTAAGACTGGTAGCTGCTGATATAATCTTCTGTTCCCTTCAGCGTTACCGTATCATATTCCTGTCCGTCATAGCTGATGATAAAGGAGGTGGCATAGCCATCCTCATCTCTGTCAGCCCTGTAATAAAACTCTTTCTCTGTTCCATCCCCGTCAGGATCGATACTGATCCTCTCTTCCTCCTCAAGTGCCACAGCACTGTCCTTCTGCTTCTTCTGGTATTCTTCCAGAAACAGATCCCCATACTCTGCAAAAGGGAAATCAAGCTGCTGTGCACCTGCTGCATAAGGTGCCAGCGTATACATATTAAAATAAACTGTCACTCCATCCGCAGAAACTGTAAATAACGGCTCCCCATAGTCACTGTTCTCTTCATAAAAAATACTGTTCAGAGTATCCTCATACCCTTCATAAAGGCCACTTTCCTCATTAATCTCAGCAAGCTTCTCTGCGATCCTTTCATACAGACTGTCATAATCTGCTGCAATATCCCTCAGGGTCAGTATTTTCCCTGTTAAAGGATCTGCATTTAGTGTCCTTCCAAATGTAGAAGGATGTGCACCGCCAAGCCAGAGATATTCATTATAATAAAGACTTATTAACTTCTCATCTGTCCGAAAAAAGTTGATGCTTCCCTCAACGGTCAGATCCTGCGCATAAGTATCTTCTCCAGCATTTTCCCATATATCCATCCAGTCATTCTTTGCTTCCGTATACTCTGCCATCTGGTCGTCATAAATTTCCTGATTCCACGTATCCAGCGTTTTCTGAAGGGCCTCATGCTGGTCATCCAGCACAATGACTTTCGGAATTTCGGTACTGATCAGTTGTTTATAGGTACTATCACTATATACGGATTCATAATCGTAATCCACAAACAGGGGAATAACTGCACTTCCAGTCACTGATCTGGCTTTTCCTCCGCTTGCTGTCCCATCTTCTGATTCACCGCCTGCTGCATCTTTTTCTTCCTGCATGGTTTCCTCTGAGCCTTCCGTGCCTGTATTCTTCTCTTCGCCTGCTGCTTCGGTTCCTGCTTCACTGCTTTCTGCTCCACCTGTTGCATTTTTCCCGCAGCTGGAAAGAAGCAGTGCCGTCAATCCAAACAGTATCACGTAGTAACTTCTCTTTTTCATATGGTCTCCTTTTACACTTCCGTCTTTCTCTTTGTACTGCCATTATACTTATCTTATTCTGTTTCGGCAATCAATTAATTGTCCCCCTCCATTTTATTTTTATACACAAAAGTGGGCTGTCGCACTAAGTATTAGTGCGACAGCCCCCATTTTCCATTCTTTTATTTGAAATAGTGAACACCGGATTCAAAGATCTTCAGATCCTGCTCTCCGTAAATATTAATGGCAACACCTTTATCTCTTCTCTCTACATGTGCCATCTTACCAAAGCATCTGCCGTCCGGCGAGGTGATACCCTCAATGGCTGCATAGGAACCGTTGACATTCCACTCTTCATCCATGGAAACATTGCCCTCCGGATCACAGTACTGGGTCGCTACCTGGCCATTTGCAAAGAGCTTGTCGATCCACTCCTTCGGTGCTACGAAGCGTCCCTCTCCGTGAGAGGCAGGAGTCACATAAACACCACCGTTTTCTGCACCCTGCAGCCAGGGTGACTTGTCAGATACCACTCTGGTATAAACCATCTTGGAAATGTGACGGTTAATGGTATTGAAGGTCAGTGTCGGGGAATCCTCCTTCTGACCGGTAATCTCACCATAGGGAACCAGTCCCAGCTTGATCAGTGCCTGGAATCCGTTACAGATACCAAGTGCAAGACCATCCCTCTCATTCAGAAGCCTCATAACCGCTTCTTTGATCTTTGCATTCTGGAAAGCTGTTGCAAAGAACTTGGCACTTCCGTCCGGTTCATCACCGGCTGAGAAACCACCGGGGAACATGATGATCTGTGCCTTGTCAATATCCCTTTCAAAGGCTTCTACAGAAGAACGGATATCTTCTGCGGAAAGATTGCGGAATACTCTGGTGATCACCTTCGCACCGGCTCTCTCAAATGCCTTTGCACTGTCATATTCACAGTTGGTTCCGGGGAATACCGGGATAAATACAGTCGGCTTTGCTACTTTATTTTTACATACATAAATACTGTCTGTATGATAAGGTTCTGAAGCCACCTTATCTGTTCCCTTTTCTGCCTTATAAGGAAATACCTTATCAAGTGGTGCCTTCCAATCAGCAAGCGCTTCCTCTACCGTCAGCTTCACATCCTTATAAGTAAATACCGGCTCTTCTGTTACTTTCGCTACGATCCTGTAGTTCAGATCCTCAGCATCCAGTGCCTTTGCATCCTCTTCTGACATTTCCAGCACGATATCACCAAGACAGTTTTCAAAAAGATCGCCTTCCTTAATATCTTCTGAGTAGGAAACACCAAGCTTATTACCAAAGGCCATCTTGCTGACACCGGCAACAAGTCCTGCACTGTCAAGTGCATAGGCAGCCTTTACTTTTCCTTCTCTCATCAGCTCTGTAATAAAATTGAACATTTCCATTACATGTGCATATACAGGAATATCATATTCATCTTTATCAAACCAGAACTGTACCAGTACGTCTCCCGCCTGTTTTAATTCCGGCGTGATGATCTCTTTATTCTTAGCCACATCCACTGCAAAGGACACCAATGTGGGCGGTACATCAATATCGTTAAAGGTACCAGACATACTGTCCTTGCCGCCGATAGAGGGAAGTCCATATCCGATCTGTGCATCATAGGCACCAAGCAGTGCTGCAAAGGGCTGGCTCCAACGCTCAGGGTCTGCAGTCATCCTGCGGAAATATTCCTGGAAGGTAAAGCGGACCTTGCTGTAATCTCCGCCTCCTGCCACGATCTTTGCAAGGGACTGTGTCACTGCATACACTGCACCGTGGTAAGGACTCCATGAAGAAAGATAAGGATCAAAGCCGTAGCTCATCATGGTAACGGTATCTGTCTTGCCCTTCAGGGAAGGAAGCTTGGCTACCATGACCTGTGTTTCTGTCAGCTGATATTTACCACCATAGGGCATCAGCACACTGGCAGCTCCGATAGAAGAGTCAAACATTTCCACAAGTCCCTTCTGGGAGCACACGTTCAGATCCCTTAAGGTTTCTTCAAAAGCTGTCTTAATATCACCCTCTTCCAGTGCCCTGGCTACAGCAGGAAGAGCTGTTTTCTTCAGATAATTGTCTTCCTTTGAGGGAATATTCACTACCACATCAGTTTCCTGGTGGGCACCGTTTGTATCAAGGAAGGCTCTCGCAATATTGACGATCTCTCTGCCTCTCCATTTCAGTACCAGTCTTGGCTCCTTTGTTACGACTGCTACGGGAACTGCCTCCAGATTCTCTTCAGCCGCATAGCCAAGGAACTCCTCGACCTTATCTGGGGATACCACAACTGCCATTCTTTCCTGGGATTCAGAAATGGCAAGCTCTGTTCCGTCCAGTCCGGCATATTTCTTAGGTACTTTGTCAAGATCTACCACAAGACCGTCAGCCAGTTCACCGATGGCGACAGAAACACCGCCTGCACCAAAGTCATTACATTTCTTAATGATACTGCTTACTTCCCCACGGCGGAACAGCCTCTGGATCTTACGCTCTGTAGGTGCGTTTCCCTTCTGTACCTCTGCACCGCAGGTCTCAATGGAGGTTTCTGTATGCACCTTGGAGGAACCGGTTGCACCACCGCAGCCGTCACGTCCTGTTCTTCCGCCAAGCAGGATGATCACATCATCCGGATCAGAATTTTCACGTATCACATTCTTCCGGGGAGCAGCACCCATGACAGCACCGATCTCCATTCTTTTAGCAACATAATCAGGATGATAGATCTCCTTTACATAGCCGGTTGCAAGACCGATCTGGTTACCATAGGAAGAATATCCGCTTGCTGCACCTCTGACCAGCTTCTTCTGTGAAAGCTTGCCCTTCAGTGTTTCAGAAACCGGAACCGTAGGATCTGCCGCACCTGTTACACGCATGGCCTGGTATACATAGCCTCTTCCTGAAAGGGGATCACGGATTGCACCGCCAAGGCAGGTAGCTGCCCCACCAAAGGGCTCGATCTCGGTAGGATGATTATGTGTCTCATTCTTGAAGAACACCAGCCACTCTTCAGTCACAGGTCCTTCCCCATAATCAATTTCCACAGGTACGACTACAGAGCAGGCATTGATCTCATCAGATTCTTCCATATCCTGCAGCTTGCCGTCCTTCTTCAGCTTACGCATAGCCATCAGTGCCAGATCCATCAGACAGACAAATTTGTCACTTCTGCCTTCAAAGATCTCCTTACGTGTATCCAGATAGCTTTCATAGGTTGTTTCAAGGGGAGCTCTGTAATAGCCATCCTCAAACTCAATATTCTTCAATTCTGTTGAAAATGTGGTATGACGGCAGTGATCTGACCAGTAGGTATCAAGTACTCTGATCTCTGTCATCGTGGGATTTCTGTGTTCCTCTGTCTTATAATAATTCTGGATATGCAAAAAATCCTTGAACGTCATGGCAAGGGACAGGGAATCATACAGCTCCTTAAGGCTGTCTCTGTCCATTTCACAGAAACCGTCAAAGATAATAACATCTGCAGGCTCTTCATACTCACTTACCAGGGTATCCGGCTTCTCCATGCCGGTCTCCCTGGAATCCACAGGGTTGATACAGTACGCTTTGATCTTCCCAAATTCTTCCCCGCTGATATCTCCGGTTAAAAGATAGGTTACTGCAGTCCTGATGATCGGTTCCTCATCTTCCTTTAAGAACTTCACACACTGTACTGCGGAATCTGCTCTCTGGTCAAACTGTCCTGGCAGGAATTCCACACTGAATACCTTTCCATCTGCTGGGATCTCTATATTTTCTCTGTACAAAATATCAACCGGCGGTTCGGAAAATACGGTTCTGCATGCTTCTTCGAAAATCTGATCTGAGATATTCTCCACATCATACCGAATGAACTCTCTTACCTCCTTCACTCCCGTAATGCCAAGGTAGCCTACGATCTCTTCCTTTAATTCCTTCGCCTTGACAGCAAAGGGCGGTTTCTTTTCCACGTAGATACGTCTTACATTTCCCATGTGAATTCATTTCCTCCGTTGATGAATTGTACTAGTTTTTGTGCGCATATCATTTACATTATATCGAATCCTGTCTTTTTTGCAACGGATTCTGCAAATTATTCTCGGATACTTCTTCCTCACTCATGAAGTCTGTGGATCAGCTGATAAACAATGTCTCCTTCTGTGACAAGCGGATCTGTATGGGCAAAAAATACGATACCATCTGTCGGGGCAAGGATCGTTTCCTTCACATATCCTTCATAAGGATCTATGATCTCTGCCATCCTGTGTCCATACCGGACATCCTCTCCGGGACTTACCAGCCCCTTAAAAATACCGCCTGACATCGTATGTACATCTGTCAGATCCTGCTCAAGGATCACATGACTGATATAGCCGCTGTGGCTTTCGTAACGGATGATCCCCATTCTTGTCAGGAACCGCAGTACTGCTGCCACTGCCTGCCCTGCACTCTTTTCATCTATCGTATCTGTCCTGTTTGTGTAAAGGGAAAACGCTGCTGTCATCTCATTCTGCCAATTATAGTTCAGTGTCTTCGTATCAATCGGAGTCGGCTTCCGCACCATAGCATAAGGCAGTCCGAAAAGATTGGCAAGTGAAGTATTCTGAAAGCCGGTCTCCATCATTCTGACATGCGGGACAAACTCCCCCGCCATATAAAAGCTTGTCAGCTGGATCCCATAGGTGTAATTGCGAATCTTACTGAAGATCCCTTCTGCCAGCCGGTCTGCGCTGTCTCCTGTCTTTCTTCCCGGAAACCTTCTGTTGATATCCTGGTTTTCCACCCCGAAAAACTTTTCACCAACATTCATCCCAAGGGAATTGATCACCGGTATCACCAGTATTTTCTTTCCTGCACTGACACAGCCATTTGCCTCCAGTTCCTTCAGGGCTTTTACCAATTGGGAGCAGATATACATCTGCTGCACCTCATTTCCTCTTTCGGATCCCAGGATACAGGCAGCCTCATCACCCTTTCCAAAGCTGTAGCCCTTTATGATCATATCTTCCCTGTATGGAGAAGTCACCGTATAGATATTTTCTGTAAACATAGTTCATTAACCTCATTCATCATGGTCTATTCCCGTCAGGATCCTAAGGAGCAATGCTCCCTCCCGGACAAACGGGTACTCCCGGAGTGTAAATACCAGCCCGCTTCTCTGTGCCAGGATCTCCTCCAGCACCTCTCCCCGCAAAGGATCGATCACCTCACCCAGCTTGTCTCCCTTTTTTACGAAGTGATTATGTTCGATCTCCGGCAGAAAAACCCCTGTCGAACCGGATCTGATAAATTCAACCTCTCCGTCTGTGGAAAGCACCGGCTGCTGGATCTTACCTTTCAGTTCTCCGCTCCACATCCCAATATGCTTCATCAGATGAAAAATACCATCTGTCACCTGATTTCCAAAATGCCGGCTGATTCTTGTTCCTACTCCCATTTCGACAACAAAGGAAGGGACTCCCAGCAGGTTCAATGAATGTGCCAGTGTTGCTTCATGTACTGTTTCTGCAGCATTGGTCCATACCATATCCACATTCATAAGCTGCGCATAGGGAAGCACCCTTTCTGCAAATTCCTCACTGATCCGCACCTGCGGGATCTCACGTACAAAAATATTACTGGCATGAATATCCAGGCAAAGATCCGCTCCTGCTATATCTCCTACAATAGCTGCTGCCACTTTTTCAAGTGCAGTCCCGTTCTCATTTCCCGGGAATATCCGGTTCATATCCATATGAAGTCCAGGCAGCTCCCTGACTGCCATATCCATGCCAAGCGGATTCAGTGCCGGATACAGATCCACACTCCCATGCAGACATTCCGGATGCTCCTGCAGCCTTCTTACCATTTCATAGATCACATACTGTCCTTCAAATTCATCCCCGTGAATACCGGATACGATAGCAATCCTTCCAGAATCCGGGTCTTTTCCCTCTATCCTGTTTTTTACGATCCGCAGCTTTTCCCCTACCGGAAGCTGTGCTGCTATGATTTCCCTGATCATATTTCCTGTCCTTTCCCAAAAAGAAAAGCTTCAGGGCATCTGAAGCCTTGAAGCTTTTCTCTATTCTTCTGCCACCAAATTCTGCATCATATACATAATTTCCCGATCCACAGCAGCTTCTGTCACTCCCCGGGTATTTGCTGCAACCTTGAGACCCTCCAGTACGTACATAATATTACTGGCTGCCCTTCTTGGTTCCTCACAGCAAAATTCTCCGATCTCCACGCCTTCCTCTATCAGTCTCTGGATCACCATGACTGCCGCATCAAACTGCTTCTTCAGAAGATTTTCCCTGCTGTAATCATTCTCTTCAAAGAAAAATTCATAGCAGGCCTTCTGCAGAGTCCCCTTTTTCGTCAGAAGCTCTCTTTTCTGTTCCTTCAGAAACAATGCCAGAATATCTGCCGGGCCAAAATCCTTGCCAATCTTCTGTTCGAACTCACTGCCAGAATCCTCCTGCTCTGCTTTCAATACTTCCAAAAAAAGCTCCCTAGTTCCCGGGAAATACAGATACAGACCTCCGCGGCTGATCTCACAGGCATCAACAATATCCTTCATCGTTACATTCTTGTAGCCCTTTTCCATAAAGACCTCTCTGGCCTTCTCCAGTATGTATTTTTTCTTCTGAAGTGACTTCTCTCCCATACCAGTAACAGCTCCTATGCAAGCGGTCTGTCATGTACTTCCAGAAGCTCTCTGATCTTCAGAAGTGCTTCCAGAAAAATACCATTTTCTATGGCATCTGTCCAAAGATTCCCTCTGGTCATGCCACCAAGTACATACTTCGCCATAATGGCAAATACATCCTCTATGTTTTTTAGCTGTGCAGAGGCGATCCATCTTTTTTCATCCTGCACTGTACGAAGCATATTCCTTGAAAAAGTATAAACGTAATTCCTGTCCATCAGTCCCGTGGCATTCAGTTCCTTTACAAGGGAAAGCAGCGTGGAATCATATACTCTTACCGGCATGGAAGAACGATTCAGTTCTTCATTCTCATAAATATGGGAGGTACTCTGCCCCTGCTTTTCTTTCAGCCATGGAATATATCGAAACAGATTTTTAAAAATTGCAGTATATTTCTGTATTTTTTCCTGTCTGTACAGGTTTTCCTTCTCTTCTGTCATCACAAACTGCTCCTTAAAACTGCAAATTTCTACATCTATGAGTTATCTTATCATAAAAATAACAGAAATACACGTTGAAAATAAAGAAAATACTCTTTTTTCCACCTTTTTCGACAAGCTTTTTATTATCATGCTAATATATTTTTATTTTTGCTCAATATAATTGTAGAATTTACTTGATTCAAGCAATATAATAATAATCGAACTGATTACGGAAGTCAGTTCGAGCTAATTAGCAATTCCGGAAGAATTCCCCTTTTACACAACAGAAATCCCTGAGAGTTTCTCTCAGGGATTTTTGTTTGCTGTATGCACGAATAAATGGCAATGCTTAGAACCTTCCGGCTGCATTGCCATTATGTTTCATTTTTTCATTTCATTCCACTCCGCAGGAATACGATCCCATAAGGTGGTATGGTCAGATTTCCTTCTGTCAGGTCTGCTTCCTCTTCTCCTGTATACAGCCCGTTTTCCAGTGCTGCCTCCTGCAGATTTTCCTGAAGTGCCAGTGTCTGTGTTTCTCCTGATACATTGATCAGTACATGAAGCTGCAGCTCCTCCCATGTTTTGGTAAAGGCTGCCACGCTGTCTGAATCATACTCCGGCAGATCATTTACTGTTCCCTTCCGGATCTCCGGATACAGATTCCGGTAATAGACTGCCTTTTTATAATACTGGTAAACCGAAGAAGGATCATCCTTCTGTTCTTCATAGCTTCCAAATTTCATTTCAAAATCATCCATGTCTGACGGTCCTCTGCACATACCCTCCGCAGATGGATCACTGGAAAAATACATGGGTGCCCTCTTATTTTCATCCTTACCGGAGCCTTTCATGCCAAGTTCTTCCCCGTAATAGATAAAGGCACTGCCGCTCATCATCAGATTCATGGCACCTGCAAGCTTGGTCTGTGCTTCTGAGCCTTCTCCTGCATAGTATCCAGCACTCCGTCCCATATCATGGTTCGTATAAAAGGGTGCATCGATATAATCCTTATTATGTGCAGAAAAGATTCCTTCGATCTCCTGTAGTCTCTGGCTGTAAAAGGATGCCGGCGTATTTCCCTTTACCACCTTTGCAATGATACCATCCTTGTTGGCAAAATCAAAATCAAACAGGCTGTCAATGCCGCTGTCATAATACTTTTCATAAACAGCCATATCAGAAAAGACCTCTGCCACCAGATAAGCATCCGGATATTTCTCCTTCACCACATCATTAAACCAGGAAAGGATCTCTATATTAGAGCCATCCGCTCCCGTCACATACTCCTTCGCTGCATCCAGCCGGAAGCCGCCCACTCCTTTAGCAAGCCAGAAGTCTGCTATCTTCTCAATTTCTGCCCTGAGTTCTTCGTTGTAGAGATTTAAATCCGGCATGCCATCCCAGAACTGTGCTTCATAATACCAGATATCACTTCCCTTCACCGGACTGAAGCCGCTCTTTTTCTCTTTGGAGAAATTGTAATATAACACATACGGGCACTCGCCCGGATCCGGCTCTTTGTCTCCCAGTTCTTTCAGATAGCTGCACGCCTCCTGAAACCAGGGATGCTCTGAAGAAGTATGGTTCAGTGCCAGATCCATGATCACCTTGATCCCACGCTCCCTGCAGGCTGAAAGAAAGGCTTCAAAATCCTCCATGGTGCCATATTCCGGATCAATACTATAATAATCAGTCGTATCATATTTGTGATAGGTAGGAGAAGGCATGACTGGCATCAGCCAGATCCCGTTGCATCCAAGATCATCCATCGTCACCGGATCTCCATCATTAATATAGTCAAGCTTCTTTGTCAGTCCCTTCAGATCTCCGATCCCGTCTCCATTTCCATCATAAAAAGAGTATACAAAGACCTCATAATAGGTTCGGTAATTATCCTCCATGGAAACCGGCTCCGGAACCGTCAGTGTTTCCGTCTCTGTTCTTTCCGTCTGTTCTGCATTTTTCTGTCCTGCGTTTTCCTGTCTCTCATTTGCCTGTTCCGCCGCTCTCTGGCAGCCGGTCAGTGCTGTCATAAGAAGCATGCTTCCTGCAAGACACAGTGCCATGAACCTTCTTTTCATCTGTCTGCCTCCCGTCCATAGATTTCTGTCAGGTTTCTGATAAACTCCTGCCGTTCTCTTGTAATACCACCTTTTTTCATTCGGAACCGCCAGTTTTTCCCTATAGTGGACGGGAAATTCATTCTGGCTTCATTTGACAGTCCAAGCAGATCCTGCAGGGAAATGATCACAATATCTGCACTGCTCCGGTATGCTTCCCTGATCAATGCATCCGGGATCTGCCTTCTTTCATGGATCTCCAGATAGCGGTACGCAAATTCCAGCTCCTTCTGTGTCTTCTGTGCAAAATATCCGGCTACAGTTTCATTATCATGGGTTCCGGTATAGACAACCTCATTCTGGCTCTCGTAATTGTAGGGAAGATGTTCATTATGGGGATTTCCGTCAAAGGCAAACAAAAGCACCCGCATTCCCGGCCATCCGGTCTTCTTCAGAAGCTTCTTCACCGCCGGTACCAGTACCCCAAGATCCTCTGCGATCACCCTGTTTTTCCCAAGTGTCTCCTCTATGGCCTCTGTCAGCTTCCTGCCAGGTCCCTTATTCCATTTTCCGTTCCGTCCGTTTTCATTCTCTGCCGGAATACTGTAATATCTGGCAAATCCGATAAAATGATCCAGTCTTATGATATCAAAAAGCCTTCCGGCAGCATCCATCCTGCGCCGCCACCAGGAAAATCCTTCCTTTTCCATTCTCTCCCAGTCATAAATGGGATTTCCCCATTTCTGTCCGTCATCCGAAAAGGCATCTGGCGGACAGCCTGCCACTACCGTAGGTCTTCCTTCCTGATCTAACAGAAACTCTTCTCTTTCTGCCCAGACATCTGCACTGTCAAGCGCCGCATAAAGAGGGATATCCCCTATGATACGGATCCCCTTTCCGTTTGCATATGCCTTCAGGTCTGTCCACGCCCTGAAAAACTCATATTGCAGGAAGCAGTAAAACTCGCAGTTTTCCTGTTCCTCCTTGCGGATCTTCTGTAGTGCCTTTTCCTTTCTCTGCTTCAGCGGTTCCTCCCATTCATACCACGGCTTTCCGTTCTCTCTGTTTTTTATGACCATATACAGGACATAATCATCCAGCCATTCTCTGTTTTCATCACAGAAAGAACGGTATTCCTTCTTTTCTGTATGAAAGCGGACAAACGCCTTCCGGAGGATCTGGAACCGGGTCTGATACAGATGTCCATAATCTACAGGTTTTTCTAACGTTCCAGCCTCTGCTTCAGATATCTTAAGGCTCCCAGTCTCCCCATCCGCACTGCCTGCTTCTTCCTCTGTCAGCAGTCCCTGTCTTACCAGTTCATCCAGATCGATCAGATAGGGATTCCCGGCAAAGGCAGAAAAAGACTGATACGGACTGTCTCCATAGCCTGTCGGTCCAAGAGGCAGCACCTGCCAGTAGCTCTGTTTCATCTCTGCAAGAAGATCTACAAAATCATAAGCTTCCCTTCCGATGGTGCCGATCCCATGCAAAGAAGGCAGGCTGGTAATTGACAGCAGGATCCCGGCTCCCCTCGGCATACGGTCTTCCTGTCTTTGAGCTTTCTTCATACTGGTATTCTCCCTCCCGCATATTTAAATATCCGAATCCGTCATTACCTGTATTATACTATCTTTCTCTTCTTATGTCTTTTATTTTTTCGTATTTTTTCGCTTTCAGAAAATAAAAACAAAAAAACCTGGTATTTACCAGGTTTTTCAAGCAGGGGCAGTAGGAATCGAACCCGAAATACGGCTTTTTGCAAAGTATCAGTAATTATGCGTGTTTGGCGAAATTCCTTATAAATACTGGGTTTCTTACGTTTCAATGTGTAAACTAATATTCCCTTAATTACATTAGAATGCGCTATTTTAAAGCGAAAGTTGACACGAAAGTTGACACGAAATATTTTTCACAACAGTAGTTTGAACGGTCTGTCATTCGCTCAGGATTCAAACGGTAAATGGGGATATAAGGTAGGTGCAGATGCAGTTATCCCTTTTAGCGGCGGCAATGTATCCTTTGATTACAGTTATTTTGCAGATTTATGCCAAAACGCAGATGCCAACGTATGGTCACGTGCTTATATCACTACTCACTTTGAAATCAAAGATGGAGTTATAGCCATATCTGGTAGTGGAGCAAGTTCATCTGGTGTTGTATCAAATCAGATCAGTGGCACATATGTAAGAGTATTCAAGGGCAGCGTTTCAAACGTGGTTAAGAGTTAATGGTTAAATAATTACAGTAAAACATATGAACCAGAACCATAGTTGTTTGCATTATTGGAAGTTCCCTGCGCCCATAACTGAATCTTATCTCCTTTATTGACAGCGCCAGACCATGCAACCTGACAATAATCGACATTAACATCCTGTGAAAACGCACTAACGAGGATTTCGTTTTTGGCTATTCCAGCCTGGTGTACTTTGTTTTTGTTTGATATGGTTGATGCAATTAATAATGTTCCGCTTTTAGGAATAGTAAGTATAGTTACTTTATTCAAATTCCCTATATAAGTGCTGCCAAAGCTTTTTAGCTCACCGCTACCCAATTTTTTTGTTACTGAATCAGCACCTACCTTATATGTAACGTATGGCTCACTGTCCTCTCCAATGGAGAATGACATATTTCCATCAGCCAAACTACTGTTTTCCAAGAAAAAAAAGATCCCCAGCGCTAATCCGGGGATCCTATTTCTATTTATTCAATTCAGCCCAAGTCTTTTCTCCTACAACACCATCTACTGTCAGACCATGATCTGCCTGAAAGGCTCTGACTGCTTCATCAGTCCTTACTCCGAAGATACCATCTGTAGAAAGATGATACCCTTTGTCCTTAAGCTTCTGCTGCAGGATCCTTACATCAGCACTGCGGCTTCCTTTCCTAAGAACAGGATATGATACAGCAGCCTCGCCATAATACAGGTCCATATCCACATTTCCAGTAATTCCAGGCACCGATCCAGTGCTGCTGTACTGCCATCCCCACAGGGCATGACGGATGACCGGCTTCTTACTGACAGGCGGATCATAGGATACCACTACATTGGCACTGGAAGGATACCTTGCAATCCAGAATTTACAATCAAGCTCTGCAGCATACGGCTTCAAATAGGTATTGTAGAAATACAATCCGGTATATACGCCGAACTCATAGCCTGCGGCTTCAATGATCTTCTGATATGCCTTAATGATATCAATCAGCTTATGCCCTATCCCCTGCTGACATTTATCCTCAATATCAAGCCACACACAGCAATGCAGCCTTTTCCCTGAAAGAACCTGTAATACCTTCCTTGCTGCATTCTGTGCCATTTCCATCGTTGTAGCATAGGAGTAATTGTATACTCCTATGGAAAGCCCTTTTGCAGATGCTCCGGCATAATTCCGGCTGAAGGAGTCTTCCTCCCGGCACTGCTTATTAATTACCTTCAGGATGGCGAATTCAATACCAGCGGTCTTTACCTTGCCCCAGTCTATCAAGCCGTTCCACTTGGCAACATCAATTCCCTTTTTCATAATAATCACCTTCCCCTATTTTCTGTACCGGCTCTAACGATACTACATCAATTCTTCCTGTTGTTACACCCCACGCTGTAATCAGGGGCGCTGCAACAAAAAAGAAAAGCATTCCTACTATCATGACCAGTACTATGATCCCTTCAAGGACACGATCCAGCCGTTTCATGCCTGCTCCTGCTTTAATGTATAAACCACTGCTTCAATCAGGGTATTCAGCTGCTCATCAGATAAAGAAATATTCTTCTGCTGGAGCTGTTCTTTTAAAAATTGGGTAACAATGGCTTTCTTCTCCGCTCCGGTCTTGCTGCCGAGAATCGTTTGTTCAGCTGATTTAACTGCCAGCTCTGCCCACTGTACAAGCCAATTATACTTCGTACCCTCTACCTGCAGCTTAATCCAAGGGATCACATATCTTGCTGCCAGAACAACTACTAGAATAAGCGCTGCCTTTAAAATCTCAAATAATACATCATTCATTACTTATATCCTCCAATTCCTCTACTTTTGATTGATCTTTATGTTTCCTGCAATTCTCCACCTTGGCTTTCCATACAATAAAGCCTGTGTGTAGTCCCAGTTCAGCGAAGGCCGCAGGAACGCCCACGCTGACGATTGACAGATCTGTCACCCTCAGATATCCGCTTACAGCAGTAAGGATGAAGCACGCTGCTGTGAACATCCACACCGCCCGGAAATTATAGAAGTACAACTTGTCTGAAAATCCCCTTTTGAGTAATAACTTTTTCACTCTATCACTCCTGATCATGTGCCGCTTTGTTTAGGTGCTTCTCGATCTTCTCTCTTGTAACTGGCACAGTATGATTACAACCAAGCTGCTGCAGTCCATCGAGACAGGCAAGGATGCCATAAGTGAGAAGACACTGCTCGTCCTTCATCCTTTTTATATCCACATCCTGTTTATTCTGCCGTTCTACCCATTTATACACGGCTATCAAAACTCCGCCGATTGCAAGGATTGCTGCAAGGACGCTCCCTGCAGTAATAATTGTTCCTGTACTTATGTACATCTCTTCCCCCTCCTACACGCTTACTCTTTGTCTGGGTATGTAAATCCGGTAATCTCTTTGTACTCAGCTTCCGTAATCCACTTTCCTACGGCTCTGTATACCCTGTCGATATCCCACAAACCACGGTCATAGTAGTTCTTTACCTTCTGAAAATTCTTTGAGTGTTTCTTTGCTGCCATTACACATTTACCCCCGTTTCCATAGCAATATAGTCAATATCCGCAGTGTTCTGATCTGTCTGATTAGCCACAGCCACGATCTTAGGCAGTTTGGCCAGCGTTACCGTAAGGACATCTGCCTTGGTCTCTGCGAATCCGCTGTCAGTGCTCTCGTCCGGTGTGGTATAGTCCACGGCAAGCACCTGGGACATTCTCTTCACATAGGACTGCAGCTGATCAAACTTTGCATAGGCGCACATAAGATCTGCGTCCACGTAATACTGGATCACTGCCAAGTTATCTACATCTGAGAAGGTTTCCTCCAGTGCTGTGGCATCCCCGTTAAGGATGTCGATCTGCAGGGTGTCCCCTGACTGGGTAATGTTATAGATCTCAACTTCGGTCTGATCTACGAATCTGATCTTTTTCATGAGCTTTACGCTCCTTTCTCCGGCTTTTTGCCTGCCGGTGGCATTTTTTATACAACAGTAGTTTGAACGGTTGCTCCCTCGAACAGGACGGTGAAGATTTTTACATAGTAGGTGCTGATTCAGTGCGAAAAAAATTGGGTAGTGCTGAAATCAAAACAGTAGAATTAACACCAATCAATTCTATGTATGGTACAGGCACAAAAACAGTAGATATAACTTTGGACGGATATACACCTATTGGAGCAGGTATATCTTCATACTCACAGTGGAATATGGTTAAAGGCAAAAACACATCTTGCTCATGTTCTTTAAGCGGAAACACCTTAACTGTATCAACCGGAGCAGTATGGGAAGCAAATGCACCATATTTTACAGTGAAAGTAGTTGTATTCTACATAAAAGATTAAGAATGTTTAGATGCTTCAATATCACCTTTTGAAAAAGCTACTATAGTATTTGGGTAAAGTAATTCATATTACTTTATCCTATAGCAAAAATAATCAGATTAAGGTTCTTATACGGTGATTGTCCTACTCTGAAAGTGAAGCCAGTATCATCAATGCTGTCGAATGCATATACGCTTTGGAGACTAAATTGACCTAAATTATACGGTTTTGATGTATTCGCATTATAATAATGCTTATTTGTGTCGGCATCATACCATTCAAATGCGGCTTCTGCATTTACTCCGCAAACAACAAGCCTTGGCTTAAATCCTACATAATAATGAGTTGATATCATCGAAGATTTGAACTGATTAATTGATATGAAACTTTTGCTAAAAGGGACAAAGCTGTCATCAGCTTTTGAAGGATCTGTGAAAAATCCTCTCACTCCATTTAATGAGCCAAAATTGAAGGACTCACTGGTATTTGAATCCTGCAAACTACTGTTGACGCTATCGAATTCCGTCTTGATCCTCTGCTCCAGGTTATTCATGTTTGCCGCGCTGAAAGCGTCACCTGCCTGATTTACGGTTCCTTCTGACCGGCTCACATCCATCAGGATTTCTTCCCCGGTAGCCACATTTTTAAGCTTACGTCTGCCGGCATACTCAACCAGCCTGTCTTTCCATGTCTTTGTTACAAATGCCATATCAAATCACTCCTATTTCTTCCCCTGCGGAGATCTCACCGCAGTAATCTTTGTTGTTCAGGTTGTTAAAATAGATCCAGAATATGTCATACAGGATCTGTTCCAGGTCATTCCACTTCTGCCATGTGTTCAGGGGCTGTACCGGTGTCTCCGGAGTATCTGCCCGGATCACATAGCCGCTCCGGATCTTTTCCACATTATCCCGGATCCGTTTGAAATCGGATACCCTCGGAAGATCCCCCGTCTTCCAGTTCTTTTTCACGGTGACTGGTACAGCGATATATCCGGCAATCAGCTCTGTAGTGGTTTCTACACGCTCCATATCAGAAGCATTGATAAATCCTTTCGCTGTCCGCTCATCGATGTCAAGCTGTGTCCGGTCTGTGATAAACCGTGGCAGCACATACACGATGGTTTCCTGGTAAGTACCAATGTTCCCGGCAGCATCTTCCATCTCAAGATCCAGCTCATAACGGTTATCGCTACTCTGATCCACATCCGTCACCCATGCCCCGGTAAGGTCCTGTTCAAACACAGCGGCCTTACCGTTGATCCTGCCCCTGACATATTCAATTCTGCTTGCCAGTGCCAGCTTAAGAACCATTTACTCCACCTCCAGCGTGATCTGCACGGATGCAGACGCATTGACCGGATTCGGTGCAAAGGTAGCTGACTTAATCGTAGGTACGGAAGTATCCAGTGTCACAGTCAGATTGATCGTGGTACTCTTCCCTGCAGCGTCTGTGGAAACGATCTTAATAGTATTAACACCCTCAGTGAGTACAAGAGCCTGAGAAAAGGATCCGTCATTTGCAACAGCAGGCGTATAAGAAGCGGATCCATGCATCACTGTCACTGTTACCGGGCTGGATAAGGTATCATTTGTGATTCCGGTAAGAACCACATTCTTCTGATTGGTCGCAAGTCCGTCCTGTGGTGAGGAAATCGTCAGTGTAGGTGGTACTGTATCTACCGTATAGGAAGCAGTTACCTTTGCGGCAGCATTGCCGTCATGATCGGATGCTGTAATTTCTACTGCCTTGGCACCGTCTGAAAGAGCTGCCTGCGGGGTAAAGGTGAACCGGTATCCGTCAGTAATGGCAGTCTTGCTCATACCCGTAGAGCCGTCCTTGTAAGTGGTTCCTGCCAGTTTCAGGGCAACTGTTGAAGCATTGACACCACTGCCACCGGTTTCATCCGTCACCTCAAAGATGATCGGCAGCTGGTTGTTGCTGATGTAAGCTCCATTGGACGGCTGCACCAGCTTAATGACCGGCTTGGTGGTCTCTTTTACCACAAGACGCAGAACAGATCCAAGAGTCGTGTCTGTGGCATCCACCGTTGTCACCGTTCCGGCGCTGTTGGTAGCTTCCACAGTAATCGGGAAATATCCCCCGGACTGGTTATAGGATGTACTGGCAGGTGCCGTTACGCTTCCTGTCCACTTTCCGGCAGAATTCTTCGTCAGATTCGTCCATGTTCCATTGATTTTTACTCTTACCTTTGTAATAGACATCACATCACCCCTATCTTTTCATTGCCATAAATTTCACAGGCATAGGAGATTTCCTTTGTGTAAGTAATCTCCCTGTCCTCCACATCCATGCTGATCGTGAAGACCTGCTTGGTTTTCACCGTGGAGGCTGATTTCTGAATATGCTCAATCTCTATCTTGCTCACATCTCACCAAACTCCTCTCCGGTGAAGATCTCACCCGTATAGTAGAAGTCATTAACCAGCTTGTAGTAGCCCCGGAGCTCTGCCGTGGAAATATATCCCCCGGTAAGGTCTGTGGTCATCTTTTCAATGCCTGCCACGTAATTACCGTACATCTTCTCCGCATTGAATACCTCCGCCCAGTCAGCCACCTTATCACCTTCGTTAAGGAACTTGATCTTCAGATTAAGCCGTAGATCATAATAGGCAAGAATCACCTTTGCCCTATCGGCTGCTCCTGCAGGTCCAAGGACTGTGCAGCTGAAGCTTTTGGTCTGCCGGCTCTCGCCTGCGTCAACCTTTTCCACAGATGCTGTCACTGTCAGATCTTCCTTGCTGTACTTCCGGCCAGATACAACGACTTCTCCCTCTTCTGCAACGGTAAATATCACGTAATTATTGGTCTGCTCCGTGATCGTGCCGCCGGTGATCGTCATTTCTGCTGCCGGTGAGGATAAATCCACCGTATAAGTTCCGGGAGAATACGTCCCTTTGAATATCTCCTTGCTTTCCTCATCCAGTGAGTACACCGGGAACTTCACCGCCACATCGGATATGTAACTCTGATTCTTCGGAGTAGTGGAAAACTTCCGTGTCCGCTGGATTGCCGTCTGTACGGTCCTGTCAACCTTGAAGATATTCAAGGATTCGCTCCTGCTACTGTCGATCACAGATCCACAGGCGAAGAGGACTTCCCGGAGTGCCTTTCTGCAGTCCTGTATTTTTAACCAGCCATAAAGTGGTGTCGCTCTCGTCACCTCATCCACGGAGTAATCAGTGATACCAGCGGCTGCCATGATCTGGTCAATGACCTCTCCTGCCGGATCCCCGGTGTACACCCTGCCCTGGCGGAAGGTGTGCTTACTGAGCAGTCCTTTATAATCGATCCAGCTCATGCTGCTCACGTTCTTACTGGTAGAATAATCATCCAGGAAGAATGCCCCCAGAAGCTGTGCTTCCCCGTTGATCGTTTCATAGGCCAGTGCTTTCTGCCCGGACTGGAATACCTTGTGCAGACCGGACATATTTCCGATGTTGAAGTCATTATCTGCATCGATCAGCTTAAAGGTCAGCTTATTGATCGAGATCTTATCTGAAATCGGATCACATTCCTCTACGAGTTTGGCTTCCTTCACAGGGTAACCATCTACACCGCAGATAATGTCAGTACCATACTCGATATACCGGAACTTCACATACCGGTACGGCTTTGCCCTAGTAAATTCAATCTCCAGCCGGCGGTAATTCTCTACCTGCTTCCATGCCACATATTTATTCTGGTCTACCTGATAGGTGCCATTCTCTATAACATTTCCGTCACCGTCTATCCACCGGATCTTCATTTCCAGGGGATAATCCCCCACAAAGTGGAATGTCAGGCAGGCAGATGTATGATTCTCTGTAAACAGGATGATAAGCAGAGGATTCTCTGTAAAAGATCCGTCTGCCCCGGACATTTCCGAGGAGAAGAAAACCACATCTTCCGGATCATCCGGCATCTCCGGATAGGATCCAATTAATAGGAAGTAATCCTGCTCCAGAGTACCGTAGTCCTGTGAGGAAATATCCTCTTTTCCCATTGAGATGTCACCAAAGGTCTGATTGTATGCGGTTGTCAGAGTGCTGTCCTCACGGGCTGATGTATCATACAACCCATACTTTGCATAAAATCCTGTTGTTCTCATGGTGTCCTCGCTGGTCTCTTTGCTGTGAATTTACAGGTAAATCCCTTGAATACAGCACTGTTTTCAAGAATTCTTTCATATTCATCAGATACACTTGATATATAAGCAGTAAATGTATAATATCCGTTCTGTGTAGGAATAGAGATCTCATGGAAAGGAACCGGTTCTGTCATCTTATCCCAGAAGGTTTCATAATCTGTTTCACCAAAGTGCTTACTGGATCCTACAGTCAGCGTATAATTATAGTAAACACCGATCAGTTCTCTCCACAGATCACCATCCTCTGTCCTTTCTGCCCCCTTATCAAGAAAATCTGCATTTCTTTTCAGGGATACCATAGGAATATCAAAATATGTTCCATCTATTCTTATTCCTCTCTGAAACTTCATTTACGTTACCCCCAATACACTTACGTCATATCCCTGTCTGGCAGCCTCATTTAATATGTCATTCAGAGTCAGCCGTGCAAATTCCTGTCCATCCACATTAAGAGAAATTGTCGGGTTAAAGCCGCCTCCATAGTTCATTCCGGATAATTCTTCTCTCACAGCCTGCTTAATTGTGCTGAGAGGAGCTTCTACATTAGTCTGACCTTTTGGCTGATCACCGAGAATGGCCAGAAACGGATTTCCACCACGGATGACATCACCGCTGGCAAGTGCCGGAACTTCAAACGTATCACTTTGTGCAGATATGCCACCACTTCCGCCACCACCAAATACATGGCTGATTCCGTTTCCTATGCTTTCTCCAATCGACTTTATCTTTTCAATAGCTGCTTCAACCATGCTGCTGATCCAATCGAAAAAGCTCTGCAGCAAACTCTTAATCTCATCAACAATTCCACTGACTTTTTCTTTAAAGTTGGAAAATACCTTCTTGGCATTATCCCATGCCCCTTTCCAGTCTCCATTTATCAGCAGCTTTACCGACTTCATAAGTCCTGTGTATAATTCTTTAATTGCATCAATCAGTTTATATAATGCATCCTTAAATACTTGGAATATGGTTTCCGCATTTGTCCAAAACTCCTGCCAGGAAGCTACGAACACTGTATCAATAAACTCAAGGAATGCCTGAAACAGTAGCTGGATATTCTCCCATGTCTCTGTAAAAAACAGGACTATATTTTCCCATGTTTCATGAATCTGTTCTGTGAATAAAGTCCAATATTCTGTGAACCATTCCTGTATTGAGGTCCATATCTCGATAATATTTTCCTTTATTCCTTCAACTTTTTCAGCAATTCCAGTTTTTAACTCTTCAAATTTGTCAGTTAGTGTATGTATCTTTTCTCCGATTTTATCGCCAAATGTATCAATCTGAGCAATCGCACTAAATAATGGTCCGGCCACAATATTAGCAAGTGTCGCAATGATTGGATTATTTTCAAAATCCGTCATCATATCTTCAATCGCTTTTAAAGTAGTTCCTAGATCATCAGTAATAGTTGAAAAGAATCCGTCTTCTCCTCCCCACTTAAAGGAGTCATACGTCTCATCATCACCTGTAATGGCTTTACCAATTTCCTTACCAAGTTCAAATCCTGCAATAGCGGCAACAATACCTCCGACTATCGCTGTACCAACAGCAAGACCTATTTCTGCAGCAGAGCCAGCGCCTACAATGGTACCCATGTCAGTAGTCAGAAGACCTCCAATACCTCCAACACTGGTAAATGCTTCAGAAACTGCACTTCCTACAGATTTCTGAATAGCCGTTCCTGCTTTTTCAAGCACTGCCGGTGTTGCTTCTGCCGCCAGCTTTATTGCAAGCGCACCAAGAATCACTTTTGCAATATCTTGCCAGTCGCATTCTTCAAATATGCCCTTGAACATATCATGCATAGCACCTGATATTTCTGACATATCCCACTGACCAACAAGACCTTTAAAGAATTCAATGGCTGACTCCACTACTTTACCGATTGTCCTGCCAAGTTTTTCAAAGTCGATATCCTCAAAGGCATCCTTTAAGAATCCACCTATTTTAACACCAGCCTTATTCCAGTCCACCGTGTCAAAGAATCGGTAAACAGTATCAATCAAAGTATTTATTCCTTCTGAAACTGTTTCTGCAAGAGATTCCCAGTCTGTATTACGAATGATATTATTCAGCGTAACCGCAAGGCCTTCTGCTCCTGTTACCAAGGTATCCTTAATGACATCCCAGTCGATTGACTGTGTAAATCCATTAATAGAATCTGCTATAAAATCTCCAATGCCAGCCCAATGAAGTGTATGTACAAATTCATTCAGAAACTCAAAGGCGGTATTCAGTCCTTCCGCAAGAGTGTGACCAATCCACCAGCCTACACCTATTCCATCAAATTCCCCTTCAATAAAACCATTGATCAGAGTTGCCAGGCTGTGTGCAAGCTTTCTAGCCTGCGCCTTGATCTTATCCCACGGAATCTTTGCAAGTGCTTCTGCCAGCTTGTCCCCAAGCATTTTGCCAAGGTCGTAGAAGTCAGATTTCTCCCACATATCCTTGAGCCACTTCCACAGATCTTTAAATCTGTTGTCAACCGGTACCTCTTCAAACAAGTTTCCGGCGCCGCCAGCAGCTCCTGCACCCGCACCTGTATCCTTCTTTGCAAGGACATCTAGATCATCAAACTTTGCCAGAGCTCCGCTGGCTTTCTTTGCTGCAGAAGCCGTATCGTTCAATGACTTGTTATAGCCATCCTGTACCTTCTTGGCTCTCGTAAAAGTACTGCTTCCACCAATCACGGCAATGAACTGCGCCACATAGGTCATTGCGGTTGAGATTGCACTGATCAGCTGTGACAACCACGGAATCACCATCTGTACGATTGGTGCAAAGGCTGCCGCCAATTGGTTTCCCAGTGTACTGAGCGCATTTTTCATCCCCTGTACACTTTCAGCAAAACTGCTGGAATAGGCTGCAAAATTGGTAAATCCGCTTTTCATTCCGGATATCATGGCATTAAATCCCTTGGACAACCAGTTAAATATGAATAGTGAAAGCGCCAGCCCTTTCAAACGGCTTGTAAATGTAGACAGCATTCCACTGCCATGCTTTGCACCACTTGTAACAACAGAAAAAGCTTTTTTTGCCACATTTCCCAGTGCACGGAAAGCCTTTTTCCCAGTATCCGAAACAGTATTCAGAACAGAAGCAATCTTCCCGGTCACTTTCCTCATACGGGAAAACTCTTCTGTCACAGGCTTCTGCTTTTCCTGCATTTCAGACAGCCGCTTTTTGCCGACCTCAATATCATCTGTCAGACGTTCAACCTTGGAAGCAGCCTTGGAATACTCCTCAGTATTCATACCTGATGAAAATGCCCTGCCATTCTCCTCAAGTTCAAACATGGCACCACGAATATCTTCTATCTTCATCCGCAGTTCCTGTGCTTCATCTCTCGCCATTCTGAATGGGGTAAAGCTCTTATCTGTTCCGATTTTTTCAAAGTCTGTAACTGCCTGTGCTACCTGCTCAAATTTACTCTGAGTAGTTTCAAGTTCCTTCTGCAGTTTTGCATACTCAGAGGTTGGGATCTTTTTATTTGCCAGTTCATCCATACGGGCATTCAGACGGGTAATTTCTGCCTCTGACCTTTTGATTGCATTGGCAACAGAAAGCATCTGGCTGTTCAGATCCTTTGTCTCAATCTCAGTATTCATTTTGATAGAGCCATCATAATTACCCATAAAAAACACCACCCGTATCTATTTCAGGTCAGCGATAACATCCTCTCTGTTACCGGTTACTTTCCACTCTTCACATATTCCATAAAGGTATCTATAGCTTCCTGATCCTCTTCCGACAGTTCCTCTTCGCCGGTCAGAGAATATTTTGCTTTCGCCTTTATCAAGGCTTTTCTTTCCTCAGGCTTCATACCGGGGGAAAATTTCCTTTGTCTGATATCTGCAACTCTGGTAAATGCGCAATCATCCAGCGTATTCAGAAGCCCCATAAATTCCCAGAAATGCAGCTTTTCCGTATTCAGATTAATTCCATACTGCGCTCGAAATGCGGAATAAATCCTCCACTGATCGATGTCATAATCAGTTATCTTCGTATGATCTGTATTGTCTGTACGATCCTTAAACCATTCAGACAGGAACCACTGCAACCCTTTGCACGCCACATCAAAATCAGGAAGATCAACAGGACTTCCATTATCATCCTGATCAAGGAACAGCAGTGACAGGCACATATTAACCCGCTCATATTCTGAAAGTGTTTCATCCTCCAGAATCTGCCACAGCTGTATCCCTGTCTGGAAGTCAGAATCTATTGGAAACCCTTCATATTCCGTAGGGAGTTTATCCAATAACACATTGAACATTTCTACCGACTCCTTGCCCCTTTTCTGTTGCGATTATACTTCGTGTTGATTACCTGATTTCTTTCTGCTGCGAACTTCTTAAGAAGCGGAGTAATCTCATCCAGGAAGCCTATAATCAGTTCAAATCCGGGAGATTCTACATCCGGATATACCTTTTTCATGCAATCACTGCCAAACATACCATCAAGCTGCCTGGATGCATCATCACAAATTTCTTTGTACAAAGCTGTCGTTTCTGCAATAAGATCAAAATTGATACCTTTGGTATCCTGATCTGCATATTTCTCCTGAATAGCCTTTTCCTGTGCACTGACAGATTCCTGCTTTGCATTCATCCAGCTGACAAAATTATTAAAATTCTCAAAGAATTTATTGTCACTGAGATTCACAGTGATGTATTCTCCGTTATCATTAACCTCAATTTTCTTTATTCCACTATCAATTTTAAGTTTTTCCATACTTAACATCCTTTCTCAAATCTGGGGCATGAGAGAAAGGTACACACCCCAGATATATTAAGTTGCCTTAATACCTGTAGTTACTACTCTTTTGGAGTAAATGTCTTGGTTGTGGCATTGAAGGTTCCTTCAATCTTGTCACCACGTCCGCCAAGGGTAATTGTGTCGGTTACATTTGCTCCTGCATCACCGCCGGTACTTCCAACAGTCACTGTACAGGGCTGTAAAATTGCAGGATAGGTAGGGCCATCTCCTGTGATCCTTACTCTGATATAAGATGTTGCTGCATCTTTTCCTGTTGGTAAGGTATCGATCATCTTGTTGAACCAGTCAGTCAGATCAGAATCCTCCTGATCTACATTCTGGCGCTCCACCTCAACAGAAGGTGTATAGCTCTTGATATCGGTAGTCCCGGATTCCTGATTGATCCACTGGTTACTTTCCTCTTCTGCATTAAACTCTTCTGTCAGAGATGAGATACCTTCTCCGAGAAGGTGGTACTCTGAAGCAGCATAGGTGGGATCCATTTTGATATCAACAAAATGCCTTAATTTACTTCTCTTCATCCTTTACTCTCCTTTTTTCTTATATTCCATCACAGCATTTGCTGCAAAAACCACATTTCCGTCTGCATCAGCTTTGTCCACAAAAGGAATACTTGCTGCAGCAGATATATTTGTTATCTTCCTGTTCTCTGTAAGATCCGGATACTTCTTAATTTCTGCAAACCACTGTATGATCTTATCCAGAACAGCCTGTGCATTGATCCTCTGCACATTTGTACTTGGAAAGCTCTTATACGCAATCTGGAACCTGACTTCTGCAGTAAAGCCATCAAGTATATCTCTGTCCTTTACCGTTGATCCCGTTGTTACGAGGGATAATGACTTCCCTTTTGCTCTCACCTGATATCCCAGTTCTGTCTTATCTGGTATGTAAGGACAGTTCTTCATCAGTTCGTATAATGCCTTACCGATCAGCTCATATTCTACCGGGTCAAGCTGTTCCACTTTCTCTGCTTCCATCACTTACCTCCTACTTCAAACCGGGGAATCAGATTATAAACATTCAGGGTAGTTATCTTATAGGCATTGCCATAGGTTTCCTTTATGTACTGGAAAAATCCGCCATCATACTGATCACTGTCAATCATTTCATCCGGCAGCTGAATCGCTATACCAAGCTCTGCTTTCCCGGTAACCACAAAAAAGTCACAGCCTTCCGTATTAACCGTAAAGCTGCCTGTCTTTTCTTCTGATCTGCTCCACACTTCCGGGCTCATATAAGGCTTTGGCAGTGATCCATCATTCGGGATCTTTGCTTTACAGGAATCTGCACTGTCTATCCCACTTTTCTGGATATTTGCGCCCTGTGTCATTTCAACCCTGACACCTTCAAACTGTGTCCCGAAATAATATTCTTTTTCAGAATCAGGATCCACATATCTGTTGTATAACACTATAGAATCCACATATCCGATTCCCATATAACCTCCCCTAAATCCCCCAATATAGAAGCCCTGTTCCTGTCAGATATACCCGTGCCACAGAATACAACAGTTCCTCCCTTGCCTGATGGCTCGTAAGTGCTTCCTGTGCTGCACTCTTCTGAATATCATAGGATATGGACTCATCACCGGATGTCTTCGACTTGATAATCTTCCCTTTCCCCTCTGCATCAGTACCGGTTGTTATCACCAAGAGCTTTCTGGATCCCGGTATTCAGCGTAGTTACATCAAATGTGTTATCCACCTCATTGCTGATATCATAGGTATGTCCATTGACAAACTTCAGGTTTTCTGCTCCTGTCATGGCAAAAATACCTTTCAGTGTTGCCAGTAAGGTAGCCTGATCGATATCGTCCCAGTACTCGGCCACTTCTTCTGCTGCAGGAAGGAAGTCTTCCCCTGTGATGTCACTGGAAAAGTCTTTCTCAGTCCATCCATTTGCACGACCAACTACAACTCTTCCCTGAGTGTATGTCTTTCTGCTGGTTGATCCGATATCAGTGTTTCCATCATAGTTGGACGCATTTCCACCGATTCTTGCCTTGATTGGTGTGGTGATATAGTTACCACCGACCTGATCCGGCAGCATTGCCGCATACTGCTTCTTTTCTACGATTGCTCCGCTCTTAAGGAGCTCATTTCTTTTCAGATTAGGTACTCTATCCACATATGCTGCGAATACTTCCCCGTTGAAATTTTTGGAATCAAATAACATGTTCTTTCCTCCTCATTACATATACTGTGTGATGTCAAGGCCGGGATTTTCATTCTTCATCTTCATCAGTTCACTCATGCCAAGCTTTGTACCAGGTTTCGGGGGATTCCCCATTCTGGTTGTAAATACGGCTTTGTTCCCGTTTGCTCTCTGCTGCTCCTCTGATACGATAGCATCAGGATCATTCTTGGAATATTCATCCAAAAATTCCTGAAGTCCAAAGATTTTACCGTCCTTGATCTTAAGGCCAGCGGCTTTCAGTTCGGCAACATAGGCTTTCTTGGCACTTTCAGATGTGAAATTAATGTCTGCCACATGCTTATCAACAGCGTCTGCATAATCCCTTTCCTCCATCTGTTTCTTGAAATCAGCCTCTGCGTCCTCTGCACGCTTTTTCCAGTCATCCCTTTCTCTCTGGATACTGTCAAAGTCCTTTCCCTCAAATCCCTTTAAGGTTGTTTCTGCATCCTCCGCCTTTTTCTTCCAGTCATCTCTTTCCATCTCGATCTTTTTAAGCTTCTTTTCTACTTCCAGATCAGAAAGATAATCTCCGGCAAGTGCTTTCTCAATCTCCGGTGTGGCTTCCACACCAAGCTGTTTCAGTTTTTCAATAATGTTCATAGTTACTCCCTTTCTTAAAAGTTGTTAATCCGGTCAGCCCGGCACGAAATGGTGCTGTTTTATCCACAGCTGGCAATAGCACCGACAGGAATCGAACCTGTGACACTCAGACGAAGGTTTCTGATAATCTACCACTGATATACGGTGCCAAACAAAAAGGAGCTGACCTGTAAGTTTCCTTACAAATCAGCTCCAATTAGCTCTATCTAAGTACCAATTTACTTAGAGACAATATTCTTTTTCACTTCATATACAACGATCGTTCCGTCTGTTTTTTTCCTTATCTCAGCATTGTTTCCTCTCTTCAAGATAGCTTTGATCGTTGTAAGGATCTTTTCATCACTCAACTTAACCACCTATATGATCAAAACATTTGTTCCCTACATAAATATAATAACATGGGTTATTACACATAGCAACTCTATTTTTGATAAACTTTTAACCTCTCCTGCCGTGTCTTTAAATTGTTCTTCTGGCAAAAGTCCTCATAACTGTCCCTGGCACTGTCAAGGTTCTTCTGTATCTTTTGGTATTTCTCTTTAAACTCATCCGCCAGCACATCATCCTCACTCTCCTTCATAGAATGCCTGCATACGTTTCTTTTCCTCGTCAGTTCCCGGATCTTCCTTTCCTTCGCTCTCTGTTCCTGTTCAAGATCATATTTCCGCTTATCCTCCTCGGAATCATACGGCTTATTGTCATTTACACTGATTCCTTTGTAATAGGGTCCAAAACTATGCCTACAATTCCACCCACACAGCCCTTCACCTGTTCCATACCCAGTTACAGCAATAAAATCACCAGCTGTTTTTTCCTGATGACGATTCAGAAATATCCTGATCCGATCAAGAAACTTAAATATCCCTTTATTCTCTTCCCTTTCTTCCTCAGTCACCTCATATTGCGATAATGCCTGACTATTCCAATCAATAGAATATACTTTGCCCTGCCATGACATATGATTGGCCGGTTCGTCCTTATCTGTATACCTTGCCCCGGCATGGCTTGACACTATCACCGCATTTACACCCATTTCTGCGCATCTTGTCAAAGTGATATCTCCAGCCGCCTGATTGATACCTGTTCTTACCGCTCTGGCAATCGCTACCTCTATTCTGTCTCTATGACCAGTAGGATACAGAACATATGCTCCTTCCTTTGCACACTCTTCAACAGCCTCGGCTATAGCTGTATGTATGCTCACTCCGTGGGTTGCTTTCCAATATGCCTTATCTACTGCAGATATAAAGGTGCGCTGGCTTGCAAGTGCCGTTGTGCGGGTAAGATTGTTCAATGTTCCATTAGTTGCACGATAAGCCCTCTCTAATAGTCTTACTTCCTTCTGCGTAAGGTTCAGATCCTTTATCTTTTTAGGGATGCCACTTTTTTCATAATCGGATAACTCCGGCAGCTCTATGTCCCGCATAACACCATTATCCAGTTCCACCTGTACTACCTTCTGAGTAAACAGCCTGTTATCAGCATCGATCTGATTGGCAGCCTTTACAAATGCCTTTTTAACCTCTGACTTTATTTCAGGCAGTTTTTCTTCAACGATCTGGCTCACTTCCTCGGTCAGTTTCCCTGTTTCCTTTGCCTTTCTTGCATCCAGTACAGAAGAGGGAATCAGTTCCACCTTCCCTTTCTTGGAAAAAAGAGACATGATCCTTTTGGCTATCCGCTCAGCTACATAGTTATTCAATTCTGCTGTCTTTTCCTCTGTTGCTTCTACTATGCGTAGTAAAAACTCCGGTGTTAACATTCCTTACCCTCTCACTGCCCTCTTTGCTACCTTTACCCAGTTCTTGATACAATCCTGATAAGCTGCTTCATCCCAATGTGCTTCTGCATCTTCTCTGCCATAAAATAAAGGCTCCTCAGACGGTACTTTCTGTACTCCCGGTCTGCTCCAATATCCATACTCAGGGCTATAAAATGCTCCGATTCCATAATCCGGATCCACATACTTAACACCCTCATACTGATAATGTCCATAATCACTGTCAGGGGGATATAAATACACCTCTCCCCTAGTTGACTTATTCAGTGCATCTGTCTCTGCAATCAGTGCTCCTGTATCCATTGGCATATACTTCTGTATATCGTTCCATACCTGAGCATCGAGAGCATCTTGTGCAATATCCAACTTTTTCCCAAGGCTTTCTAAAGACAGCTCTATTGAGTATCCGCTTCCCTTTTTCTTAACCTTCAGCTTCCCAAGCTGCTTCCGGAAGAAGTTCTTCCCTATCATTCATTATCCTCCAAAAGTCCGGCATCCTGATTTTCCTTTGCAGCCAGTGCCAAAAGTCTCCTTGCATCCTCCCTGGAATATTTGAGATATTCCACATAATACTCTTCCCAAGGATATTTTCCGATGGTCGCAAGGTTGTAATGATGCTGCCTGTCCTCTTCAAAATTATAGGTAATATCGCCAAATGAGTAATTGACCTCATATTCTCCAACAGGTGCCATCTGATACAGATCTGCAAATACTGATTCCGCATAGAGATACTGGTCTATTGCATTCTGCAGGCAGTCTCTGACATCTTTGATCAACTGAATCGTCCTTCTGTCATCCGCTTCTACCTGTGTGGCTGTAACCATACCTGTCTTTTCATCAAATACAAAGTAACCATTGCTGTAGCCACATTTATACCCAATAAGGGAAAGCAGATTGTTCATACCAGTGATACGCATATCTGAATGAAGCGGCCTTTCTATTGCCTGATAAAAATTTTCCGGTCCATTGGCGTACACATTATGTACATGATGTGGTAAAACAATATCAGACTGTGTTCCTACCCTTTGACCTGACTGGACAAGTAAACGATCATCCAAAAGCTCTATCGTCTCACTGTCGTAAATCTCCCCTGTATAACGGCTGTATGCAATATCAAGGTCTTTCATCTCTTCCTTTGCATCCGCAAATACCGCCATACCAAGTGGACTATTCAGGTCAATATTATTTGCTGCCGGCATTCTGAATACCCCGAACAGCATGGAATCCACAGTATCACCATTCTGCTTGACTATTGTGACTTCCGGTCTCAGATTCGCCCACTTCGTATCCTTCATTTTGCATTCTTTACCAAGGGTGTCCGGGTTTTCACTTTTATATGTTTTATTCGAAATCATATAATACCGTGTCCGCTTGGTTTCCCCCTGCATGGATACTTCTGCATCTAAATATCTGTGATACTCCAGTTTTGTATAATATTCCTTTTCACTCTGGTAAGAATCCTGAAATACAATACCGGATATGTTCCTGTTTCCATCCATATCAATGACCCAGAATCGATCCGGTGTTACTAGGTCGGCTCCCTCACCATTGGGTTTGATGATCACTGTACCGGCAGCGCATCCATACTCCACCCATTCTCTCAGATGTGGCATAATGGCTTTATCAACATGCTTCTTGAGGAATTCTGCTCTTGCCCCTCCATCCAGTTCTATTGCAACAGCAAGATTTGTAAGTCTGGCCGTCTCTGAGCATACAGCCTTGGCAAAATTGATTGTTTTGATTCTGTTATCAGGATCAACCCATTCCGGTTTTCCATAATAGATATTCATCCATTTTAATACAGAAATATCCATGAGCTGTGAAGTAATCGGAGTAACCCCAAATGCTGTTTTCACATTCTTTTCAAACATACTATTCCACCATCCTTTTATCATTTTTATAATTCCCATTATGCGCTTTCTCCTCTTCTCATTGACAACGGACTGGTCGCATATCTCACAGCATCAATCCAGTGGTTATCATGATCTGGATATCCGTCTATAGGCTGACCATTTTTATCAACATCATGTTCATAATTTGTAAATTCCTTATGCGCCATTGGAGTCCTTGCAGGATCTATCACAATCTTACGGCACTGCAGCCATTCAAAGGTTCTCTTCACGCTTCCGGGACCTACTTCTGCCTGTCGTGCCATAAGACCTGCATCTCTGAAATCATTGATATGTTCCTGCTCATCAGCACCACAGCGCACCTCATAATCATCATATCCCTTGTCCTTGATCTGCTGTGCCATGTCCCTGGTTCTGATACAGGTTCCTCCCATTTCATCCAGCAGCATGATTGTCTCTGTTGCGTGGCTATAGGAACATCTGACAAAGGCTTTTGGATCAGGATCCCATCCCCAGTCCTGCCCCTGATAGATTCTCTCCTGTCTCGCAATCTCTTCATCAGTAATAGTCCTGATCTCCAGGAATTTGAATATCTCTGTGCCTATTCCAATCGGCTTACCACCATATTCATGGTCGTAAGCATCCGGATTGACCTTTTTCAAATGCTCTGCTTCTTCAATAAAAGGTTTTCCAAGCCACTCGGGCGGTACATCCAGATAGGTTGAACTGTGCACCAACATACTTTCCTTTGGCTTGTCTGCGTACACATTCGCCCAGTTATTCTTGCTGATCGGAGGGTTGAACATCTTAAAGATCCAAGCATCATCACCGCCTCGGATTGCCGACTGTTCTATCTTTCTGACCGGTTCTTCACCGCCAAACTGGTCAAGCTCCTCAAAGATAAGGATCCCAATATGACCAAACGGTACTTTAATTGACTTGATCTTGCCCGGATCATCTGCACCCCGGAAATAGATCTTCTGACCGGTTGGTTTATAAGTTATTTCAAGCGGTGACAGTTTAAAATCCCAGTTTTCACGGATAAACATAGGATTCTTACTCTGTTCATCACACGACCACTGGAACTGCGCATATACAGAATCCCTCAGAGTATTTGCCACCTGTCTTAATACAAGGCAATGAATATTCGGATTATTCAGCATTAGTTCATAAGGAATCATAGTACCACAGGATGACTTTGTGGATCCTCTTCCACCTCTGAAAACATATTCCCGATGTTTCTTCTGCCTGATATCACGAATTACTGAATGAAAGGTATCTGCGATACTGTCGAGATCCGTATGATATTCTGCAGCATTTCTCGCTTCTTCTTCCCTTTTCTTCTGTTCCTCCTGTGCTTCCTTGATCTTCAATGCCTTTTCCAGATCATTTGCCGCCTTGAGCCTGTCAGCAAGGGCAGCATCCATACCAAAAGCATCTTTTTCTTCACCCTTCATTACCCTGGCACGGAATGCCTGAATATCTGCAAGGGTCGCTATATCCCTTCCATTGGCTTTGTCTATGGTGGCCTGCAGTTCCGCTATATATTTCGCGACAGCAGGCTTGATTAAGTTCTGTGCTGATTGCACACGAGGGCTTTTATATCCTGCCTTTCTTGCCGCCTCAGTGCCCTTTCCGCCATTTTTTACATATTCCTCTGCAAATACCTTCTGTTTCAATGTAAGCTTCTCTATACTCATGAGATCACCGCCTTATAGATATCCAGCAGGCAGAATATTACCTCTGGCATGGAACAGCTCCTTAATATCTCATAATCCTTTGTTTTCCATTCTCCTTGTTTCTCTGAATAATAAGTGACTGGTGTCTTTATGATATAAGATGTGATCATTCTTTTCTGATCAGCAGAATAAAACTGGTTAGAGTTCACTTTTATCACCAATCCAGTCTTGACTATCGCCGTCTGAAGTTTTTTCATTCTGCCATTTAGATTCATATTCACTCCATTACAATAAAAAAAGATACCGCATCCTTTGGGGATATGGTATCTCTTAAGCAATCGTCCGGATTTCAACCGGAGCCTCCTCTATCAAGGTGTACTCACAGGCTATACTACTTTTGCTTAAAATGATTATACCATATCCGTTTTACTCTTTCCACCATAGCTTTCTCTTTAACAGAAAGGCCGGTTGCCCCTTTCTTCCCGTCATTCTCCTTGTGATAATACCCATGATGCGTATGAGGTATCATCTTCTCATGGCTATGGTCCATATCTATTTGCTTTGTTCTCTTATTCTCCGTATCATAATAAGTAATACGTAGCAGATCGTTTCCTCCAACAGTGACATATATCCTTCCATTGGTCTGTGTTTCAAACAGGCTTTCCGGATGATCGGTCTTAGCCTTCACAAATTTTATATTTCCACTGCTCAATACAGTCTTATATTGGCTCCCGTATGGCTTCCCCTTTTCACTTATGCCGCTACTGGCTCCTCTGCCGCCCATTATTTTTTGCCTCCGTTAAACCACGAAGCAAAATTTTTATCATGATTTTTCTTCCATCTATCATAGGTACTTGTTATTGTTTGATTCTCAGGTCTATTCTGAGAATCTCTAAGCTGTTGTTCTTTTTGCTTTATTAAAGTACTTTTTATTTTCCGAACAGTTCTATCAGATTCTTTGTTTGCATAGAAAACCTTTCTTCCATGAATTAGTCCTTCAAAAAGTGTATTTCCATTTTGTTCGTGTACCTGATAAACATCCATTTTCAGTGCTTCAGCACTGCCTACTGCTTTTGCATCTTTGAATGAGTACGCACCTGTCCCATTTTGTGCATTTCTCTGCACCCCTTTTAGTTTGCTATTCAAACCTCTATCAATCATTTCCCTTTTTATTTGGTTTGAAATTGTAACAGAGTTTCCCGCTATTCCACTTTCGCTTCCACGTCCACCAAAATACTGCAAATTCATTACCATTGTGCTACCTCCGCCTCATGGAATTTATCACTAAATGCTTTAATCCTTACAATATTGCCCTTACACTCTTCCGGAACCTTGCCGTAGAAGATAATCTGTGTAGGCTGCAACCTGTCCACCATTTCCATATATCCGTCAAGGAACCTCTGCTTTCTCTCCTTACTGTTCTGCGTACCCACAGATGATATCGCTACTACTCCGTGTGTAGGTTCTCCATCAAAGCACCACTCAAAGGAATCCTTATCACTCCAACAGATTGTAGGAATAACCCGGATCCCATGCTCCTGCCAGTACGCTGCAAGCCAATGTTTCCGATAATGGTTATAGATCTGTAGCGCCTTAGGAAAGTCCGTGTACATGGAGAAGTCCGGTGACATTACATAGGCATACTGCTGCAGCATACCAATATATCTGTAAGGATCCGTCCACAACCGAATAAACTGGTAATCATCCAGAAAGAAATGTACTCCTTTCTTCTCCCTGTCCTTTACCCCATTGGCATAGTTAAACCCGATCCAGTCACATCCGTCATATTCCACCGACATTATCTCCGGTATCTGATACTGTCCAATGCCCTCATATACGGCTCTCTGTATGTTTTCATAATTTCTATGTGTTTTGTACATCTCATCCCCAATACGAAAAAAGGAGCCAAGTATCCGAAGATACCTGACTCCAATTAGTCCTTCATACGATCCAATTACCGTACGGCTCAATATATAATTAAATTATACCTGTTATTTGTTCTACTTGCAACATATGTTCCATAAAAACAATCAATATTTGTAGTATTCACGTACAATACTCGTAAGTTCTGTTTCTATTCTAAATGCTTCCATCGCATATATTATCACTTCATTTTTCAACTTGTCTACACTGCTCCGCAGATCGTCTTTCCCTGATTTGATGCTATCTATATCAAATTTGCATTCATACACTTTTCTTTGAGTATTTTCGAACAACTTTTTAAAATCGTTTGTTACTTTTTTCTCTTTAGAATGAAGCCGAACCCACGACTCTTTTTTGGGTAATTCTGTTTGCACTAAATAATTGTATATATTCACTATATATTCATCGCTGATTTCTCCATTTTCATACAACGATAACTTTGAACGCAATCCTTTTATATAAATATAAATTCTGTTTAAATAAAGAAAACGTTCTCTCTTTTTATCCAGCATTCTATATCCCTGTGTCACTATAATACTGCTAATTATTCCACTAATAATTCCAACTATCAGCCCATTACCACACAACACTTGTAACGTTTTTAACATATAATTTCCTCCATGTCATTGATATTATGATTATATCTTCATCTTCTATATCACACAATAGCCACATACTTTTTAAAAATCTCTTCTGTATGATCCTTCCCCACAAAGGTATAGAACCTCGCAGCCGTACTGTTGTCCTTATGGCCAATATACTCTCCGGCATCATGCACGGAGCCGCCTCTCTTGGTGATATTGGTTGCGGTCGTCTTCCGGAACAGATGCGGATACACCCGCCGCTCCATATGTGCCCTGTCCCGGATCCCATAAACAGCCGCCCGGATGCTTGCCCTCTCCAGTCCTTTATGCCGGTTACCCCGATCCTGTGTAAAAATTGCTTCTTTGCTGTTGAACGGGATCCCACGCTCCATGATGTAATCAGTCATGAATTTAAGAGCTACACTGTCAAGAAAGGCTGTCCTATATCTCCGGGATTTCTCACCATATACGGATACCTCTCCTGTTCTCCAGTCAATATCACATATCCTGATCTGTGCAGCTTCTCCTACCCTGACAGCAGTGGATCTTAGAAACTCGATCATTGCTCTGTCTCTCTTGGTTCTGCAACCGGTCTTAAGCTGCTCAACCTCTTCCGGCTGCATATGATCTATAGGCTTCTCAACGATCTTGTATGGCTCGATCTCATCACAAGGATTCTCTGTGATAAGATGTGATTTTCTCATCCAGGTAAAGAATGCTGACAGGCACCTGCGCTGGCCATCCAGGGATGTCTCACTGTTATCCCTGCTGATTGCAGACAGATATACCTCTACGTCCATGCTGGTCACTTTCATGAATGGCTTGTTACAATACTCTGTGAAATGCTTTAAAACGTCACCATACCGCTGAACAGTCCTTTCTGACAGCTTTGGCGCTTTCCGCAGCATGAACAGCTTCCAGATATAAGCATTGCTGTCATCTATTGTAGCCGGCAGTGTCTCGATCTCCGAGACATCTACTCCTGAAAGGATCCGGTTCAACACTCTCTCCAAGAGGTCAAGCGTCTGCCTGTCCACATGGCTTTCCATGCTCAGTAATACATCATTCTTTACCTTTTCTTTTGCTGTCATAGGGCATTCCTCCACATTCTCTTGCCTAAGGACAGCGGTTCTGCTATAATATCCTTAGACGTGATGCGGTACAGGTTGCTTTGGTCGGTAGCTGTACCGCAATTTTTATGCAACAGACCATTGACATATATTTCCTGTCATGGTATTATTTGTTTATCCCAAACAAACGTTCTGTTGTGGATTCGTCCCGGCAGGACGTTTTGTTATTATATCCTTTTGTTCAAATACTCTAGGCCAGCACCGCCGATCATATTGTATAATTCCGCTACAGTTTTCTCTGACTTTTCTATCTTCTTGGGATCATTGCCACATCTCATTGAAATATCTATTTTCTGTTGCACTGACATATGTTCCACCAAAAAATTATGAATATCCTTTTGTGTCAACATCTATTCCACCTCCTTCACAATTTCTATCAAATCCTCGGGAATATCAATCAGTATCTTCATTTCCTACACTCCAATCTATTGCCTGTCCGCAATTCTGGCAGTAATCATATTCTTCATAATCAATCTCATAGCATTTTCCACAGCATGGGCAAATCCAAGTATCGTAAATAAGAACCCCATTATCTCCGTATCCGTCACCCTCAAGATCTGGCTTCTTTGGTGTTTGCTTTTCTCTCGATTCAAGCAAGCTCTTAAGTGTAAATTTTCGCTTGTGCATTTCCTTGTAGAGTTCCATTGCTGTCTGGCATTCTTCATGTGTACCGATTGCCTGGTACTGCTGTACCTCTTCCAGTGCCTTGATTGCCATTGCATAAGCATTTTCAAATGATTTTCCCCATGATGTATCACACGGAATCGCTTTTCCAAGTTCGTTACAATCATATTTTAATTCTTCAATTGCTTCATTCTCCGTCATATCTACACCTCCAACAGTTCCGGATTGTCAAATGTGTTGCCAAGCACTTTGCATTCCCCATCGATAACTTCCCAACTCTCCGCAGACAATCTGTTTGTCACTTGGAAAGACAATGTTTCTTCGTCCCACACAACCTCACCGACGCAATCTGCCTCTGCATACCCGCCCTCTGTGCTATATGTATCAAGATAGGCAACTACATCATGCTCATAAATCAACTTCTTATCCAGATCTGCCCGTCCGGTGCACCGACAGATGGTGGATGGGTCTACTTCGACCATGTCCGGTATATCATTGGTCATTCCCCACAAAATATATCTTCTCTCCCAGATGCCATACAGATATCCCTGCTCCCATTTTCCATTATCAATCCGCTTTGCGCGGCATAAATATCTTTCCTGCATATCCATCACCTCACCAACTCTCCAATACTTACATTAAATCCGTCCATCTTCTTAGATTCCAAATACTTTTGTGTGTCAAAAAAATAAAGCACCCCACCATTTTCTGCACTTACAGCTATACTCACAGAATTTCTGACCAGCGTAGTTTTCAGAAAAGTAAGTGCCGCTTGAATTTCTGATCTTGCTTCTTCTTCCATTCTCATTCCTCACTTTCAGTTTAAATTATTTCTTTCAGCTTCGCTTCGGCTTCCTCACGGGTAAAAAACAATGTTTTATATGGTGTTAGCGTTTTCCCGAATCTTTCACAACCGATGTAATAAGATACATTTACAAATAGGTTTATGTTAACAACAAAAGAATCTATTTCCACCTTATGTATACCACTTCTACACACGTACCATGCCGTATCCCCTACCTTGCACGGCAACTGCAGGAGTAGTCCCTGTTCCTCTGCATCTTCGTAGGCGGCAAGTTTTTTATAATATGGCAGATCATCAATGTCTTTAACCGGATGCACGTTCCAAGGATAACCATCACATTTATCTTTCCAGTCTTTTTCTGTCAATCTCTTCATCTCGGATTCCTCCTAAACTTTTAACCTCTCAATCTCTTCGAGAATTGCCGTATACTCATTGTTAATGATTTCAATTAGTTTGTTTCTGGAACTTTTAATATTGGCAGCATAGGTTTCCAATATCAATGCCATTGTCTTATTTGTCTCTTCCTGACTGAGTAAGGTCGCTGTATCTCTACCTCCATCCGCATGAATATAGAGTTTGGCTGATCCTTGCTGATCCGCATTATATGCTTTCGTGCTTTGAATTAACGTAGTTGCCTCTGTACTCACGGAATCTATGCTTCCAATATATGTCCTGCATATTTCATAAGACTCTCTATCCATTCTTGTATTCCCTCCTAAACTTTCATTTACTCAAACCTCTTATCATACTTTTTATCTTCGATAAGATCAGAATCCGTGTAATTATCAAGGCATTTCTCATACTTTCCTTCCTGCTTTGTAATACAGGAATAAGTTTCATATGGATTCGGAAGGTTATGCTTTTTACAACAGTCGTAACAAATCACAAAACTCCTTGTCATTTCACTTGTACCATATGGCTTATTGTCGGTATGATACCTTGCAAAATTCTGAAAAGGTGTCATTGATAATAAAGTTGCTGTTCTGTCACAATCTTTTCCACAAAAATCACATATTGCATGAATCATATATTTTACCTCTCCTAAACTTTAATTTTAATCTACAAAACAATATTCTCTAAGCTTATTATCAGTGAATGTAATTTCATATGCAGGAACACGAAAAACTTTTCCGTTTTCATCTTCCACAATTCCAAAAGTACAACCAATTACTCCACCACAATGTCCACCCTTCAATGGTGATGGTTCCACAATCTCTGAAAAATGTTCCCAACAATGAAACAGATAATTTTCTCCTTTATATTTGCAAGGCCTTAAATTCAAACATTCAATTTTCATCTCTTGCAACTCCTTTAATTTTGATTATCTTCTGGCTTCTCGCACCGCTCAAATTCGATTACAAATACATAAGGGTTTGCAGACCATCCGTACCGGTCAAGGTCGGATTTCTTGATGGTGTTGTTCCATAATTTTTCAAATCCCGCAATAATATCACAATTTCCACCACTATCTGGATCTTCAAATGTCGGATGCCATCCATTGTCCGCATAACACGCGTCGTCAAAACAGTCCGTTCCTTCCTGCCATGCCCCATCTTCCGTAATCTCCTGCAACCTCTCCACTCTTACACCTGTAACCTTAAGCCAGATTCTAGCCGCTTCTTTCGGCATGCGGATGGATGGGTGCCATGTGCAAAAGAAATTATTATCATCAGCCTTGTAATAATATTTTTCTTTTTCATTTCCATAAGAACCTTTGCACCATGTCTCACGGACATAAAGAATATCGCCCGGCTCATACGGTGCTTTATATGCCGTCATTATCAATTCCGCATCCGTCATGTCGCAATATGGCTTAAACATCATCCTCTTGCCTTTTAAAAATTCATCAGGCGCGGCATTTTTACACTTGTCTGGCAACATTCCCAGAAACTGCCGAGAAATTACCGACCTCCGAGTGCAAGTCTTCCGTCCGTCCAGAATTGCCCGAACCATTTCTGTAGAAAAAAGTATTGGTAAAACTCTCATTTTCTTTTCCTCTCTCCATTAGTATTTAAACATTATATTGATACTTTTTTACTTTCTTTTCACATATACCTCTTGATTATTAATTTGGAGGTGTAAAATGAGAATAAAGTTCGATATTACAATCCACAAAATCTATTACTATGTAAACAGACACCCTCTGTTGTTTGGTACAATCCATCTACTATTATGGATTTTCAATCAGTGCTGCGGTTGTGCCATAACAGATGTCCTAGAAAGTCTGTTAGACGGGATTTTGTGGTAAGTGCTGGGGCTTTATGCCCCTCGCACTGGATCACGGCAGCACCTCCGGCATGAAATCAAACAACGTAGGCTCATCAATCTCATTCTCTGCTGCCTGCAGATAACCGACTCCATCCCGGAAGTAATCCGAATTCAGCTCACAGCCTTTCCCATATCGGTGCATCTTAACCGCCGTCATAGGTACCGTCATTAGGCCGCCAAAAGGATCATAGACCGTATCGCCCTCATTACTGTATCTGTTGATGATCCGCTCTACGATATCCAACTGCAACGGACACACATGCATCTGTGCCCTTCTACGGCTCTGTGTGGTATTAAGGGTGCGCATCCGGTTAATATCGTCCCAGACTTCCATCTGATTCCATGACCCCGGCGCCACAACCATAAAAGTCGCTGGCAGTTTTCCTTCCTTGTCCAGATCTTTGGCCAATTTTACATGATCCGCATAATTGTAGACATTTTCTCTGCTATACTTCCGGTATACCGCCTGCAGATTGTCCACGGATATATTCTCCAGTTCTTCTTTGCTAACCAGCCTGTCCCCTGACGATCTCCAGTAGCCATACGCATCTATCTGCCATTGTGCCCGAGTATATTCTTCCTTTGACTTGGTTACTCTCTCATCTGCAAATCCCTTTGAGTGATCTGTCTGTTGTTTCCGGAAAAGCAGGATATATTCCGGACACCCTACTCCCATCTTGGTTCCATCCTTGCAGCAGTCCGACCATCCCAATCTATAGGTCTGATTATTTTCACGTACAACATCCGTTACTACCGTTATCATTCCAAAATATCTGAAACCATGTTTCATATAATGGCTGATACAGGCTGCATGGAATGGTTCCATCGTAGGAAATCCGGTTCCTGTCACATTGCCGAAAAGCACCCGATCTTTTACATGGATTGCTGCCACTCTTCCGGGTTTTAGGATCCGGAGCAGTTCCGGAGTCAGAAAGTCCATCTGTTCAAAGAACCTGTCTGTATTCTGGTTATGCCCGAAATCATTATAATTGGCACTATATTCATAATGATTACCGAATGGAATTGAGGTATGGATCAGATCAACACTGTTACTTTCCATTTCCTTTGTTTCTTCCACACAGTCACCATAAACCGCTGTATAGTATTTTCCTCTTACTGTTCTTGCTTCTCTGCTTCCTTCCACACCCATCTTCCTTTCCAGCCGCTCTGCCTTATTTTCAGAGTTCAGGCCGTACTTTTTTACAATCTCGATCATCTTCGCAACCATGTGATTGTGATTCTTCCATTTCTCAATCAATGCTTCCTTAATCTGCCGCTCATTCTCCATGTAGATGATGTAGATCACAACCGGTTCTTTCTGCAAAAATCGGTAACACCGGTGTACTGCCTGTATAAAATCATTAAATTCATAATCAATGCCTAAAAAAATCTCCTTATGGCAATACCTTTGAAAATTACAGCCGGATCCTGACAGTGATTTCTTGGTAGCAAATAACCGACACATACCATTGGAAAAATCAATTACACGCTTCTCCCGTTCGTCATAATCCATAGATCCATAAATATCTACTACCTCAGGCAGGGCTTTCTTGATTGCATTCCGTTCATTTTCCAAATCATGCCATAACAGGAAATGGTCTTCCGGCGATTCTTCTACGAGTCGTTTCATTTCAGCCACACGCTGGTCAATACTATCACGCTTAACGGCTGCCGCTTCTTTTAACCCTTCTGCCGCTTCCTGGAACAGCTGTATCTGCCCGTCCCGATCTGCGGTATCTCCATAACGTACCGGAATTTCAATCCACCTCACATCCAATGGCGGCAGATCATACCCCTCATCAGAATACTCAGGGTTAAGATCAGATGGTCTTGTTACAAACAATGCCCAACTGCTCACCCACATCCAGAATTCATCTTCCATGTTTGGGTACAGGGTCAGGTTGTTCGCCTTGGTGCTGTCACGCTGAAAAAACCTTGTAAGGGCCTGCCCGGTATCCATTATCTCCAGATATCCGGCATAATGGATCAGTTCTTTATACCGGTTTGGTGACGGTGTCGCTGTTGCTACCAGCTTATATGGAACATTTTTAAATTTATCAAGGAACGTCTGATATGTCTTACTTCCAAAGCTCCGCAGGACACTTGCTTCATCCAGAGAGGTTGCCGTGAAATACTCTGGTCGGATATCCCCGTCACGAACACGTTCATAATTGGTCAATACAATCTGGCTTTTGCTCTTCTCAACTTCTTCCATTGTTCGGCAATACTCCGGCTTCTTATAGCCAAGGATCTCCACGGCATCCCGGGTAAACTCCTGTTTTACTCCCAGCGGCAACACAATCAGTGCCCTACCACCATAGTAATCTGCAGCCTGATGACAAAACTCAATCTCCTGTATGGTCTTTCCAAGACCAAAAGATTCAAAAAGTGCCCTCCTGCCGCCTTTCAGTGCCCATATCACCGCATCCCTCTGATGTGGTTTTAGTGCTTTGTTAATCTTCGCAGGATCCACAACAAATCCACTGTCCTGCGCAAGCTCTATTTTTGACTCTAAAAAATCTTTATATGTCATTTTTCAAAAGGAACCCGATATATCGTTACCCCGGCCGGAGGTTCGGCTCCTTTCTACCCTGTTTATATCATGGTTAATATTCCAACTGAATTTTCTCTGACGGATACAGGACATATGGCGTAAGATCATCCACATATTCCTTGCCGCCGATCCTGTACCTGCTTACCTTGTATCTGACAGGCTGCGGCTCCAATGGTCCTCTATAATTTGCATATTCATCCATCATGTCTTCCACCGTCCTGCTGCAGCCGACATTCTTATACCGGTACAACCCCATATCTCTGAGATTGTCACCGACACAGGAACGTGACAGGCCTGTAACCTTTGCAATCTCCCTCGTGGTCTTTCCTTCCTTGAACAGCCTTATAACTTCGCTTCTATACTGGCCAAAGTCCTTTTTCTTCCTGGTTGCGCCGGCATCCATCAGGTAATTTTGTACGGTTTTCGCTGAGTACCCTGTTTTTCTAGCAATTTGCTCCACTGTATAGCCCTGTTCCCGGAGTTTCACAAACTGCTCCATTGCCGCCTGCTTGTTCTTTGTTATCATTTCCGTCAAATCCTTTCTGCCGTTTTTTGCACCATTGTGGGCTGTTTGAGACTTTCTGCTCGATCAGTCTCATCTCTTCAACACACAACCTACGACAGCCATCCTGCTTTTCTTTTTGCACCAATACACACAGATCACATTCATCACAATGCGGGAGATTGTCTTTGATCCGCTTCCGGTAGTCCCTCTGCTTCTGCCTGTACAGTTCCGGATTCCTTCCCCACCTTCTGCGCTTAAGCAATGCTGCTATGTCTTTTTCCTCCATCTCGCAATCTGATAAGGTGCACTCTGTGCATTTGGGATAATTACAGTCCATTACTTTCCCCCTCTCCAAGAAGCTCCTTTTCCAGTGCTTCAAAATCATAATCAGTCTGCATGAACTGATTGAACTGCCCTGAGGGCTTGTCCCTTTGCGTCCTCTGCGGCTTTTTATACGTCCCCGGCAGATAATCTGCATACACCCCTTTCAACAGGAAATTCTCAGGGTTCAGAATGTATCTGTCCTCTGTTTCCATGATCCTTACAGCTTCAGCGTAATTACAGGCCGCTACCTCAACATCCTTTTCTTCAAGGCTGCTGTCCTCAAACAAAATCTGCCTGTAAGCCTCTTCCGCTTTCAGGATCCTTACCTTCTTCGGGTAGGCTTCCCAGAAGTTGTTGAATCCTGTGGGGGATATAGGGGGTATTATTTCTTTTTTCCCTTCTTTCTTTTCTTCTATTGTTGGGAATAGCTTGGGAATAGAATGGGATTTGTCTGTGCCCTTGCTTGGGAAGTTTTGGTACGAATCATAGTTTTTTACCGTAAATACTGTATATTTGCTATAACTCTGCTTGGTAACTTCGTGGGTGGTCATTAAATGTTTTATTGCAGTCCTTACTTCATCCGGTGTAAGTTGTGTCTCTTCCGATAATTTACCAATGGATGAAACAAAAGAACCACGTGGCACCGTTGTACCCCTGAAATTACCCTCCTTCCAATTTGCTTTCAGTAACATATGGATGAACAGCCGACAGGTATTGATATCCGAGTACCATTCCCAGGCGAGAAGGTTTCTGTACAGCTTTATGTAATCCATATCACTCATTCCGTCAATCTCCCATGTATGTAATCTTCATAAAGCGACTTTGCTACCACAATATTTCTGAACACTGATACGGCTCTCTTGGTTTCCTGCCGTATGTACCGCTGCAAGTCCTGTAAATCATTACGTGACGGGCGGTAATATCCTTGTCCGTTAGACAGATTTAATATAGTGTAATCTCTTCTTGCCTGCCCTATCAGCTTTCTCATCGCCCGGTCTTTTCCAAACATCGTATTATCTACAAGGCCATGTTCTACACACAAAGCAACCAGCATCTTCCTTGAAATAGCATTCTCCCGGCCAACCGGGACCAAATCAGCTATGGTTATTCCGGCAGGCTTGCCTCTTGCTGCCGGCACATACATTTCAAATTTCTCCATCAGGCTCCTTTCCCCTCCCACCGGGGATCCCGGCAGGAGGCTTTCTATTATGGCACTGTGGTATGCTTTCATTCATGAGCGGTTTCTTTTGACCATTCCGGTGACTTCACCGTTATGGTGCAGGTGTTTCAACCTCTTCTATTTCCACACGGATATATGGTTCACCATCCGTATAGATAAATTCATGGGTAAAGTTTCTTACAAATCTCGGATTGTCATCAGGGATGATCTTACAATCCCTCAGTGCATCTTCAATAAACTTATCTGCCAGTGCAAAGATATTGCCATAGTCACGCTTAGCGCCCATTTGGGGCTCTGCAAATATGTAATGGAGGATAACTGGCTTTGTGGTCTTAAAACGTCCAAGATCACGGCGTATCGCATTCACAGCTATCATCACATACTGCCTTTTCAGCTTCGCACCACACCTGGGATTTCTTCCAAGCTCAGCTATGTACTGGTTCAGTGAAGGAAAACACTTATCTCCGCAAAACGCTCCTCGAATGGTAAATACCTTACAAGAACGATTTGTAATACCTTCTTCTGAATGCTTCTCTTGCATCTTCCTTGCTCATCCCTTCCGCACACCTATCACGCTCCCAGCTGACCTGTGCAAGCATCTGGAGCAGCACCCTCACTTCCTTACACTGGTGTGCACTTATTTTTCCTGCAGTATGATGCTCTTTTGTCAATGGAACCCATAAACCATCTTCATCTGCTTTCTCCCGGTCAGGTCCCATAAGGCAATGATGCCGCTCCACGTTTGGACACCCATCTATGAGGTCATACTCTGCATATCTCATGTCTACAATGATCGAATCTTTCATCATATATTCACCAACAGTTCACTGGACCATATGGAATGTGTCAGTCTCTTGGTGAATTTGCAATAATTGCAATCACGCTTCTCACAGCGAACCGGATCATATCTTCCTGCCTTTAATGCAAGAATTCCTGGTACATTCTTTTCTACTTCTGCCAATGCACCATCCATGAGGCTCTGTTCCACCTGAATAATCTCAATATCCGGAAACTCTTCCTTTGATGCTGCTGCGATCTTAAATGGCAGCTTCTTTCCGGTATTGATCTCTACGATCTTCTGATAAATGGCTCCCTGAATGTCATAGCCCCAGTTCCGGATAAAATCCATGTTGCCAAAGTCAGCAGAATAGAAGCGCTCTCCCAGTGATTTCATTGTTTTCAGATCCACAATCAGCTGATCAGGAAAATAGGAGTCCATTTTGATCTTCCATTTTGCTCCGAACAGTTCGCCTGTCATAATGACCTGCTTCTGTCCTTTCATGTGTTCCATAAAATAAGGATCCCGTTCAATACGGTTAATAACCTCTTCTGCCCTCCGGTATTCTGCTTTCAAAGCCCCCTGTTTGGTGAAAATCTCAGGGTTCTGTGCCTTGAAGAGATCCAGAGTCCCTTCAAAATGAGCATCCACATAAGATCCCACCATCAATGCCGTACTCTTATCGTCCTCCCACTCTCCTTTAAGTTCTGCCATTGCCTTGGCTTCACAGCCTACACGTCCAAGACATCCTGCAAACTTCTTGTACTGGGAAACGGACAGATACTCCATGTCTGCTTCCTTTGTATAATAATTTTCCTCTGTTAATATCACTTAAATACCTCCTCTGCTTCCTGTCTCACTTCTTCCGGAATACTCATTAATGGTTCGTCAGTTGAAACTCTTGCCGGCTCTGATATGTCCTCGACTTCCCCCTCAACAGCACATCCCATAAGGGAATTCGGGATATATACTTTTGCAAAAAAGGAAGCTGCCCTGTAAGCAAGCATAAGTTCCGGCATCGTCTGCCATTTACTAGTTTCATTTCCATACTTATCTTTCTTGGAGTACCACCCTTCATCCTTGGCCATCTGAATAGTGACCTTGGCACCGTTAATCACTTCACCAGTGTTTTTATCTTCGGCTCTCACGTAGCATCCCCATGAATCCGTATTCGGTTCACCAAAATAGACCGGACGGACATTTTTGTAAATTGGAGTAGCCTTGATCATACTCATGCAGGCCTGTCCACTCCATGACGGCTTTCCTTTCACAACATAAAGATTCTGCATGACAAACATGGGGGATACTCCCATACGGTTTGCCATATCTACTGCAATAGTACAGTCCATAGACTTGCCCTGATATGCCTGCGGCACCAGTGTTGATGATGCAAACATCTTACCGATGTCATAAATATCCTTAAAATTCTCGATCGTAGCAAATGTACCGGATGACAGTTCGTATTTCTGCTCCTGTACTGTGATTTCTGTGCTATCCATACCTATCCTCCTATAATTCCATAACAGCCATTACATCATCATCCGTGGTTCTGGCAGCAATAAACTGCAGACCTTTTTCCTTACACTTCTGATACAGCCGTTCCTTCCATTCTGTTGATAATCTCTCCACCCCATCGATCAGAATGATCTGCAAACCTTTGGGATTCTGAATTGCCACATCAATGCAAAGGTCAAGTTTCTCACCGTCAGACAAGTTTGAGATCGGCAGGCCATTAATCAGTGGAGTACCATCTTTTACGGTCAGTCCTGCAATCGGGATTCTGCAGTCAGCAAGAATCTCTCCCGGAAGTGTACGAGCCTTTTCAATACGGTCGGTAAGGATCTTAGACTGTTTTTCAAGTGCTCCTATTTCATCTTTCAAGCTGAGCATCCTTTTATACTCATTGATATGGGATTTCATCTTTTCGATCTCATTTGCCTGTGTTACCAGTTCAGAAACATCTACAACTTCTTTATCTCGGTACTCTTTGTAGTTCTCAACCTCGGCATCATACCTAGCAACATTAGCCTTATACTCCTGCTCTGCCAGGGAAAGCTTGTCTGCCAGTCTCTCTTCCAGTCCGTCTTTCTCTGCCTGTAATGCCTTTATCTGTTCCTGTAACTGCAGAATATCCTTATCAATCTGTGCTTTCCGGTTGCCAAACTCTGTGGTAAGTGCCGCTCTCTTGATTTCCCTGTCAGCTTCAAACTTTCGAACCTTGCTGTCCCTTTCATCCAGCAGTGACTTTGCTTTCTGAATCTCTTCATTCTCCTTACGGATCCGCTCGATCTTCTGATAGATTTCTCCGGCACTTGCCTTTTCCCACTTCTCGAGGTTATAACCTGCAGGAATTGTAGCTGCAATATCCTCTACAAAAGCTTTTTTATTACGGATATCACGATTAATATCTGTCCTCTCAGTAAAGTAATCTCCCTTTTCTGACTGGATGTCATTCAGCACACAGAGAATATTCTGATCATAAGACACCCATGCCGGTATTTCACCAAACCACTCCTTGATCTTGCTCATATCCCAGTCATATTCGATCATGTCAAGGATAATGGCATTCTGCTGCTTCTCTGTCATGTTCATAAATTCAACAGGATTCAGCTGCAGTTCTGTAAAAATGTCCTTCAAAAATGTTTCAGGGCTGTTTACTTCCACCCCATTATTCTTCACGCTCTTATAGTCTGCCTGATTGGTGCGCACCTTACGGTTGATCCGGAGTCCACTGTCCGTCTCGATCAGTACTTCTCCCTCTGTTTCACCATTACGGACGATATACTTGCGGTCTGACTTATTGGTCAGCGCATACTTAATGGCATCGATCACTGATGACTTTCCTGCACCATTCTTACCTGTCAGCTCAATGCTGTTTCCACCTGCTTCCAGTTCGGAAATACCAAACAGATTTCTAATTTTTAACTTTACGATTCTCAATCCTTTACCTCCTGCATGCAAAATCTATTTCTAACTGTTCATATTGGCTACTCATGATCTGCGCTACGCTTCTCTTTCTGATGATCTGCTGCCGTTCCTCTTCCCGGCATTCCAGGCAGACACCACCGATCATTTCACCCGGATCACACCGTCCATGACAGGACGGACACTCAATTCCTTTCATAATTTGTTGACTTTTCCTTTCCCCTGCCTTAATATAAAGACAGGAATAGCATACCAAGTGTTATTTTTTAATAGCTCCGAGGCTCGCCAAAGTAACGGGGCTATTATTCTGTTTATTGGTAGCCATATTTCATCCCTCCGCATCGATCAGCTGCACATACACCTTGCCGTCTGTCAGTTTCATCCAGTCCCTGCACTCTTCCAAGGTCGGAAAGTACATATCGATCACTTTCCCTGCTTCAATGCTTCCAACACCATCTTCATCAGCGTCACCGCCAAATCCTGTATCAAGACATTCCCAGTAACCAAGGAAATCACCCCGGCTGCCATCCGGCTCACATTTATAAACAATGGCGCATTTTCCGATCCATTCCTTCTTTACGGCACAGATCCCGGCTCTGACCGGTACGCCTGTGTATGTAGTGGTTCCCTGGCAGTAAGCTGTGGAGTACATCTTAAACGGCTCTTCTATGTTTGCTGCTTTTACGTTGGGTGCGGATCCTGCGATTAGCACTACTGTCAGAATCAATGGAAATATCCGTTTCACAAAGTTCCCTCCTTTCTCTTAACCTGCTGCTCAGCATCCCTGCTCCTACTCCTGCAGCGATTGCGATCACACATGGTACCGGGCTTGTCCCGAATTCGATTACGCCGGCAATACCGGCAACTCCGAGGATCATGGATCCAGTGGCAATGCAGTCAAAAATACATCTCAGCATGGCTTCTCTCCCCCTTTCAAACAATAGATAAGATCCTCATCCGAGATCCCAAGAATCTTGATATACTTCTTGAGCTCCCCGACCGTCATTGTGTCGGGTTCCCGGATCCGCCTATAATGCGTTGACTTCTTGATACCGGTTCTCTTCATCAGGCTGTCACAGTCAACCTCATGCCTCTGCATGTTGGCCTTGATGACAATTCCGAGGAAACGTCTCTGTTCCTCTGCCTCGCTCGTTCTTACTCTTGGCATTACTCTTCTCCTTTCCTGCTTTGTATTTGTCACTTTTTGTGATACAATCTCCTATATCATTCTTAGGAGGTATGTATGCAAACGTTCACTTTCATTCTTGCTTTAATCGGTTCAATCGGCACCGCATATACAGTAATCATGAGTTTTTATTGGAACAGGATCAGCATCGATGTATCGATTGCAGATTATTCCCTTTCAAATGACTGCGTTATTTTGTATATGGTGTTTACCAATAATTCCAGGCTTCCAATTTCTATTACCGATGTAAGAATCTGGAACAAATGCATTCCATACAGCTGTTCCAAAGATCCTCATGTTGTCCGCATTATCACGAGAAAAAATAATCAAAACATTACTTACAAGGAAGCAACTAAATCGATCCCTTTTCCAGTAACGTTACCCTGTCTATCAGGGACATCTGGCTTCCTCTACTTTCAGATACCTCAAGAAAATTTCGAAGTTGCTTCCAAGTCTCTGACTGTTGAATTAAGCACCAATCGTCATGTGACACTCCGAAAGAAACTTTCACTTGAGAAGAGTTTGCGTATTGTTCTGTAGTAATTTCTCCTGCCACTCTTTCTCCCTCCTTTCTACTCCAGTAGCTTGTTGCATGAATTATTTTCATGTTTAATTTAAAAAAATTTGTGTCAATTTGACACCAAAATGTTTAGCCAGCGCATTCACTTTGCTCACTGCCACATTGGATATGCTCTTTTCCCATGAGTTGTATGTTTGTAAAGACACTCCGATTGCATCTGCTACTTGCTCCTGCGTTTCATTTTTCCTGGCTCGCAGTTCCTTTAATGTAAACTGCATTTCTTCATTTTTCACTCATTCACCTCCACAAGAATTATTTTCATGTTTTCATATTACATGAATTAAATTCATGTGTCAATACTGAACTTGAATTTTTTTCAAGTTTTCTTTTAATTTTTTAATATGCACTTGAATATTTTTCATTCATGATGTATTCTTTAAATACGAAAGGTGGTGCACATATGGGATTAGGTGACAATATACGATATCTAAGAATAAAGCATGGATATTCTCAAGACTACGTTGCAGAAAAGTTAGGTTATAAATCCTATACTACTATACAGAAATGGGAGTCTGGAGTATCGGAACCACCGGTAAAAAAGCTCAAAGAACTATCTATATTGTTTAATGCAGATATGAACGATATGGCTAACAGCAATATGCAGGAAATTGACAACCCATCATTTGTGAATAATGATATACCTAAAATAATGAAATATTTCAATTCCTTAAATGATTTGGGTAAGCATGAAGCCGAGAAACGTGTTGAAGAGCTTACATATATCCCTCAATACACATTAACTGTCCAGGCGGCCCATAATGACTTTGAAGATGATCCCGAAGAGCAGGAAAAGATGAAATCCGATCTTGCTTCACTTACAAGACCGGAATAATGGACTCGATAACTGATATTATGTAGAAGGGTGATGAAAAATGACATATGATAAACTATTGGAAGAAGCAGATAAATCGAACCTTTTTGTCGTAGAAAATGCAAAATTTCAGTCTCGTGCTTGTGGTCTTATTAATAATGATGTCATTGGCATAAATAAAAATGTACGTTCTTATACCAAACGCAGCTGCATTCTGGCAGAAGAAATTGGTCATTACAAGACAACGGTAGGAAATATTATTGACCAGTCTTCCACTGCAAACCGAAAGCAGGAACGCAACGCAAGGATGTGGGCTTATAATCAGATGGTAGGACTTCAAGGTATCATCTCCTGTTATCAGGCCAGATGCAACAATTTGTTTGAGATGGCAGATCATTTGGGTGTAACAGAGCAATTCCTTTCAGATGCCTTAAGAGAATATCAAAGTAAATACGGTGAATACACACAGGTAGATAACTATATTATTTATTTCGTACCTACACTTGCCGTATTCCAGATATTATAAATCAAGGAGGAACATTATGGCGCTGATTAAATGCCCTGAATGTGGAAGACAAGTATCCAATCAGGCTACAACCTGCCCTAACTGTGGCTTTCCCATACGTGATAAATTACACTATACAAATGGATATGGATTCTGTGGAAGTCCGTTAAAATGCCCTAAATGCAAAAGCCAGCATTTACACATGGAAATTGAAACTACTGCATACCAGACAAAAGGGCGAGAAGAAACCCGGAAAAAATCATTAATAACTAGAACTGCAAATAGCGCTGCACGTGCTGGCATGATTCTTGCAACTGGCGGCTTATGGGCTCTAACTCCTAAAAAGTCCAAGTATAGCACAGTGCAAAAATCACATACAAAAATTGCTAAAAGAAAACACTTCCAGTGTCTTGATTGTGGATATAACTGGTCAATATAACTAACTTACAAAAGGAGAAAAATCAAATGGCTATGATAAAATGTCCTGAATGTGGCAAAGATATTTCAGATCAAGCAAAATTCTGTCCAAACTGTGGATATCCTATAGAAAAAATAATACATACAAAACCGTATAGGCAGCCTGTAAAACACAGGAACTCCCCTGTCAGTATATTTATATTAGTTTTGTGCAGTGTTCTTATTATTGGTGGAAGTATATTTCTTATTTCTGTTCAAAAAAATACTACTACTTCAACCGACCAAGACACTGATGTAATTACTCCGTCACCGGAAATAGTGCCAGAAGAAAATAATACGGCATCTTTAGACGACTTTGATTATTCTTTCGGAGACGATGGATCTTTACTATTAGAAGAATACAATGGCGATGCATCCCACTTAAAAATTGAATCTTCATATGAAATTGATGGTGTCACTTATTCAACAGCAAATTTAAATGAATTTCAAATTGGAATTGGCAATTCCACTGTTAATACTGTTATATTTTCCGAAGGAATAACCAATATAAATAATTCCGTATTCAACAGTTGTAATGTAACCACTATATACTTTCCGAAGTCTCTTGAAATAATCTATGATGACACCCTTGCTTATCTCACTGCAAGCCACATTGATATATACTATGGTGGTTCTGAAGACGAATGGAACAGTATATTCACAGAATATACTCCTTCTTCAGTTTCTCAAGAGTTTAAAGATGGAAATGCCAGAGAAGCTGGAAAGGCAATGGCTGATAAAATAAATTCCGTCATTGGACATGAATATGATGCTTCAAAAATTACTATACATTATGAATACAATGCCGACGCTATAACGTGGTAAAATACATACAGGGAGGAATATTTATGAAATGCCCATATTGTGGAGCTGAAGTACAAGGCAAATTCTGTTCTTATTGCGGTTCAGAACTTCCGAAAGCCCAAAGTATTACAAATCTTAGTTACTCTATTACTCTCTAAAAAAAAACGGCAGTTCTGTCGAACTGGTGTTTGAATGGAGGGTACTAATGAGTGAAATATTAACCCAAGACGAAGCAGATAAATTATTAAATATGTTAAAAAATTCTCTTGTTGATTCTATTAACTTTCCTTCCATAGGAAAATCTATAGAATTTGATGTAAAGGGAACTGATAAGAAAGACATATTCACCATTAAAATATGTCGGGGGAAGATTGACCGTAAAAAATATGATTTGGGTGCGAGAGTACAAAAAAACGGAGTTCTCTTATTAGAACTTCATATCAATAAAAATAAAGTCCATTTAAATCCGGATGGAACTAAAATAATTGGCTCCCACTGGCATATTTATACAGAAGAATATGGGCGACGAATGGCATTTCCTGCAGAAAATATTGAATCAGATAAATTTGTGGATAATACATTAATGTTCTTAGAGAAATTTCACGTAATAAAAAAGCCAACAATAAATTTTCAGTTAGAACTTTTATAAAAGGAGGATTTCTATGGATATTCAATCTTATATTAATGAGTATGTAGATTGGTTAAAAAGTGAAATTACATTCTCTAAAATCGGAGAATACTATGAAATTAATACTCCTTTTTTAGATAATGATAACGACTACTTACAGTTTTATGTTAAACAAGATGGACAAGAAATATTTTTTACGGATGATGGTTTTACTATAAATGGATTAGAAATGGCCGGCTACAAAATGACCAAGAACCGAAAGCAACAATTATCAAGTATCCTCATCCAATATGGCGTACAACTTAATGGTAACGAATTAATAATAAAAGCACCCGCTAATCAATTTGCTCAAAAAAAACACGCATTTACGCAATGTCTAATGCGTGTATCTGACCTTTATTTGACATCACGTTCTAAAGTTGGCTCATACTTTTTGGATGATATTCAGGAATTCTTTAACCAAAACGACATATTTTGTATGGAGAATGTACAGTTTGCGGGAAAATCTGGGTTTATGCATAACTATGATTTTACTATACAGCGTTCAAAATATAAGCCAGAAAGATTATGTTTAGCAATAAACAACCCAACAAAAGTATCTATGGGTAACGCAATTTTTGCATGGGAAGATACAAAACCTGCCAGAAAACAAGACAGTAGATTAATTATATTTTTGAATGATGCGAACAATATCGGAAGAGGGATTGAAGATGCTTTTTCAAACTACGATATAAATACTATTAGGTGGAGTCAAAGACAGGAACCCCAAAATGTAGAAATGCTAACAGCATGATTTAACAAAAAACCGCCCCCGGCTGCAACCAGGAGCGGAATTTGGAACCACATCGGGAAAACCGATACAGCTCACCTACACAAGTGAAATTGTATCATTTTCCCGGTGAAAATACAAGCACCGGGCATTTTTATGCCCAAAAGGAGGATGATATTATGGCAAAGGCCAAGAAATTACCGTCAGGAGCATGGAGGGCACGGGCTCTCGATTACATTGACCCCTCTGGGAAAAAGCACATGAAATCTTTCACAGCCAGTACAAAAAAAGAGGCTGAATTCTTGGCAAGTCAGTACTATTGCAACCGTCCTGTTGCCCGCCAGGAATTTACCGTGAAAGAGGGAATGGATATTTATATTTCATCCAGAGAAGGGGTTATCTCCCCTTCTACTATCCGATGCTATAAGCTTAATTTTAAAAACCATATGAAAGCCATACAGGATATGCCGATCAAAAAGATTAAAAATGAAGATCTTCAGAGATGGATACAAGAACTTTCTGCTGCCCGATCTCCTAAGACCATCCGTAACATATATGGACAATTTATCAGCATGGTAAATACCCTATATCCTGATATCCACTTCAGGGTAGTCTTGCCACAGAAAAAAGGAAGCAATTTATATGTGCCCACAGACAGCGATGTATGCGCCTTAATTGAAGAGTTTAAGAGCTATGATATAAATATGCTGATTGCGTGTTGTCTTGCCGCCTATGGCACTCTGAGACGCTCAGAGATATGTGCCTTGGATGCTTCTGATATATCAGGTAATGTAATCCATGTTCATGCTGCTATGGTCCTGGATGAAAATAATAACTGGATAACAAAAGTCCCAAAGACAAAATCAAGTGACCGTTACATTAACATGCCGGATTTTGTGATTGACCTGCTTCCCTCAGAAGGAAAAATCGTGAAAATAAATCCTAATGAATTAACCCAGCGCTTTATCAATGCTATTGATCGCCTCCAGATACCAAAGTTTCGCTTTCATGATCTGCGGCACTACTCAGCATCTGTGATGCACGCAATCGGTGTTCCGGATGTTTATATTATGCAGAGAGGCGGATGGAGTTCTGACTATACTTTAAAAAATATTTACAGAGGAAGTATGGATGATTTTCAAAAGAAGTTTACAGATATAACGAACAGCCACTTTGAAAAAATAAATAAAAGTTGACACGAAAGTTGACACGGAAATGAAAAACCCCAGTAAACACTGGGGTTTTAGCGCAGGGGCAGTAGGAATCGAACCCACATCGACGGTTTTGGAGACCGCTGTTCTACCGTTGAACTATGCCCCTATTTCTGTGGTTCTCAAGACCACCGAAATTCATTATATCTAAAACACCCCTATCTGTCAACAGCTTTTGCAGTAGATTTTCTTTTGATAAATGCTGGACGTAAAAGTGTCTTACTGATAGACACATGATTCATCAGGGAATGCAATGCCATATAACCACATTTTCCAAGCTCTGCCCTTTCCTGACGGATCGTGGTAAGAGGCGGTGCTGTTACTGCTGACATTGGCAGATCATCGAAACCGATCACACTGATATCCTCCGGCACCCTCTTATGCAGCCTCTCACATTCCTTCAGCACACCATAAGCGAGCAGATCATTACCGCATACAATAGCTGTAGCTCCTTTTTCCACAAAGGCCGGCACAAAATCCTTGGCAGATTCTGCTACATAATAACCATTTGCTACCATCTCCGGATCTACTTTCAGTCCATGCGCTTCCATACTGTCATAAAAGGCCTCCTGTCTGCATTCCGTGATCATGGAATGCAGGGACCCATTCAGGAAAGCGATCTTCTTATGTCCCAGCTCCTGCAGATGCAGGATTGCCGTATCTATTCCTTCAAAGCTGTCAGTTCCAATATATGCTACATTGGGATTCTTCCAGACAAAGTTATCAAACAGTGCTGTTGCGATCCCAGTATCCTGCAGCTGCTCCATCCAGGGATCCTGCAGGGCGAAGCCTACCAGGAAAGCGCCTGAATACCCATTTTTGAGCATAAACGTATCATATTTTTCCTGTGCCTGGAATCCCGGTGTAACAGGAAGCACCTCCACGCGCCAGTTATCTCTGAATGCCGCCTGCCGGAAGCCAAGCACTATATCATATCCAAAGTCACCGGCAGCTTCATATTTCATATTTTCTATGAACAGACAAAGCTTTCTGTGTTCTTCCTTTTTCATCCGCTTTGTCACATAACCCATCTCTACCGCTGTATCCAGAATTGTCTGCCGCAGTTCGATACTGACGTCTGTTGCTCCATTAAGCCCTTTTGACACTGTACTGATCGATACTCCAAGTCTGTCTGCTATTTCCTTAATTGTTGCCATTCTTCCTGCCTGCACACTCCTAATTCTGTAATCTGTCTTTCGTGTCAGCTTCAATCTGGGCGCTGAAGCTCTTCAGTTCTGCAGATGGTTCATAATTCTCTTCCGCATACAGTATTTCATGAAGCCTGACCACGTTATCTGCAAGAGACATGGGCACCACACAGGCTCCTACAGAAAGGGATGCTCCTGCCCGCATTCCCGCAAAAGGAAATCCATCACTGACAGTCACCTTGTAATCTCCTACTTTGCTCAGGACAGCAGCAATATCCTCCACATCGATCGAGGTAACAACATGAGGCAGCACTGCATTCATGGCACTCATAAGCGTTCCCACAGAGGCACCCTTTGCCTTCTCCATCATGGCGATCAACACATCCCTCTGTCTTTTGGTACGTTCAAAATCATCACCCACATAACGGATCCTGCAGTATGCCGTTGCCTGCAGTCCATTCAGTGTCTGCAATCCCGGTTCCGTAACCGGTTCATAATCAACACCTGCTGTCGCTGTAAAGGTTTTCTGGTCTTCACTCGTTCCCGCCATGCTGATCTGATAATTGTTCAGATGGCTGATCTCATTTTCCTTCACATCGATCTCCACACCGCCAAGAGCATCCACTGCCTCCATCAGCCCTTCAAAACCAACGGTTATGTAATCTGTCACGTAGAGATCGGTATTCATATTGATCATGCCAAGAGCCATTTCCGGTCCCCCCTTGGCATAAGCAGCATTGCATTTATTGTAGGTATCATTGCCAAGATTCAGATAGGTATCTCTGTAGATAGAGATCAGACGCACATCATGTTTGTCCATATCGATAGAACAGAGCATAATGGTATCACTTCTGTTATTTCCTTTTCCGAGGTTCTCATCTCTGGCATCTACTCCAAAAAAAGCAATATTATAAACTCCTGTATATGTTTTCGTCTCTTCGCCTTCTCCGTTTTCCTCTTCCTGTATCTTCTCCTTTACTTCCTCATTGACAGCAATATGTTCTGTATCGATCCTGTCCTTCTTTACACCATTTTTTCCTGTCGTACGGAGAACTACATATAAAGCACCCGCTGCTGCGATCAGAACTATCAGTTCCAATATAAAAAGCGGTATATGTTTTATCCATTTTTTCTTATCCATTCCCTGCTCCTTTGTGAATTGTCGTAATTTTCGACAAACATACCTTACTATTTTATCACAGGAATCCGTAAATTTGAATAGAAAAGAATATTTTCTTAAAAAAATGTTACAAAGCTGTAATAATTACCTCAGATCAGATCCATAGCCTCACTCACACTGTCCACATAAATAATTTTGATCCCCTCTATATCTTTCAGGCTTTCCCGGCATACCCCAGGTACAATGCAGCAGGTAAATCCCAGCTTTTTCGCTTCCTGTACACGTACCTTGATCATACTGACAGCCCGTACTTCACCGCTCAGTCCGATTTCTCCCATAGCTATGATGCTGCCATCCACTGCCCGGTTTTTAAAGCTGGAAACCACAGCCATGGCGATCCCAAGATCAATTGACGGTTCCATGATCTTGATTCCCCCGGCAATATTGACATAGGCATCACAGCTTCCAAGCTGCAGGCCAAGCCGTTTTTCCAGCACTGCCATCAGCAGATTCACTCTGTTAAAATCTGTCCCTGTGGTCTGCCGTCTCGGGATACCAAAATTACTGTGGCAGACAAGTGCCTGGATCTCTATCAGGATCGGTCTTGTTCCCTCCATGGCACAGGTTACAACCGACCCGCTGGCGTCCTCCGGTCTTCCGCTGAGCATCATCCTTGACGGATTCGTAACCTCCTTAAGTCCATCCGATTCCATCTCAAACACACCGATCTCATTAGTCGAGCCAAACCGGTTCTTTACTCCACGTAGGATCCGGTAGGCAGCATGTCTGTCACCTTCAAAATAAAGAACAGTATCCACCATATGCTCAAGCACCCTTGGTCCTGCTACGGTTCCTTCCTTGGTTACATGTCCTACGATAAAAATAGAAATATTCAGTCCCTTTGCCAGCTTCAGCAGGATACCGGTGGCCTCCCTTACCTGGGAAACACTTCCCGGTGCGGCAGATACCTCAGCAATGGACATGGTCTGTATAGAATCGATGATAACGATCTGTGGGCGTTTTTTCTGAATGACATCTTCAATAGTATCCAGATCTGTCTCACAAAGCAGCTTCAGATGATCTGTAAATTCGCCAAGTCTCGCTGCCCTGAGTTTGATCTGCCGCAGGGATTCCTCCCCGGATACATACAGCACTTCTTTCCCTGCTGCTGCCAGCCTCTGGCAGACCTGCAAAAGCAATGTGGACTTTCCGATTCCGGGATCACCGCCTACCAGGATCAGAGATCCCTCCACGATACCGCCGCCAAGAACTCTGTCAAGCTCCCGAATTCCACAGCTTGTCCTCTCTTCCTCCGACAGTGAAATATCCGAAAGTGCCTCCGGCTCTGCCGCTGTATGTGGATTTCCCGTCTTTCTGCCACTGCCCTTACCAGTTCCTGTCACCACAGTCTCTTCTACAAAGGTGTTCCACTCCCGGCACCCCGGGCACTGCCCCATCCACTTTGCTGACTCATATCCACAGTTCTGGCAGAAAAAAACTGTACCTTTTGCTTTTGCCATGCTTCCTGTTCCCTTTCTGAAAAAAACCTCCTGACCGGTAGGCCAGAAGGCTTTTACTTTATCTTGCTACAATGTCAACCTTAACTTCTCCTGCTCCTGCAAGCTCCACACTGAGATTCAGCTTGCCGCCCAGATTGGTCTTCATACCGCCAATACTCTGATCGTCCACATAGACTACATACTCGGTATCTTCCATCAGACCTACTGTGATCTGTGCATCCTCGTCTCCTTCCACCAGGAAGCTGACACCTTTTTCGGTTTCTCTGAAATTTAATACACTTGTTCCCGGTACGGACTCATATACAAATAAACCATTTCTTTCCAGCTTAGTCATTGTCTTAAATGTCTTAACCTTGTACTGATCACCATCATGCTCAAAATCCTCAACCTTCTGCTTGGTTTCAAGCCTGTGATTTCCAAAGCTTATGCTGCCATCCGCTTCTGTCCGGATCAGCTCTTTCACAACAGCCATCCTTATTTCCTCCATTGTATGCATTTGTATTAATTGTTGATAGCATTAGTATAATCTATTTTTTACTTAACGTCAAAAACAACTTTTCCTTTTCGATAACCTGCAGATACCGTATCCCCGGCCTTGATCCTTCCTGAAAGAAGCTCCTCCGCAAGTGCATCCTCCACTACCTGCTGCACGGCACGCTTTAACGGCCTTGCTCCCATCTTGTAGTCTGCATATTTCTCTACCAGGTGCTCCTTCAGCGCTCTTGACGCACTAAGATGAATGGAGAGCTGCTTCTCACATCTCGCAGAAAGCTCATGAAACAGCAGTGTGGTTATCTTTTCCATATCCACTCTGGTCAGCGGATGGAATACCATGATCTCATCAATCCTGTTGATAAACTCCGGTTTAAACAGTCTTCTGACTTCCTCCATGACCCCTTCCTTCATCCGGTCATAGTTCTGTTTTTCAGTTTCTGCCACTCCAAAGCCCAGATTCTTTGGTGCAATGATGCGCTGTGCCCCGGCATTTGAAGTCATGATCAGAACCGTATTCTTAAAGCTGACCTTCCTTCCCTTGGAATCGGTGATATGTCCATCATCGAGCACCTGGAGAAGCACATTAAACACATCCGGATGTGCCTTTTCGATCTCATCAAACAATACAACTGAATAGGGATTCTTGCGTATCTTCTCACTGAGCTGTCCTCCCTCTTCAAATCCCACATATCCAGGGGGCGATCCTATCATCTTGGATACAGAGTGACCTTCCATATACTCTGACATATCCACACGGATCAGGGCATTTTCCGATCCAAACATAGCCTCTGCCAGTGCCTTGCTGAGTTCTGTTTTTCCTACACCTGTAGGACCAAGGAACAGGAAGGATCCGATCGGTTTTTCCGGATCCTGCAGGCCGACCCGTCCCCTCCGTATTGCTTTTGATACGGCGCTGACTGCTGCATCCTGTCCGATCACACGCTTGTGCAGGATGCTTTCCAGCTTCATCAGCCTTTCGCTCTCCGTTTCTGTCAGTTTTTTCACTGGGATCTTCGTCCATGCCGCCACAACTTCAGCTATATCATTCTCTGTTACCTTAAGCTCATCCTTTTCCTGTTTCTTCCTGTTTGCCTCACAGGCCTTCTCATATTTGTGGATCAGCTTTTCCTGCTCTGCCCTGCATATTCCTGCCTGATCAAACTCTCTGTTCTTCAGGAAGCCTTCCACTTTTCTGTCATACGCTGCAAGCTCCTCCTGCATTTTCTTCAGCTTTTCAGGAACATGGGTTGCCTTCAGCCTGACTGCTGCTGAAGCCTCATCGATCAGATCAATCGCTTTATCCGGCAGATTTCTGTCATTGATATATCTCTCTGAAAGCTCTACCGCTGCTCTGACCGCCTCTTCTGTGATCACCACCTTGTGATGCTCCTCATATTTGTGGATGATCCCCTTGAGGATCCGCTCTGCCTCCTGCACAGTAGGCTCCTCTACCATGACAGACTGAAATCTTCTCTCAAGTGCCGCATCCTTTTCCACGTATTTATGATACTCCGCCACTGTAGTTGCCCCGATCAGCTGCAATTCCCCTCTTGCCAGTGAAGGCTTTAAGATATTGGAAGCATCAATGGCTCCCTCTGCACCACCCGCACCGATAATAGTATGCATCTCATCCAGAAACAGGATAATATTTCCTTCCTCCTGCACTTCATGGATCACTCTTTTCAGCCTTTCTTCAAACTCACCACGATACTTGGAGCCGGCTACCATTCCTGAAAGATCCATGGTAAGAAGCCGCTTGTTCTGCACAGTAAAAGGTACTTCCCCGGCCACAATACGCTGTGCCAGTCCTTCTACCACTGCTGTCTTGCCGACACCGGGTTCTCCGATCAGACAGGGGTTATTCTTGCTTCTTCTGCTCAGGATCTCGATCACACGCTGGATCTCCTGTTCTCTTCCGATCACAGGATCCAGCCTGCCATCTCTCGCCAGGGCAGTCAGATCCCTGCTATACTGCTCCAGTGTAGCAGCACTTTTTTTGTTCTTCTGTTTCATCGCCAGATCCTCTTTATATAATGCAGGATCCTCACCCATTGCTGCCAGTGTATCAATATACAGCTTCTGTATGGCTGCACCCATAGTCCGGAGAAGTCTTGTTGCCACACATTCACTCTCTTTGAGCAGTGACAGCAGGATATGCTCTGTTCCTGTCTTATCTGCTCGGAAACGGTCTGCCTGTCTGTCAGCCTCCTGTAAAATGGCCTCTGCCTTTGGCGAATATTGTTCTCTGTCCTTTGTAACAACAGCTGCATCCGGACTGATCAGTTCTTTGATCATGGTAAGAAGCTGCTCTTCCTCTACCCCGTTTTCAGTCAGAACTCTTGCCGCCACACCGGTTCCTTCCTTTAATAGTCCTGCCAGAATATGTTCCGTCCCCACATAGCCCGAATGGATCCTGGCAGCTGTTTTTTCTGCCAGCTTCAGCGCTTTCTGCGCCTTTTCTGTATAATTCGAACGCATCTTAAATTCCTCCATATTCCTCATAGATATCGTCGATCATGGCATGGATCTCATCTCTGCTGATGCCCCTGCAGCTTGCCTTGGCAAGAAGCTTATGCAGTTCTGTATCGATCTCCTCAAGTGCCATCAGCTTATCTGCGTTGACTGCGATCACTGCGCCTCTTCTTCTGTCCATCTGGACAAAGCCCTCCTGACGCAGCACAGTATATGCCTTATTTACCGTATGCATGTTAATGCCGATCTCTTCTGCAAGCGCCCGCACAGAGGGAAGAGAATCCCCCTCTTTAAATCTGGCTGTAGCGATCCCATATACGATCTGATTCCGAAGCTGGATATAAATTGCTTCTGTACTGTTAAAATCAATTTCTATAATCATAGCTTATCCTGTCTTTATGAGTTACCCCTGAATCTTCTCTGCTGGATCTGTCACTGGCAGCTCCGCTTTAGCAACGTGTGCCGCGAGGCACACGGTAACAACAGGGAGGAATAGCACCGCTATTCCTCCCGTTTCTCTTTCGTAGTTTATTTACAGATCTTTGTCATCCATATTCAGGAATTCAAATTCAAATTCATCATCATCTACGAGAAAATTCTGTGCCTTTCTTGACGTTTTTTTCACAGGCTGCTTTTCCTCTGCCGCTGTCAGATCTGCTTCCTGTCTTGTTTTTTTCCGGACAGGTCTTTCCTCTTCTTCATAAAAATCTTCTCTTTCCCTTGTCCGTTTCCTCTTTACTGGAACCGGTTCTTCTTCATAATCCAGATCACGGCTCTGTTTTTTCTTCTTCCTGACAGGTGGCTCCGGCTCTTCTTCCTGGAGCTCATCCTCTTCATCCTCATAATCCTCGTAATAGTAGGCGTCCTTCAGCTTAAAGATCAGAATAGTCACTGCTGCGATCAGTATCACCATGATCACTGCCATAACAATGATAATAATCTTTTCTGTAGTTACCTGCTTCTGCAGTGCTTCATTGTCAGCTCCTGTCTGATTTACTACGTCAAGAAGGTTCGTTACTGACATCATTGTGCCATTTACATTATCATAAAGCCAGTAGGTTTCATCATTGTATACTACTTCATAATCATTGTGCTCCGGTTCTGCCGGGGTTTCTTCCGGTGGTTCTTCAGTATCTGTTTCTTCCGGTATTTCTGTGCTTTCTCCATCTGCAGAAGCTTCTTCAGATCCGTCTGCATCTGCTGTATCAGTTCCATCTGTCTGTGAACCATCTGTATTTACTGCTCCATCAGAAGAAGCTCCCATGGTGATCAGGTCAGAACGGATATAGCCTTCCTTGGAGGAACCATTCTTTGTAAAACGGATCTGATACCATTTCTTTCCGGCGCTGTCTGTTGCTTCTCCAATCAGGGTAATGCTTTCCCCTTTGGAAAGGGATGCTACCGGATCATGCGAAGTGGATGCACCGGAACGTATCTTTGCACTTTCAACCGCAACCGTAGCCGCCTGTTCACCAATAGATGTAGGTACGGTATCTGCCGGCTTTTCTGTGGCAGCTGCTGTTGTTGCCGCAGGTGCTGCCTCTACCTTAATATCATCTGATGTCTCTACCAGATCGGAACGGATATAACCATAGGTGTTATTTCCATTCGGCACCTTATACCACACGGTTCCCGAAGAATCCTTTACAGCTCCTACAATATCGATCGTCTTGCCCTTGACTGTGCTCCCTACCACTGAGCTGCTTGTGCTTGCTTCAGAACGGATCTTTGCAGTTTCCGCCACTACCTTTCCCGAAGCTGCCAGACTGGTAAATGTCTGCAGTGACACAACCATAATAAAAGCTGCCACACCAAGCATTCCTCTGATCCAGGTTTCTTTCTGAAATAAAGCTTTCATTGCCTTCACTTCTTTTCTCCTTATCTTTCTCTTATAAAGCGCCTCTCTCCGGTTTCTTCACGGAAGCCTTCACTACCTCCCTGAATACCGGATTTTCTCATCCTGCGGGCTTCTTCCTCAAGCTGCCTGTGATACAGCTGTTCACATTTACTGCATAATCTGCCGCTGCTGATATTAGCACCGCACATTTCACATCGTATATAACCACCGGCATTATTAATGATCTCAAACCGGTTATCCTTGATCATATCACGTATGGACTTATGAGTTACACCTGTGGCATCTGATATCTCAGCTACATTTGCTCCCTTATGCTCATCCAGATAATTACGTACCTTTCCATAATCATCATATTCCTGATGTCCACATTCTTCACATTCATATTCACCAAGTCCCTTGTAAACAAGAACCCCACCACATTTTTCACAGTAGGACGGCCTGTGCAGCTCACCCATGCTGAATATCGCACGTCTCATATCCATCTTACGTCACCTTCTCCATTCCCACATGCTCAGGCTTCATCAATTGCCTTTCCAATATCATGACGCATATATTTGTTTTCAAAAGTAATCCATTCCGTCGCAGCATATGCATTTTTTCTGGCTTCCTTCAGGTCAGCCCCTTTTGCTGTTACACCAAGGACTCGTCCTCCGTTTGTCACAATCCCTTTTTCTGTTTTGGCTGTTCCTGCGTGGAAGCAGAAATAAGAATCCTGTCCTTCGAATTTCTCAAGACCCTGGATCACAAATCCTTTTTCATATTTGACCGGATATCCATCAGATGCAAGTACCACACAGACTGCTGCATTGTCCTCAAACTCCAGGTCAATCTGATCCAATGTGCCATCAATGCAGGCCTCCATCACTTCTATGATATCATTTTTCATTCTAGGAAGCACTACCTGTGCCTCCGGATCACCAAATCTGGCATTATATTCCAGAACCCTTGGTCCCTTCTCAGTCAGCATCAGTCCAAAAAAGATCACTCCTTTAAACTCTCTGCCCTCAGCCAGCATGGCATCCACAGTAGGCTGATAAATATATTTACGGCAGAAGCTGTCCACTTCTTCTGTATAAAAGGGACTGGGAGAAAAGGTTCCCATACCACCGGTATTTAATCCGGTATCTCCGTCTCCTGCTCTCTTGTGATCCTGTGCACTTGTCATGATCCGGATATTCTTTCCATCCACAAAGGAAAGCACCGATACCTCACGGCCTGTCATAAATTCTTCAATGACAAGTCTGTTTCCGGCACTTCCAAACTTCTTATCCTCCATGATCTCCTTAACGCCGGCCTTCGCCTCGTCAAGATCCTGGCAGATCAGAACTCCCTTTCCAAGAGCCAATCCGTCTGCTTTCAGGACAATGGGAAAGTCTGCTGTTTCCAGATAGGCAAGTGCTGCCTTCGGATCATCAAAATTCTCATACGCTGCTGTAGGAATATTGTACTTTTTCATAAGATCCTTGGAAAATGCCTTGCTTCCTTCCAGGATCGCCGCATTTTTCCTGGGTCCGAAAGCCCGAAAACCTGCTTCCTCCAGTCTGTCTACCAGACCGCCTACCAGCGGATCATCCATTGCCACGATCGTCAGATCAATCTCTTTCTCTTTTGCAAATGCTACAATCTTATCAAACTCCATGGCTCCAATAGGAACACACTCAGCGATCATGCCGATACCGGCATTGCCCGGTGCACAATAGATCTTGCTTACTTTTCTGCTTTTGGAAACACTGTATGCGATCGCATGTTCTCTGCCACCGCCGCCAACGATCAAAACCTTCATATCCGCCTCCATGAAATCTATGTAATCGTATTCTATTCTTCTACAATGGCAATTCCGTCTTTTACGGTCACCCTGCCATGTGCGATCAGATCAATTGTCCTTGGAAGGATCTGCCACTCTGCCTCTTCCATTACCCTGTGCTGCAGTACCTCCGGTGTATCACCATTCTTCACATACACAGCCTTCTGCATGATGATGGCACCATGGTCATAAACCTCATCCACAAAATGAACCGTGGCACCTGTCACCTTGACGCCGCTCTTAAGCACTGCCTCGTGAGGCTTCAGTCCATAAAATCCCTTTCCACAGAAGGCCGGGATCAGTGCTGGATGTACATTGATGATCCTGTTATGATATTTCCTTACAAGCTCTGCAGGCATCATGATCATCATGCCTGCCAGTACGATCAGATCCGGGTTCTCCGCATCGATCGTTTCGCTCAGCTTCTGATTAAAGTCTTCCCTGTCTGCAAAGGACTTCATGTCTACAACAATATCCTTGATCCCATGCGCCCTTGCACGCTCCAGTGCCCTGACACCAGGCTTGTTGCTCAGTACAAAGGAAAGCTCCACATCAGTGATCTTCCCGCTCTCCACTGCATCAATGATAGCCTGCAGATTGGTACCACCGCCTGCGGCAAGGATTCCTACTCTCAGCATAAATCTACACCCTTCTCACCAGCAATGACCTTTCCTACCACATAACCCTTTTCACCAGCTGCTTCAATAGCGGAAAGAACCTTATCCTTATCTGCCGGATCAATGGCAAGTACCATGCCAAGTCCCATATTAAATGTATTATACATCATTTTCTCTGCAATGTTTCCTGTTTTCTGCAGCAGGCTAAAGATAGGAAGCACCGGATAGCTGTCCTTCTCTACCACCGCACGCACTCCTTCCGGAAGCATACGGGGAATATTTTCATAAAAGCCGCCGCCGGTAATATGACTGCAGCCCTTAACGGTCACACCGGCTTTCTTAATGGACTGTAATGTCTTTACATAAATCTTGGTCGGAGCTATCAGTGCCTCGCCAAGTGTTGTTCCAAGTTCATCATAATAAGTATCCAAAGACTCCTTCGTCATCTCGAACACCTTACGTACCAGGGAAAATCCATTGCTGTGAACTCCTGAGGAAGCAATACCGACCAGCATATCGCCATCCTTGATATGTTCTCCGGTGATCAGATCCTTTCTGTCCACCACGCCAACCGCAAAGCCTGCAAGATCATATTCATCCTCCGGCATCAGTCCTGGGTGCTCTGCTGTCTCTCCTCCGACAAGGGCTGCCCCTGCCTGCTTACAGCCCTCTGCAACACCCTTTACGATCGTTGCGATCTTCTCCGGATAGTTCTTGCCACAGGCAATATAATCAAGGAAAAATAAAGACTCTCCACCGGCACAGGCTACATCATTGACACACATGGCTACCGCATCAATACCGATCGTATCATGCTTATCCATCAGAAATGCCAGCTTCACCTTCGTCCCACAGCCGTCTGTTCCGGACAGCAGCACCGGATCCTCCATGTCCTTAATGTTCTTTAAGGAAAATGCTCCTGAGAAACCACCGATCCCGCCAAGAACCTCTGGTCTCATAGTCTCTTTCACATACTTCTTCATTAACTCCACAGATTCATAACCTGCTTCAATATCCACACCGGCCGTCTTATAGTCCATTTCTTTCTCCTTTTCTCTTTGCTTATCGTATTCTTACTGATTCAGGTAATTCTCATATCCAATCTGCTGCAGCTTTTGATCCTTTGCCTCTACCTGCTCCTTCAGATTCTCCGTGTAAGCTTCCAGCCTTGCCAGCAGCTCGTCATCGCCGGTTGCCAGCATCTTTGCTGCAAGGATTGCTGCATTCTTTGCCCCGTCAATGGCAACTGTTGCAACAGGAACTCCGGGCGGCATCTGCATAATGGAGAACACTGCATCCATGCCATCCAGCTTCTTCCCGGAAAGAGGAACCCCTATAACAGGCAGGGAAAAGAGTGCTGCGCACATTCCAGGCAGTGCTGCTGCCATTCCTGCTCCTGCAATGATCACCTTTAATCCGCGCTCCTTCGCCGATCTGGTCCATTCGATCAGAAGATCCGGCTCTCTGTGTGCGGAAATAATTCTCATTTCATAATCAATTCCCAGTTCCTTCAGCATCGCTGCAGCACCGCTCATCACCTTAAGATCTGAGTCACTGCCCATGACGATTCCTACCTTTGGCATAATTCTCTCCTCCTGTTTGCGTAGTCCCGAACATTTACATCATACTATATCCAACTTCTTGATTGCAACTCCAAATATAACAATTTATTGTTTCTTAAGGGAAACAAATAACGGCTCATTCAATTCTTCACAGCCGGGCAGCACGAACATTCCATCTTCGATCACTGTGATCACCTGTTCCTCTTCCGTCACCACACTGATCTCTCCCAGTTCATCAAAAGGGATCGTGATATCCGTATGGCAGTTAAAATAGGCTTTCTCCGGCTCCGTCCTCCGAAGGAGCGAGCACTCGTTATCTCTGGCAATGATCTCTTTTCCGTCCGGGTTATAAACAGCAACATCCTCCGCATGGGAATAGCAGGTATCTCCCACTGCAAAATGCGGTCCTGTCTTTTCTGCGATCAAAATCGGCAGCTTATCTTCGATCTGATACTTTCTGGCCACCACATAAGCTGTGGTATTGGTGCCAATAGCAAATTCTCCGATTGGCAGCATATCATGATGGAACAGAATATTGTCCCGGATATATTTCCTGTTCTTTTCTTCTTCCTCAAAATTGCTGCAGGTATAATCCTTTACCTTTCCATCTTCAAACTGCAGGGAAAGATCCCTGAATTCCAGTCCGTTTAAAAAGACTCTCGTCACATGAAGTATTCCTTCAGTACCGGTCAGTACAGGAGAAGTAAATACCTCCCCAACCGGAATATTCACATCTGCCACACAGTTTTCAAAGTTCGTCTGATGTGCTGTATCTGTCAGATGGTGCAGCATGATCTTCATGCCTGTCCTGTTCTCTCCTCTGCCCTTTACGATCACATATTTTCCAAGGTCAAGGGTATCTATGATCTTCTGCTGGATCTTCTGATATTTCTGATAATTCAGGGTATTGATCCGGATCACCTCATCGAAGATCTCCGGATAGTTCTCACCGATCTCCGGTGTCGGGAAAGCAATGATGGTAAAGCTTCTTTCTTCTCCCTTAATATAACGGTTCTGAATTTCACCGGCCTGTGTCATATACTCTACAGTAAGCTTCTGCTGGCTTTCTGATAAGTGTACCGCTTCTTCCTTTTCTTTCAGATCCTCCGGTGCTTCCCCGAAAACCTCTACCACTGCAGGTCCTCCAAAATAACCGGCCTGCTCCTTAAACTCTTCAAAGCATTCCTGCCATGCCTCCAGTCTAATCTGTACAAGACGCTTGTCCAGAAACAGCCCGATATCATCCTTATGATCAAAATCATACTGCTTATTGGGAATCGCCCCAAAATAGCCATTCCGGTTCAGGCTCTTCCCCATCAGAAGACTTGCCGGTGCCCTGTAGATCACAGGCTCAAGTCCCATGGCCTCAAAATTCCTGATAGCCTTCAGGATCATTCTTTCAAAGCCAAGCGTGTATCTGATATTTACGATCTTTTTCTTACCGATATCCTTGTTTCCCATCAGGAAACCGATCCGGTACCCCTCTGTATAGGTATCTGCCATCAGATCTATTGTTTCCTGCGGCAGCTCCTTCAGATGCTCCCATGTCCTTAACTCATTTTCTGTAATATATTCTCCAAAAGCGTACAAGTATGCCGGTGTATCAAGGCTGTTTTCCCGTAGTATTTTCCAAGCAAAATCCTGTTCCGGAAGGAACATGCCCTCTAACTTTTTCCTGAAGGAATCTCTGGTATAATCACTGACGAAATAGTAAATATCCTCCCGGACAGACTCGTAGGATGGAAGCTTCTCTTCCTCCAGCAGGCTTCCCTCAAAAGCACTGTATACCTGCAAAAAAAGCTCCAGCCTGATCAGGATTTCTTCCTCCTGCCGTTCATGGCAGAAGGGGATCAGACTTCGCATCTCCGCATACAAAAAGGAAAGCAGCCTGCCATACTCTTCTCCCAGTCTCTTCACACTGTATGCCGGATTTCCATAGCTTTCCTCATAATGTGCCGGCAGGATATCCTCATACAGACTGTGATTTCTTCTCTGCAGTTCGGAAAGCTCTGCCTTTTGCAGTCCTCCCTCTTCCACAAAGTTCTCATGCTCCAGTACCAGCTTCAGAAACTCTGCCACCTTCCGGAAATAATCTGCAAATGCCTCCGGCATATCTGCCGACATATCTTTTCCTTCTGCAATTTCATAAATTCTGGTCTTCGCCAGCAAAAATCTCTCTTTCATCAGCTTACATACGCTCCTGCATATAGAATTAAACTCAACGCAAAAAAGGCAAGTACATTGACAATCATGCCAAGTACCGGAAACAGTTTAAAGGTTTCCTTTTCACGTAAGGACATGATCCCAAGGATCAGTCCGACTGTCATGAAAACACTGGCCAGAACACCAGCCGCCCCATATCTTGCCGATGATACCCCTTTTCCCTGATAGGACAGATAAACTGCCATGATATAGGTTCCAAGGGAAAGAATCCCCAGGATAAAGGACATGATCCCCTTTTCCGGGTGTTTTTTATTTGTAAAAATGTAACCTCGAAATCCCATATGTGTTCCTTTCTGCAGCATCAGTTCCTCATGGGTGTCCTGCGACAAAAGGCATTCCTGCCATCAGGAATGCCCTCTCTTGTTAAAATAATATTTTGGATTTTCCAAGAAGGAGCTTTGCTCCGCTTACAATCATCAGGATGCCGCAGACAAGTCCGGTTACCAGTGTAACTACTCCAACAGCAATACTTGTAGCTCCGCTGCCACTCATAATCTTATACGTTTTTTCTTCCATACTAAGTCCTCGCCTTTCTACATCAGTTTACTGCTTTGCTCCATAAACAGCATAATAATCATCAATCTGTTTCTTACGTTCCTCATCAATATAAACAGTTCCCTTGTATTCCTTCTGATAGAGATATTCTACCACATCTGCCATCGTTACGATAGCGTTGGCATCAAATCCGTATTTCTCCTTGATCTCACAGAGGGCACTCTTTTCTCCCTGACCCTTTTCCATACGGTTTAAGGATACCATCAGTCCCTTGATCTCCACATCGGCCTGTGCCTTAATGATCGGGAAGGTCTCTTCAATAGACTTGCCGGAGGTTGTCACATCCTCGATGATAACGACTCTGTCCCCGTCCTTCAGCTTGCTGCCAAGAAGGATTCCAGTGTCACCGTGATCCTTGACTTCCTTTCTGTTGGAACAGTAGCGGACATCCTTTCCATATAATTCACTGATCGCCATAGTTGTTGCTACGGAAAGCGGGATTCCCTTATAGGCAGGTCCAAAGAGGACGTCAAAGTCAAGTCCATAGTGGTCATGGATCGCCTTCGCATAATACTCACCAAGCCTTCTGAGCTGGGTACCTGTCACATAAGCCCCTGCGTTCATAAAAAAGGGGGATTTTCGTCCACTCTTCAAAGTAAAATCGCCAAATTTCAAAACCTGGCTGTCTATCATAAACTCAATAAATTCCTGCTTGTACTGTTCCATTCTGGTAAATCCTCCTTGTTTTACGTTCAGATTTTCCTTTCAATCATAACACCTGGCACCTGATTTTTCAACCGGCAAAAAAGCTGATGTGAAATGATTCACACCAGCCATTCCTTTGTCATTATCCTCTGAAATCAATATGCTGTCCAATCTGTTTCTCTTCCTCGGACTGCATGGAATACATTCTTTCATTCTGCGAATAATCATCGATCTTCTGCAGCAGTTCTTCAAGACTGGATGCCGAGATCATAACTGTTTCTTCCTCATCCCCTGATGCTTTATCTGTTCTGCTTTCCTTCAGCTTTTCTTCCTTTTGCTTTTTTTCCGCTTTCTTTTCTGCAGCCTTCTTCTCTGACTTTGTTTTCTCCTTCTGCTTATCGATCCTTGTCTTCTGATCTGCCGAAGACTTCTTCAGCACTGCAAAGAAGCTTGTCAGTCCACCGTCATTCACCTGCATGCCATAGCCTTTGACCTGTGCACCGGAAGCTGTCAGGGAACTCTTCATCTGTAACAGCTTACTGCCTGCTCCGCTGATCACGCCTTCATACTGCTTTCTGTAGGCTTCATCCTCTGCCATACGCTCGATCTTGGCTTCATCGATCAGAACAACCATACTGCTGGCATTGGCATAGCTTGCTGCCTGTGCCTTAGCTGCCTCCTTCTGATCCTCACTGACAAGAATGAAATCCATGTTAGAAAACTTTTTCTTAAGCTGCTCATAATACCTGGCTGCTTTTTCACTGAGCTTTGGATTTCCAATGGTCTTTCCACTGACCTCTTTTTTCTCCGCCGCTGTACTGGTATAATCCGCTGCAGCTGCTGCAGCTTCTGTAGCTGCTCCATAGCCTGATACTGTATTGCTCATTATGATCTCCTCCGTGATTGTCTTTCGCCAGAATCCGTTCCGGCTCGTTTCCAGGTTTCTATTATGTATATCGTCAGAAATATCCCTGACTTTAACCATCACCCCAGGATCACTTTCCAGCTCTGAAGCAGTCTTTCCATCTGATATGCTGCATTCGCCGGACTGGTAGAGGGAAGCCTGCCCGCCTCCATTCCTGTTTTTTCATACGAATATTTCATGTACAGGTCATAGGCCTTATTTCCGTTTGCAAAAATCTTCCTGACCGGTGCCTGTTTCAGGATTACAGACAGATCCGTTGGGACAACATTTCTGATCGTGCTGTCACTTGACCCTGCAATATCACATTCAGCGATCACATCAAAAAGAGCTATATGATGTCTCAGCAGGATTTTCTTCTTTTCCTCTATGGTAACAGGAACTGCTTCTCCATAAAGCGCTGCTATCACTTTCCAGAATCTGTTCTGCTTGTGCCCATAATAAAAGCGCTGCTCCCGTGATTTCACAGAGGGCAGCGTTCCCAGGATCAATATTTCACTGTTCCGGTCATATACCGGATCAAATTCATGTCGTATGTGCTGGTATTCCATCAAAAACTCTTTCTGATCGTCAGACAGTTCTGACCATCTTTATATTCATATTTCATGTCATCCATTGTTTTACGGACAAGAAAGATTCCAAGTCCGCCCTCTTCCCGTTCTTCGATCTCTGCAGAAATATCCGGATCCTGTCTTGTCAGCGGGTCATAGGGGACTCCGCTATCCAGAAACATCAGCTGTACGCCATTTTCTTCCTGAAGTGCCTCTATCCTTACTGTAACCGTTCCCGTTTTTTCCCCATAGGCATAATAGGCAATATTGCTTACTATTTCATCAATAGCAATATCAAGCTGTATCCGTGCCTTCATCGGACAATCCAGTTTTTCCAGCTCCGCATTGACAAATTCCGTCACAGTTTCTATCTGCTCAACTATAGCCTCCACTGTTAATTCTTTCATCTACTGTTTTGTTCCTTTCCTTCCTGCATACAATCTGCCTGTCAGCATACAGGAAAAAACCGCACACAATGCTCCGATACAGATTCCTGCAAGTACATCTGTAGGAAAATGTACAAACAGATAGAGCCTGGAAAAAGCAATCAAAAAGGCAAGTATCAATGCTGCGATCCCCGCTTTTCTGTAATAAAAAAGGATGGATACCGCCGCTGCAAAGCTGCACACACTATGACCGGAAGGAAATGAACGCAGCAGCTCCCTTTCCTTCATTTCTATCAGCAGTCTGATATGATTCCCGTCCATATACTCCGTATAATAATAAGGTCTTGGTCTCGCGCAGATTCCCTTTAAGGTCAGATCTGTGATCAGTGTTCCAAAGAGCATAGCCAGTAATACAGAAATTCCGCACTTTCTCGTTTTGGGTATAACCGTCAGGATCAGACCTGTCAGGATCCAGAATTCTCCATGATTATTAATCCATGAAAGGGAAATCAGCACAGGTGTCAAAAGCTGTGTATGAAGCTCCTGTATCATGCGCAAAAGTTCCATTTCCCATCCAAAATATGTCATACGCATCTCCTTGAATTTTCCTGCACTGTCAAAAAAGGGAACCGATGGTTCCCTTTCTTTATCTGTTATTTAATGCCTGTTCAATATCTGCCTTCATATCTTCGACAGCTTTTCTGGAAGCTTCCGCAAAGTTTGCTTCCCCATATGCTTCATACTTTTCCTGCTGATAAGCCGCAATGATACCTCTTGAGGAATTAATGATCGCCCCAAGACCGTCCTCATTAAAGAAGTGCACCAGATCAGCCCCTTTTCCTCCCTGTGCTCCATAACCTGGCACAAGGATATAGCTCTTAGGCATGATCTTCCGCAGAGTCTTCCCCATTTCAGGGTAAGTTGCTCCAACGACTGCCCCGATATAGCTGTAGTCATCTCCCATATGCTCTTCTCCCCATCTGGCTACCTGCTCTCCAACGATCTCATATAGCGGCCTGTTATCTGCGTCTGCAAGCTTTCTGTCCTGAAACTCTCCACTGCTTGGATTAGACGTCTTGACCAGAATGAAAAGGCCTTTCTTTTCTTCCTGACATACTTTGATAAAAGGCTTGATACCATCTGATCCAAGATAGGGATTGACTGTTGCAAAATCCTCATCAAATCCATAATAGGACTGACTGCCTACCTGTACCTTCCCTAGATGTCCTACTGCATAGGCTTCTGACGTGGAGCCGATATCGCCTCTCTTCACATCTCCGATCACAACCAGTCCCTTTTCCTTACAGTAATCTACTGTCCTTTTGAAAGCCACAAGTCCCGGGATCCCAAACTGTTCATACATGGCGATCTGTGGCTTTACAGCCGGAACCAGATCGTGAATATGGTCTACGATCTCTTTATTATACTGGAATACTGCTTCTGCGGCGCCTTCCAGTGTTTCCCCATATTCTGCAAAAGCCTTTTTCTTAATCTGCTCAGGGATATACTTCATCATGGGATCCAGTCCTACCACAATAGGAGCCCCGGTTTCTTTAATTTTTGCTATCAGTTTATTGATCATTGTCATCCTCCTATATATGCTCTGGCTGCTTCCTCATAACCAGCCTGCAAAAGTACTCTTCTTACACTTTCCTGGATATCTGATGCCAGAACCCCTTCCTCTGTGATCCGCTCCTGGAAATCTGCTGTTACCCTGAGTGCCAGAAGATCTGCTTCATCATGTCCGTCTCTTCTGTCAGTTGCCAGAAAAGCCCTCATAATCGCATCACTGATCTTTGTCAGCGTAAAATCTGTTATTTCCCCATCTCTCTGAATTACCTGGATCATTGCTGCTACACCCCGTTTTTTGATATCTTTTGCAGGAAAATACGTTCATTCTTCCTGCCTGTCCTGATAGAAAAAGTGTATCATCGCACCTGTAAAAAGTCAACAGGATACACAAGATATTGGGTGTACGAAAATAGTCTCTCAAAGATATTGTATTCTGTCAATTATCGGGTTTTCAGAAATTCATATTCCCTTTTGGCTGTCTCGTCATCCGGGTAAGACTTCAAATAACTGCTCATAAGGGTGGCCGCCTGTTTATACTGCTGAAGCCTTTCATATGCCACAATTTCGTTCATCTTCAGTGTCTGCATCATACCATTATCTTCAATGTTCATGGCCTGCTGAAAAGCCGTAAGAGCACCTTCATAATCCTTCATCTGCAGCTTGCACAGCCCCATCTGGTTCAGGATCTCCGGACTCTGCTCGCCGCTTTCTGTCAGGAAGGTATTATAAACACTGACCGCATAGTTATAATCACCAAGAACCTCATGCGTCTTCCCAAGGAACAGCACCGCATCACTGCCTTCCTCTTCCTTCGCCTTGTCAAGGTAGGTTCTGGCATTCTCATAGTCCTCCAGATAATAGCTGATCCTTCCCTTTTCAAAGTTGGTCATATATCTGGTACCGCTTTCCATTGCATTCTGAAGGTAAGTCTTTCCGGACTCTCCATATCCGTTTGTGTTCAATACACAATAAATATCGATCAGTCTGTCATAATCCCTTTCATTTAAAGAGATCGTTCTGTCAAAGTCAGCAAGAGCTGCATCAGTTTTTCCTGTTTCTGTCTCAATCACACCCCTGAGGTAATAAGCGTCCCTCTCCTCCGGTTTCATGGCAATGATCGCATTATACACTCCAAGAGCTTCCTCTGCCATTCCCTGCTTATAGTAGGCAGTGGCCAGATAATAGTTCATATCATAATCCATACTGCCAACTCTGCCATCACTTAAGGAAAGTGCTGTCACAAAGGAGTTTACTGCAGCCTCATATTCCGTCTTCCCCATATAGGCGATCCCTTCGCCTCTTACAAGAAGCCTTTCATCCTCGCTCGCTTCTCTTGCCGCAGCAAAGCTTTCAAGCGCACCGTCATAGTCTAGTGCTTCTATGGCTGTCATGCCGGCTTTTATATTTTCATTCTTATCCTGCAGTCCGCAGCCCGAAAGCATAAGCATAACGGGGAGGACTGCTGTCAGAAATCGTATGCTTTTTTTCATTTATCCCCCTATTTCAAACATATCTACCAGTTTTTTCGAAGCCCCTTGGGATAATGATTCTTCATGATCCCGTTTGCATTTTTCCCAAATCCGAGGCTGTAGCCTTCTATCGTGATCAGATTCCAGGAAGGTGCTCCTTTCGTCTCAAAGGTTTCTCCCCGCAGATACTTTTCTGCAAGTCCTTCTCCAACTGTAAGATCACAGACCGGTTCAAATTCATCCTTCTTCAGGGAAAGTGCCAGTGCATGTCCCGGTTCGAACCGGTTCTTCTTCAGTGTTCCCAGATGCAGTCCTGCCCGGAGAACCCGAAGCCCCTTAAGTGCCGGTGCCCCTTTCGGGAGCAGATAAAGCTGATCCCCAAACAATACCGGGATTCCCTCTCTGTTTCTGCGAAGATGTTCCTTCTGAAAGGCCAGATATGCTTCATAATCCTTCTCCCTTGCAGGAGTGGCATATCCATACCGTGAAGGACGCTCTTCTTTTTCATTATACCCTTCTTTTTGGAGGACAGCAAGAAAATGTCCTTCTCCCATAAGCTTGTGCGGCCAGAGTCTTATCGTTTTTGAAAGCTCATCACTGCCGCCTTCTGCCCATTCTTTTCTGCCTGGCTCCATGCCCTCCGGCACTTTTACGGAAAGCAGGGAAAATTCCGGATGTCTGTCAAGGAAACGCTGTACACTGCCCTCATCCTCTGCCGGTGCAAAGGTACAGGTAGAATATACAAGCCTTCCTCCGTCATGAAGCATGATGGCTGCCTGATCCAGGATCTCATCCTGCCTCTCTGCACAAAGCTCCACGTTTTCAGGACTCCATTCCGTCACTGCTTCTTCATTCTTCCGGAACATCCCTTCTCCTGAGCATGGTGCATCCACAAGGATCCTGTCAAAATATCCAGGGAACAGCTCTGACAGCTGCGCCGAATCATGGTTAACTACAATGGCATTTGCCACACCCATCCGCTCTATGTTCTCAGCAAGGATCTCTGCACGCTTTCTGTTGTATTCATTGCAGACCAGAATTCCTTCGCCCTGCATTGCTGCTGCGATCTGGGTACTCTTACCGCCAGGCGCCGCACACAGATCCAGGATCCTCTCCCCCGGCTTTGCTGCAAGAAACGGTACCGGTGCCATGGCACTTGCCTCCTGGATATAATAAACTCCTGCCTCATGGAAAGGATGTTTACCAGGTCTGTCTTCGCTGTCAAAATAGTAACCATTTTCTTCCCATGAAACCCTTGTCAGGGAAAAGGGGCATAACTCCAAAAAGCGCCCGCTATCCCCCTTCAGGGGGTTTAGCCGCAGCGCCTGTTTTTTTGGTTCTCCATAGCTTTTCAAAAATGCCTGATATTCTTCTGCCGAAAGCATTTCCTGCATCCGGTCTGTAAATGCCTCTGGCAGCATAGATTATACCTCTTTTTCAGGAATATCAATCTTGATATGCACATCCCTAAGCTGTTTTTCATCTACTTCGGAAGGTGCACCCATCATAACGTCCTGTGCTGTCTTGTTCATCGGGAATGGAATGATCTCACGGATACTCTCTTCTCCTGCGATCAGCATTACCATACGGTCTACACCAGGTGCGATTCCGGCATGCGGAGGTGCTCCGTAGCAGAATGCATTGTACATGGCAGGGAATTTGGCCTTTACATGCTCCTCATCCAGTCCCACGATCTGGAATGCCTTCACCATGATCTCCGGATCATGATTTCTGACTGCACCGGAAGAAAGCTCCACACCATTGCAGACAAGGTCATACTGGTATGCGTAAATATCCAGTGGATCCTTGGTCATCAGCGCTTCCATGCCGCCCTGAGGCATAGAGAAGGGATTATGGCAGAATTCCAGCTCTCCACTCTCTTCACCGATCTCATACATCGGAAAATCCACAATCCAGCAGAATTCATAGCAGTCTGTCTTTCTGTGCTTCTCACTGGCGATGCCGAGGAATTTACGAAGGACTCCGGCTGTCTTCTGGGCATCCAGAAGCTTACCTGCAGTAAGTCCTACAAAGTCACCAGGTTTTAAGGAAAGGGCTTCCATCACCTTTTCCTTCCGATCCTGCAGGAATTTGGCAATACCGCCTGCCAGCTCTCCGTTCTCATCCACCTTAAACCAGTATGCTTTATTTCCACTCTGTACTTCCACATCCGCACAGATCTTGTCGATCACCTTTCTGGTGGCTGTAAAATCATCTACTACGATTGCCTTGATCTTCTGTCCTTCAAAAGGTCCAAATCCACAGTCTGACATCACATCTGTAACATCCTGCAGTTCAAGATCAATTCGAAGATCCGGCTTGTCCGAGCCATATCTTTCCATGGCATCCTTATAGGAAATTCTCTTAAACGGTGCTTTGGAAGCTGTCTTATAAGTTCCATATTTGGCGAAAACAGGAGGCAGTACATCTTCGATGACAGAGAAAACATCTTCCTGGGTTGCAAACGCCATTTCCATATCAAGCTGATAGAACTCTCCGGGAGATCTGTCTGCTCTTGCATCCTCATCACGGAAGCAGGGTGCGATCTGGAAATATCTGTCAAATCCTGAGGTCATCAGAAGCTGCTTGAACTGCTGCGGTGCCTGAGGCAATGCATAAAACTTGCCTGGATGGTTTCTGGACGGTACCAGATAGTCTCTTGCACCTTCCGGAGAAGAACAGGTCAGGATCGGTGTTGTGATCTCCAGGAAATCATGCTCTGTCATTCTGCTTCTCAGTTCAGAAACGATCTTACTTCTTAAAACGATCCTGCTCTTTACTTCCGGATTTCTCAGATCCAGATATCTGTATTTCAGTCTGGTTGCCTCATCAGCTTCCTTAGAGCGGTTGATCTCGAAAGGAAGTTCATTATAAATACATTTACCAAGAACCTTGATCTCTTCCGGTACTACTTCAATTTCTCCGGTAGGAAGGGAAGCATTCTTGCTTGAACGTTCTCTCACTATACCGGTGATAGAAAGAGTTGATTCATTATTGACTCCATTTAACTTCGCCATCATTTCCTCTGTCTCGATGACGATCTGGGTTACTCCATAAAAATCACGCAGGATCAGAAATCCCAGATTCCTGCTGACCTTACGCATATTGTCATAAAATCCGACCAGTGTTACCTTTTCTCCTACTTCTGAGATTCTGAGCTGGCCGCAGTTATGTGTTCTTGACTGTATCATAACAAGCTCCTTTTGTTTTTAATCATTATCTGCACAGTATTATACATTTTTTAGTATCGGTGTGCAAGTGCTCCCATGCAACCGTTTCTTTTTTCTGTATATCTTTCACCTGCTTTTACAGGATCACTCCTCCCGAAATTTCTTTTTCTGCTGATGGGCTGCGATCCTCACATACACAGGAACCGGAAGAAATCTGCCAAATGTCATGGCTGCCTGCATCAGATGAGTGGGCACGATCACTACCTGTCTCCTTTCCATCTGCTTCAGCGCATAGTCCACACATTTTTCTGCGCTGATCCCCGGCAGTGCAAATTTCACATTGGCTCTTTCGTTGAACTCCGTATTTACAGGCCCTGGACAGAGACATCCCACATAAACCCTGCTCTTTTTCTCGGAAAGCTCCTCTGCAACCGCTCTTGTAAGGCTGGTCACATAGGCCTTGGAGGCATAATAGGTTGCCATATAAGGTCCTCCAGGCATCAGGCCTGCGCTTGAAGCCACATTCAGGATATACCCGTGATGCTCCTTTTCCATCTTCTGCAGCATCAGCTTCATCAGGATATGAACCGCCTTCACATTGACCCGGATCATATCAAGATCCTTCTGGAGTCTTGTTTCCTCAAACCGGCCACAGTCACCAAAGCCTGCATTATTGATAAGGAAGGCCACCGGCTTTTCCTTCAGTTCATAGAATACCCGGTAGCATTCCTCCTCCCTGGACAGATCTGCCACAATAATCTCACAGTCTGTCCGAAGCTCACTGGCAAGACTTCTCAGCCGCTCTTCCCTTCTGGCGATCAATACCAGTGGGTACCCTTTTCTTGCAAATCTTCTGGCAAACTCCATACCGATCCCGGAGCTTGCCCCTGTGATCACAACGTATTTCTTTCTCTGCAGCTTCCGCATTCCGAAATCCCCCTTTTCCCTATACTACATATCTGTTAAAGAAAGCACATTCCTCATCATTGCACTGATCTGCTTCCGGCAGACGGCAGTTCACATGAAAGACATGACCTACTTCTTCTTTTTCTTTGCTTCCATAAATATGAACTTCACTGTCAATTCCAAGAGACTGCAGCTTTTCATACATGGGCTGCGCATTTTTCAGGATAAAATCATGAACAGCACTGGTCACAAATGCCGGTGGGAAATCCCCTGTCATGTATTTCAGGGTATTCAGCTCCTCTCTCATGTTTCTGGCTTTTTCTGTATCTTCCAGTATTTCTTTGCCCGTATATTCCAAAAAAACATCATTCGGACTTGTATGCTCCGGATCACTGGTATCATAAACGCCGCAGTTCAGTCCCACTGCCCGTACCTTTATACCTGATGGGATAAAGGTAAAGTGCTTCGCATATTCCGGATTGGTACAGATGATCAGATACTGGGTAGCAAGCTGTGCCCCGGCAGAATCCCCCACCACAAAAATATTATTGGTATCAATAGCATATTCCTCTGCATGATCCCTGATAAAAAGGAATACCTGGTTGATGTCCTCAAGAGCCGTCGGGTATTTATACTCAGGAGCCAGTCTGTAGTTGAAATTGACAAAGGTAAATCCACGCTGTGCAAGGCGCATGCCGTAGAACTGATACTGCTCCTTGCTTCCATAAACCCAGCCGCCTCCATGGATACTGATGATCGTCTTCTGTGGCTTCGTTACCTTTTTCTGATGATAAATATCGAGCAGATTGGCATCTCCGTATGGTCCATAGGAAATATTGTCAAACCTTATGATATCCTCCGGCGTTGTCAGGCCCTCATCTCTTTTATTATCACTGATCTTCCAGTTTACCCTGATATCTTTTACTACTTCACTAATCATGTTTTTCCTCCAGTATTGACGTGCAGTGTGCACATCTTGTCGCATCAATGGGAATCTCACTCTTGCAGTAAGGGCAGAGCTTTGTTGTCGGTGCTGCAGGCTCTTCCTTCTTCTTTCCAAGGCTCATCAGCTTATTGATGGCTTTCACCAGACAGAACAGAATAAATGCCATGATGATAAAATTCACAACAGAAGAAAGAAAGGCTGATACAAATCCAAGAACCTCTGTTTTCGTATACACAGCATTTCCCGTAAGTTCATTCAGGATAGGATTGATAAAATTATCTGTCAGGGAGGCTACAATTCCGGAGAATGCACCACCAATGATAATACCAACTGCCATATCCATCACATTTCCTCTTAAGGCAAACTCTTTAAATTCCTTCAAAAACCTTTTCATTCTGTACCTCTTCTCCTTATCCGCCGCTTTACTGGGTGCTCTGCAGATAATCAACAAACTGCTGGGCTGTTCTGCCGGAAATGCCGCCATGGCTCAGCTCCCACTTGTTGGCTTCCCTCGTCAGCTCTTCTTCAGACATGGTGATGCCGGCACGTTTTGCCAGATTGACCACGATATTGAAATACTCCTTCTGATTCGGCTTTTCATAGCTGATAGTCACACCGAAGCGGTTTACCAGTGACAGCTTTTCTTCTACAGTATCAGAATGATGCTTGTCATTATTGTTATCCTGGTCATTTCTGTCATTCCAGTTTTCCTTGATCAGATGGCGCCTGTTGGATGTCGCATAGATCAGGATATTGTCCGGTCTTGTTTCCACACCGCCCTCAATCACAGCCTTCAGATATTTGTACTCAATTTCAAATTCCTCAAAGGAAAGGTCATCCATATAAATGATAAACTTATAGTTCCGGTTCTTGATATCTGCGATCACCGTAGAAAGATACTGGAACTGGTGCTTGTAAATCTCGATCATGCGAAGGCCATCATCATAATATTGATTGACGATCGCTTTGATACTGGTAGACTTGCCGGTACCGCTGTCACCAAAGAGCAGCACATTGTTGGCTCTTTTTCCCTTTACAAAGGCTTCGGTATTCTCCACAAGCTTCTTTTTCTGGATCTCATAGCCCACAAGATCAGAAAGCATGACCGTATCCATATTATTGATCGGACGGAAAAGAATACCGCCCTGCGGCTTTTCCTCAATACGGAATGCCTTGTTCAGACCAAACATGCCAACTCCATAATCCTTATAAAAGCCGGTGATCACATCGAAAAATTCCTTTTCATCACTGGTCTGCTCCAGCTTCCTGCTTAGGGAACGTACCTTTTCACTGACATTTTTGTTGTACATCAACTCCTTCTTATGTACTGCCTGATAGTGGGAAAGCCTGGAAAAGCACTGTATCCCAAGATCCCTTTCAATGGGATCGAAATCATAGTCAAAAAGAGCCCTGAAAATACGGAAATCATTTTCAACCAGCTCGTTGACAGTTCCTTCATTGGCTCCCACCTTTTCACAGGTAAGACTGAAAGGATTCTCGCTCATCATCAGAAAAAAAGTCAGATAATTGTGCCAGAGGTTATCGTCAAAGCCATAGTCTGTTGCCACCTTCAGGATGTGCTTTACCTGGGTATTGATATCCCTCACAAGCTCCATCCGGTCATAGACGCCCTTCTCATAACGTCCAAACAGCTCTCCAAGCTGATACAGTATCCCCTCCCTGTCCAGATCTCCATACATTAATAACTGTGAAACTTCCTGATACATATTTTTCTCCTGTCTAATCCTGTTTTTCATGGTCATAGATGATCAGCGCCATGACCTGAAGCTCATCCTCCTCCAGATTGGTCAGGCTGTGTCCCTTGCCGGAGGGGGTAAAATAATGCTCTCCCGGCTTTAAGGTCAGAGTTCTTTCATGGTTGTCGTCTATGGTTGCGGTGCCTTTAAGCACATAATAGTCTTCCCCGTCTCCCTGATGCACATGATAACCTACGGAGCATCCCTTCTGCAGTGTCACCTTTGCATATACACGGTTCATGCCGTGCATTTCGTCTGCCTCCAGTATATGGTCAAAATGGACCGTTCCCTGTCCGCCTAAAAATTCCTTCTGATCTACACTTTTCATCCTGTTGTCCATACCTTTCCTTCATTAATTGCAGTCCTGTCCTGCTTACTGATATATTTTACTCTATTATTCAGCTTCTGAAAAGTCAAAAAATCTTTTCAGAAAAGCCATCAGATGTTATACTTTCCCTGGAGCATACTACTGACAGAAAGGACTTTTATTATGTACATTTCAGATGATATTTTTTATATTGGTGTGAATGACCACAGAATCGATCTCTTCGAAGGGCAATATCCGGTTCCTCACGGCATGTCCTACAATTCCTATGTGATCATGGATGAAAAGATTGCCGTCATGGATACCGTAGATGCTGGCTTTACAGAAGAATGGCTGTTAAAGCTCTCTTCTGTACTTTCCGGCAGAAAGCCTGATTATCTGGTCATCCAGCACATGGAGCCTGATCACTCTGCAGGCATTGCCATTTTCATGGAAGCCTATCCGGATACCTGTGTGGTTTCCTCTGCGCCGGCCTTTACCATGATGAAGCAGTTCTTTGGCAGTGATTTTAACACAAACCGTATGGTGATCAAGGAAGGAGATACCTTAGGTCTTGGCAGACATGAGCTTACCTTTGTGGCAGCTCCCATGGTTCACTGGCCAGAAGTCATGGTGACCTATGATGCCTGCGATCAGATTCTGTTCTCTGCAGATGGCTTTGGTAAATTCGGTGCCCTTGATGAGGAGGAAGCCTGGACAGACGGTGCCCGCCGCTATTACTTTGGTATTGTAGGACGTTTTGGCATGCAGGTACAGAATCTTCTGAAAAAGGCTTCCGGGCTGACCATCCAGAAGATCTGTCCGCTTCATGGTCCTGTACTTTCAGAAAACCTTGCCTGCTATTTATCCTTATATAATACCTGGTCTTCCTACCAGCCGGAGGAAAAGGGCATCACCATCGCCTATGCCTCTGTTTATGGCAACACCAGAAAAGCTGCTGAGCTTCTTGCCGATATTCTTGAGAAAAAGGGCTGCAAAAATGTTGTCCTGATGGATCTTGCAAGAACAGACCTTTCCTTCTGCCTTGAAAATGCCTTCCGCTATGATAAGCTGGTTCTGGCTTCCATCACCTACAATGCCGGCATCTTCCCTTATATGGACAATTTCCTCCGTCTCTTAAAGGAGCATAATTATCAGAACCGCACCATTGCCTTTATAGAAAATGGATGCTGGGCTCCCACTGCTGCGAAGGGCATGATGGAGATTCTGAAGGACTGCAAGAATCTGACCTTTGTCGAAAATACGGTGACGATCCGTTCTGCAGTCAATGAAGATACCATGAAGAAGATCGAAGCTTTAGCCGAGGAACTGGCTGAATAAAATAAAAAGATGGCTGTGCATCTCTGAACAGATCAGAAAACACAGCCATCTTATACTGATATCTTCATTGTATTCTCTTCTTTCACTTCTGTGGCAGCTGTGCTCTGGCAGCCTGTACATACCTGTCAGCATTTCCCTTATTATCGGCAATTTCCTCTTCTGTCAGCTTCCGTATGATCCTTGCCGGGTTGCCAAAAGCTAGACTCCCATCTGGTATATTGCTGTTCTGGGTAACCAGTGCTCCGGCACCGATGATGCAGTTATCTCCAATCACTGCACCATTCAGAATAATGGCTCCCATTCCAATAAGTGTATTATTTCCAACCGTGCATCCATGAACAATGGCACTGTGACCGATCGTCACTCCGTTTCCAATGCTGACCGGATAGTTCCGGGAGGTATGGATCACAGCATTGTCCTGTACATTGGTTCTGCTGCCAATCGTAATCTGATCAGAATCTGCCCGTATCGTTGCATGATACCAGATCCCTGCTTCTTCCCCGATCGTCACTTTACCTTTGACTACTGCTTCATCAGCCACATAATATGCCATCTTTTCCACGCTTTCTGTTACTGTTTTATGCTTCGTTTGCCATCTGATAAATCCGGATCATATCCTGCAGATCCAGCTTCTTTGCAGAACCGGTAGCACTTCCGCTTGCTTTCAGGCATCCCTCTGCCATTTCCCTGATCTGCTCCTCTGTCGGGTGAATCCCCAGCTCTTTTAAATTAACCGGCATGCCAATACTGTGATAAAACTCCTCCATGGCCTTTATACCAAGAAGTGCTGTTTCTTCATCACTGCCGCCTGCCGTAACGCCCATTACATTCTTTGCATATTTCACAAATCGGGGCAGACAATACTTATACACATATCTCGCCCAGCTTGGCCAGATGGCTGCCAGTCCGGCGCCATGAGTCACATCAAACATACCACCCAGTTCATGCTCCAGCTTATGAGACATAAAGTCACCACCGTCATTGCCACAGCCTGTCAGATCATTGTGTGCAAGACTGCCTGCCCACATGATCTCCGCACGGGCATCATAATTATCCGGCTCGGTATGCAGAATTTTCGCATTTTCCATTACGGTACGAAGAAGACCTTCTGCCAAGGCATCTGTGATCTCCATATTGCCACCATTGGTAAAATAACGCTCCATGGTATGCATCATAATATCGGTACATCCGGATTCCGTCTGGTAATCCGGCAGGGTTTTGGTAAATTCCGGATTCATGATCGCAAACTTAGGTCTTGCCAGGTTATCATCATAAGCTCTCTTTTCCAGTGTCTTCTCATTGGTGATCACACTGCTCCTTGAAGTTTCACTTCCTGCTGCGGCGATTGTCAGTACACTGGCAACCGGCAGGCACTTTCTGGCTTTTCTTGTATGCTCATATAATTCCCAGACATCCTTTTCCGGCTCGCCAAGTCCGTAAGCGACCGCCTTGGCTGTATCAATAACACTTCCACCGCCAACGGCCAGCAGGAAATCAATACCCTCATTTTTACCGATTTCGATGCCCTCATATACCTTGTCCAGATGAGGATTTGGAACAATTCCACCAAGCTCCTGGAAATAAAGCTCCTCTTCCTTCAGGGATTCCTTTACCAGGTCAAGAAGACCTGAGCGAACCGCACTCTTTCCTCCATACAGAACAAGGACTCTGGATCCCCCGTATTCCCGGATCAGTTTTCCTGTCTGCTTCTCTGTTTCCTTTCCAAAAATAACACGTGTGGGTGAAAAATACTCAAAACTGTTTGCCATATTCTGTGTCCTCCTTTTCTGTACCAGTATATGCCTATTATAAAACTCCCTTTTCGGAAAAGTGTTCCTACTGCCTATTAGATTAAACTAACATGTACATTTATTCGTTTCTACATGTTTTATTCATTTTTGCTTTAAGTTGTCTTGTAATATATTAGATTTGAATTTTAGAAAGGCTACCACTCTTAGGAGGTGAGGCAGCCCTAGAATTTTATTCACAATTGATATCGTTACAATAGTTAATGCAATCAAAATTAGTAACCACCAAAAATTTACACATAGGTTTATTGAATCTGAACTTACCTAACGGTTATTCAACCAGAAGTTATAAACATCTTTGCAAATATACCATATCTATTAACTGTACACCACACTCATAGATTGGGTGGTCATAATTGTCAGTAAAGAAATTGGGAATATTGTGAGACCGAACAAATCCACATTTTTCATAAAATGGTATCGTCAATGGACTATCACCTGTTCCAACCTGCAAAACAGAATATTCATCTGCATATTTACTGGCAAGAAAATCAATTAGTGCTTTTCCATAGCCCTTTCCCTGATTCTGAAGATTGACTGCAATATTTTTAATTTCAAGTATTCCATTATCTTCATCGGTGACAACACATTCAGCTTTTACATTATCGTCTTCAAGTACATACATAGTACCTTTTTCAAGATAGTGATCAATCATATTTTCCTGCTCATCAGCTAATAACAATAATGCTATAAATTGCTTTTTATTCTCGTTCACTTCTCTGATTTTCATATCCATCACTCCGTCAATTTGGAAGTTAATTTATAAACAATAAATTCTAATCAAACCTAATATTAGAAGATGCACAGGATAAAATAAATAGAAAAACCACTTGGAGAATACTTTCCCCTTTTCCATTCGCTTGCCATTATAGAAATATAAAATTACAATTCCTGCAAGAGCAATTCCTGACATACTTCCTAATGCATAAGCAATATTTGTACCAAGCGAAAATCTTCCAATACCACCTGCAAAATTAAAAAGTCCAAATAACAACATTGAAATAATGAATGTATATTTTATCTTATTTCTTAATCCTCTACTCCATATAAACAACAGTGTAAATATTGGTGCCAATAATGCCCAGTCGCAGAATAAAGAAAGTATTATCAATCCCAAGATACATATATCTTTTAAAAATTTATTTGATACTTTATCATTCACAATCAGAATCATAAAACATATCAGCAATGTAAATAACATATTCAAACCTTGAAATTCTAACACTCCGTTTGTTGTAAACGCCATACAATATGGGATTTCAGAAATCAAGGCAAATATTAGCAGTCTAATAGCATAATTCTTTTTTGAATGAGTATATTGAAAGCCCTCTACAAGAAAGTAACACATTGTAATTGCTGTAAAGTACCCTATGTCCAGAAATAGCTCCGACAGAAAATATCCTGATTTCATAAAGACTTGTGAAATATGATTCAGCAGCATAGTCAACATGGCTATATATTTAATAACATCTCTGTTTAATTTTGGGTTACCATACGCCATTTTTGTTTCCATTTTTACCACCTAAAATTCCGATTTTTATATTTGATTATAAAATAGATGTCTGCTGTTTGCAATGTATATTCATAAGTTCATTTCCCATAGGTACACAATTCCGAAATGGGACTTATAAAATAAGTTTGGAAAAATCAAAATAATAAATATTCCGCTTTTTATCAAAAAAACATCCTTGATATGATATGAATATCCCTGTCTTATTTCCATAAACACCCTTTTCTTTATGATAAAATTCCCCATCAGCAAACACTGATGGGGAACATTTCTTATCCTTCCTGATTCATCCGGGCAAGTTTCGCTGTCTGATCTGCCAAAATGCACCCGTCTATGATTTCTCCGATATCTCCATTCATTATTTTGTCAAGTTTATACAGTGTCAGGCCAATCCGGTGGTCGGTTACTCTTCCCTGTGGGAAGTTGTAGGTTCTGATCTTCTCGGAACGGTCTCCGGTACCGATCTGGCTTCTTCTCATTTCTGCTTCTGCGTCATGACGCTGCTGCTGCTCCAGATCATACAGTTTAGCTTTCAACAGAGCAAATGCCTTGGCCTTATTCTGCAGCTGGGATTTCTCGGTCTGACTGTAAACTACAATACCTGTGGGATAATGGGTCAGACGCACTGCAGAGTCTGTGGTATTAACACATTGCCCACCGTTTCCAGATGCTCTCATCACGTCGATCCTGATATCCTTATCATCAATAACAATATCAATATCATCATCTACCTCCGGCATAACTGCCACGCTGACTGTGGAGGTATGGATACGTCCGCCGGATTCTGTCTCAGGCACACGCTGTACACGGTGTACACCGCTTTCATATTTCAGCTTGGAATATGCACCCTGTCCGGTAATGGTGAAGCTGACTTCCTTCATGCCACCGATTCCGATCTCATCTACATTCAGAAGCTCTACCTTCCATCGCTGGCTCTCTGCATAATGGACATAAAGCCGGTACATTTCCGCTGCAAACAGGGCAGCTTCATCTCCGCCGGCGCCGGCACGGATTTCCATGATAACATTCTTATCATCATTGGGATCCTTGGGAAGCAGAAGGATCTTCAGTTCCTTTTCCAGCTCCTCGATTCTTTTCTTGGCTGCTGAAAGCTCCTCCTTCAGCATCTCCTTCATATCCTCATCGGACTCAGAATCAAGTAATGCCAGGGAATCCTCCTCATCCTGCTTACATTTCTTATATTCCTTATATGCCTCTACGATCGGTGTCAGATCACTCTGTTCCTTCATCAGCTTACGGAAGCGATCCTGATTGTTTGTCACCGTAGGCTCATTCAGCTCATTCATGATCTCCTCATATCTGGCAAGCAGATCGTCTAATTTATCAAACATGACTATTTCCTCCCGTTAAATGTTCCATACACCACTCTGTCAAGTCCGGCAAGATCCTGACTGACAGTCACCTCTTCGTATCCTTCCTCTTCCATCAGCAGCTTTACTGCTTCTCCCTGATCGTAACCGATCTCAAAGAAAAGCATGCCTCCGGAATAAAGATGTTCTGTCGCTTCCCTGGTAATCTTCCGGTAAAAGTCAAGACCGTCTTCGCCGCCATCCAGTGCGATCAGCGGCTCATGATCCCTCACCTCTTCCATCAGAGTCGGAATCATATCCTTTCGGATGTATGGTGGATTGGATACAATATATTCAAACCTTCCTTCTATGCTTTCAAACAGATCACTCTGGATAAACTGCGCAGATATTCCAAGCTCTTTTGCATTTTGCCCTGCAACAGCAAGTGCTTTTTCCGAAATATCACAGCCAACGCCCCTGCAGCCATTAGAATACCGCAGGAGACTTAAAAGAATACATCCACTGCCTGTACACACATCCAGGATCTCCATGCCATCCCTGAGATACCTCATCACTTCTTCTACAAGAGTTTCTGTATCCTGTCTTGGCACCAGTACATCCTCCGTAACAGAAAAACGCAGTCCCATAAACTCCTGCCAGCCTGTAATCTGCTGCAGTGGCTCATGTGTGCTTCTTCTTTCTATGAAAATACGAAACTGTGTTTCTTCTTCCTCTGTTACCGCTCTGTCTCCATGCACCAGCAGCGTATTCCGGTCTGTCCTGCAGACCTCCTCCAGCAGAAGCCTCGCATCAAGCGCTGCTTCCTGTATGCCAGCCTTCTCCAGTCTGTCTTTTCCTGTTTCATAAAGCTTCCGGTAATTCATGGATCATTCTTCTTCCTCTCCCGGCTCATCCTGAAGCCAGGAATCATCCACTTCATATCCGAACTCATCTTTCAGATATGATTTCCAGTCAAATACCGCCTCCACAGATCTGATGGCAACCTCTGCCATTTCTCTCTCAGGCTCCTTGGTCGTCAGTTTCTGCAGCCACATACCGGGCGCAGAAATGATCTTTACGAAAATATTGTCACTTCTGCCCGCCAGCCGGATGATCTCATAGGAAATACCCGCGATCACAGGTACCAGTGCAATTCGCAGTACTACACGGAGAGCAGGATTCTGTACCCTGATAAAAAAGAACAGGATGATGCTCACAAAAACTACAAGAAACATAAAGCTCGTCCCACAGCGTTTGTGGATCCTGGAGCTTCTCATTACATTGTGGATAGTCAGAGGTCTTCCGTTCTCCACACAGTTGATGCACTTATGCTCTGCCCCATGATACTGGTACAGTCTGTGAATATCCTTCATCAGACTGATTGCGACAATATAGATCACAAAGATCAGTATCCTGATGATTCCTTCTATGATCGCAAGCAGGGAATCATTTCTGATATACTGTACAAGCAGCGTTGACAGAAAATAGGGAAGCAGCATAAATACAGCAATCGCAATCACAATGGAAGCCACCGTTGTCACTCCCATCAGGATCTTCTCTGCCCGTCCCCCTGACACCTTGTTCAGTGCCTTGTCAAGCTTCGTTTCCTCCGCTTCCTCGTCCTCATAGAAGGACGCTGAATAATTGATGGTCTTCATTCCAAGGATCATGGAATCCAGAAAATTAAAAATGCCTCTGATAAAAGGGATCTTTTTCAAAGCACTGTCATGCAGGATACCCCTGTACACATCTACTTCCACTTCGATCTCACCATTTGGCTTACGGATAGCCACTGCATAATCATCTTTATTTTTCATCATCACGCCTTCCAGAACAGCCTGTCCGCCGATCCCGGAATAGTGCGTTGTTTTTTTCTTTTTACCCATGCAAGATACTCCTGTAATAAAAATAATAAGGTTGAGGATGTAACCCTCAACCTTATTGTACATAACCTAATTGTTTCCAACACCATATTTCTTGTTGAACTTCTCGATACGTCCATCAGCTCTGGCTGCCTTCTGCTGACCAGTGTAGAATGAATGGCACTTGGAACAAACTTCAACGTGAATATCCTTCTTGGTTGATCCGGTCACAAATGTGTTTCCACAGTTGCAGGTAACGGTTGCCTGATAGTACTCAGGATGAATTCCTTCTTTCATGTTTTCACCTCTCTATTTATTAACTATATTACAATTAACGTTCTCATGTTTTTCCCGAAACAGCTTTTTAATTGTAACACAGGTTAATATACTATGCAAGTCC
>OJJU01000004.1_pt1 | contig 194128 bp, 313 predicted proteins | sample 1596141 | NCBI WGS metagenome assembly OJJU01 (sample SAMEA4350150, study PRJEB24818) | metagenome | biome: human; feature: gut; material: faeces | place: Denmark | collected 2013-09
CATTTATGATAGCAATTGAACTATTTAAATAAGTATTTATATATCCCGCGAAAGTATTTGCTTCACTTCTGGAATAGTCTTTCCAAGTAAATGCAGGCCACCAAACTGCGTAATAAGTTATATTAGAAGTATTTGCTTGAATTAAGGGAGTCGCACCTTTTTTATAAGTCGCGGTTTTTGCTGAAGATGATGTAGACCATCCTTTAAAAATACAATCAGATTTAGTTGGAAAATTAGTTCCATTTATATTAAAAGAAGAATTAGTATTAACAGTATAAGACCCCGGTCCGCCAGAGCCACCATTCGCATTATAAGTCACAATAATTGTATTTCTACGCCAAATTGCATATACATTTTTAAATACATTCTCCGTAGATGATACAGAATATGTAGTTCCAATATCAGCAGAAGAAGAGTTTGACCCCCAACCTAAAAATGTATAATCAGTTCTTGTTGGAGTATCTAAAGTAATAGTTCGATTAGAACTAGTGTTTGAATAGGTAATTTGAGCGCCATCGCTATATCTTCCAGAGCCACCATTATAATGATAAGTTATATAAGTATAATAATAAATTTGCTACCACATAGCATATAAATCATATACTGAACCATTATTCACCTATAAAGAATTATTTACATAAGAAGATGAATTGTCTGTCGTCCATCCTAAAAAATTATACCCAGAACGCGAAGGAGTATCTAAATTTATAGACCAAGAAGAACTACTATTTGTAAATTCATTTTGATGACCATCTAAATAAGAACCAGAGCCACCGTTGTAATGATATGTTATATAAGCATAATAAGTTGGACTATACTCATAGAAAAAAATTACCCAAGGATACCTATCACTTAAATTAGAACAAGTACGGCTTGTACTATCAAATGATCGTTCTTTACCGGCTTCTAAACAAGTATCTTCATCTGTATGGTAAACATATCCTAAATAATTATAATTAGAAAAAGAGCTTGCTCGTGCTGTACTGCTATTAGTTCCAGTTACATCATCTGATAACATAGTATTATTAGTTAGATCATAACAATAATAAAAATAGGGGCCCACTTTAGTATATCCTGTCCGAGTATAATAGTTACGTCCTCCAACTACCATTATTGCCTACCATTTTACAGTATCATTTGGACTGAAATTACCAATGTAATAATCATAACTACCTTCGTCCTATTCAGACTCATGCTCTTTAGAATCATTTATATATATTTCATAATAAATTGAATAACTAGAGATATCACTACTCACACTGGCATTCCAATTGACTGTAAGATACTCTCCTGAAACAGCAGCATTGGCTCTAAAATAGCTCATATGTTTCCCCCTTTTTATCTTAAAAATTTCTAAAAGCATTTTTAAATTGCGGTTTTCGGTCTTTGCGCTTGATGCCGGTCGGACCACATTCACCGCTCTTATTTAGACAAACAAAAATACTCTTAAATTTTGTTATCATGTTCTTTTACTCCGCAAACGCTAACCCGTAGGTTGCCTTACGCTACCTTCCGCCATCAAAGAACAATCAAACTCCATTTAAGAGCATTTCCTCGGTTTGTTTTCAGTATTCAATTTGGTTAGATTTAAATAGGAAATCTTACTTATTCCGCACCGATCAACATTAAAATTAACAATAGTGCCAAATCACCTTTAATATAAATATTCCTTACCTATTCTTAATCACTCTTTCGTTGTGATTAACGTCTTTTCTTCAGCCTGTTAGGAAAAGAAACCTATCGTTTTAAATAAACAACGCCGTCGCCATCTACGACCCTGCTACTTATTTCAGGTACGATAAGCAGTTTTTGCGATTATCATAAAGCATACTGCCAAATGCTTTGGTGGGCCGAGCTGGGATCGAACCAGCCGAGCATTCAAGCACCTGATTTACAGTCAGGTCCGCTACCTTCTACGGAATACCGACCCAAATATTTTTTATAATCCTTAATAAATCGCCAATAATCTTCTCGGTTATAAGGAATATTATTATATTTATTAAAATCATGTGTAAAAGCACTATAAATTAAAAAATCTAAATACTTAGATTTTAACTGAACGTGCCATTCATAAGAACCATCAAGTTTAGCTCCATAAGCACGATGAAATAAAGTATATTCACCAAACCGCGCCTTATCTGCTAATACAATTTTAAAATTATCTCGATTATTATGAATATTTAAAACATCATAACCAAGACCATTTTTGGTGAATTTATGATAACCACCAAAAATTTCTTCACAATAATTTAAATAAATATCAAACATTTTTTATTTGAGGGTTTTAATTAGGTTAACCCACAACCTCCGATAGTGTGTCTACTGGACCAAGAAAATACCCGATCGCCGCATTTCGCTCTTTAAAAGATGGACGCTTTTAATCCTACTTCCTATCGTATAAAAGGACTTATCAATGACTTTTATACATATTGCCTTTATTATCTCTATAAACAAATTAGCATTACCCAGTGCTACCACGAGGAGGTTTTGTTTTTAGCACCGCAGAGGAAGTGGGAGTCGAACCCACACCCAGTGATTTAGAGTCACTTGACCTAGCCGTTAGCCGATTCCTCGAAACTCCTTAATTCAACTTACGGAGTTTCCGCTTCATCTTATTAATGAGACGCTGATTCATAACTTCACCATGGGAATACAACTTCGCAATGCGATTTTCATAATGCTCTTTAGTGCGACAAATCATAATTTTTCTCCTTAAATTGAATTTATGGTCCAGAGAGGGTGTATCTGCGTCATCTAGACCCAATTTTTTATTCATTATATATTCTTTCAGAGTAGCAAATTCTTAATTAAATATATAACTTAGCAGAACTCTGGTGGCACGGCCGGCTGGACTCGAACCAGCAGATGCAGGAGTCAGGGCTCAAAAGTTGGACTTGCACCAACATTCTCGGTTTTATAGGACCGGAAGCCTACTAACAGAACTTATATAATACTACTTAACCCCGTCATATTATATAACCCATTTAACTGATTTTGAGAAAGTCCTGTGCCTTACCATTTTGGCGACGACCGTATAAAAACAAGACACCAAAGAATTTCAATCAATTCATTTCATCTATTTGTCGATTAATTCTCTCTTACCCCAAACAGACTACACCTTCGACAGGTAATCAAAAGTTATTAGTAAAACAATATCTCTGTTATCTTCTATTATAGAAAAGAAAATTCGCAGTTTGTGGTGTCTTTGATATATTTAAAACACAAACGCCGTGCTCAACCATTACACTAATTACAGCTGATTATTGGAATCGAACCAATCCTGCGTTTGGTGGTACGGGATGAGGGACTCGAACCCCCGGCCTCCTGAATGTAAGTCAGATGCGCTACCAGCTGCGCTAATCCCGCATAAGCAACTTAATTAATAAAAGTTGCTACAAAATCCTTTTCAATCATATACATAGGAGCAGACGCAAGACCGCCATCATCAATCTTACAATACAGAATAATATCTTCCGCATTGGAATTAGAGGCACGAGCAATCGCCTTTACAAGCTCCTTATTGTCAATAGAATTATAATAGCAACCAAAATCAACAGAAGTCTTTTTCATTTTTTATCAATTCCTTTCTTAACTTTCTATATATATTATATTATATTTTTTATAAAAAATCAAAAAAGTTATTTCAAACTAGACACGTTAGAAAACATAATTTCAAGTTATGTGCGTTAACCAATTTCGCCAAAACCCCAGTTGGAGTTTACAGGATTTGAACCCGTATACCTTTCTAATGAAAGAATTGCTGTATATGTCTTATGGTCCGAGTGGAGCGACTCAAACGCTCGGCCTCTGCATCCCAAATGCAGCGTTCTATCAACTGAACTACACCCGGAAATACGGCTAAGGTCCCGCACCACACATCCGATTTTTGTTCCCCACATATAGGAGTGGGTATGACCTTTAGGCGGAATCGAATTTGTTATTAACCGCCCATGGTAGTCTGGGTGAGACTCGAACTCACGACCCCTGCGTTATCAGCACAGTGCTCTAACCAACTGAGCTACCAAACTATAAACAAGACTAAATTATCAATACTATTGCTCTACCAATTGAGCTAACTCCCGATGGCCGGGAGCGAAGGACTTGAACCTCCAACACATAGTTCCCTTTATGATAAAAATTGCTGTTTTAGTCTTTAATTTATATATTTATTATATAATATTTTTTTATAAATGTCAAAAAGTTTTATTAAGTAGTTAAAAACGCATTATAACCTTTTGATTTTAAATCGTTAATTACTTTTATAGCATTTGCTTTTACAGAAAAAGCACCGACTTGAACTTTATAATACTTGCCAATCTTACGAATATAAGCATTTTTATAGCCTGCTCCAATAGTATCAGGTAATGCTTTAATTTTCAATAAGAAAGCATCAGCATTAGATTTAGATCCAAAAGCACCAAGTTGAACGCGGTAAATGATTTGCGGTTTGAGATAAACGGCTATTACATTATCTACAGCGCGATCGCCCCAGTCTTTAGTAATACAAGTTCCGTTATGAAGAACTTTTGTGCTACCACCGCCATCAAGGTTAATTGCATAATCAACTTTTAATGTTAAAAGTAAATTCTACATTTCCGCAAACGCCATACCTGGCTTTTCAATAGCAATTAAATAAATATTAGATTTATTATATGCTAATACTGTTCTACGAGCTTTATAATTTAATTCTTTAGCATAAGTAATTTGGACTTTCTTACCTGCTTTAATTAATACTGGATAACCACTAACAAAATCTTCAAATCTTTCTGTTCCAATTATACCATATTTCAATTCACCATTAACAATACCAAATCCTTCTTTGTAGGAAGAAGTAGAATTAATGATTACGCCGTTATCCATATAATTAAAACAAGTAGCACCATTATCCATACTAAAGAAACCGCCATTAGTTAAAATAGTAGGCTTGACCGCGCAACTATCATAATATTGCTTTAAAGTCTGACGTGGTTGGGCGCATAATGCCATATCCAACTTACTAATTTCTTCTTTTGGAATTTCAATAATTTTCACATACGAATAATTATTTGGAGAATATATTTTCATCGAATCACCTTCCTTAATATTTTTAAGGTTTTAATGATTCTTATTAATGAAATATACCCTTGGCATCCCCGGAGCGATTCGAACGCCCGACACAAGGATTAGAAATCCTTTGTTCTATCCAACTGAACTACGGGGACAAATTCGCTACAAGACTCTTCATTCTTCTTAATCCCACATTAAGCGCTTATTGAAAGCAAAAAGTTGCTGTATGAGTCTTTATTTAGTTAAGAAAGGAAATACCATGACAATGGTAGGGCGAGGGAGACTCGAACTCTCCATTGAGCGATTTGGCCTGTGAGCTAAGATTTGAACTTAAATCTTTGTAGCGCTTCCAATATTTTACCATTTAAACTACCCACAGATAAGTCGCCTAGTCTAGCCTTTGACTTACCACCCCAGATCGGCGAGTTAAGAAACCCGCGATTTCAACCAGTAAACAGACATTCGTTCTTCCGGCTGATTAGTCATTTCACCTTTTGGCCCTAAAATCTCAGGATAAGGCCAAACATATTCATTTGCGGTCTTTTCATCAGGAAATTCAACTTCCGCATAACAAAACTTTCCATCAACTTCGCTAACTTCGATCAATCGTCCAGGATTATAAATATCTTGAACCATATAATAATCCTTAATAATAGGATTATAACCTTCGTGTCGAGTTTTTCTAATCATTTCATAGAAATCCGCAGAAATAGATGTTTCAGCTTCCTCACGAGAAAGACCATCACCATATTTATAAGTCATCTTATAATCAACTTGATTAGTTTTAAGGTTAATAGCTTTCCGCACTCGGATCTCTTCAAGCACTTTACCATCATTATCAAAGTCAATCATAAGATAGATTTGTTCAATTTTCTTATGACGAACACTTTTTTCCTTCATCCAAGAAGGGATATTTTTAATATCAAACTTACGTTCGATTTCCATCTTTATACTCCTTTAACTCTTGGAAATAAGCAAGAATCTACTCATTTTTATCAATAATCTCTGGACTATAATTATAATACTTCATAGAAGCAATCTAATCTTTCCATTCAGCGATTAACTAATCTACGGTATAATTCATAATTTCACCTACTTACTATTGGGGTGACTGGCGGAATTCGAATCCGCGACATTCTGAGCCACAATCAGACGCTCTACCAACTGAGCTACAGCCACATGGTGCTTTTGGTGAGACTCGAACTCACATGAACTTGCGCCCACTAGATTCTTAGTCTAGCATGTATACCAATTCCATCACAAAAGCATTTCTTTACTTTTCATATATTTATTATATAATATTTTTTTAATAAAGTCAAAAGGGGCCGATGTAAAGTATATTCACTTTACATCGGCCGTCGCGTTAATAAAGATACTGTTCAAGAGTGTTTGCGACCTTAGTTAAAACAACAGACTTAATCACGCGCTCATTTTTAGCCTTTTCAATAGCTTCTTTACGCTTTTCAGCATCAGTAATCGTCCAAAAGTCATCAGGATCAATGTAAACTTCAACCTTTTTCGGATCGGCCGTAATCATACCCTTTTCAATCTTAATTGAATCAGGAGTCAAGGCATAACGAATAGTCTTACTATCCGAGGCATAACCATCATACCATCTTTGATGATTGGTATTAGGATTGTTAAACAAATTAACTGAAGCACCATAGGTGTTATATACATCACCATTTACCGTAGTAATAGTGATATTGAAACGAACATTGGAAGTCTGAGAGATATTAAGGTCTTCAAGAGTTTCTGCCACACCATACCCCTGATTAAGCTCAAAAGCAATCGCTCGAAGATAATCATAAGTCATATTAACGGTACAAGAAAAATTTACAATATCCTTAATACCATCTGCGTATTTAGGCTTAACCTTATCAGTCAAATACTCAACGATCTCTTCCTCAGTTGGGAAAGTAATCTTAAAATGATAATGGAAACGACCAGGTCTATTCAAAAGATAAGTACTAAGTCGATCAACTTCATTACAAGTAATGATAAAAAGCTTCTTACCATTATCAAGACCATCAAAAAGAGAAAGCATTTCTTCCTGCGGAGAGGGGCCCGCATGGTCGTCAGAGTTATTAGAGAAATTCTTTTCAAACTCATCAAAAATAATTACGACTTCTTGCTCGATACTGGAAATAAAATCTGCGATACCAGGCATATAAGTATTAGCCAAAAGGACAGGATATCCGTTTTCAATAGCGTGATGAGAAAGAATACGAGCAAATAATGACTTGCCAATACCCTTCTGTCCACTCAGGATAACACCAAGATTACGGTCTGAATACTTAAAAGAATTAAGCACCTTATTGACTTTAACTTCGTGATTACCATAAATTTTTTCCTCATTGACCGCGAGATCTGGACGAGAAGAAAGATAAAAACCTGCCATCTTACTAAAGCAGACTTCAAAAGACATAAGCGGAAGTCGCTTATAAGTCTTAACATCCTCGCCATAAATCTGATAGCGAGAACCAGCGTTTACAATATTCATACTTAATCCTCTTAATTTAAAATTTAATGGCGGAGCCACCGCGAGTCGAACGCGGACTACCTATAAAGGTAGGAAAGCTTAGCAGGCTTTTGTGATACCATTACACCATAGCTCCATTATTTACACCTATATATGATTAGCTTAGGCTTAATACTATATCCACAATAACTACGCCAAGTGCGATAATTACTAAAAATATAATATTTTCTATCAGGTTTAATATTACCAAATAAATTTAAAACTCTCAGTCCTTGCTTATAATGAGAAGTTTTATTATTCACTTGATAATTGGCCCAATCAAGAATTTCTTGACCGCTAAAACAAGGATTTTTATAGCTTAAAATATTTTTCATATTCTACCTCCTCTGCTTTTCTGGACTTGGAACCAGCCTATGGTAGCATTAAGTAGGCGACCGCACTTATCGTTCGCTAGGACAAAATTTGCACTCGTCGCCAAAGATTAAATCATCAACATCTTTAAACATATTAGATGAACCTCCTTTTTTTATTTAATTTTATGAAACAAAATAGAGAGTAGAAAAACAATTCATTCTCATAGAAGTGAGAGAAAACAACAATCTATAAAATATAACGAAAGGGGAAATCAAACAGAAAGATAAGTAAGAAAATGAACTAGAGTAAAAGACTCTCTCTATTAAATAGTCTTTTGTTCTATATATGATTAAATATATAGAAAGAGTAGCCCTCCGTCCGGGCATCCCAACAGCCACGAGCAGCAAAGTGGTTCCTCATTTGTTGGTCTTTTGGTGGGCGGAGACAGAATCGAACTGCCGACGCTAGGATCTTCAATCCTACGCTCTACCAGCTGAGCTATCCGCCCATAATATTTATATTGCTACGATTCCCGATTCTCCACGTAGTCATTCTTCCTTTAAAACTGACTAAAAGAATGTGATATTTTATTTATCGTACTACATCAACAATATAAATAGAACAAGACGCCATAAACAATTTCAAGCATATGTATTTAGTACATCAATGTTTTAAAATTTGCTGTTAGCGTCTTTGTTATTCAAAAAGAAAGGAAAGATAAATTATGCGTTTGCGGGTTCCGCGTTCTTCGGTCTGCGGAACTTTACATAACGCTCACCATCATATCGGGACATCCAAATGATTGTGCCATCCTTAAAATGGAAATCATAAGTAAAATTCTTATCCTGTTCATCAACCTGATGGCAAAAGCCCTTACCGTACTTCTTAGAATAAACCTTGTCGCCGGGCTTAAACTTAAACTTCATTTAGATATCTCCTTTTGGATTATTTTAATTTACAAGACACAAATGAAATATTTGTTGGAATTGAACCAACTACAATTTGTTTAACAGACAAATACTCTATCCAATGAGTTAAAATACTTTCAATAGAAAATGATTGCTGTGTGTGTCTTATGGTTGCGGTTCAAGGGAGTCGAACCCTGTATCGCGCAGGTTATGAGCCTGGCATGATTTATATATCCGTTTCACTCTACCGCAATGGTCGGTCAAATTAGAATCGAACTAATATCCCTTGTCTTATGAGAACAATGCTCTGCCAATTAAGCTATTGACCGAAAATGGGATAGATATAATATTCATGACTATTATATCTATTGGACTTTCTAACCTATCGTCCCAAAATTCTTAATAGACCTCATCAAACGGCCAACTTTTGTAGAGGCTTTTGTACGGCTCCTTGCGCACTTACATAGACATAAGAATGATGCCAACGTATGGCGACCCCGACGGGTGCCGACCCCGCTATCTCCAGCGTGACAGGCTGGCGGCTCTGCTGACTGCCCCCAGGGCCATATTAATAGACAATTTTAATTATTTTCAATAAATTTCCATTTATATCCATAAGCACTTTGTCTTTTCCCTAAACATACATCACTTATATGAGCGTAAGATTTATTAATAGCTCGACCAGCACTTTTAATAGATGGAAATATATTTAAAATTTCTCCAGTTTTTTTATCGCATTGTGCGACTTTTTTACCTGATTTAATTAAATTAACTTCTTGTTGAGAATAAATTTTTTCTTTTCTTTCTTTAAGAATATTTTCTATGCTATCAGAAGAAACTCCTAATTTACGAGCAGTTTCTTCAATATTTTTAATTTCTCGGTAAGAAGCAATAATTAAATCGTAATCAAGATATTTTTTACCGTCTCCACCTATAGTGGCGTTATATCCCCATTTAAAAGAACCTAACTTTTCAATCCAATAAACTTCTCGCTCATTAGCATCATTAGTTTCTTCAATCAGTTCAATATGAAAATGTTCTACTCCGTATTTTCGCATCGCCGAATATAGTGGACGTTTTTCATTACGTTCTTTAAAAGCATCTTGACAATGTTCTTTAAAACGTTTTTCAATAGAAAACTCAGTTTTTCCAACATAAATTTTCTAATTTATATCATTGACAATCTAATAAATGTATGCCATAATTAAATAGCTCCTTTTTATTTATTTTATTCTACATTAGTTAAAACAAGATACACCACGTGAAGGTTGTAGAATTTGTATCTCTACTCCCAGCCGGATTCGAACCGGCGACTCCAACGTGAAAGGCTGGTGACTTAAGTCCGCTTGTCGATGGGAGCATATTAAATAGACTATAAAGCCGTCTATTAGGGCTTGATTCCAAAGATAAGCTAAATTCTCTCATATAGAGAATTTATGGTGGCCTCGGCCAGAATCGAACTGACATTATTAGATTGAGAGTCTAATTTCCTAATCCTTTTAGAAGACGAGGTCATATTAAGCACATCTATCATAATCCTGATTTTTGTGCTTTTGTTTTCGTTTAAACGAACCTTTTCCTTTCTTCGCAGGAACTTTAAATCCTCTGCGTCGAAACAACTGAAGATACTCATTGAGTTCTTCCTTATTCTTTTTCATATAACTTTTATTCACGGTATTCATCCTCATCTTCATAAAGGGAAAGATCCTGATAAGCAGCATATTCATCACTCTGAATCTCACAAGCATAGCTTTCATAGTAATCATTATACATAATTTAAATCTTCCTTTCTTAACTTTCTATAAATATTATAACTTATTTTTTATAAAATGTCAAAAGATTAAAAGACTAACCAAAAGGCGATATTTGTTAACGATGGTCGCCACTCCACCGCCGCAATAACCATAAACATTACACTGTTTTACACTACCCACATTAAAAGGAGGTGACTGGTGCTTCGAGAGAGACTTGAACTCTCACCATCCATTCGGATAATCGGGTTTGAGCCGATCGCGTCTGCCAATTCCGCCATCAAAGCATAACTGGGATTTTTAAGAGGAATCCCTAAACCTCTCTTCTAACCTCAGGAAGTTTTAAGAAGATCTTCCAACTTCTTTCTAATCTTAATCGCACTTTAGGGCGGCCGTCCCTCCGCGGCATCACGGTAAATATAATATAATTTTTTATCCAAAAAAAGGTTATGAGCCAAAAAGGGATAATTATTTAAGATATAATTATCAAGACTACGCTAACTGCTCAAATTTTCTCTTCTTAGTGGGAAAAACTTTCTTAGCGCTGAAACCAAAATCACTATTAGCATTTTGTATATATTATCTTATTGTATATAAGTTTTATTAATATACCTTATCTATTATATCATTTAGTATATTGTATTAATGTTTAATTAATAAGATAATATTTCTGGCTGCTTTTATCACCAATCATATATAATCATCTAATCGGTTATATTGGGCAATGCTCCCAAACTTGCGGTTTACTTAACCGCTGTGCTTACACTTTACACCATATAACCATATCAATTAAGAACAATTTGTTCTCGATTAACTAATTTATACTTATGAGAGCTAAGTTTTCTATGACAAATAGGGCATAAAATAATTAAATTGGATAATTCATTATGTTCTCTATTTTCATCTATATGATGAACTTCTAGAATATCTTCATCTTCGTCCCATCCGCAAACAGCACATTTATGAGGATAATTACAATAAGCATTTTTACGATAATTGTAAATATTATTGGTAGTAGCTCCATAATGATCTGGCTAAATTTCTTTTAATCCAAATTCTATTCTTTGAGCTAAATCTTTATGTTCTCTACAACAAAAATATATCCCACTTTTTGAATTATTTAATTTAGAATTTAAACGAATAAATTTTTTCCCACAATAAGCACATTCTAATTCTGTTCTATTTGAAAAAAATTTTTCATTTCTTTTTTCTTCCGAACATTTAGGACAAGAACATCTTACATCTTTTGGGCCTCTCATAAAACATTCTGCTGAAACTTGAAATGTAATATTATGAATATTACATTTTAAATCAATAGGTTTAAATTTACCTTTATATTCACTTACAACAGAATATTGATCTCCAACACAATCATAGACTCGTTTTTCAAATTCTTCTTGAGTTAGTTTTTTAGGCATTTAATTCAACTCCTTAATTTTTCTATTATATTTGCTAAATACTTTGAGGAGTTTAATTAACCTTACCCAACTCTTTGTTATCCACTATTAGCATTACCCATCATCTACCTCGTGGCGGTTGTGGATTTTAGATGACTGGACCTCGTGAGAATCGAACTCACCTGATTTTCTGTGTGCAAGACAGACGACCACGCCATGCAGTCCCGAAGCCCAAAACGCGACTTATTTATGTATAGATGGAGTCGCCAACCACCTGCGTTCAAAGTCCGCAAGCCTTCAACGCATTTCCCAGGGGAGGGATGGTGCCGAATAAGAGACTCGAACTCTTACACCTTTAAGGCGGCAGAGTCTAATTCTGCTATGTCTACCATTCCACCAATTCGGCAAATAAAGAGTTTTATAACCCACATCGCGAAGATTCGAACTTCGTCAGTCGTTGGACTCGAACCAACTTTTACTCTTTTGGATTCCCAGAACCCAATATCCGGTTGCCTTTGCCTCAGTTTATTTTTGATTGGTCTATTGCCACAAGGATAGTAACTAACTATCTAGTTTAACCGAAAATGCCATGTATAAGACCAATTTGGCGGGCTACCGTGGAATCGAACCACGCTATCAAGATTAACAGTCTTGCGTTCTACCGATGGACTAGTAGCCCATAAAAGAAGGATTTTTTAAAATCCTTACTTTATATATTTATTATATTATATTTTTTTTAAAAAATCAACTTTTCTCTTTTACCCAAGTTTTTTTATTTTCTTTTTTCTTTCTTCATTTTATATAAATATTATATAATATTTTTTATAAAATGTCAATAAGGTCTTTGAATTGGCATTAAATCATCTTCTGAAAGAAGCCACTTTTCACCATGTTCGTCAAGGACTTCAATCTGATAATTTAATACTCGAAGAACAATACATTTAAGATACTGTCTACGATAACAACGACCGCGATAAGGGACAAAACAATAAGAATTACCAACTTCAATATTCATTATTTATTTTCTCCTTTCTCAACTTTCTATATATATTATATTATATATTTTTAATAAAATCAAAAAAGTTCTTTTGTTTAAGAAAATTAAATGGCACCAGGGGTACGAGTCGAACGCATTACCACGAGATTTGGAGTCACGCCCCAGTCCCTCCGGGATTAAGGTTCCCCTGATAAATTTTTATTTTTTCCAGCATATGTATCAGTCTAAGAATGACAATTAGGACATAAAAATCTTAAATTTTCAAGTCTATGATCATTATTTTTACCATTCTAATGATCTAATTGTAATGAAATTGGTTTGCCCATCCATTCATTAATACCACAACGAGCACATTTATATTCAAGATAACCTTCTTTAACTAATCTTATTTTTAGACGAGCAATATTTTTATAAGTAGAATTTTCTACTAAAATTTCATCAAGAGAATATTTGACATTTGGAGAAATAACTTTTTTCTTATTTCCAAAATGACTAATATCACAAGATAATTCCTAAATTCTTTCTTTAAGAATATCAGTAGATGAACCTCCACGAGTGCCTAATCCTAATTGTCTTAAACAATCTGAATAACTATCAGAATTTTCTACGATATTACAAAATTCTTCATCTGACACTAAATAAATTTTACTTTTTCTTGGCATATAATAACCTCCTAATTTTGTTATTATATATAAATTTTCAGTAAAATACTTTTATTTCTTTTGACCGGTATTTTACTGAAAATTTTACCAAAATTTTACTTAACAAGACCTTAACTTTGTCCGGAAAATGGATTTGAACCATTAACTTAATCTTGAAGGATTATGACCTAACCTTTAGTCTATTCTGGAAGTTATCTTTGCTGTAAAGGTCTTTCTTTATTTTATAAATATATTATATATTATTTTTTTAAAAATGTCAAAAAAATTTTTAATTCGTTATTAGTTTCCATGTAGTATTATTTATTTTTACATATACTCTACTGTCAGGATGAGCCATATAATAAGTTAAGTATACTGAACTATTTGCTGTACTATCACTATATGGCTTAACAAATATATGATAAGTAGTTCCAGCAGTAACTTTATAACAAATACCAAAATTACCCCCAGATCCACCATATTTTTTTGCATAATCATCATCACTACTTAAAATATTAGAAGAAGGCTATCCACTACTGTTAAGAGAGGTAATACTTGATGTTAAATAACCATAAGTATCTATTGAAGAATTAGAATAAACAATAAAATCTCCTGAAATAGTAGGGGTAAAAGAGAAATAACGACAAGCACTTGGAGTCAAAGTCCAAGAAGAAGTATTCTACTTATTATAAGTAGGAGCAGATATTGATATAGTAGAATAAGCCCAGTTAGCAATAGACTAAACAGTAATCCTTATATAACCATTACCACTATGGCCAGTTTCGACTTCTCCTGTTGGAGAAGTAAACGAAATATTTCCAGCAATTGTGGAAGCAGAAGTAAGTTTTGAAGTATTTATATATCCAGAACCCCCGCCTCCTCCACAAATATTACTATCTGAAGTACCAGTGGAACAATATCCTCCATAATATCCTCCTCCGCCACCTCCTTGGTCTACATGAGTCGAAGCACTAGCCCCTTGTCCGAAAGAGTATCCACTTGATTGAGTTCCTCCTGAGACGGAATATCCTCCTCCATTCGCTGCAGATCCTCCAGAATTTCCTCCTCCATATCCACCATTACTAGATTGAGTTGAGAAAGAACCATACCAACCTCCAGCTCCTCCTCCTCCACCAGCTATGAGTAAAATTGAAGCCGTAGAAGAAGACAAAGTATTTAATAATCCTGAAGTAGTCGCAATATGTGTTGCTCCTCCTCCTCCACCTGAAGTTTGAGTATTAGAATTATTACTTCCATTTTTACTGCCAGCTCCTCCTCCATTATATCCTCCATTTGGACCGGATGAAGTAGAACCAGTCGCAGTTGACCCTTGTCCTCCGGAATAAAGATATAAAACTGTATCTGAAGTAGGAGAAAAAACTCCATATGAATAACCTCCTTTTCCTCCAAATAATTGAGAATTATTAGAAGGAGAAGCAGTTCCATTTCCTCCCTAAGCACCCCAACATTCTAATTTATAAGTACCTTTTGGAAGAGTAATAGATTTATAAGTTCCGCTATAAGGACAATTTAATATATCTCCCGTTTTTAAAAAAGAAGAAGAAGGAATTGAAGAAGTTAAGTCATAGGTTGCCATGTAGTTACTCCTCCTTTCCAAGTTGTATTATCTATTTTTGTATATATTGCTTTAATAGGAGCATAAGTATTAGAATTAATTTTTACATTTAATGGTGATAATACAGTAATACGAATATATCCATGTGTTCCTCCTGGATTAGTTTTACTATATCCTATTGCAGTAGAAGCATTTGTTAAATAATAATTACTATTTAACAAACAACCAGAGGGATAATTAGAAGCAGTTGATGAAGTATATACATAACCAGAACCACCACCATTATAAGTTCTATAATCAGCAGATCCATCGCTGACATTAGTAGAAGCACCACCGCCATACCAGCCGCCTCCACCACCGCCAGGACCATAATTATAATTACCAGAACCAGTAGAATTAGCTCCCTACCCAAATGATCCATTAGTACCAGCTTTAGTCTATGTAGCTTTATATTCTTCAACAGCAGAATTACCAGTTAATCCGCCACCTTGTTTAACAGAAGAATTACTTTCTCCCGCTCCGCCACCACCACCGCCAGCAACGATTACACGAGCATAAAGAGAGTCTTGACCTATACGAATATCAGAAGCTCCACCACCACCGCCGCCGGAACTATAAGCAGAAGTATACCATCTAATTTTAGAGCTACCTCCTCCATTAAATCCACCATTAACTATTTTACCTTTTTCGCTATCACTTAAATAATTACCATGCCCTCCTGTATACAAATAAATAGAAGTTGGGGTTGATAAAGAAAGAATACCCGTAGAATATCCCCCTGTCCCACCCCAATAACTATTTTTTGAACTCGCAGGAGTATAAGTGGTATTACTTTCCTATTTTTGAATCTAAAAATAAACTTCTTCATTATCTACTGAATTTGAACCGTCTTTAGAGTAAGTCATTACAATAGTAGATCCTGACGATAAAGAGTAAGTACCAGTAGTAGTAAGAGAACTTGATCCAGAAACGGCATTTAAAACTGTAGTTCCTCCAACTATTAAAGTGACTTTATCATAGCTCGCTTCAGTTTTATAATAATATGAAAATTTATAAGTTCCTCCAGAAGTACAAGTTAATGTAGTTGTAGCAGTACTTGAATTTATTCCTCCATTAGTAGCTATCCAATCATTTCCATCTTGACGAAAATAATAATTTGAATCATTATTAACGTTAAAATAACCAGTTGCATTGCCACTTCCTATATATATCCATGAAGTTGTTGTTGATGAAGTTAAAGAGCCAGAATAGCCGATTCCACCATAACCACCCCAGCATTCTAATTGATAATTTCCTGCGGGAAGTTTTACTGGATTTACTGCTCCCGAATAACTACCATTAATAATATCTCCTGGGATAAATTTAATAGAAGAATAGTCAGTTATAGAAGTGCCAGAAGGATTATAAGTATTTGGCATTTAAATCTCTCCTTTATTAAGTGAAATACTAAATCCAAATATCTCCAACATTTCCATCTGAAGAAGTGGGTGCTGAAGTAGATATTTTAATATTTCTTAAAATATTATTATTTAAATAAGAAGAATTAGCAGTAATAGATAAATTAGACCCCATAGAGCCATTAGTAATCTAAGTTAAATCTAATCCTGGATTGATAGGTAAAATATAATTATTAGATTCTTGTAATTGTATTTGACCAATAAAAGCTTCATCTTTATATAAAAAATTTGCTTCTACAGCAGTATTTGAATGCCAACAGCCTAATCCATTATTAGAGTGCTCTTTTTTAATATAATATTGAGTTAATTTTAAAGGACCTAATCCATTTATATTTATTGTTATATTAGTAATGGGATTTGTTGCAACGTTATTCATATTTGGAATAAGGCCAATAATCATTCCATCTTTATATTCTTTAATAGACTTCGCGGTTCCAGTATAAGTTAATCCATCAGTAGAAGTAATAGGAATAATTTCTAAACCGCTACTTCCACTACGCATATGTTCTATTGCTTTTGGAATTGCCATTTAAATGACCTCCTTATAAATTTTATTATTTCTATAAAATTTAAAAATTTATAAGTAGGTCATTAATTTAATTTGGTTAAATGAAAAAAAGAGTAATGTCAAATGACATTACTCTTTAAATCAATTCAATCCCAATCTCGCCATCAAGTCGGCGACATTCTTTTTTTCATCCACGGTAATTTCAACCTGCGTTTCTCCGCCTGCGGTTGCCCCATCTTCAAAATTCAAAACATTTGAATCCGCGGATGCGCCTGCTTCACCGACCGGAGTTTTGGGGCATGTCATACTAATAGCAATCTGAATTCGCTCGCCATTCTCATTAGCCCAAAGATAATACTTTTTATCTCGCTCGCCGATCCAGTCAGCGCCAAATGTTTCCGCCATTTTCTTGGCGATTTGCTCTTTGGCAATACTTCCCTTAGCCATATATAATTCTCCTTAACTAAAATTATGTATAAAGTCTTTTAAAGACCTAAAATTATTAACTTTTTCTTCACCAGCATCTCTAAAACACCAAGGACATAAATACATATCAGTCCCTTTGTGATAGTGAATATCTTGCGTGTAATATAAATTATTACAACACTCACATCGTTTACAATAAATATCCGCGCAACTATCGCAAACTAATTCATTTTCATCACCAACAGAATTTGCTTCATCAAGAATTATGCGAGAACCGCAACAAGAGCAATAACCATAGTTATCATCCTCATCTACTCCATAACTAAATTCACAATCTCCGCATCGCATATATTCCCCATTTTCAATCATAGTTTTACCACACTGTAAACAAGGAACATCGCCGCCAATAGACCAATGAGGAAGATCGTCCTCTCGCGGATAATAATATAACTTTAAACTATAGATTGGTAAATAACAAGAAGAATAAAGCAAATCATTATATTGAAGAGTATTATAACCCGCATCCTCAACAATATCACTAATAGGATATAAGCGAGACATAATAGGAATCCACGTTTCCGCTAATCCAATAGTCTCTTCCCCAAAAGGAGTAATACTCATTTTATTAGGAATACTATTAATACCCCCATCTACCCATTCGCGCAACTGGAAAATTTTATCAAAAGTATTAATAATATCTCTAATTTGAATTAAAGCATTAGTTGTCATAAAAGGATATTGGCGACCAGCCATCAAGCCGCGTCGTTTATCTTCCATATAGAGAAGCATACGCCATTTCTTAGAATTCCAAAGAACATCTTCAGGGAAATGCGGAAGCTTCTGATTATCTGCTCCGCGCAAATAGCAAATAAAAGTGCTTTTATCTACCATATAAGATAAATTTCCTGCTCTATATTCACCATCAAGCGCATGACAAGATCGCCAATTATAAGTATTTTCGCTTACGCTCAAAAAATCCAAAGGATGAACTGAGAAACATAATGTCCCCTCAATCTTATCCTCTTGGATAATGCGACTTGCGTAATTTTGAATATCTTCCAAAGAGCGCGGATTCTCTTCAAAATACTTAAAAGCCTTAACCAATTTCATTCCTCTTGGAATCTTTTTATCCTTATAAAAATAAGTATCTATAACTGTATTATCAAAGAATCCTTCTTTATTTACTGAAATAAAATCTTTTAAGTCTTCATTATTATAAGTATAATTAATTGTTTCAAGAAATTCCTCAAGGCAATGCTCTTTGGTTTTATCATCTAAGGAAAAAGATACCTTTTCCGGCCATTCATAAATTAAATGACCGTGGAAAAATTTAATTAAGTCTTTTTTGGCTTCGAGGAACCTTTCGAATAGTTCTTCTGTTTTTGGATTACTGATTCCTTGGGAGTAACTGATGACTTTGTTGAACTGTTCTCTAATGCTTTCGATGTCGAAGTCATATGACATTTGACTAATCCTCCAATACAATCTTTACAATACTCGCTGTGTGGGTTCGCAGGGTCAATTTCAAATGCCTCTTCACACTCCGCACACCATTCAACATTACTGGGAATACAATCAGGACAATAAAAACATGTATGTCCGTCTAACCCCTTCACTGGAAATGTTTCATACTCACTGAACAACTGACCGCATCCTCTACAATGAACATAGAATCCATCGCCATCAGTTGGAAAATTCTTACAAATATTATCGAACCAAATGTTATGATAATTACGATAATACTCAAAATTAGGGATATCTTTCTCTTGGAGCATGCGGATTACCTTATTAATCGTATCAAAAAGAGCACCCGCATTTAATGTTTCAACATGACTATGTTCATTCTTATATCCAACTGAAAGATTTACACCACAAATTTTCCATTCAGGACATAAAACACTAATATCACTAAACGTGCCAAAATCCTCTACAAATCCAAAAGATTCAATGTAATCAATGAATTTGGGATTGTAAAGGTCATAAAATACGCAATCATTTGTGCCTTGTCTATCCAACTGAATAATATATTTCAGATCAGGAAATGGACACTCAAAATATTGTAATACTAATGCTTCGGCGCCCAATCCACCAATTTCTTCATCAGTGGTAAAAATAATAGAAGGGCGCAAAGATGTATTCCTCAAAATATGAAGAATCGCATATACTCCTGCTCTATCATCTGCGCCAAGACCTTCGGGCGACCAAAGCACATTTTTTCTTGTGTCATAATATAAATCTTTGACCGGTTTCTCAAACACGGTATCAAGATGAGCTACTAAGGCAATCGGAATATCGCCAACCGCACAAATATACTCTTTAGTAATAACTACTTCAGAATATTTAGATTTTAATACATCGATAACATATTCCCTTAACTCGTCTTGGGTCGAGCGAACCAGATATTCAAATAACCAAAGTTCATTAGTTTTAAAACCTCTCACAGTTTATTCTCCTATCTTTTATCTTATATTTATATTATAACATTATTTTTTTTATTTGTCAATTGAGTCCTCTTCCGCCTCGGGGATAGGATTATTCTGCTTACTTGCTTGAACGGCTTTATCTATAACACGAGAGAATATAAATGCGGTTTCACAATAATGACATGTCCCTTGTCGTTGACAGCGCTGACCGCAATTGATACGGTTGGGGCCAAAATCTTCGGGGATTCCACGATTATCCGCGTTATAATTTAGATTGGTTAATAAAAAGTTTAGATTACCTTGCCAATGACCACTTTGATAGATATCCAAAAGCACAGCTTCTTTGGAGAGTGCGGGCTCGTCAAATTCTAATGTCGAGACATATGTTCCGTAATAATCTACGTCTTCCGGTCGGACGTAGGAACCGCATATCCCATTTTCTCTTGGAAGGTTATCGTCATAGCATTTATTTGCAATCATACGAATTGGAACTTTTGCTTGCTGATTTAATTGTCTCAAATCAAACGTAAGCGGTGCTCCAATGAAAAGTTCACTAACTCCAAGATCAAGTAGAACGCGGACTTCTGCCCATGTCGTAGCAGGATAAGCGAAATAATACTTTACATCAATATTACATCCATTACGAGTAAGCATATCTTCAAATGCTACAATAAGATCGACTTTATCCTTAAAGGAATCAATCTCTTCCCAATTCACTTCTTCGTTTTTGCGGATTCTGATAATATATCGCTTATTAGGGAATTTCTAAATCATATCATACATAATGTTTATATCATTATAATTAACCATAAGCTCATCAGCTTTCTCGCGGACAACATCAGGTTGACGCACAGAAACACAATATTTCAAATTATATCACTCCTTTATAATATAATTATAACAAAAAACTCCAATTTTGTCAAGAAAATTCTAAACGGCTTTTTACTTTTGGGCTTTCGGTATGTGCGACCAGCACCGGTCGGAGCAGATAACAAGAAAAAATGGACTGAAAAATTTTCAGTCCATTTAATCATTTAGCTCTTAGTCCTCAGCGACGATCTTGCGATAAGCCACTTTCTTGGAAGCCTTACCGCCATCAGCGCCCGGAATAGAAACCTCAGTCTTCTCCGCGCGGTTCTCGCTCACAAGAGTGCGGAGTCGATAACTGGCACGCTGTGCGGAAACGCTCTCATCGCCGAGAGCCTTGACGATCTCAGGGATGGTCATAAACTCATCGTCATAAAGAACATTATAAATCTGCTCAGTCAGCTCATCGCCCTCAGCACGCTTGGCGGCCGCACGCTCCTTAGCCTTAGCGGTCTTCTTATCAAGCAACTCAATCTCATGCTCGCAAAATGCGATCACGTCATTGGGATCATACTTGATCTCACCAGTGTGCATAGCTCCGATAATCGCGGTCAGATAATCGCGCTTAGAAACCTTAACTTCATTAGTCATAATTTTTACCTTAACCTTTCATAAATAACAATTTTATTTTTAGGAAGTATCTCTTCCTTTACCTTACATATATATTATATATTATTTTTTTTAAAAAATCAAAGAAGTTCTTTGATTTGGATTAGTGCCGTTAACCCAAGAAATAAAGTTTTTTTCACTAATGTTAAAAAGTTCTCTACCTTCTTTGGTGAGAGTTTCTCCATCAACATAATAATTATAAGACCAAAGCTCTCTTTCTTCTTCAATTTCACCAGTGAAAAATGTCTTTACCTTTTTATCTTCACAGCAGTCCCAGCAGATATCCTGATAGAATCCAACCGGCTTCTTTTGGAATCGAAGACGAATTGGTCTCATATCATCATAATCTTTGCGAACTCCGCAACAAGGACAAATTTCAGTGGACTCATCATAACAATAAGCGCAATAAGTTTTTCCGTCAACATTGTAAGTGTCATCAACATAAACAATATCGCCACACTTATCACACTTTACCGCGCCAGAGCAACTCGGGCAAACAGTCATTTCCGCGGTATTCTCTCTATCATCAAGGAAAGAATCATCAAGAATCTCTCCACAACACATACATTCAGATTCACCAGAATAATTAAGTTCAATATTATCATCAGCACAGACCTTAGTGGAAACATAAGCATTATGATCTCCGTAGATATCATTATACATAAAATTGGTGTCAAGATTGAAATACACACTTGCGTCAAGTTCACCAATAAAGTTAACGCTATAATTATGAATCTGATTCAAATATTGAGTATAAGGGCCAAAACCAAGATTTTTCTCGGTAAGCTCCTTAATCCAAGAAAGACAAATACTTTCAAGGTTTTCATTACAATAAGGATAGCCCTTAATACCAAGAATAATGCTTTCGTCTACGATGAAAAGCTCGCGCCAACGCTTACTATTCCACATAACAGGCTGACCGTTCTTATACCACAGTTCCATATCCTTATCAGATTTAAGATAGGCTTCAAGGATAATAGGAGAGTTCATCATTTCAACGGTTCCCTGACGATACTCGCCACCGCCATTCTGCCATCTCATACAAGAGTCCCAGCCGCAGTTATTATCGCTCATAGTGATATAATCAAGAGGATGGATAGAAAGACAAAGCTCACCAGAGATATTCTTCTGATTAAGGAACTGAGAATGAGCGATACGGAACTTCTCATAAATATCGCGGTCAATTTCCAAGATATCACTCATCTTACCGAGCATTTTACTAAGCTTCATACCCGTATTAATCATAAGAGTCTTATTATTGTAAGTGAGCTTAAAAGACTCACCGTCATAAATGTTAGCCATTAAAGGCTCAACATTCAAAAGATTTGCCATAGTAAAATACTGATTATTAGTAAGAGCTCCCTCGTGATAAAGATTTTCTACTTCCCCATTAAAAATATTTCGGAATTCATACCCATCGCCATTCCGACCGAAATAATCATAATAATCATCACTCATATCTTCATAAGTGCGAGAATAATTTACCTTGCGAGAAATGATAAGATTATTTCCAAGCATCTTATAAAGATTCTGCTTATTATAAGACCAAAAGCGAAGAATATAATCAAGCGATGTTCTCATATCAGAGCTGTTTCCGCCAAGACCCGCAAAACTGTGGATATACCATTCAATCTTTTCGCGATCTTCTTCCGTAAGGAGTTCAAATAAATTAGCCATATCTTATCAACCTCTTTTTAATATCTTTCTTAACCTTATATATATATTATAATATATTTTTTTATAAAAATAAAGAAAGCCCTTTGCGGTCAATCAAAGGGCTTTCTTCTGAAAGGGGTTTTATTATATTTACTTACAATTATAAATTATAAGCAAATAACAAAATTATTCATTAGATGATAATAATAAATCATCTATTGTTAAAGTATCATACTTTGTATAGGGAATAATAATTAATGGAATATTATTTTCTTTGGCCCATTTAATTTTTAAATTATCTCTATACTAAGTATTTTCTATTGGTTCCCAGTTATGAGTCTATACATAGTGCTGTTTACCATTATACTCTATAAGATACTTATTATCTACATAAAAATCAAACCTTAACAATTTATTAGTCTCAGGATTTCTACAACTATCAAAAGTTTTTTCCTAAACAAATGGAATGTTAAAACTTTCTAAAATGTTTTTAATTTTTAATTCTCCATGAGAAATTCTTAAACATCCACAGCTTTGACTATCGCCTGATACTAAGTGTTTTGAATTAAAATCTTTTATAGTTCCGCAATCACATTTACAAGTATATATTTTTAATTTTGGATTTGACTTTTCAACATTTAAATTGAGAACAGTTAATAATCCAAATCTCTATCCTGCTAAACTTCTAAAAGAAGCTTCGCTGGTTCTATCTTTTTGTAAACATCCGCAAGACTGAGTGTGTCCTGCTTTTAAATGATTAGTAGTGGTAATAACTTTATTACCGCATTCACATAAACATTCCCATTTAGAACTATTTTCTTGACGTTTAATTACTGTTAAACGTCCAAATTTCTATCCTGTTAAATCTTCACTTTGATTAGCTAATCGAGTTTTTTCTCTCTGTAAACAACCACAAGAACGAGTAGGATGGTCGGTTTTAGTTAATTGGCTTCCCATAACATCACATTCATTTCCGCAATCGCATTTACAATGCCAAACAATTTTTGAATTTTTTCTTTCAGGCTATTCAAATAATACGGTTAACTTTCCAAATTTCTATCCTGTTAAATCAACTTTTCTCATTATACATTCTCCTCATAGTGATATAGTAAAATATTTTTTCTTTCATACTATATCACTATGAGGATAAATTAATTTTTAAGAATTGTCCTTACTTATTCATTGTTCCCATAAGCATCATAGGAACAATCATATCTTTCATATCCTGCTTTCTATCCATAAGCATAACCATCATAGGGTTAATACCATTAAAAGTATTACCATTCTGACTCATAAGCATCATGGGGAGAAGCATATCACTCATATTCTGATTCTCGTCCATCAGCATATACATCCACATATTGCCAAACGGATTCTCCGCACTCGGCGCATTCTCAGGACTCTTCATAAAAGAATCAAACAGAGAAACAACACGAGTATAGAAATTAAAGTTGAAACAATTCTTCGTAGGAAGAATCTTCTTCTCCTCACCGGCCTGCGGATCGACAACCGTAATACCGCTATCGCCAACCTCAATTACGAACATAGCCTTGCGGTTATGAACAATAACCATACCAGGGGCGATATCCTTAATAGCGACCGGCATCTTGTAGAGGAACTTACCGCCATCAAAGTTGAAGATATCAACGTCGATAATCTCCTTACTCTCAAGGTTGTAAGAAACCCAAGTGCCATTCGCGTTCTTCACAGCCAGACCATACATAGACATACGAATGTTATCATTGGTACAGGGGCCAAAATCAAAATTAAACGCCTTCATTTTATTATTTCCTTTCTTATTATCAACATTATTGTTAAATGTATTTTGTTCGTTCAAAACTTTATTGACTCGATTATCAATATAATCGTTATCAATCATAGCACACTTATCTTCAATTGCGTCAATTCGACTACCGATTGTAGCTGTATTAGGGGCAGAAGCAAGAGTGGTAGCAAAAATTGCGTTAGAATCAATTGAAGCAACTTTCCCAGTAAGACAATCGCTATCAGGAACTACCGTAATAGGTGTAGTATTTAACTCTCCAAGAATTTTCTTGGCTTCTTCGTCAGAAATAGTCCACGCAGTAGAAAATTCTGTATTCCACCCCGCACACACTTTGGTATAATCAAGGTCATCGCGGGTCTTACTTATATCATTATTCTTTTCAACAGTCTTCTTTGCCCTACGCATCTTATATTCAAAAAACTTTTCAGAACACTTGATCGCATACTTATCTGTAAAAATATTACAAATATTATCAATCAGATACTTGCCGAAAGATCCATCAATACCATCGACAAAAAAAGAATAATTTATAGTGTAAACATCAGGGTAGATATCAAAGAAAAGCTTACCATTAAGATCAGATTTAATAACAATTCTGACCATATTTTTAGAAGTTTTTAGCTTACGCCAAAAAACATAATCAAGCTTCTGATACTTATTATCTTGAACTGCTTGACTAAATCTATCTAAAATTTTATCAAAAATATTAGGTGGGAATTCAAAAATTCCCATTACATTAGTTTCAGCCATTTAGTCTCCTCTCCACTTCTCGTCGTATATATTCCATATCACTATCCGTTAGAGTGAGTTCAGTCTGGAAACTTGTCGCGCCCGCACTAATTTCCTTGATAATTCTTTCAAGTTCCTCAGTGTGGTTCGCATAACACATAAACAAATTATCCATTACTCCATCCACTCCAATGTATCTTTATCGTCCCAGAAGAAATCAAACTCAGTATGCGCTTTACCGTCCTTATCTTTCTTAATAAGGATATCCATCATATGAGCATGAATACCATCTTCGGGATAATCCATTTCCCAAATTTCACGAATCTTATAACGAGACTTGTGCGGAACGGCTAAATGAGTAATAAATTCATCGGGAGTCCAAGTTTCAGTAGCCGTGCAGAACACCAAACCATAGTGCTCACTATGAACCGCGATTACTTTTTCAATCATTATTATCTTCTCCTAATATATCACAAATTGCCTGATGACTAAAAGTAATCTTTGCTCCAAGATAAGGAACTGTTTTATCATCAGCGATAATAATTTCCACAAAAGCGATATCGTATTTATAGAAATATACAATACGCTTAATTGCTTCCAAATAATCAGAGGCTACTATTACACCCTGAAAATCTTCCTTTCCTGGGTCTACTGCATTAACATGAGCTATGTAGTGATACTCCATAACAAATAACCTCTTTTCTTATTTTCTATATATATTATATATTATTTTTTTAAAAATGTCAAAAAGATCTTACCAACTACGACATACGAGAATACTTACATAGTCAGTATCACAAAAGACCTTACGAAGTTCGGCATAGACACGATTCGCGTTAGCAAAAATTTCGCGCTCATCTTCATCAACAAGAGATAAATCTTCATCATTGTTAATGAAATAGACTTCGGTATAGCTCCAATCACCAAGAATAACATCTATAACATCATCAATGTCATTCTCTGACCATTCAGGGAAAGTATCATGAAGCCAAATCCTGAATTGATTTCCATATACAATAGGTTTCAAAGTATAATCCATAAAAAAAGTCCTTTCTTAACTTTCTATATTATTTTACCAATCGCAACATACAAGCAGGGTCTTGTAATCGGTATAGCAAAAGAATTTGCGGAGTTCCGCATAGACACGGTTCACATTGGCAAAGATTTCACGCTCATCTTCATCACAGGTAGATAGATCTTCATCATTGCCAATAAAATGAATTTCTTCATAATTACCATAATCAAGAAGGAATTCCACCATATCATTTACTTCATCCTCAGTCCAATCAGGAAAAGTGGCACGAAGCCATTCGATAAACTGATCATAACGCACAACAGGCTTAGAAATATAAGTCATATAAAAAAAGTCCTTTCTTAACTTTCTATAAATATTATATAATAATATTTATAAAAAATCAAAAAAGGATTTTTAGTTTATTTAATTATTGAATAAATCAGTATCAATGATGGCGAAGTTTGCGCGATGAATATATACCGCCTTACCATCAATCATCAACTGAGTAGTCTTAGGAAGATTCTTTGGAATATCCCAAGAGACGTTATCCCCTACAAACATACAAATAGGATCGCCCATCTGAGACTGAATCACTACAATCTTGCTACCGGCATTCGCATTATTCAAATTCTTAGACTTCAAATACCACCAAGAAAGATCCCAATAATCATTCCAACGGCGGTCAGTAGGCGCGGAAATGCTAGCTCCATTGCCACTATTAGTCGAGGCTTCCGCGGGAATATCTACGTCATATTGAGTGAGACGGCTATCAGCAAAAATAATAGTAGAACCGCAACTCTCAATACTCTTACCGTCAATATCAACACTTACAACCGACGAGAGAGAATAAGAACTAACCCAATGACCATCCGTGCTATAAGCCCATTCCTTTACTTTGTTAGGCTTAATGTCAAAGGTTTCACCCTCGCATTGAAGCCACTGAGTGCCATAGTTATCATAAAAGGTAGCAAGGAAAGAAAGCTTAACATCGCCATCCTCCGGCTCAGCGGTAATTGTAGTTGCTTCTGGACCACCGCACGCAGTCAACGAAAGGCAAAGGATAATCGCAATAATACCACAAATAAATCTCTTCATAATTTAATGCTCCTTCGGATTATTTTCCATATACTTCTTGATACGTTCACCATTGAATCGAGAGGGACATTTGAGACAAATATAACTATTATAATAGTCGCACCAGTGCTTCTCTGTCCCATCAGGATTCAGAGTAGGATTCAGCGTATCATACGCACAATACATCTTATCAGTCATTATTTTACCTCACTACATCTTGTTAATGTGTTAATCTTTACATTCTTACGAACATCTTGCGATTTCACGGTTCCACGGATATGATAAGTATTTCCAACAGTCCAATCACTCTTGGAAGAAGTGATCCACATAAACTGATTACCATCGGCATCGCTCATAGAATAAGCAATGGTATGACCATATTTGCTTTCAAGAGCGTGCTTATCATCAATTTTCACGGTAATGTCAATGCGGTCGCCGATATTACCGATCCACTGAGCCAAGCTCTCGTCATATACAAGGGCATCGACCGCGTGCTTTACCACTTCTTCACGATAAAGTTCACCGTCCGCGCCACCGACCTTATCCCAATCAAGGCGGATTGGTTCGACATCTGCGGGAAGCGCGGGAATCTCATCACATGAGCGGAAATACCAACCCCACAACTGCGTATAGCGCGCGGAACTCATCTTAAACCAATCATTCTCTTCATCGCAATTACCTTTGAAGATCGTGATGTAGCCCGCATCGCCAAACCCAAGAACCTGACGATGCGGAGCCATCTTAGTTGCTACCTCTTGGGATTTTTCAGGGTAAAGCTTGGCATACTCCGCGTCTTCATACCAGCGCACCTGACGGACAGTCCCGGTTTTCGGGTTCTTCACCTGAATATATTTCTTTCCCGCGGACACATATACATCACCAATGAATTCAAATTTCTGAAAACTCGGAGCTACCATACTTTACACCTCCCATAAACTATGTATATTAAAATGTTTTTCATGCTCTAAGATATAAGCTTCAAGCGTTTCATATTTCTTAGAGCTATTATACTTATTATATAACTCAAAAGAGCATTTCATATCATCAAAATAATCTTCAATGGATAACTCATGATAAACACAAGTCCAAAGGAAATCCTCATAAGTTCTTTCTTCATAAAAAGAAAGAAGCATTTCATATGCGTCTGCGAGATCACCGCAAGCTAAAATGGGGAAATACTCATTATATATTAAATGAACTCTTTTCATAGCATTTCGCGCTCCTCAATATAATATTCATGGCTCTTGAACTGAATTGCGAAGCCCTCGGTTGTAGTATAAGGAGAACTAATTGCTTGAAGCTTACTATACCAATCTTTCAAACTGGCAACCTCAGTCCACCACTTTTCCGGTTTAATGGTAAGATAAGAACTAGTGAACTGCGTGGTATCGCTAAGAAATCGTTCATACATTGCTTCCTCTTGGAGAGAAAGAACTGTCTCCTGAGCGTCATCAATAGTTTCTGCGAGAAGAACAATCTCCCCAGTCTCATTGTCAATAATAGCGTAAATCGTTTTCATAATTAAAACTCCTTATACTTTTCATATTCTTCTTCGGTGATTTCCCAAACATCATAACCACATTCACCAATGTAGTTTTCATATTCACCATCGAAATCTTCTTCGGTCTGTTCGTCCCACCATTCCATAGCATCATCTTCAACACAAGACTCCGCATATCGTTCCATACCTCTTTCAGTGCCTTTGAAGAAGTGATCCATAGTCTCCCCGCAGTAGCAGGTATATGTCTGAATATGATAAAATTTAATTTCCATTTTAATTCTCCATTAGATAATCAAATTCATAACCGCACAAATGACCTTCTTCAATCCAAGAGATAAAGCAAGAACCACCTTCCTCATTAGGCCATTCCGCGCAAGAGAGATTCCATTGGAGAGTGCGGGGAAGATTATTGAAATATTTGAGGATTTCATCAACTGCGCTTTCATCGCAAGTCATTACATCATAACCACCGTGGCCGTATTCCACGCAGATGTTTTCAATATCTTCTTCAATCTTAGAATAAGGAATATTAACAGTGCCAAGCATAAGCGTCTCTCCTTTTTTTATCTTCTCTTTAACTTTCTATAAATATTATAATATATTTTTTTATAAAAATAAAGAAAGACCTTATGATTTACATAAGGTCTTTCTTATCATCATCTTTATCAGAAGCTTTCCAGAAACAACGGATCGCTAAGACAGCCCAAGTGAGGAGCGCGGGAATGGCGATCTCTAACCCTATGCCCTCCATAATATTGATACAGGCCCCGCCACATAGGACGCAAAAACAAATTCCGCCTACTTTATTTATCATCAGGAGGATCCTCCCCTTTATTTTCGGTAATGAAATCATACCAATATTCAAATGCGATAGCGCCAGATAAAATCACCGGAACAATCCAATGAATAGAATAGCCATTAAAGCCGTCCATAAAAAGCCAAGTTGTAAGAAAGGTATAACAACCCGCAATAAAAAATTTAATCATAAGTCAATCCTTCCAACAATCGCCAGCGTCAAGGAATCCAGAGACAGAAATCGCTCCGGCAAAAAATACAGTAATAGGCCAAGGAATAGTCCCTCCTGAAAGTCCAATAAAAGTAAAAAAGATAGCCAAAAACCCATAACCAATGCCAATTCCTAAACCAGCTTTCACAGTTCAAATCCTCCATACATCATAGACTGAGAAGAGAAACGGAGCAAACCCGCAATCATTTCGCGGTTTTTAATATCTTTTTTGAGAGTCTCAGGACAACAACCCGTAGTTTCCTCAACATAGGAGACGAGTTCCGCATTGCGCTCACGAGCTTCCGCAAGTTCTTTCTTCGCGGCTTCCAGTTCCTTTTGGGCTTCCGCGAGTTCGCGACAAAGTTGAAGATTACGTGCTTGAAGCTTAACCTTCTCGCGTTCAAAAGCGAGGTCTTTCGCGCTCTTCTTATACTTACTCGTTGCCATTAAGGTTCATCTCCTCTTCATAAAGTTCCTTATAAATCTGAGTGGTTTCGGGATAGCAGAACACATTATACTGATTATAATACTCAGTAGCAAAGTGTTCCTCAAATGTTTCAATCTGAGCGTCAATCTCAGTATTAGAATATCCACTTACTTTGATAAACACAGGATCGCCAACACGATTGCGGGTCAAAGAATTAAAATAATCAATACGATAATACTCAGTCCACATTTCTTCATCTTTATCTCCAACTTCAAGGCCATTGGCTCGATCCCAAAGAGTATCAAGCATCTGCCCGTAAGGGAAAAATCCAAATTCAGGGAACTTCTTACCGAAGACCATTTCGATGCCTTCGGGATACTCTTCAAATTCAGAAACCTCGAACGCACTGAGGAAATCGTTGACGTTGTTATACTCAATTTCCTCATTGGAGCCAATCTGATAAACGAACGGCAGACCGCTCTCAATATCCGCGATAATTGCATTTACGGTTGCAACATAATGCTCATATTCCTTTTCGTCCATAATGGAGAAACCTTCAAGTTCCATCTCATCAGCCCAATTATCAATATAACGAACACAATAAAACATATTGATTACTCCTCCACACTCTTAATAAACATCAATGCCTTCAACCGCATCTTCGCAATTCCAAAGAATTTCAAAAGCCTTTGCAATCTTTTCAGTATGAAATAGCTCAGTAGAAGAATCCATTACTTCAAAAGCTTCTACGACATTACTTTCTTCAAGGTCTTCATAATGAATGGTTTTAAAAACATAAGTTTCATTATGACAAATTGCCATCTTATTAACAAAAAGCCAGAAACTATACTTATGAATATCACCTTCACAGATGACATACTTATCGTGATAACTATCATCAAAAACGATTGCGTGAATAAACTTTTCCATAATTATCATTTCCTCTCTCACTAATGTTTATTAATTATTCTTTTACGTTTCGAATAAAACTTTCGAGAATTGAAATGTTTAAAGTAAGTTCATCAAGCTCATCGCTATCAATGATACCTTGCCAGTCAAGCATATCAACATAGGTGTCAATTGTTTCAAGAGCCTTAACCGCGTCTTCCTTAGTAAAGGGCTTTTCTACTAACTTCATAATTATCATTCCCTTTCTTAACTTTCTATATATATTATATATTATTTTTTATAAAAAATCAATAAAACTCTTTTTTGGAGGTATCATACATCAAGAGCCGCAGCGTATAAAATATAGCCTATTCAAGTTTATTAGCAAAACTATCATACCCACTTATAATCTAACCTTATTGAATAGCACCCCTGAGCGGTATGGACTGAAACTTTATCCTATTGGAGAAGAGAATGCCCTTCCAGAGTTTTATATTTAATTGTCAGTTTTTGCTCCTTTACTTCTATTACATTTCCAGCAAAGAGTTTGAAGATTTTCAGGCACCGAGGCTCCCCATTTAGATACAGGAATAATATGATCTACTTCAAGGAGAAGATTAGGCTCTTTGGCAAGAGAATTGCCACATTTTTGACAAGTATAATTATCTCTTGCCAAAATCATAGGACGTAATTTCTTTGCTTTATTGCGTTCTTGTTTAATCCACTCAGGTGGAGGAGCAATATCCATTTTATCATCATTATCATTATGGACTTCGCCTTTGTTATTTATATAATAATAATGATTAATTACTTTAGGAGGTTTTTCTTTTTTAGTTGGATACATACCTTTTTCTTTTAACTTTTTACAAATAAAATAAGTTAAAGAAACTGAACCAACTAATAAAATACAAGCTCCAAAGTCAGTAGCTTGCCCCTCAATACAGAAAGGAGCCCCAATGAAATACATAGGAGCCATAACTACAGCCGTAGAAAATATCCAAATAAAAAACCACATATTTAAATATTCCTTATATTAAGTATTGTGAATATCTACACAACAATATTCGTTGATAAAGAGACTCCTACCAAGAGTCGCAAATTCGCAGTCAAGCTCACTAACGGAAAGTCCAGTGTTATCGCGGACGGGCCAGACTTCCCATTCAATGCCTTCCTCCACCTCTTCCAGGTCGTAATCCTCAAAGGCATGACTATAACCGTCGATTACATCATAAGCCATTCCTTTGCCAATATCATCAGCTTCTGCGACACTATCAACCTCGAAGACGCCGCCAGTATTGATGCCATGGAGTCCGCAATAGACGCTTTCATAAGCATAAATCATTACAACCATTAGATAGTCTCCTTTACTCAACTTCAAAAGTTTTCACATAGTAGCTACCATATTCACCGGCATACATACCAGTAAACATTGGACGCAACTGATGTGGTTCGTGATGCTTTTCCCATTTTTCCTGCGCACTTTTCTGCAAAATCTCACCTGCGGAATATGCTTTCTCCTTAGTAGAATGAAGTGAAATCACCTGTGCGTCATTAGTAAGACCACCGCTATCATAATGTAAACAAAGCGCATAAACTGTCATACATATATCAGCTCCTTTCATTGTAAATCTGATTGATTATTCAAAATATATATAAATATTTTTCTTAATAAACATCAGCGCCATCGACCACTCCTAATTCATCGCTATTCCAAAGCATATCAAAATATTCAGTAGCATCTGGAAAAATTTCATCCGCGATTTTAAGAATAGCAAAAGCTTTGAATGTTCTTTCAGACTCAAGATCTTCACAATGAACTGTCTTAATAGCATAAGAATTGATATGAGAAGAAGCCATTTCATTGATAAAAGAAGAAAAAGTCTTACTATGAGTATCATTTTCATAGAAAACAGAAATGTCAGAGCAATCATCATTAAGAATAATTACTCGGGTTTTATTATTTTCCATAACTTTCTTTTCCTTTCTTTTCTTTTAAAATAAGAACTTATATTAATGACACACTTCTGTATAATAAGTTCCAAGAGAGCCATCTGCATTAATCCAAGAGACAATTAGCACGTAAACCATTTCGATGCCGATTGTATCGAAAACGCAGGGGATTTCAATGTTATACTCGCGGATTCGACCCTCGCCCTTAGCCTTAGAGAAAAGAATCTCAACCGCGTTGGCGATATGAACGCCATCCTTAGAAACGAGCATTGCGTATTCATCATCTTCTGGATCAGTATACTTTCTACCAATCAAATCCCAAAGCTCTACATACATAATTTTCATTTCCTTTCTTAACTTTATATATATATTATATTATATTTTTTTATAAAAATAAAATAAGGACTTATGAATTAACATAAGTCCTTATTGTTTAATGAATAGAAAGGAACTTTTATATTACCGCCACAAAACGGACAAATCTTCGACTTATTAGGAATAAGCTGACCGCAATGTTTACAAATAATCATTTTTATTTTCCTTACTTCAACTCAATAAAATCAAGTCGATCAACATATTCTCCGGCGTAGATCTTCAACCAAGGGTTCGCGCGATTAGATTTTGCGCTCGCAAGGTCTTCATTATACTCCTGAATTTCTTTATAAAGTTCGGTTGCGCCAAGGTTATTATCATTATCAGTATAGTCCTGTTCGAGTCGCCATTCAAGAGCTTCTCGACGAGTTGTATATTTCTCATAGAGAGAATCACTGTATACATTTTCATTGATAATCACAATAGTAGAAAATACCATTACGATTCCAAAGATAACGGTGCCGATGAAGCCAACAATCGAACTAATACAACCAAGAGCAGAATATTTATTACAACCCCAAACTATAAGAGCGATAAAGACCGCAAGCGCAAGAATAAAAACTACATAAAGCATAATTGTCTTCTCCTTAATGAATAAAATATTGAATTACTCCATACACTCCTGAAATGATTGGGAGCGTAGAGATTATAAGTAGCAAGCTTCCAGTAATGACACAAGTGTCAATTAAAAACGTATCTTCCGGAGCGCTTGCGCCGTCGGCAAGCTTGAAGATACATAAGGCAAGCCTTGCTACAATTAATCCAAGAATAATTTCTACAATAAACTCTACCATATATCCTCCTCCTTAATCTAAGTCATCGAACAAAACAGATAAAATGCCAAGAGCGCAAAAACAAAGAATTATTACTTTAAGCATAAAAAACTGACTGAATGAAGCCAGCAAACAGGCAAAGCAACATGCCCATACCGCAGTAATAATACTTCTCATTGAGAGGCATAGTATCATCATTCAGCAAATCAATATACATAAAGCCGAAAAATACTAATATAATAAATAGCATAATAATCATTTCTCCCATATCTTTTTACCTCCTCGCTTCTGCTTTCTCTTGGTCGCGGTGTCAATTGTCTTTCTGTGGACGCTCCCGATCTTCGCAGTTGGACCATTTTTCATAAACTGATTCAAGTTCAAAGGGGCGGGGCCAAATACATCTACACAAACATTCTTGTGATAGATGTCCGTCTCTTTATGATTGTGGTCGTGGCCGTGAAGATCGAGAGCCCAGTCCTGCTTGATCGGTTCGTGAGAAAGCATAAGTTTCTCACCAATAAGAAGCGCGCCATCATATACTTCGTCAAAAAGACCGTTATCCGCGGAAATCTCCCAATATTCAAAGGGAGAACGAAAATCATATCCCGAATCAACAGAGTATTTACAATCAGGATAAAGACGCTTCATTTCCAAAAGTGCTTCGTCCTTTTGGTATTGATCCATAGGGAACTTTTTCTTAACGATTTTGCGCTTATAGTTTTCAGATCCCGCATCATGGTTGCCCTTGATAAGAACCTTATAACCGGCGCGCAGTTTCCGCACATAGGAGATTTCGCCTACATCCCCTAAACAAATGAGTGTGTCTTTCCGACCGGCTTTGCTGTTTAAAAGTTTTACAAGGTTATCATCAGAAATGCGGTCGGGGTGGCCGTTCCGCAAATCTGAATCACCAAAATGCCAATCAGAGGATACCCAGACCGTCTGACCGCCCCAACGCGTATTAAAAATTTCATAAAGTCCAGGAATCATTTATATCCTCCTTAAAACGTATAGGCTTTAAATTTATACATATAGAACTCACCATCCATAAGAAGAAGTCTATCAGCTTCTTCTCGATGATCGATCATCCACCAACCAGGTTTAGGAAGAGGGAGATCGTAATATTCGATTCGCTGAGTTTCCATAATATCTTCTTCGATTGCGCCTTCGAGGAAAGCGAGATATAGTTCTTCTGCTTCTGCTTCTGAAATATTGGTGAAGGTCCAAGACTTACCAGTCATTTCATCTTCAATTTTATAACAAGTAATTTCTTTCATAATTATTCTCCTTACATCTCAACCGCATCAACGAAATCAATGAAAACATCATCGGCGACGTTATTCATCATATCGAGATAAGAAGAGAATCTCTTCGTCCAATCGCCGGTCATCTCGCCGTGGTAGAGATACCAATCATAATCGGAATCTTTCTGAATTGCTTCAAACTGATGCTCCATAAGACTATCATCGACCATATCTCGACAATACTCCATAAACATTTCCTGCATATCAGCCTCGGACGCATTCAGGAAATAGAAATTATGGTCTCCGGCCGTATCACAAAGAATACCAATGGAATGAGTTTTAATCTTAGAATTAGAAATAGTCATAATTTTTATTTCCTTTCTTTCTTTACTTTATATATATATTATATATTATTTTTTATAAAAAATCAAAAAAGGATTTGCGTAAACCGCAAATCCTTTTAAAGATCAGAGAACGGGAGCATAATTATAATAAATAACCATATTTTTCAATGCGTCTTTATAGAGTCTTGTGTCGAATTTATGACACTGAAATTGCTTTTCAACGTTCTCCTCGATAGCAGACATAGTGATTTCAAGCGCATCAGATTCACCAAGATTCGTTGCGCAATAAATTTCATCGAGAGACTCATCATAAATAAATAGAACAGGGATACGACTCATATATAATTCCTCCATTAATTGATTTTACCCAAAATTTTTGATATAATATATTTAGAAATTAAAAGATTTCAACCGCGTCTTCAAAAAGATTGAGAAACTCTTCGGCAGTCTCAGAAGATACGAGAATGCTTGTTGAAGCATTGAATTGCCAATCAATGTAGATAAATGAGAGCGGACTACCGCCCGCTTCCGCTATTTCCTTTGCGTAAGTTTCAGAATTCACGGGTCGAATTTCGACGGCATTAATATTGTTAGTATTAATAAGATACTTAGAACCGCGAAAATTATGTAAAATTACAATCATACAAATGCCTCCTCAGATATAAAATTTTTGAGTTGTTTTAAAATTGCGATACCCTCAGAATAACCGTCATCAAAGACATACTCATAATGAGATTTATCACTCATATAAAAGTCAAGTTTTGTTTCAAAAGTTTCAGCAGAAATGCTATCATCATCTGAATCATCCTTGGCAGTATGAGAAATAAGAACCATGACGATTTCATTTACGTTAAGAAAAGCGCAGTCGCCATTAGACATTTTAAAATAAATTAAATCACCTTTGTTCATTTTACTTCTCCACAATATAGTCTTTCGCTACATCTGTTCCTTCTGGAATATATAGATAAGTGCGCGTTGACTTAGAACAAATGAAGAACCACTCTCTCCAATCACCATAACGCGGAACACGCTTCTCGACGTGCGGAACCTGATTAGAGTAAACAATTACAGTGTCATTCACGGGGTAAGTTTTAGTGCTTGTAATGCCATCAGCGCTAAGAGTAAGATAAGTATAATAAACGCTTTCACCTTCGAATGCGCGGTAAGTATAGATACAGCCATCGTTATCCATACTTGTTAGCTCTTGGGCTTCCGCAATCGTATAATCATATCTGGAATAATCCTCATTAACGGAAGACATTATAACTCCGCCGAACATTCCAATAGCAAGATACCAACAAACGCCAATCCAAAAGGCAGGAATAATTTCACGGGGAATGGCAACTTTGTCGCGGTGAGACCAGTTGCGGAAGCGCTTGGCCTTAGGATCGGAAAGAGTGCTGTAATAGCCATAGCTACAATATGCGGAATGAATAGCGAAAATCAGAAAAATAATTAAGGTCGGTAGAACAAATCCGCCCACCAGCGTTTTCAAGAAGAAGATAAACATATTTAATTCCTCCTTTAAAGAATAGGTTTAAGGTTATCGCAACAATTGAAATCTCTCATACAGCCATTTTCCTCAGTGAAACAAGAACAACCTTTCTTACACGTATTTTCGATAATGTCGGGATTACGGACATTTATGACGGACCGCATATTCCCAACGACTTCTTGCTTTTGGACCATTTTCGGTGTGTCGGGAGAATCGTTGAAAGCGCAGTTCACAAAAAGTTCACAATTTTGGCACGTGCTAAGTTTAGCCCAACATTTATCGCAATAAGTGTTGCCTTGATCGTCGATAATCATTTGTTTATGGAAAATTGGTGTATGGCATACTTTACAAGTGTAATATTCACCGTAAAGGAAATTATCACAAATCGCGTGATTGGGGTCCATAGTGTTGCCTGTAATCTGGCATAATCCGGTCGTTGGCCGGTAATAACCGCAGTTCTTACATAAAAAAGTCATCATAGCGTTTTAGCAGAATAGGGTTCATCTTCGCCATCAAATTTTAGAATCTTATTAGCAAGATCGCGGTTGACGCGCAAGGGGCCATCTTCAAGGGGAGTAAACGCGATAGTGATAAGATCGTCGAAGTATTCTTCGGCCCAACGTCCGGCTTCCGTGAGGGTTTCAGCAAAGATGAAACCGCACGTAAATTTATCCATCTTATCATCGTCGTCCCAATAACGAGCTTCATAATAAACAGGATACTGCTTCATATTTGTCTCCTTTCTTAACTGATTGTGGAAATTAGAAAGATCTCAGGATCATCGAGTGTTTCAATGGGGATTTTAAGAAACTTTGCGTAAGCTTCTTTCATTGTGTCATTAAGGCGATAATATTCTTGCGGTGCGATGAAGATATTATCGACGCGGACGGCTTCACCCGCGGAAGACTCACCGAGAAGATAGCCGAAGATAGGATTCTCGTTGTTATCATAGTCGCTTGCGCGATGCCAATAACCTTCCTCGGTAAGCTGTTCGATAGCCTCAGTCATATTATCATAGTTTTCAAGAAGGTTCTTGGGGACTTTATAACCACATACGAGCTTAGAACCAAAATCAACAGACATTATTTATCACCTTTCAATAGTTTTTCTTTATTTTATATTTATATTATATATTAAAATTTAATAAAAATCAATAAAGCGGTTTTGTCGCTTCAAGATAGCATAAAGACTGGGTTCAATGATCGGCTTACCAAAAATGGTCATTTTAAATGAAAATGGTCAAAATTTTCTGATAAATGGTCAAAATTTTCTATATTTTTGTCCGTTTTTTTCTATATTTCTGGTCAAAAATTTCTGATGAAGAGATCGGATAGCGAGTATAGAGGCGGATTAGGGCAAGGGAAACCGCGTAGGTAAAAATTTTAGGTAATTTTTCATAGTTGCTTATAAAAATATTGAATAAAATAGGTAATTTTTAATAGTTTCCTATTTTTATATAGCTGTCTAAATTTTAAATAAAATAGGTAAAAATTTTAGGTAATTTTTCATAGTTCCCTATTTTTATTTGAAAATTGTAGGTAATTTTTAATAGTTAGCGATCGGTTTTGCGAGAATTTTTAAGAAATTTTTCATAGTTGCCTTTAAAAATATACTTTGGGTAAAAATTGTTAAAATTACTATTTTAGATTTGAAGTATATATGAAGGAGGTGAAAGTATTGTCAGTAGAATAGAAAAGATTTCCTGCTAATGTAGATATGAATATATTAACTTTTTTAAATAATAAGAAGATAAATGGTGAATTGTATGCTTATTTATAGAGTTTATCTGAATATGATGTTATTAATAAATAGTATAATATTTATAAGACTTATGTATTAAAAAAATGGTTGCCAATTCAAAGTAAGATGTGTCAAATGCTTGGTATTAAAAGTCCTAAAACGTTAAAAACGCATTTGAATTATTTAATTGAATAGGGATATATTATTGAAGAAGAAGATAGATATATATTACCTGAGATGGAGAATATATATTTTCTTATTCCACTACATACATTAAGATATATAAATGATAACTGTAAAGAACATATTATAAAGATATATATTTATTTGGGATAGCGTTATAAATATGCGTTAAATAATGGAAGTTAGTATGAATTTACATTAGAGGAAATTGGAGAACATAGCGGTATAAAAGTAAAGAACAACAGCAGGGGCTATGAAATTATAAATAATGCTTTAACATTTTTATAGAACTCAGAATTAATTGATTATGTTAGTTTTTTTGATGGATAGATGTAGAAGAAGAAATTAACAAAATTTAGTTTTGAATATAAAAATTAGAATAGGTAATTTTTAATAGTTGCCGATAAGCATTTTAGGTAATTTTTCATAGATGCTTCGACTTAAATTAGGTAAAAAATCATAGATTATCTAAGTAATAAGTAGAGGGTGTTTCCTAAGTAGTTTGTATGATACAAATGATCGGCTTCGCCTCACTTTGTATCATACAAACGTTTGATTTTTTTAAATGAAAAGAAAGGTGATAAATAAAATGGTTGATGATAATAGAAGAGTAAATTCTTTGGATTATGTTATGTATGAATTTTTTAATGAAATGGGTAAAACAGATTTAGCAAAAGATTTATTAGAAGGAGTTATTTAGTATCATTTTGATAATAATTATTATGGAGATAATGAATTTGTAAAAGCGTATTTAGAGTGGTTTACTTAGGAATATTTAGATAGAATAATTGAAGATAATTTTATGGAATTAGTAAAATATAAAGATTTAGAAGAAAGATGGAATTTTAATAAAGAAAAAGAGGAGTAAAATATGAGTTATAGTTATACAGATATAAGAGGCGGAAAAGGTAATCCGGCTATTGTTAAATTTATGAGAGGAACGCAAGAATAGTTTGATAAGTTGGATAAAACGGGTATGATAAAATCTGATTTATATATGAAAGATGATACTCTTTATTTAGTTATTCCAAGTAATACAAAACCGGTAAAGGTAGTATTTGACAACGATAAACCTGAATCAATAGAAGAAAATCTATTCTTACAAGATTCTATTTGCTATTAATTAAAAATTATATTATAATATAAATAGTAAAGAAAGAAATAAAAATTTGAAGTGAAATATACCTGGGTATATTCTTTTTAAGTATATACGGGGAATATATTCCGGGGAGCATTTCAAAAAATGAAATGAAAGTAAGGATTTGAAAACTGAAATGAAATTTACGATTGAAGAATTAAAGAAGAATAATGGAGAAAAGGTAGGCGTCTTCCGCAATTGGAATGTAATCGCAACTACTAAGAAAGAATTTTTTAATAGAGAGAATACGCAAGGCGCATACCTTATCTGGGACGATTGTAATAAGTTGGTTTTTAATGGTAAGGTTGTTGGCAGAATTAGTGAGAATGGCAGAGTAGAGTATATCGAGAGTGAGTATAGATACGTAAAGCCGGTTCTTGAAGACAAGGCCGCAGATAATTATACTGAGAGAACTGTTGCTCTTGGAGAGGTTGATCTGGGGCAAAGAACACTTGCTGATGATATTCTTGATGGTGCATTTAAGATGAAATTGGAGGAATTGCTGGGATGAGTGGTATTATTTGTTTTTTACTTGGTGTTGCTGTTGGATATTGTATATGGAACGCTGGAAGAGATCGTTAATAGACTTATATTGGTTGATTCGCTTCTGGGTAGTAATTAAATTGATGGATGATTCGGAAGACGTGGAATAAAGGTTCGGATACTACGTATTCTCATTGGTATGAAAAAAGATTAAGTTATAAAAAATACTGAAAATCGTAGAAATTGCGATTGTGTGGTGCCGATCGGTTTAACCAACCACCAACCACATTTCCTCGTCTCCGTTCTCCGAACCCATAAAAAAAGAGAGACTTTTTTTAGTCTCTCTTTTTTCGTATTAGGTAATTCTTGGTGAAATTGTCGATTCTTAGGATGAAAAATATCTCATCCTACACATTGTTCACTTGTTAATGAAAGTGTTCAAAAATTCGGCAATTACATCATCATCGGTTTTCTTGACCTTCTTAACCTTTACCGGGGTGCTCTTGGGAAAAAGCACGTCAAGAAGATCGTTAACCCCGGTCATAAGACCGTAAACCTCAGTAAAAATGTTCTCCACATCAGACGCGGTCAATGCGGAATCCTTGTAGCCATTAAGAGCGGCATACTCGTTAATCCGATCGGCGATTTCCTGCGCGAGCGCGGTCTTCCGACCGGCCTGCTTAGACTCCTTCTCCACCTGCTTAACAGCATCGTTCAGAGACTTAGCCATTTCGTCCGCAATAACCTGAGCGTCCTCACCATTTTTCAGACGAGCAATAATATCATTCATATCCATATGAATACCTCTTTTCTTATTTTCTATATATATTATATACTTTTTTTTTAAAAATGTCAAGATTTTTTTAAATGAAAACATACGCGTGAAACAATGTAAGGGCGAAGCAATTTTTAATTAATCATAAAGGCGTATGATCCTACGCGGGCTTAAAAAACTCTTTTTTTACCATTATAACATATTTTTTATAAAAAGTCAATTTTCGGGATTTTTCTGGGCCATATGGAGGGGTGCTAGAAGTATGAGAAATTTTGCATATGGGTATACCGATCGGGAAATCGGGCTGCCACAGCCGTAGGCAGCCCGCCCATTATACCACATTTTCCGATCGGTGTCAATAGGCAAAATGCACAAAAAAATCAGCAGGTTTTAGTCAACCTGCTGATTGAATATTTATCCAAGAAATGCGTTTACAATTTCATCGAATACCGTGGGGTCAATGTTTACGTTGAAAAAGCGGTCGTTCTTGCGAAACGCTTTCGGATAGCGTCTAATCAATTCCGCACGCAACGCGCTTTCCGCGCCCTCGGCGGGATAGTCCCCGCAAGAACGGATTCGATGAATTTCAACGCGCGTGATAGAATACTTTTTCGCATACTCGCCGATTTCATCACGCAAGCGCCCTACAACGTCTTTTGCGGAAGTGCCTACTTTGTTAAATTCAAGTTCGTTGTTGTTGTAAAACTTGAAAAAGTAAACCGCTTGAACGTCTTTCAGATTCTCGCCGCAATCGGGCATGAACTCCATAGCAACAGGCGGTCTACCGTCCTTAAAACGGCGTAGCTTAATAGTAATTTCTTCCATCGGCACAAAATCCTTCCTATTGATTGAGGTTTACCATCGTTCTCTCAACCATTTTTCATACTTTTTTATTGATTTTTGGGTGAAAAACCGCATTTTTCAGCGGTTTTTCACCCTTTTTCATCAGTTTTTGGGCTTTCGCTTCTGAATCAGGGTCAATTCGTAGTCATTTTCGCCCACATGGAACGCAATCATGCGCTCCACATTCGTAATTTCCACGTTTTCACACGCATTTTCGCTGTTTTCACGCAAAAAAGTCGCAAGTTCAGCGATAATCGAGCGTTTCGTGGGGTTCTCTTTACGCTGTCGCTTCTCGAATTTATAAGCGGTCGGCGCTTTGCGTGTTCCGGTCTTAGAATACTTGTTAGCTTCTTTGAGCTTTTCCGCAGACAGGTCAAAGTCCTTGGCGATTCCATGGTCAATGTCATCATCGTCCATGAGAATTTCTTTTGCTTCCTCGGCAGTACAATCCAACTTTTTCATCAGATTATCAATCTTTGCCTGAAAGTCCTTTTCACTCATTTTAGGCATTTCTTTTGCCCCCTTTCAAGTATGATTATAACACCGCCGTCAGCAAATGTCAAGAGAAATTTTTGTGGGAGCGCCTATTTTTTTTAGGCGCTCCCCGCTGAATCAACGCGCAAGACGGAAGTAGGACTTGCGCTTGTCAACGACCTTTTCGACGCCGTTGGCTTCAATCATCTGACGCAGAAGAGCGGACACGCGCTGATTGGTGAGTTCGCCCAAACCGTCAACACCCTTGATGAGGTCGGTCACGGTATACAGCTTGTCAGGGTTCGCGGACAGCTCGGCAAAGATAATATCCTTGTAGCCGTCGTTCGCAATCTGATTCGCGGTCGGCTTCTTGTCTCCCGCGTTCTTGCGAGCCAGCAGGTCAATTTCGTGGTTAATAAACTCAACCATGGCGGGGTCAGCCTGAACCTCGCTCATTTTGAGCAGAGCCTCGAAACGGTCGCGCTTGGTGAGCTTCTTAACAGTAGAAGTAGACATAGTATCAATTCCTTTCTTTGGCGGTAGGTCGCTACCCTTTTGATATTATTGAGTATACCACATTTTAGAGTGCTTGTCAAGAGGTTTCGCAAACTTTTCACACGAATTACTACCCCGACCTGACGGATAATTTATTGTTTGTTGATTCAATCTATTTGTCAGCGGAAAACCGCGTCAAGGATAGTTGGTTCAATCAAACTCACTTTCGCGTTCAACGTTTGGCTTTACAACGTGGTGTATTATGTTTTCTTCCTGTACTTTCTCAAGGTCGCGCGCCCTCGGATTTCTTGGGCTACTCCCTCTTGACATTTTCTATTGTAGCACACTCGCTGGGATTTGTCAAGAGGTTTTCAAGAAAAAACTCATGAATTTTTTCTTTTATCCCGTGCGTTCCGCTCCGAAGAGACCTTAACGTAATAGGTGAACGGTCTATTGCTACTTCCAACCGTAGCCCCACACCGACCTGTGGCTCAGGGGTTTCCCTCTTGACATTATCTATTATAGCAGATTGCCCACGGATTACAATTGACAAAATAACCAAATTACGGGAAAAAATTTTCTTCACTTTTGTGCGACTTTTCTCTTGACAAAATTGGCGGGGCGTGATATAATGGTGAATTCGGCCCGCGTTGGGCGTTCGCGGGCCGCCCATTTTATCACAAAAATCCGCGTTTGTCAATAGGCAAAATAAACAAAAAAAATCACCCAAATTTGGGTGATTTTTTATTTAATCCAGCAGGTTAATCTCACCGGGAATTCTGAAAGAATCAGCGTCCAGCGTGGAATTGTAGTCCTCGGTAAAGAGTTCAATCATTCCACATTCCATGACGTAATTCTGAACCGACCGCCGAACATTGTTCCAAAGGTCAGTCTTTCGGCTTTCCGCTCGGGCTTCCTTGGCTTCTTTTATCTGAGCGATGAGTTCGTCCAGTTCCTCGTTTGTCATGTAAGTGAAATCCAAATCCATTTTCAAAACTCCCCCTTAATGGCTTTTTTCCACGCGTCCCAGCCGAACTTTTCCTTGCTATCCAGCTCCTTGCCAATGTCTTTTGCGGTCAGCAGGTCAAGCTCGTCCGCAATTTCATCTTCAAAGTTTACCCAAGAGTCGTAGGTCTGAATAATGAAAACTTCGTCAGCTTCAAAGACGCCACCGCACTCGGCACAGATAATATAATCATGGTCGATTAAAATGCCCATGTGAGGGTCATTGTCATCAGGGACTACAAAAAGGACTTGTTTAGCAGTCATGTGAAACACCTCTTTCATTTGATACATTGATTATACCATAGGGAATAGGACTTGTCAAGCCCTATTCCTTATTTTTTTTTAGCTCATGTTTATCATGGGATTTTCCTTAATGTTTCGCATGAGCGCGCGCTGAAACTCGGTAGGCTTGGGACGTTCCACCGTGGGAGCTTTGAAAAGGGACTTTTCCATTTCCTTGTGCTGTCGAACGCAATAGCGCAGAATCTCAACTTCAATCAGAACGTCTTCAAGTCCCGTGTGGGATTCATCAAAGCTATCTTCACCGCTGATAAAGCGGTAAAGAATTTCTGCGGTAAAGCGGAGCTGTCCGTTCTTGGTCTTGTAGCCGTTCTTTTCGCAATAGTCGCGGTAAGTGGGCATTTTGCCCATAACCTGTCGCGCCATTTTCAGCGTGTCCCAAACTTCAAGGCCGTAGGGGAAGAAATAGCGATACTTGCTTTTCGTGCCCCATCTTTGCGCGTTGTTGCAGGCGTTAAGGTCGAACCGCATATTGTGAGCGCAGACAAAAGAGCAGTTATAACGCTCGACACATTCACAGAACGCAAGACGAATTTCGTAAAGGTCAGCCATAATGCGAGTGCCGTTCTTAATGTCCTCGACATAGCGGGGAATTTTGTCGGCGTAGTATGCGGACTGCATGAGGTCGCGCTCGTAGCAGAAAATGTCGCGATTCACAAAAGAATGAGTTTCATAAACATTTCCCTTGGAATCAATGACCGCCCAGCCGAAGTCATAGGGAAGCACATTTGACATATCCAGCTTATCGCCGTCCTGAATTGTGTTTGCGGTTTCCGTGTCCAGCATAATACCGTAGTTTTTGCGCCTATCAATACCCATCTTATCGTCTCCTATTGGAAAAGTAGATTGAGGTTTACCATCGTTCTCTCAACCTCTGATAATAGTATAGCACTTTGCTATTGGTTTGTCAACACTTTTTTTGTAGGGCAGGGGATTTTTTTATCCCCTGCCCTTTTCCCTTTACGCGAGGGAGAAATAGGACTTGCGCTTGTCAACCGTCTTGACAACGGTGTTCGCGTCAATCATCTGACGCAGAAGAGCGGAAACGCGCTGGTTGGAATACTCCGCGAGGTCGGGGACGCCCTTAATGAGGTCAGTCACCGTATACAGCTTGTCAGGGTTGGCGGTCATCTCGTCCAGAATGACCTGCTTCACGGCGTCATTCTCCATCTGCTTGGCCGTGGGCTTCTTGTCGCCCGCGTTCTTCTTGGCGAGCAGTTCAATCTCATGCTCGATGAACGCCACCATATCAGGATTCGCCTGAACCTCGCTCATTTTGAGCAGGGCTTCGAAACGGTCGCGCTTGGTGAGCTTCTTAGTCGTAGTAGTAGAAGTAGACATAGTATCAATTCCTTTCCGGTTTTTAAGACTGTCCTTGTCTTTGATGTAGTTATTATAACATAGGCGGGAGTAGTTGTCAATAGGTTTTATAAATTTTTTTTTAGGGGCGGTCGCGAGGTTTATTACTATACATCTTGTTTATACCTACCTTTATCTATAATCATAAACCAATTCATTTTACTAAACCAAATCAGTCTTTAAGGCGGTGGGCGAGCATTAGAAGTCATCTTGTTTACCTCTCTCATTTGATGTATTCATTATACCATAGGTCGAGCGGTTTGTCAAGGGGTTTTTCAAACTTTTTTTTGAAAGTTTGTTCGGCACGCCACGCTTGGAACATTCCTTGTGTCGGCTTCTGGTATAATGGTCGGGGACTGCCTTTCCGTAGGTCTTACTTTTCCCTCCTGACATTATGTAGTATAGCAGATTGGTATTGATTTGTCTATTGGCAAAATAACCAAATAACGGGAAAAAATAAAATTGAAATTTGTGCGAAATTTCTCTTGACAAAAATGCTGGCAGGGTGTATAATGGTAAATTCCGGTCGCAGCGTGCGTTGGCGACCGGCCAATTTTATCACATTTCCCGGGCGGTGTCAATAGTCAAAATACACAAAAAAATCTCCCCATTTTTGGGGAGATTTTCATTTGGAATCAGTTAACTACATTGACTTCGGTTTTGACAGGCGTTACCATCTTGTCGCGCGAGAACTCACGAACCTGACCCGTTTCAAGATTCACCGCGTAGCAATACTGCGGGCCTCTCGACCGGACAAACGGCGTGTTGTTGTTGCTGTCAATTTTGAGATACATTCCCATACCGACGCCATTGGAGCGCGGAGTGGTAAACGTGCCACCGCTGAGAACGTTGATAATCTGGAACTGACCCTTAGTGCCAAAATTTACTTTCATTTTTATTTCCCCTTTCAAAATTCTTCTAAGAAATGAATTGGTTTATGGTTTGGTCTGAAAAATGCCATTCCCTCGGTATAAAGAGAATTAAACAAATCCGCGGACACTTCAAACCATTCTGTGCCACTAATGCGATTGCCTAACTCACTTAAAGTCAAATGACAAGAATTTTCCATGTCTCGACTTCCGGCGCAAGTGCTACGCATTATCGCTTTCGGATTGTGGCTATAATAGCTTTTACGACGCTTTGCGAGGTTTTTAGTGCCGTCAGAATAACCAACTTTAACCAAATGGCTATTGGTTAAATTATCCATCATCAAATACAGCATTTTTACCTCACAGCAGATGGGTATTGACCCATTCTGCGGTCACAAGTCCGATTTCCTTAGAGACAACTGTTTCATAGCGGTAATTACCGCCCTCAATTCGTCCGGTCACTTTTGCGAGAACGCCAAGAGCAAGCCAAAAATAAGGCATCATTTTTATCACCCCTTTGAACCGACCGAGAAGATGGACTGTAAAAGCACGAGGATAATCCAAATTGCGAGTGCCAACTTCCACGAGAATACGATAACGAAAGTGCCGATTGCGGTGATACCGAGGGCGGGAAGAAGCCAGCAGAGAAGCCAAACCAGACCAGAGGTAAGCAGGAACGAAATTGCGAGAGACAACAGAATCAAAAGAACAAACATTTTATTTTCCCCTTTCATTTGATGTATTTATTATACCATTGGAGTAGGGCTTTGTCAAGCCCTTTTCTCCAAAAGTTCCGAAAGTTTTTCGATGATGTTTACTGCGGTCGGGTCAATGGTTTCACCCAAGTGCCAGCCATTCCGAACCTTTTCATTATCATCGACCAAGATAGACACGTCATAGCGGTCGCGCACGCTGTCGGCTTTGGTCGCGCCATACTGGACGCCGTGGAAGTGGTCGTAGTGAAAGCCCTGTTTTTCAAGCCAAGCGCGCTTTGCTTCACGCACGAGGTTTTTGTATTCCTCGCTCGAATCTTTGGAGAGCCAAGTAATGATGTTGATTTCCCAGCCCTCGGCGCGGAGAAGTTCGCAAACCTCATTCAGTTCAGCCATGTCGCACATGGGAATAGCAGTCCGATAAGGCGCGGGATTTTCCGAACGGAGAAGCGAAAGCCAATCCTTAACGCCATAAAGGTCGGCAATAGTGCCGTCCATGTCAAAGTTGATGGAACGTCGAGTAGCCACAACGTGAGACTTGATGTAAGTGATTTTCATAGGTATTTACCCCTTTCCTTTACTGTATCTGTATTATACCATACGCTTGCGTGGTTGTCAAGAGAAATTTTAGCATTTATTCCATTCTTTCCATTTATCTCTGGAAAACTTTTTGTATTCTTCCTGCCAAAGACCCCGCGCGATGACTTCTTTTACTGCGTCATCAATAGAGAGATACTGGTCGAGAAGAACAAAGTCCTCACAAAAAAACCGAGTTCGGCCAAATAATTTGCGGTTAGGGCGGATAACTTCATAGACATATAGAAATAAGAAAGCCCCATACTCATCTCCGCTGTATGCCTTGACCTCAAAGGTTCTTCCCTCATACTCATAAGTTTTCGGTTTACTCATAGTGCTTACCCTCCTTTACTATGCTTGTATTATACCACTATTGAATTTGCTTGTCAAGTGTTTTTTCAAAATTTTCGCGGTCTTTCTCAATACACGAAAGATAAGAAATTAAGCAAAATTAGCACAGGAATAGCGTAGACGATATTGAAAGAGTCCCACCCGAGACTTTCACAGGAATAAGCAAAAATAAAGCCAAAAACGAGGCCGAAAATGCCGATTAAAATAATCATTCTAAATCCTCTATATGACCGTAATGTTCGTTAATATGCCATTCAAGATAGGCATTAGTCGCAATCTGAATTTCTCTATCTAACCAGTCGTAAAAGTCCTCGGGGTCGCGGGCCATGCGTTCGTCAATAATATCAGCAAGAGAAACGCGATGGGCGATAAACTCTGAAATATCAAGAGAATCCATAGAAGAAAGAAGTTCTTCCACACATTCTCCGCGAGTAGAGAACTTTTCAGTAGAAAAATCGTGAGTGTAATACATTGTTTGTATCCCCTTTCTTTACTGTGGTTATAGTATAGCAGATTATTACATTTTTGTCTATTGGCAGAATACACAAATTCGGGAAAATAATTAGTTATACTTTTGGCTAAATTTCCTATTGACAAATTGCTGGGATGGTGATATAATGGAATTTCCGGCCGTGGCAGACGCAAACGGCCGGCCATTTTATCATGCCCGTAGATTTTTGTCAATAGTCAAAATAAACAAAATTTTGAGACGAGATTTGGTATCTCGTCTCAAAATATTTTTAGTTCATAGCTACGGCGCTAAGATAGCGGGCAATCATATCCATTTCGCAACTCATGTCTCGCCAATCACAAACCGCGTAGCCCACAAGTTCGCCGTCCGCACAAATCGGGTAAACGCCATAAGTGCTATTGAAAACAAACGGCTTTCTTTGAAATTCCCACTTAGTAGGAGTGTAGGGCGGAAAGTTTTCCATGCCCCGCAGTTTTACGGTAGTATCATAGATTGCGATAGGGCGCAAACCGGAATTTGATGCCATTGTAATAGCAACCCGTATAGTATCATCGGTCAATGAACCAAGCACGGAATACTTCTGAAAACAAACACAACCATCTTCTCCAAGGAAGATTTCGAGCGGGTCTCCCTCGCGGATTTTCAGAGTGCGCCGAATTTCTTTCGGAATAACAACACGTCCAAGGTCATCAATTCTGCGGATAATACCAGTAGCTTTCATTTTAATTTTCCCCTTTCATTTGATACATTAAGTATAGCAGAATAAAAGGCTTTTGTCAAGCCTTTTATTCAAGATTTTTGCTTTCCGCAACAAAATATTTTGCTTCGTATTGATTGGCAATAGCCTTGACTTTTGCGCTTTCCTTTTGGGTCGCGCAATAAAAATTGAAAAGTGTGTGTTTATCACTCAATTCAATGTAAGAATGTGGGACATCATGTAAGTCAAAGTCAATGGTATTAGTGTATTTTGTCGGCACAGTCAATTCGACTTTCCATAACCGGTCTTTTCGGGCTTTTTCCTCAATCCACTTAACAAGGTAAACGCCCACGAAATTACAAATGGCAGTAATAGCCATTTTCACCCAAATAGGCATACCGTCCGCGGAAGTCAGCACAATCACATAGGAATAAAAACCATAAGTAATAGCGTTGATGAAAGATGCGCTGAACTTCCCGCCCTTAACAGTCAAGATGCTTTTGATAGTTGAAAGAATCACATTCACCGCAGTACAAAGCGCGAACAGAAGAATTGTATTCATTCTATCACCTCGATATCGCAGTAAATACAATCGGTAATATCAACGTATTCTTCAAAGCTCATTCGCTTATCATCGCGGTGCGTGAAGTCGATGTAGGCATCTTTACCGCGAAGATTATTCTCTTCATTATATGCGCGGGTGGCATTATCAAAAGCCTTAATAGCGTCAGCTTCATTATAAACCACCACTTCTTTGACTTCGGGAGCGTCATACCAAATAATATATTTCTTTTTCATTATTATCACCCTTTCCTTTTTCTATTATAATAATATCATATTATAATAGAAATGTCAATAGAGAGTTTTTAATTTACTTTTTTAATTTTTCTAATAGGTCATCAGCACATTCATAGCTAATACTTCTGCGGTCGCATTGGTCGGACAAAGGACAACACGCGCAGTCATTAAAGGTTTCCGTCCAAGCGCGCAACCAATCAATCAAACGCAAAGCGTTAACTTCCTCATACATTGTTTCCAGTCTCCTTTACTCGGACAAGAAATACCTTGTTATAGATTTTCTTTGCCTTAGGGTCAATCCAGAAATACACATTACCGCATACTTGATAGATTTTACAAGTTTCTTCGCTAACCTTTTTGACTTCCTCAAACTTCTCTTGCGTAGTGGGGTGAAAAATTGTCAATTTAAGAAACATCGAATAGAAAGACAAAGGAACGAAGCCGATAATCAGAGCAATCCATGCGAGAACGTCAGTTAAAGTGTTTTCCCAATCACACCACTCATCGGTGATTGTAGCGAACGCAATACCCACGCAAAAAGCGAGAATCAACCAATACCATGCGACCATCATTTTAGTCCCCCTTTATTTGTTGTATACATCTTACCACATTATAGGATTTTTGTCTATTGGCGTTTTACACAAAAATTCGTGCGAAAATTTGTTGAATCTACATCTTGACAAAAACTCGGCGCGCCACAGTCGTCCGCGCGCCGCCAATTTTATCACATTTAAGGAACTTTGTCAATAGTGAAATTAAACAAAAAAAATCTCCCAAATTTGGGAGATTTTTCATTTAATTTTTACGCTTCGATGTCGGCGAGAATGGGAACGAGCTTGTCTTCAAGAAGCGCGACACGCTCAATCATTTCATTCCCGGCCGTATCATTCGGAGAATATCTCTTCTGAACGCCGTATCGTGCCATCAAACACACAGCTTTAACAACTTCACTAAGCTTCTCATTCTTCATTTTTCTTATCTCCATTCAATTTATTTTTTGGAAAGGGTGGCGGTTGATAAGGCTCAACCGCCAAAGCCATAGGAAAGGGGGAGAAAAACACGAACAAAAGTTCGGTTTTATCAGGGAATAATCAGTTCCGCGCCGTGAATAGGCCGAACCAAATAGGTTGGAGCACAGCAGTCGAGAGCGTAATTGTCTAAGCGGAGACAATTCCAGTCCTCGGCGCCGGTATCTTCATTGACCGCCGAGGCAGTTTTGATGTAATAATCTTCGGCGGTCGGGTCTTTGAAAACCATGCCCTCGGCAATATCTTCAAACGGGACGAGCTTATTATCATTCTTAATAGTAATTTTCATTTCATTCACCCTTTATAATAGTATTTGTAAGCCCATTCAATGATTTCATGGCTTGTGGTAGTCCATTCCTCTTTGGGACTATCGAACTTTTCCGCATACTTTTTGATGTAGTTATTATACTCCATGCGTGCGGTGTCGTATGCTCCAATAGCCACAATTAAAGCGTGCTTCGCTTCTTCGGCGTCGGAGACTGCTTTCTTGCGGTCGGGGCAGTCAGGATAGAGGTTAATCACCCCTACGCGCGTAATGACTTGCCTTGTCTTTTCATAAAGGCAGTCGCGCATTTCCCATACTTCATAAAGCTCATCGTCCGCGCGTTTTTCATAAGTGTTGAAAGGCTTCTTTTTCTTACCGAACATTTTTCTTTTTCTCCTTTTCCTGTTTATTCCACATTCTATCAAAGAACGCATTTGCGAGGACACGCTTGTAAAGATTGTCAGGCATGGGGCGCTCGCCGTGCTTGTTTCTCCAAATCGCGGTGATTTTATCAATATCCGCGATATAGGCGGTAATGAGTGTTCCGTCCGTGGCACTACGAACAAGAAGAACGCCTGTGGTAGTGATGGTGTAGAGAACATCTTCCTCAACGCTGTCGATATATGGCTCACCAATACCGATATTGTCATAGATGAAGAACAAGCGGTCAATGCGGTCTTGTGTGGCGTGTTTTGACATTTTGATAAGCATTTGATTTACCTCTTTCTTTCTCTCTTGGATTGATTGTATTATATCACATGGGGAGGGGCTTGTCAAGCCCCTTATGCCCAATAATTGTGAATAATTTTCTCGAACGCGGGCTTATATACGGTTTCCCATTTATCCGCGAGCTTCTGGTCGTTCGCGCGATATAGTTCCCATTGCACCGCGCCATAGGCGTTATGCTCAAAGAGTTCGGCGTCGCTGGGCATCTGCTCGGCGTAAAGAAGCTGGGTCTTGATAAAGGAATGAATGTTGTAGTTAGTCATTTTATTTACCTCATCTTTCCGTTCCCCTTGGAACAATTATAGTATAGCAAATGCTTAGGCATTTGTCTATTGACGGATTACACAAAATCGGGAAAAATAATTTGTGTAAATTTTCGCAACTTTTTGCTTGACAAATTGCTGACCCTGTGATATAATGGAAATTCCGGGCGCGTGGGCCGTGCGCGCCCGGCCGAACAACCATTGTTAAATTTTTCACAAAAATGAAATAGAAAGGGCGCGGTAATTATCGGCTACCGCGCAAACCATAGTATGAAAAATTTGTTTACTACTTCAAGAGGCTTACCACTTCCTCTTGACATGATTATAATACCACAACGGGGCGAGTTTGTCAATAGTTTTTTGAAAAAAATTTTCAGGCGAGATAATTAAATCTCGCCTGAAAATTATTCGTCCCAAATAGCTCCCGCAATCCAAGAGTATTCATAGCGGAGCTTTGACTGAAACGCAAATAAAGCATCTGCAATTTCTCCACTGATTTCGCGGTCATCTGCTACGGGAAGCGCCTGACCCTCTCGCGCAATTCTTTGGGCTAATTTTTCGATAGCGTTCGCTTGCTCTCTCAAAGCCTGCGGGATAGTTTTTTCATTCATAATCAATTCCCCTTTCTCAATTCTTCTTCAATAGCTTTCCATTCGGACTTGTAAAGTTCAATACCCGCGTTGTCAATACAACTAATAATGTATTTGATTTGTTCTTCGGTGAATTTCATTTTTATTTCCCCTTTCCTTTGATACGTTAAGTATAGCAGAAAAGGGGCTATTTGTCAAGCCCCTTTTCTCATTTTTTTTTATTTTTTTTCTCGAATGGAATAGTAGCTTCTGTTCCCTTTTCGAGTGAAAGTCAACTTCCTATCATCAATCCAAAGTTTACCGCAATAACACGCAACGGTAGCGCAAGAATATTCTTTTCCGGTTTCACGATAAAGAATAAACTGAATTTCCGTGGGGCGCAGGGGCTTGTCTGCTCTTGCGATAACATCATAAATCAGATTTTTCATCATCGTGTTGTGAATTTCCTGTTTCAGCTTCCGCGCTTCTTGGGCTTCCTCGTATTTCAGGCAAGCTCTTTCCGCATGGATTTTATCAAGTCCATCGAAAGTGCCATTGTCAAGGAATTTCTTCAAAAGGCTATAAGTATCAAAGTTTATCATGGTTGTGCTCCCTTTCCTTTATTGTGCTTTTATTATATCATAGAAGAAAAGGCTTGTCAAGCCTTTTTCTTCTCTTTCAGATATTTTTCTTTGAAATAACCACTTTCAAAATACTCTTCATAGGAGCATTCATGTTTAAGATAGGCGTATTCCCAGCACTTGGAATTGAGTTCTTGCGTTTCTTTTCTTGCGTGTTTGCGGTCGAATTCCGCGCATACGATTGCCCCAGCTTGGAGATGAATCCAACCTTTATAATTATCAGGATCGATTTTTAAAATTTCAATTCCAAGAAGCCCTTCCTGATACCAACGCATAAATTTTTCAAGATTCTCTGCTTTCATTATTTTCATTTCCCTTTCCTTTGATGCTTTTATTATAGCATAGAGGGCTTGTTTTGTCAAGCCCTCTATTTATTTTTTTAGCAATAGGCGAGATTCCCGCGCGCCCAGCCATATACGCTGATTTGATTACACGCCTTACCGATTTCAAGCGCCTGCTTCTTGGTCTGAACTCTCTTGGACTTGTCGATATAGTAGATGCCATTCGCGAACCAAACGCCGCAGTTTCCGCCGAAGTCCTTGACTGCGTTAATAGCATCGCGTGCGGTCTTACATTCAACGCCGTTGGTAGCGACCTGCCAGCCGGACTTGTAGTTGACTTTCTTGCCATATTTGAGCGTCATGCCATCGTTTTCAGCGAGTTTGAGAATGGAACGAATGTTAATCATGTTGTTTTCCCTTTCCGGTTTGTTTGGGTTTTCCTTCCCTTACTGTGATTATAGTATAGCACCGATTCGGGATTTTGTCTATTGGCACTTTACACAAAGATTTGCCCCAAAAATTTGTGCGATCCGCCTATTGACAAAAACTCGGCGCGCCAGGTCCGTTCGCGCGCCGGCCGATTATATCACAAAGTTTTGAAATTGTCAATAGGCAAAATATACAAAAAAATCTCCCCATTTTTGGGGAGATTTTCATTTTTATTTTTTAACCATCAACATAAATGATAAGAACATCATCTTTGGCTTTCAAACCGCTGACCGGCAGTCCCAGCACCCATTCTTCGCTTGCGCCCAAAACATCACCGTTCAGAGTCATGCGACCTTTGCGGTCTTTGAGATAGCGACCGCAAGTATTTTCATTTATCACTTCGACGCCGTTCCCCTCATAGAACATCAGCGCACCTTTTACCGTGCCAATCACATTTTTAACCATGCTTAAAGTCATTTTTATTAACCTCTTTCATCTTTAATGTTGTTCCCCTTGGAATGATTATAGTATAGCATGGGGCATAACAAAAGTCAACAGGTAAAATAATAAAAAATTCGGCAGGATTTTGTGTATCCTGCCGAATTTTTTTAGTTCTCCCAGCTCTCGATGACTTCGCCGGTCATAGCATCGATGATGTCAACCGAAAGAACATTGTCCGCGTCCATAAACTTTTGGCCGAGGGCATAAGCATTTTCCTGTCCTGCGACAGACACTTCATAGCGATAGTGTCCCATGTCGCCCGCCTTGTAATTGTAGAAGATAATAGAAACGATAAATAACATTTTTTTTTGTTCCCCTTTCTTTTTATACTCTTATTATAGCACAGATTCAGGATTTGTCAATAGTTTTTTTCAAATTTTTTCAAAAAAATTAAGAGCGTTTCCGCTCTTAATTTTCATAAATAATAATGTCATTCTGTATCAGTTCCACGCGAGAATCTTCACAAAAGTGATAGGTGAAATCCGCGGAAAGATGTTTGAGAAATTCGCGTCTCCATTCGCGGGACTTCGGCTCTAATTCAAAGAGAATGTAAAGCGTTTCTTCAAGACGGTCGAGGAACTTTTCAGTGTCCGCGACATTAAACTTGCCCGCGAATTTCGGCTCAGAATTGGAAGTGCCAATAGTAAGAATGTTGTAAGTTTTCATTTGTTTTATCCCCTTTCTTATTGTATCTACATTATAGCATCTGCTTCTGGATTTGTCAAGAGTTTTTTATAAAAAAATAAGGGCTTTTTCAGCCCTTATTCTTAGCACTTGACCCACGTGTTGACTAACTTGCGCTCGATGGTCGCGGGCTTTGTCAGGGTTTGCGCATACACCTGCGCTTCTTTTTTAGTCTTGAAGTAAGTCGGCAGATAATAGCCAAGGCGAGCGCTGTAATTATCTTCGGTGTAAACTCTGTATTTCATCTTTTGTTTTCCCCTTTTCTTTACTGTAATTATAATACCACACACCGCAAAGAATGTCAAGTGTTTTTTTCAAAAAAAAGAGAAGTTTTTCAACTTCTCTTTCTGCGATGAATCGCTCTCTTTACGCGATGCTCCACGTATTCGATGAGTGCGCCCGCGCCGATAACACCAACATAGATAGCGAGAAGAACAAGACCGTCATGAGTAGACATTTGATTTACCTCTTTCTTTCTTTTGATGTATTCATTATACCAAACAAAGGGGATTTTGTCAAGCCCCTTTTTATTTTTTTTACAGTTCTTTTCCAACCTTAACAATTACGATTTTCTCCGGCAAGACTTCAATGTCCTTAATGCCCGCTTCGTTGATTTCCTTGTTTGTGCAAGTCCACCCAAGCTCATCTAATGCGTCCCATTCATCATTCCCGCTGGGAGTCCAAGTATTAAAGCCGTCATCAATCATCACGTCATAGCCCTTGCTGTAAATCTCCATAATCTTCTCGATAGTCATTAGTTGTATTCCCCTTTCCTTTGATGATACTATTATAGCATTTCGGGATAGAAATGTCAAGTGGTTTTTGGCAAAAAATGGAAAAAATTTTGCTTTAACGCTTTACCGTGGTAAAGTTCGGGCTGGGACGCCCTACACGCGCATCACGGCGCAAGAGAAAGAGCGGGAAGCCCGCTCCCGCCCTTAATACATTTCGCTACTGGGTTCAACCGTGAAATAATCCACGTCCCGCAAGTCGAGCTTGCCATAGAACTTATCATTATACATTGTAGCACCTGTCGCGAGTAAGTCGTTCATCTTACCTGCAATCTCCATAGCGCGCTGTTCCTCGAACGCCTGCTGGAAGAGATAGCCCTGACCGCCCTTAGTGTAATAAACAATGCCGTAAATCATTTTTCATTCCCCTTTCCTTTTGTGATTATAGAATACCACATTCTAACTAATTTGTCAAGACCTTTTTGAGAAAAATCTTTGTTAATTTTTTAACAATCTGTGCCGTTGGAAAGGGAGCATTACTGCTCCCTTAATCTGTGTAAAGACTCATTAAGTCGCTTATCTTTTCAATAGCTTCATCAATGTCATCGAGGTAATTGTCTGCTAACATACTTGCATGGCTGGCTTCCTCGTAGTCATCATACGCGTCGCTGAGTTCCTGCGTGCCAAACTTGCCTGCCTGTTCGAGTGCGTCTACCTCGTGCCACGCGCTTGCCATCTCCCCACGCTTAGTCTGGCAGTCGCGAAATGCCTGCTTGCTTTCGTTCATCAGACGCGTCTTTTCGAGATTGAGAGCCTTGTAAAAATCCTGATTAGTCATTTGAGTTTTCCCCTTTCTTTATTGTATCTACATTGTAGCACATCATCGCGCATTTGTCAAGAGTTTTTTTAATCTTTCTGCTTGTTAATTTTTTAACAATCTTTGCCGTTGCGTGGAGAAGAGAGAGACTTAATAAGCCTCTCTCCATATCTTAATGATTGTATCATCTTCCACAGTGTCAGTGTCATTGTCGTTAATCCACAAGAGCAAGAAGTCATTGTCATCAATGTTGAGTGCTTCCACGTCCCATAGATTGCCCTGCTCGTCAATGAGTGTCAGGGTGTTGCCCTCGCGCGCGTAGACCTCTGCGCCGACGAAACGAATGCTTCCGCGCTCCGTGCCTGCACCGCACCAATTCTCAATGACTGAGAGGTCAAAAGACTGGGGTGCTTCCTCACAGGCCATAGCCTCGGGAGTTTTGAGCGCGGAGATAGCTAAAATAGCAACAAGAGGAAGAATGATGAAGACAACTTTGATAATAGAATTGATAATAGTTTTCATAGTTGATTTACCTTTTTCTTTTTGATGATACAAGTATAGCACACTGCTACTGGATTGTCAATAGTCATTTTACACAAATGTGATGGCGTAGTTTTGGGTAATTTGACGTTTGTGCGAAATGACGAAGTTTTGGCGAAAAAATTGTGCGATCTGCTGATTTTTATAAAACTCGGCTCGCCACTACCGCCAGCGAGCCGAGCAACGTTTACCGGGGTGTTTGTGCGGGATGGCATCATGCGTTCCGCAAAAGAGCGAGAGTAAGGCTGGTATACTCTCAGAGAATAAACGAGTTAGAACCTTATGGATGGGGGTGTATTTCGGGAAAAAATTTTTTTTGATTTGTGTTTTTTCTTTTGCGTGGTCAAAACGCAATCTAAATCAATTTTCAATTTCAGATTACGAAGAATAATTTAAATTTACTATAATCAATTTTCAATTTCAAATTACGGTTTAAAACAACAAATCAATTTTCGATTTCAAATTACGACTTCTTTTTTCTACCTCTTTTAGGTTTTTCACCCCACATAAGAGTGTATAATCCAGAAGTAGCAGAATACGTGGCTTTCTGCTGATACTTTTTAGCAACTGCCTTCAAGGGACTGAGTGGTTTCCGCATTTAATTTTTCCTCCATATATTCGATTAATTTATCTTTATATTTACAACTATCAATATATTTATTAATAGTATCTGTATCATATTTTTCCATTAGATGCTCTAATACATATTTGTATTTATTCAATAAATATTCTTTTTGTTCTGCCCTCGTGCTTAATTGAGCTTTTTCCGCATCTGATAAAGGTTTATAAATAATTGTTCTTGATCCATCAGCTTTTTGCTCAATGCGCATAGTTTTAAATTTTTTCCAATCTCTCAAAAAAGGATCTTTATCTTTTGTAGTATTAAAATATTCTTGTTCTAATCTAAATATTACTGCGTCTATTCCCCTTACTTCAAAAGGCTGGTTCCGCCTCATCTTCAATATCCTCCCATTCAAATGTTCCATCATCTAATTCATATACAAATGCCTGTTTATAAAATGATGAAACAATTCCATCATTTGCGATTCCTTTTGGACTATTTTCTGCGTTATGAAAACAATTATAAACAATTAATCCTTGCATTTCATATCGCGAAAAATCTACTGCTCTTCCCTCAAAATCATAATTATAAAATATGTTTAATAATAGCATACACTCATATTGTGCGATTGGCCATTTATTCAATTCTTTTTGCTAATTTGCCATTTTTTGGTATAATACCCAAAAAGCTTTTCTATATAACCATAAAAAAAGGAGTGATGCTACTAATGCACAACTCAATAATACGATAAAAATAATTTCCATAAATACTCCTTTTCTTTTTTCTTATAATAATAATAAAATAAAAATAAAGAAATGTCAAATCATGGGTGTGATTGGGCGAAAGTTGTTTGTTTTATTGAAAAAATTTTTAAATATAAAAAGAAAAAATTTTAAATGAAACTTGACAGAAAAAATTTTTTCGAGTATAATATAAATATAGACTGGAGGTAAAAATGATAAAACTTGATTATTCTTTACAAACTCCAGAAGAAAGAAATCAATTAGTCGAACAAATTTTGGCTGATAATCCAGATCCGCCTGAAAAGTATTTAGAAATTTTAGCAGACTATTTGGTTCTTTGTATGGAGAAACAAGAAAAAAAGGAGAAAAAATTATTAACTGATAATCGTATGGCTACAGTTAATAAGCGTGAGACTTCTTTTGAAGGTCTTGTTTCCCAACTCGAAAATGGCGAAGATGGAATTTATAATTTAATTACAGATAATAGAAATACAATATTTCAACCACATATTACAATTACAAAAAAAGATTTAGAAGAGATACCAAGTTTAAATTAGTTAAGAGAAGCCATTAATGTTTGGGAGGCTAAATTAAAAGTAACAGAAGGTAAAGATGCTTTTGTTATTAAAAAGGCTCTTATTGAAATGCGTAAAGATTAGTATGTTATGAAAAATGCTTATCGTCGTCCAATAGTGCCTACAAAATTAACCAGATCAAAGTCTTATATTCCATTAGATGATAAAACATTTATTTTTGATGATGATGGTTTTCCCATTCCTGATGGAATTAGTTTATTAAGACCTGAAATATGTTCTGCGGTTTTATGTAATTATTCCCGATTAAAGCAAGATAGTTGGGGCGAATATGATAAAGACTTATGGTATTTAATGGAGGATTTTGATAAGCTTTGTGATAAAGCTTTAGCTAATTATCCCCTTTATGATAGAATCGTTGAATATAAAATTGATGGTTTACAAAATATTGACATTCAAGAGAAAATACAAATGGAATTTGGTATTAAACATAGTCTTGAATATATTTCAAGTTTATGGCGTAATAAAATTCCAAAATTAATTGCTTCGACCGCGGAAGATGAGTATTTAGATAATTATTATTTAAATATTGAAAAAGGTAAATATAAAAAATGTAGTCGTTGTGGTAAAATAAAATTAGCTCATAATAAATATTTTAGTAAAAATAAAACAAGTAAAGATGGCTTTTATAGTATTTGTAAAAGTTGTCGAAATTCTAAGGCCAAAAAATCTTAATATTGTCCTTTTGTTTATAATAAATAATTGAAAGGAGAATTTTTTATTTATGGCTGAAACATATTATTGCGAAAAATGTAATCGCACAATGAATGGCACAGAATTTTATTCATCTAATAATTTAGAAAAATATCCTAATGATGGTAAATTCCCCATGTGCAAAAAATGTATGACAATGCACGTCGATAATTGGAATCCAGATACTTATTTATGGATTTTACAAGAAGCGGATGTTCCTTATGTTCCAGATGAATGGAATAAATTAATGGAAAAATATGGACGCGATCCACAGTCTATGACCGGTATGACAATTCTTGGACGTTATTTGTCAAAAATGAAACTCAAATAGTTTAAAGATTATCGTTGGAAAGATACAGAATTTTTACAATAGATGGCAAATAATAAATTAGAGCAAACTATGAAACGTCAAGGATATGATGCTCAATAGATTGCAACCGCTATTGAAAAAAGTTCTATTGCTATTCCAGAGGGAGAATTAAAAGAGCCGGTTTATGCTCCACCACCTAATGCTCCTACGGAAGATTATTTCGCACAATAGAGTGGTGAAGTGGAACAAGAATTAGACTTAACTGATGAAGACCGCACTTATTTAAGACTTAAATGGGGCAAAACTTATAAACCTGAAGAATGGGTTAAACTTGAATAGTTATATGAAGAAATGATGGCTTCATACGATATTCAAGGGGCCGGACATAAAGATACGCTAAAATTAATATGTAAGACATCTTTAAAGGCAAATCAATTGATCGACATTGGTGATATTGAAGGTTTCCAAAAGATGAGCAAAGTATATGACAGCTTAATGAAGTCTGGTAAATTTACGGCCGCGCAGAATAAAGCGGAATCCGGTGAATTTGTTGATTCTATTGGAGAATTAATTGAACTCTGTGAAAAAGAAGGATATATTGAAAGGTATTATGTTGAATAGCCACATGATAAAGTGGATTTAACTATTCAAGATATGTAGCGCTATACTCGCACTCTTATTGAAGATGAAACTAATATTAGCACAATGGTAGAAAAAGCTTTGCGTGAAAATGCTAAAGAAGATGAAGAAAAAGCAAAGAACGCGGAAAGTGATATCGTTGATGATGCTGATTTAAGTATTGAAGAACTTGAAAAAACTATTAAAGATAGTGATTACGCGGATTTTGAGGATTTTAAAGAATAGGAATCCGCGCAAGATAATGAGTTCTTATAGAGTTTGGATAAATAATGGCATTACAAGATTTATTATAGTTAAGTGATAGTCGCAGAAAAATAGGTCTATCACCTGAACGAGTAGAAGCGGTAATGCCTACTATCCGTAAATACGTTGCCTTTTGGAGAGAATATCCTGATTTATTTGTAGATTTTATGGTGCGAGGAAGACGCACTGAAATAAAAGATGGAGAATTTAATTTCTATTTTTATTAGAGAGTATTTCTTCGTTCTGTTATGCGTTATCAATATGTTTACGCGGTTTTCCCTCGTGCTTATTCTAAATCATTTTTGTCTGTTATGGCATTAATGATTAGATGTATTTTATACCCTGGCGCACATTTGTTTGTTACTTCTGGAGGTAAAGAACAAGGTGCTAGCATCCTTCACGATAAAGTTCAAGAAATATGTGAACTTATTCCTAGTTTCAATCGAGAAATTGATTGGAGTCGAGGAAAAACTCTCGAAGGAAAAGACAAAGTTAGATATGTATTTAAAAATGGTTCTGTTTTAGATAACCTTGCAGCTCGTGAAAGTACTCGTGGTTAGCGTCGTCATGGTGGATTAATGGAAGAGTGTGTTGGTATTGATGATGCCATTCTTCGTGAAGTTATTATCCCTGTTATGGCAATTTCTCGTAGAGCAAAAGATGGTACTACTAATGAAAAAGAGCCATTAAATAAATCACAAATTTATATTACTACTGCTGGTTATAAGGGCACCTTCCCTTATGATAGACTTATTGGTTTCTTAGTTCGTATGGTGACTTAGCCTGATCGTTGTATGGTATTAGGCGGAACGTGGCGAACTCCTGTCGCAGTAGGATTACAAAGTAAAACATTTATTACCGACCAAAAGAATGAAGGAACTTATAATGAAGCTTCATTTGAACGTGAATATGAATCTAAATGGTCGGGAACAGTAGAAGATGCTTTTTTTAATGGAGAGCATTTTGATAGAAATAGAAAATTATTATAGCCTGAGTATGAAGCTTCTGGACGTGCGGGCGCGCAAGCTTATTATGTGCTTTCTGTAGATGTAGGTCGTAAAGGATGCGATTCAGTAGTTTGTGTGTTTAAAGTGACGCCTCAAGCGCAAGGTCCTGCTATTAAATCATTAGTAAATATGTATACTATGGCGGACGATCATTTTGAAGATTAGGCTATTAAATTAAAGAAATTATTTTATAAATATAAAGCCAGAACATTGGTTATAGATGGTAATGGTTTAGGTATTGGACTTTTGGATTATATGGTAAAATCTCAAAATGATGAAGATGGCGAATTTTTACCTGACTTTGGCGTTGAGAATGATGATGAAGGATATTATAAAAAATACCGCACACCAAATACTTAGTTTGATGCTATGTATGTAATTAAAGCAAATGCTCCTATAAATACAGAATGTCACGCTAATGCTTAGACTCAATTACAAGCGGGTAAAGTAAAATTCTTAATTGATGAAAGAACTGCTAAAGAAAAATTATTAACTACTCAAAAAGGTTCAAAAATGACTCCTGAACAAAGGGCAGAATATTTAAAACCATTTACTTTAACCTCCATATTAAAAGAAGAAATGATGAATTTACGCGAAGAAAATGAAGGTATTAATATTATCTTAAAACAAGCAAATCGCGGAATTCGTAAAGATAAATTTTCGGCTTTTGAATATGGATTATATTATTTAAAACTTGAAGAAGATAAAAAGAAAAAACGTAAAAAGTTTAAAGCGTCTGATTGGTGCTTTTTAAATTAAGGAGGGTAGAAAATGCGTGCTTCAAGAGGAGAAATTAAAATTGAAGAAATCTTAGAAGAAGCAGGACTACCTTTTAAAATGGAATATATTTTTCCAGATTTAAAAAGCCCAAGCGGGCGTCCACTTCGTTTTGATTTTGTTATATTTGATGATGATGGAAAAATTGATTTCATTATTGAGTATTAGGGAAAATAGCATTATGAAGCCAGTTCTAAATTTGGCGGAAAACGCGGTTTATACCAATAGCAATATAATGATAATCAAAAAAGACGTTTTTGCGCTTTACATGATTTTAGATTAATAGAGATTCCATATACCGACGAAAACCTTATTTCTTATGATTATATAATGAAATTAGCAGGTTATTAAAGGAGGTGGAACTTTGGATACGCAAGATCGTAATGATTAGATTCATGCTAAAGGTTTTGATATTTATAATGGTCGTTATGAATATAATTATAATGATACTATGGATTATGCCAATAGAAAAATAAAAGTTGGCACAAAAACTTTAGATGATGCTATTTTAAAACTTGGTGATTATAGTAAAATTAGATACCCAGGTCAAAATCGTATTATTACGAAACCTGATGTGCTTCGCGCTCTCGCAGAAAGAGATTTAAATGCTTTACGGTATATTTCTAATTTTTATTATGATATAAGTGGTGTATATCAACGAGTATGTAATTATGTCGCTTTCTTATATCGCTATGATTGGTATATTGCGGCCGAGACCTATGATGATAATGTAAAAGAAGAAAAAGTTTTAAAAGACTTTTATAAAATGTTGAACTATTTTGATAATAGTTATATTAAAAAGATCTGTGGAGATATTGCTTTACAAGTCGTTAAAAATGGATGCTATTATGGTTATATAGTTCCTTCAGAGAAAAATTTAATTTTACAAGAATTACCAGTTAGATATTGTAGAACACGTTATAGTGTAAATAACACTCCCGTTGTTGAATTTGATATGCGATTTTTTGATACTTTTAGGGATATGAATTATCGTTTAAAAGTATTAAAATTATTCCCAGAAGAATTTGCTAAAGGTTATATTTTATATAAACAAGGAAAACTTGCTTTAGAAGAAGCGGTCGGATGCCAGCACACAGGTAGTTGGTATGTTCTTGAACCAGAAAATTGTGTTAAGTTTAATATTAATAATAGTGATATTCCTATTTTTGTAAACTCTATTCCAACAATTATGGATTTGGACGCTGCGCAAGACCTTGACCGCAAGAAACAAATGTAGAAATTACTTAAAATCTTAGTTCAAAAACTCCCAATGGATAAAAATGGTGATTTGATATTTGATGTTGATGAAGCCAGAGACATTCATAATAACGCAGTTTAGATGTTATAGAGAGCTATTGGAGTAGATGTTTTGACTACATTTACTGATGTAGATTCTATTGATATGTCTGATAAGAATACTACAACGACTACTGATGATTTAGCAAAAGTTGAACGTAGTGTTTATAATTCATTAGGTATCTCATAGAATTTATTTAATACTGATGGTAATATGGCTTTAGAGAAATCCGTATTAAATGATGAATCTACAATAAGAAGTTTAATTTTATAGTTTAATATATTTTTTAATAGGATTATTGAAAAAAAGAGTAGTAATAAAAAATATAATTTTAGATTTTATTTATTAGAAACTACTTAGAATAATTATCAAACACTTTCTAAAATGTATAAAGAACAAGCGCAAATGGGACAATCAAAATTATTGTCTTAGGTTGCTCTTGGACATTCATAGAGTTTTATTCTTAATGCGGCTCATTTTGAAAATGAGATTCTACATTTGAGTGAAATTATGATTCCTCCTCTTATGAGTTCTACTATGGGTAGTGAAGATATTTTGGGTTTAAAAGGTTCATCATCTAATAATAAAACTCAAAATAATTCAGGAAGTTCAGGTTCTGGAACTGCTAAAGCTTCTAATGGTGAAGCGGGACGCCCGGAAAAACCTGATGATTAGAAAAGTGAAAAAACTATTCAAAATAAAGAAGCAATGAAGTAAGGAGGATTTATGAAACATACAAGTATTAAATTAAATACACCTTGTGAGTTTATAAATATAACTCCTATAAATCCTTTAATTTCTAAATGCCAAATTAAGGTTTGTTATGTAGATGATAAACCTAATCGCAATAAAAGTGTAATCACTAAAGAAGTAGCTACTAAAATGGCTAATAGCCTTCCTGGTAGTCCTATTGTGGGTTTCTTTAATGAAGGTACTGGAGATTTTGAAGAGCATAATAGAATCATTGAATTATCTAATGGCGAGTTTAAAATGAAAGATACTACTCGTCCTTATGGTTTTGTTGATCTTGGAGCTAAAGTTTGGTTTTAGAAATTTTTGGATGATGGTGTTGCCGAACGTGAATATTTAATGACTGAAGGCTATTTGTGGACTGGCTAGTATCCTGAATGTCAACGTGCTGTTGATAAAGGTAATAATCATTCTATGGAATTAGATGAAAAAACATTAAATGCTACGTGGGCAAAAGATAGTAATGGAAAACCTTAGTTTTTTATTATAAATGAGGCAATTATTTCTAAACTTTGTATTTTGGGAGAAGAAAATGAACCTTGTTTCGAAGGCTCTCAAATCAATGTGAATTTTTCATTCGATGATGGTTTTAAGAACACTTTGTTCTCCATGATGAATGAACTTAAAGAATTTATGAAAGAAGGAGGAGCCAAAGTGTTTACACAATACGCTGTTAATATTGGCGACAATTTGTGGAATTCTCTTTATTCTTATATTGAGAATAAATATCCTGTCGAACCAAAGAATTATTGTTCTGTTTATCGTATTGAAAGTATCTGTGAAGATGGCGAACAAAAGTTTGCTGTTTTGAAGAGTAAGCAGGATGAAAAATATTATCGTATGGATTTTTCTCTTGAAGCAGAGAATTTCGTTCCTTCTGATACTTTGGTTGAGGTAACTGATTATACTCCTGCGGCCGAGCCTCAGTTTGCTCTTAATGCCGTAGAAGATTTTGAGAATGAGTATGCTTCAAAAAAGAAAGCAGAAGAGGACAAAAATAATAAATCAAATGATCCTGACGGTGAAAATAAACCAGAGGGTAATGATAATAAAAAGGATCCTAATAAGGGCGATCCCTCTAACAAGTCTGGTGAAGGTGACGATGGCGAGGACAAGAAGAAAAAGAAAAATTATTCTCTTGAAGACGTCGTTGAATATACTGAACTTAAAGCTCAGTATGATGAATTACAGACTAAATTCGCGGCTCTTGAAACTGAAAATAATAGCTTGAAAGAGCAACTTGCTCCACTTGCTGAATTTAAAAATGCCGCAGAGAAGAAAGATAAAGAAGATATGATTGCTAAATTCTATATGCTTTCTGATGAAGATAAGGCTGATGTTGTTGAAAATATTGATAAATATTCTCTTGATGACATTGAAGCTAAGTTATCTGTTATTTGTGTTCGCAACAAGGTGAGTTTCGACCTTGACGAAAATAATAAACCCAATGGTGCTACTACTTTTAATCTGAATAATGGTTCAGAAGATGATGATGATATGCCCGCTTGGGTGAAGGCGGCTTTTGCTACCGCCAACAAAAATTAATAAGGAGGACATACTAAATGTTTAAAGACTTTTTGAATAAGAATCTTCCTATTAAGTCTCAGGCAAAGTATGTTGAGTTTGGTTACGGTCAGGTCGAGCCTAATCACCTTTCCGCGCAAAGAAACGCTCAAATCTACGCTCAACTTCCTGCCAATAAAGACATTGAGATTCTTGAAAACGGTCAGTTTGTAAAGTATGACTATGCTGCTAATGATAATGGTATTGGCGAAGTCAACTTCACTGGCGAAGGTGAATGGATGCTCGTTTATAACGAGATCAAGCTCTATCGCGATCATTATGATGGCAGTAAGCAGTGGGATTGCGAATTTGCCATGCTTAAAGATGACTATCAGGCTCGTGTTTATAGCCCTTATGATTGGGAGCATGTTGAAGTCGAGTATGGTGGACGTTTCTGGAATGGCGTTGATGAAAAGGGTCAGACCTATAAGGTAATCGATCAGACCGTTTCCGCAGATCAGGGTCTAAAGACTGTTACTATTGCTGGTCGTGTTTATGACGTTGTTGATAATAAGTTCACTTACGATGGTAATGAATATACTCTTGATGATAATCATCAGACTACTACTAAAGTTCCTGTAAAGTATTATTATGATAAGGTTCTCACTGATGTTCCTGACATGTATGAAATGAATTGGACTAATGATCCATATCATAAGTTAGGTATTTATCACGAGAAGTTTATGGAATCTGGTACTTCTATGGTTCCTCGTGTATTCAAGACCATGATTGGTGATCTTTATACTACTAATATGGTTAATGAAGATACTCTTGCTGTTGGAGATAAGCTTTCTCCTTCTGCTGCTACAAAGGGTATTCTTAGCAAAACTGGTGACGATTCAATGACCTGGCAGGTTGTTAAAGTTTATACTATGCCTGATGGTCAAAAAGGCGTCAAGGTAATGCGTATTAAGTAAGAAAGGAGAAAAGGATAATGTTAGATAAAAATAATTTAATTGCTCTTATGAAGCAAGTTGCTAAGGCTGATCCTTCTGCTCCTGTTGCTTATAGTTATGAGGGAAAAAATCTTAGTTATGAAGCCTTAAATGAAACTCTTCGTAATGAAATGAATGAGTTGGCTGGTACTTATGCTCTTTATCGTGAAAATAAGAATCTTATTTTCTCTATGATCGAGCAAACTCTCGATGAGGTTCTCCCTAAGAAAGTTATTCAGCAATACGATCAGTTTGCTGAGGTTAAGACTTTCGCTCAGGGTGATAAGCCTATTTTCCGTCGTCCTCTTAATAACCGCGCTCGTGCTAAGCAGTTTGTAACTCGCGTTGGTCTTGCTGGTATTTATGAAGTCTTCAAGCTCGGACCTAAAGAGAATGAAGCCTTCGAGGTACGTACCAGTGCTATCGGCGGAGCCGCTCAGATCGGCTTCGAAGAGTTCCTCGATGGTCGTGTTGATTTTGGTGAAGTAACCAAGATCATCATGGATGGTATGGACGAACTTATTTATAAGGAAGTTGCTGCTGCTCTTAGATCTTCTATCAATCAGCTTCCTCCTGCTAACCGCGTTGCGGCCGCTGGATTTGATGAAGCTGCTATGGATCGTTTGATTACCATTGCTTCTGCTTATGGTACTCCTACTATTTATTGTACTTATGAGTTTGCTGTTAAGATGATTCCTCATGAGGCTTGGAGATATACTGAAGCTATGAAGAACGAGCTTTGGAATAATGGTCGTCTTGCTACTTACAAGGGCACTAAGGTTATTATTCTTGAGCAGGGCTTTGAAGATGAAACCAATACTCGTAAGGTTATTGATCCTGGTTATGCTTGGGTTATTCCTACGGGCGCTGATGGTAAGCCTGTAAAGATTGCTTTCGAAGGCGGTACTATTGTTGACGAGTTCAATAATTATGATCGTTCTCGTGAGATTCAGGTTTACAAGAAGGTTGGCGTAGTTTGTATGCTTGCTAACAACATCTGTGCTTATGTTGATACTTCACTTCTCGGTCAGATGTATACTTGGAATTATGATGGAGTCACCGGTAAGGTTATCACTTATGATGGCCGCCTTGATGGTACTGTCTAATTTAATATAAATTATTCCATGGGGAGAAGGGATTAAACTCCCTCTCCCCATATTTTTGTTTTATGAGTAAAAGGAGAAATTGAATAATGATTAATAATGAAGATATTTATAATGTAAAAAATAGAAGCACTAGTGTAGTTGTTTACACTATTCCTGATACTAATTTGCGCCGTGAGTTTGCGCCCGGTGAGACTAAACGCATTCCATTTGGTGAATTAGAGAAGTTGACTTATCAAGCAGGCGGCCGCGAATTGATTGCTAATTTTTTACAGATTTTAGAGCCAGAAGTAACTCATACTCTTAACGTTCATACTGAACCTGAGTATAATATGTCAGAGCAGCAAGTTGCCGATTTAATTCTTAATGGCTCATTAGATGCTTTCTTAGATGCTCTTGATTTTGCTCCTATTGGAATTATTGACTTAATCAAGAATTTATCTGTTAGCCTTCCTATTACTGATATTAATAAGCGTAGAGCTTTGAAGGAAAAAACTGGGTTTGATGTTGATAAAGCTATTGCTAATGATATCGCTAGTAAAGAAGAAGATACTATTGTAGAGAAAGAACCCGCGGCTAAGCGTCGTGTAGTAAGAGAAGAATCTATTACTCAAGGTCGTCGCACAAGCGGTTCTGGATATAAAGTAATTAATAAAACCGAGGAAACTTCCTCCAAGAAATAATTTATAGGAGGGCGATTAAGTGGGAACATTATTCTCAACTGTTTATAATCGCTTTCTTAACAAGGTTACTGATGATATGTATCTGGAATTAACTCCCGAAGATACTTTAAGAGATTTATAGAATCTTATAATAGATGCTATTCCTGGATTTGAATTTCCGCGAAAAAATCTTTTAGATTATAATTTAGATGTTGCTACTATTAATGAGTCTGATGCTACACCAGATGATTTCATTGTAGGAACGGTATGGGGAGAGCTTCCAGAACCGGGTGAAGAACCTCAAGTTTTAGTTGACAGATCCAGTTTTAATTGTGATTTAACTGAAGAAGAAATTAATATTCTAGCTATTTTAATGATGTGTGGTTGGACGCAAAGACAAGTCACTTCAATTGAGAACACTCGAATGAAATATAGTGGCTCTGATTTTAAATTTACTTCTTAGGCAAATCATCTATCTAAATTATTAAATTTGTTAGGTGAATGCCAAAGACAATCTCACCATATGTAGCGTTTATATAAACGCAGACGCTTAAATGATAAAGGTGAGTATGAATCTAATTGGGATGTGTTTAAAAGTCGATATGATTACTAAATATAATTTTGATATTCCAATAGAGAGTATAAAAGTAAATTGTTTGCGCTTAACCAATCAATTATGGAAATTAATTCCAATGCGCGAAAACAATGAAGATTGGCATAAATAGTTAGAAACTGTTATAAATGAAATTGTGGGGTTTAGTGTGATTTTTAGCGCTGAACCCCTTTATTTATAGTTATTAAATAAACTTGAGGGATTATAGAATCAAGAAACTGATTTTAATTTTTATCGTAAGACTGTATTTGAAACAATTAGTCTTTTATAGGAGATAAATTATGGCATCAGGGTTTGATTATAGTAGTAAGCAACCTTTTAGATTACAACAAGGTCGCTTAGGAATTTATGATAAACCACCCTTTGAAGGTAGCCCTGTTGAAGGCGTTAATTATACAGCGGTTCGGCTCGGTCAAATGGGCGGAAACCGCCAACAAGAACGTATGATTTTATCTAAGCGTAGAAGTTTAGATAGAGCAGTATGGAATTCATACCAAGCCGCGGAAATTATTAAATAGGACGCGGAATATAAAAAACCTATTAGATGTTTGATTAATCCTAATAAATTAAAATAGGATTATGATGATAAGATTTTGTCTGTTGGAAATGAATATTAGTTTAAGCCAGGAGATGTTTTTGAATGGTGTGGAACTAATACTTATTGGATTTGTTATCTTTAGGATTTGACTGAATTAGCTTATTTTAGAGGGGGTATTAGAAAATGTTCTTATAAAATAAATTGGGTAGATAATGGAGAGAAAAAATCTACTTACGCAGCAATTCGTGGTCCAGTAGAAACGAAAATTGATTATATTTAGAAACATGAAATTAGTGTAGATAATCCTAATTATTCATTAAATATTTTAATGCCTAAAAATAAAGATACTTTAAGTTATTTTAGACGTTATACTAAATTTTATTTAGATAGTTAGGATGAAGGAGATAATTTAATTTGTTGGCGTGTTGAAGCTGTAGATTCTATAGGCATGCCTGGCATTTTGGAGGTTAACGCTACTGAATATTATATCAATGAGTAGGAAGATAATTTAGATGATAAGACTGTTGGTTCTTTAATTGCGGAACCAGTTGATCCGAATCCTACAACAACTGATATTATAGGGGAAACGTTTATTTTTCCAAAGAAAACTTATACTTATTATTTCGATGGTAAAGTTGCTTCAGAATGGGAAATAGAAAATAATAAAAAGTTGCCAGTTTCTTTAAAAGTTATTAGAGAGGCTAAAAAACCAACAGTTGAAGTAAGTTGGACTTCTGGATATAGTGGATAGTTTGACTTATGTTATGGAGATTATAAAAAAACGATTGTAGTTCAATCATTGTTTTAAGGAGTAAAAGGTGTTATGAAAATTAATGGTGTAAATTTACCTAAATCAAGTTTTCTTTCTGTGGAAAAAGATTTAGAAATTATTGTAAAACATCTCTGTAAAAATGAGAGATTAAAGCGTTTATTGTATTATACAACAAAAGATGCTATTGATAGGCCAGATTTAAATGACGAACAAATGATTCAATTATTTAATAAAAATATTAAAATAATTCCTAAACTTTATGTTGATGGAAGTGTATTAAATTATGTAATTATTAATTTTGATAATTTTACACAAAGCGGAAATCCTGAGTTTAGAGATAATATTATTGAATTTGATATTATTTGTCATTTCGATCAATGGCATTTAAAAGATTATCAATTGCGCCCTTATCGTATTGCCGCGGAAATTGATAGCATGATAGATAAAACGCATTTAACTGGTATTGGCAAGTTAGAATTTCTTGGTGCGAATCAAATTATTTTAACTGATGAATATGCTGGTTTGTGCCTTATGTATCAGGCGGTTCACGGTGAAGAAGATAAAAAATTTATGCCGAATCCTAATGACGAGGAAAGATTTATAGAAGATTTTAAAAAAAGAACTGAAGAGTAATGGATATTAGACTTGGTTTAATGACCGGTATTGATTTACCAATACCTGAGTTAGAAGTCACTATTCATTAGCCATCTATAAAAGAAATTTCTTTTGTAGGTGAAAAAGATCTTTTCTTGGGGATTTAGTGTTTATGTATTGATAAAAACATAATAGAGAATTCGGGCGAAAGTCTTTTAAGAGAAACAAATAATTTTTAGATATTTATGACAATGATGAAAGAAAAAGAGATGGCCGATAAAAAACAAGCATCTATGTAGGTTCTTACATTATTGTTTCCAAAGCAAAATGTTTTATTTACCCCTAGGTCAATTGTTTTACAAGGTGACCCGCAAATAATGATTGACGAAAGCAATTTCAATATATTACAAGAATATATTAAAGAAATATTTTGTTTTAAGTCTAATGCTTCGCAAGAAATGGGATTTAATCCTGGAAATGCGGCCGCGAAAAAGATAGCCGATAAATTAATGCGAGGTAGACAACGTGTCGCTGAATTAAACGGCACGGCTAATGCTAGTATATTTAGTTAGTATCTTTCAATGCTTACTGTAGGTCTTGATTCAATGTCTTTACAGGATTTAATGGATTTAACAATGTTCCAACTCTATGACCTTGTTGAAAGATATCAACTTTATATTAATTGGGATATTGATATCCGGTCTAGATTAGCTGGCGCAAAGCCTGATAACAAGCCGGATAACTGGATGAAAAATATCCATTAAATTTTTTAAGGAGGAAAAAAACCTATGAAATTTGGTGTACGCGAAATTTGCGATGTCGTTTTAAAGGCAAAGGCTAATCAAAAGATTGGTAATAAACAATTTTATAAGAATGAGCCAGTTATTTATTTCGACACTTTAAAGACTTCCAGTATGGAAGGCGCTGCTACCACCGTATACGCACAGGGCGGTCGTGGTAATACTAACTTAGTCGCATGGGAAGGCGAGCGTACTGTTACCTTCACAATGGAAGATGCTCTTATTTCTCCAGAAGGTTTCATGATTCTTTCCGGTGCTGGTCTTATCGAAGGCAATGAAGAGGAAGGTTTAAAATCTGTCAAGATTAAGCAACATGTTACCCAAACTGTTGACAAAGATACTGTTAGTAAGGTTGAAGATAATAAAGAAATTACTACTAATGGTTTAACTATTCCTCTTAGTTATCCTCCCTATTTAGGAGATAGCAATGCTGACGAAGATTTTGCTTATATTTTCTTTGTAAAAGATGGCGATATTATTTCAGAGCCTTATATCGCTCATACAGGAAGTACAACTAAGGGCAGTTATAGTATTACTATTAAGCCAAGTTTTGCTCGTAGTGATAGCTATAAAAATATTAATGATGGTAATTATAAAGCTAATGATTTAGCAGCTGATTATGCTGCTTGCGATTCAGTAATGGTTGATTATTATACTGAGCGTGGTAAGGGGGCTAAGCAAATTGAAATTACTGCTGATAAATTTGGCGGTAACTATTATCTTGAAGCTTCTACCTTATTCCGTAACCAGAATGGTGTCGATATGCCTGCTGAATTTATTATTCCTAACTGTAAGATTCAGTCTAACTTTAACTTCACAATGGCTTCTTCTGGTGATCCTTCTACCTTTACATTTACTATGGACGCATTCCCTGATTATACTCGTTTTGATCATAGTAAGAAAGTTTTGGCTGCTATTCAGATTATCGAAGAGAGCGAAGAAAGTGACAACGGTATTCGTATGTCTACCGCCGCTGATAAAGCTGTAGCATCAACAACTATTGGGGGCTAATTGATATGGTTGTAAAAGGTCCAGTAAAATATACTCCACCGAAACAGCCTGATAAAAAGTCTACTAAAAAGCAGCCAAAAGTAGAAAAGGCTGTATTAAAGAAAGAGCCTATTAAACCTGTTGAGGAAGTAGTTCTTCAAGAGGAAGATGAGGTAAGTAAGATTTTATCTGAATTAGATAAAGAAGATTAATTAATGGGAGAGAATAGAAATATTCTCTCCCATTTTTTTCGTTATGTGGAAAAGGAGGATTAAATTTTGGTAATTAAAAATAATTATACTGATAACAGTCAAGAAAGTTAGAAAATTGCTGAAGATTTTATTTATTGGACTGAAGATATGGTAAAAGAGTAGTTATAGTAGGAACATTTTAAAGAATTATATGAAAAAATAAGAAAATCATCAGAAATATTAATTAAACATTTTACTATTTTTGATAATATTTAGAAAAAACATAATAGTAAAATAAATAAATCAATGACTATGACTTTAAATTTATTAGAGTAGAAAAAAATATTAATCTATTAGGAATTTTTTAATTTATAGAATTTAATTAATGAATTTTTAAATCAAGAAATAAAAATTACTGCTGTTTACGTTGATCCAATTACAGGGCAAAGAGAAATTAGATTGATGGATAATGATATAAAAAATATTCAAGTAGTTGAAAAAACTTCTGTATAGGGGTATAATTATGCTAAATTAGAATATGATATGAATTAGCACTATGAAAATTTAAAAAATGCTTTGCCGGATGATGATAATAAGGGATTATAGAATACAGCAATGCAAGTAGAATTAAGATATAGTAAATATAAAAAGAGAATACTATGGTATAAAGGTTAGTGGAAAGGATATACAATGTCTACTCGTGGTCCTATTAATGAAGCATTTGTATCTTTTTATATAAATAATATTAAATTTAATTCAGATCTCGAAACAAATATTGATTATTTTATGTTAGACCCTACTATGGGCGTGATTAATGCTGATAATATGAATGGATTTTTAATTGGAGATGTATCTGGAGGGAAGATTCAATATGCAGTTAAGGGTGAAGGTGGATCTCCATAGAAATATGCTACTATAATAAAGTGGTTAAAAATTTTAAAGGATAAATAGTTCTCTCCATAGAGTTTTGCTGATTTTATAAATCGTTTTACTATTGAAGAAAAAGAAAAAAGAATTAGTTAGGTAAAAGAATTAAGTCAAAAAAGTATTGATGGACTGGTTCGATATCATGGAGAAAAATTAACTGAAGAATTATTATTTAATAAGAAATAATTGAATTTTGACTAAATAAAAAATTTTTTGTATAATATAATAAAGAGTAAAAGGAGGCTAATTATGGCTAAAATTTCATATAATAAATTAGGAATCACTAAGGATGAGCTTAATAAAGTTCAAACTGTTGAATATAATGATTAGACTATTGAAGTAAAGCAATACCTTCCTATTGCGGAAAAGAGTGAATTAATTACTCATGTATTAAATAATTCAGTAGACGAAAATACTGGATATTATAATCTTTTAAAGTTAGATATGAATCTTGGGTTAGAGATTGTTTATGCTTATAGTAATATTTCATTTACTGAAAAGCAAAAGGAAGATCCAATGAAGCTTTATGATATGCTTAATGCTTCTAAAGTGCTTAATCTTATTATTGGCCTTGTGCCAGATGGAGAATTTTATTATTTAAATAAAACGACTCATGAGATGGCTAGTAATATTGTAGCATATCGCAATTCCGCGATGGGTATTATGGAAGCAATTTCCGCGGATTATAGCAATTTAGATTTGGATGCCACTGACATCCAAAAGAAATTAAATGATCCAGATAATATGGCTTTATTGAAAGATGTACTTACTAAATTGGGCTAATTAAATTAGTTAATAATATTATTTTTTGAAAAATAATAGAGTGATGGGGATAAGAGTATAATTGCTCTTATCCCCGTTTTATTTTTATATAAAGATAAAACTTGGAGAGAAAGGAGATTTCTATGGCTAAACAATTAAACAGTTATTAGGTTAATTTACAATTTACTGCTGATTCTAAATAGGCTCAACAGCAATTAAAAGATTTACAAGAATAGCTTAATAATTTAACAAAAAATGTTAGTAGCTATGGTAATTTAGGTTTATCACAAGAAATTCAAAAAGCTTTACCCTATATCAGTGAATTACAAGGGATGTTAGTTACTTGTCGAACAGAAGCAGGAACTATTGATTTAGGAAAGTTTAATCAATCATTAAAAAAAAGTGGAAGAACTATTAGTGAATATGGAGATTAGCTATAGGTTTTAGGGAGAGAAGGAGAATAGGCTTTTGCTAATTTAGCGAAATCTATTTCTACCGCCGAATTGCCTTTAAAAAGAAGTAATGCTTTATTAAAAGAATTTGGTACTACTTTAGCTAATACTGCTCGTTGGCAAATATCTTCAAGTATTTTACATGGCTTTATGGGAGCAGTGTAGTCTGCTTATTATTATGCTTAGGATTTAAATGAATCTCTAAACAATATCCGTATTGTAACAGGACAAAATACTGATTAGATGGCTAAATTTGCTAAATAGGCAAATGCTGCCGCGAAAGCATTAAGTACAACCACAACTGAGTATACTGATGCCGCTTTAATTTATTATCAGTAGGGTTTAAATGATGAATAGGTAAAAGAACGTACTGATATTACTATAAAAATGGCTAATGTAGCTCGTGAAAGCGCTGAAACTGTTTCAGACCAAATGACTGCGGTTTGGAATAACTTTTATGATGGAAGTTAGTCATTAGAGCATTATGCTGATGCGATGGTACGTTTAGGTGCTGATACTGCTTCTAGTACTGATGAGATTGCTGGTGGTCTTGAGAAATTCGCAGCTGTTGCTGATACAATTGGTTTAAGTTTTGATAATGCGGCTGCTGCCTTAGCTACTATTACTGCTACCACTCGTCAAAGCGAAGATGTTGTTGGTACTGCTTTAAAAACTATTTTTGCTCGTATTCAAGGTTTAAAACTTGGAGAGACTCTTGAAGATGGTACTACTTTAAATCAATATTCATAGGCTCTTGAAAAAGTTGGGATTAATATTAAAGATTCTAACGGTGAGTTGAAAGATATGGATAATATCATTGAAGAAATGGGTAATAAATGGGGAACTATTGATAAAGATTAGCAAGTAGCTTTAGCTCAATAGGTTGCTGGTATTCGTCAATATACTCAATTGATTGCTTTAATGGATAATTTCGATTATTATAAAGAAAATCTTGAAAGAGCATAGAACGCTGATGGATCTCTCCAAGAGCAAGCAGATATTTATGCTGAATCTTGGGAAGCAGCGAGAGATAGAGTTACAGCTTCTTTAGAGACCATTTATGATTAGTTATTAGATGATAAAGCTTTTATCCAATTAACTAATGTTTTTTCAAAATTACTAAATGTTATTAGTTAGTTAATTAAAACATTAGGCGGATTACCTGGAATTTTATCAATTATTGGAACTATTGGATTTAAAATATTTGGGAATGATATTACAAAATCTATTCAACGAATGATGTATAATATTAAAATTTCTTCTAAAAATGGAATAGATGAAATTGTAAAAATGCGTCAAGAAGCTAATAATAAGTTAAGGTCTATTATGGCAGATAATGTTGATTAGGGACCTGATTATTCTACTCGTAGTGATATTTATACTCAATAGGCTAATTTACAAGATGTTTTAATTTAGAAGCAGAGGGAATTAATTGCTTAGGGAAGTTAGTTAACTGAAGAAGAATAGGCTTAGGCTAAATTTATTATAGATATTAATGAAAAGCTTGGGGAAAGAGCAATTAAAAGCGCTCAAGACTTAGAGCAATAGCAAAAAATAACTCGTCAATTAGAAAGATAGTTTGAAACACAAGTTAGAATGAGACAAGGAAATACTTAGGACTATAAATCTTAGGTAAATTCTGCTAAACAAAATTTTGTTTTGTCTAGTGTTTTAGATGATTTTCAAAGTGCTACAAAAGATATTGAAAATTTAGATGAATTAAAAGAGAAACTTCAATAGGTTCGTGATAAAACTTCTTAGTTAGGTATGTCTTTTGATAGTTTAGATAATATTCTTAATGGAACTTATAATACGACTGAAGAATTTAGAGATTAGTTAAATAGTTTAGTTAATACTACAGAAAATGAAGCTAATTCAGCATTTTTATAGCTACGAAGTACTTTAGAAGGTACTTAGATGACTGAAGAACAAATTGAGAATACAATTAATTCATTACAAGATACTTATTCTTCTATGGTTATTGAAATTCTTAATAATGTATAGGCTACCAATAGAGCCACAGATGCTAATCAAGAATATATTAATACTATAAATTCTTTTAATGGGATATTACCGTCAGCAGAAGCAGGAATAGCTTCTTTTGCTTAGGGATTAAGTAGTATTGCTATGGCAATAACTTCTATAAAAGGAATTGTAGACACGTGGAATAATGATGAAGTTGGTATTGGAGATAAATTGCTTTCAACGGTGACGGCTTTATCAATTGCTTTACCATTATTAATGAATTCTTTAAATAAAACTTCAATTGCTAATATGGGAATGTTGTCTAGTTCTTTAATGACTGCTGTTGGATTAAATGGGTAGGCTTTAGAACAAGAAGCATTAAATTTAGTCACTTTAAAAGGTGTGGCAGCTTTCAAAGTAGCAATTAAAGTATTTACTAAATCTTTAGGTCCAATAGCTTTAGTTGGAGCTGCTATTGGTGCTTTAGTATTTATTATTAAATCTGCTATAGATGAATATAATAAAGCTGATAATAATTTAAAATCTGCTAGCGAAACAGTAGAAAAATTAACTGAAAAATATAATGAATTAACTTCATCAATTGAAGAATTTAAAAATAAAGCTAATGATTATACTACAGCCGTTGAGGCTCTTGATGGATTAGATAAAAAAACATAGGAATATACAGATTCATTAGAATCAGCTAATGAGAAAGCTAAAGAATTAATTGAAACTTATAGATTATGGGATAAGTATGAAATAAAAGATGGTTTAATTGTTTTTGATACAGGAGCTATCGAAGAAGCTCAAAAGAAAATTAATGATACTGCGAATAATATAAAAATTCTTTAGTAGAGTGCTAAAATTGATGTTGAATCTGCTAAGAAAGAAGTTTCTGAAACTGATTTAAGCAGAAATATTGGTAATGTAAAGCGAGAAGGAAATTCGGGTAAAATTACAAATAGTGAAATCGAATTAATTACTCAATTTGCGACTGAAGCATAGAAAGAAAGTATAAAAACTCATAAAAATTAGGATGATATTTTAAGACAAAAATTAGAAGAAAATACTACGTTTTATTCTGATAGTATTGATAAAATTATGGAAAGTAGTGATGCTTTCTTTAATTTAGCAGATAGCATTACTGAAGCTACTAAAGCCACTGATTATTATAGCAATGAAATATTAAAAAGTAAAAATATTCAAAATAATTCTGGACGAGTTGAAAAGATTACTGATGATACTATTCTATAGGATTATATTTACGCGGCTGAAGCAGGATATCAACGTCAAATTCTTAAAAATAGCGGTAGAGATTTTACTAATTTAACTTTACCTAATCATAATAGCAATGCTGATTTAAATATAGATAATGATAAAGAATTGGCTAAAGTTTATGCTAAAGAAGTTTTAGGATTAACAGAAGAAGAGTTAGGACAATACATTTACAGCGGTGGGACAGGAAAAGGAACCTTAAAGAATATAAATGGAACAGTTCTTTTTGAAGATGAAAACGATTCTTATATGCGAGAATAGATTGCTAGAAAAAGAGCTACTGATGAGATTTTTAATTCTTTAGGGGATAATGATTCTTATAATTTAGAAGAATTTGATAATTCTATTGAAAAGTTGCTTGAAAAAACAGAATCTTTTGATAAAAAATTTGGGGCAGATTTCTCACAAGCTATTCTTGATAGTTTGGCTAATGCTGAAAGTGGTTTAGATTTAACATCTATTTTATCTGAATTATCTCCTGATTAGATTGAAGAATTAAAACGACTTGGAGCTGATGGTTTTGCTGAAGCTTTAGGTTTAACTAAAGAGCAAATGGAATCTTTAGGATTAAATGATGGAGAATCTTGGCTTGAAGGTTTTGAGAATAGTCTAAATAATTACAACCCAGATAATTATAATTAGAGAATTACTGATGCAGCTAAAACAGGAGAAAAAAATGCTTCTAATTTAATTAGTGGATTATAGAGCGGAGATATTACGAAAGAAAATATTTCTTCTAATGAAGATTATTCTAATTTAATATAGCAATTAGAAATAATAAAAAAAGAATATCCTGAATTAGAATCTGCTGCTTTAGAATTATCTCATACTTGGAACGCGGGTAGCCAAACTTATTATGAAGCTTTAGAACAAGTTCAAGATAAGATGGCTGAAATTAAATTAAATGATTTAAATAAAGATTCAAATAAACTTCTTGAAGAACTTCAACAAAATTTATAGATTATGAATAGAAAAGAAGGAATAAATGTTACTGTAGAAGCTGATCTTAGTAAATTTAAAGATTCTATGGATGAATTAGCAGATTAGCAATATAGTATAAATGTTGAAGTTCATGGTTAGGCAGAGCAAGAATTTAATAGTATTACAAATGCTATTAAAGATATGAATACTTAGGCTTCTAAAATTGGACCTAATTATACTGTTGCTGCTGATGACATTCGAGAGTTAAATAATGTTTTTCCTGGTATTATCGAAGGAATGACAATAGCCAAAGATGGATCAGCCAAACTAAAAGAAAGCGTTGTTAAAGATTGTTTTGATGCTGCTAAAGCAGAAATTGCTGCTGACGCAGAAGCTACTGTTGAATAGTTAAATAATTAGGCCACTTTATTAGAAGCGAAAGCCGTAAATTATAAAAATATAGCTCATTTAGCAGAAATTCTTGCTACAGCTGAAAATTTAAGTGCTTAGGAATCTGCGGCTATTCGAGGGAGTATTTCTGGTAATTTAGCTGAATTGGAATCAAAAAATAGTAAAGATTCAGCAGATACTCAAGCAGATAATCAAGAAATTATTGCCAATTCTTCTAAAGATAATGCTAAAGTTTTAGCAGAAAATTGGTAGAAGGCTTTTAAATCTGCGGCTTAGAATTCTGTAGATTTTGCTAATACTGCGATAAGCAATATGAAAAAAGCTATTAGTGGAGAAGGAAAAGGAAAATTAGAAGGAAAATTTAAAGTTGATTATAAAGGATCAACAGGTATCAGCGCGGAAGCAAAAGTTTTAGAAGACGCTCAAAAAACTTTAGATGACGCATTAGCTGATGGAGAAAAAACATCTAAAGAAACTTGGGCTAAGATCGCTGCTACTTATAATTCACTTTATACTTCCACTATGGCACAAGCGAATGATATTCGCGGCATGATTGCTTCTATTGGAACATCAGTTTCAGAAACTAATAATACTTTTAAAAATCTTGGAAAAAATGCTTCTAGCACCGCGAAAGAATTACAAAAAGTTGCTGAGCGTTATCATGAAATAACTCGTGAAATTTAGTATTATCAAAAGCTTTTAGATAAATTGGCTGATAGCAAAGATAAACTTTATGGTAAAGCTAGAATTGATAATATAAATCAAGAGATTGAAGCTAATAAAAAATTAGTTGATTTATAGTCTTAGCTATATAATTTAATTTTAGCAAATGTTGCTGTAGATCAATAGGCAGTTTAGAAGCAATTTGGTGGATAGGCCATTTTTAATAAAGAGACATTGGAAATTGATAATTATACTGCTTTATATAATAAAGCTACTACTGATAAACAAAGAGAAGCTTTAGAGCAATATGAAGAAACTTTAGATAAATTAAAAGAACAAGAAGAAGTTTTAGTTGATTTAAAGAATACTATTCAAGATTTACATTATGAAAAATTAACTTATGAAGTCGAAGTAAAGATTTAGTTAGATGAAAATAATACTAAGAAATTAGAATATTATTTTGATAAATTAAGTGATAATATTTATAAAGCTGCTGAAGCTCTTGGGTATTTACAAGGTCAATTTGATCCAGTAATTAGTCAATTAGGAACTTATGAGAATTTTTATGGTTAGTTAAATAATGCTTATGCTAATGGAGAAATTTCTCAAGAGAATTATATTGAAGGCTTATAGGATGTTTATGATAATACATTAGATAATTTAAATGCTTTGTAGGATTTAGATAAAGAAATGCTTGAATACTATGGTAATACTATAGATTTGGCAAATGATGAATTATCTAAATACACAGATCATATGGAACATTTGACTAGTGTGTTGGATCATTATCATTCTATTATCACTTTATTGGGTAAAGATAAAGATTATGATAAAGTTTTATCAGTTTTAAATGGAACTGCTTAGACTAAAAAGAATAATTTTAATGCTTCTAAACAATGGTATGAAAGTTTGAAGCGTGAGCGTGATGCAGCGGCCGCGGCTTTAGCCAATTCGACTGACGAAGCAGAACGCGAAGTGCTTCAAAAGAATTATGATGCTATATTAGCCGCATTTGACGAAGCTGAAGAGGATATGCTCTCTAAAGCAGAAGAATATGGTGAAGCATTAAAAGAAATTCTCACTACTAAGATGGAGCAAGCCGCAGATGAAATGAATAAGCAATTAAGCACTACTAAAGTAAGTATTAATGGTAATAACTTTAATATTTCCGGTTGGGATGCTTTAAATGATGCTTTAGATAGAATGTCTTCTTATCAAGATGAATATTTAACAAAAACTAATTAGATTTATGAAATGAATAAACTGCTTAATAATGTTAATTAGGCTATTGATAAGACAAATAATCAAGCAGCTAAAAATAGATACCAGCAATTTACCAAAGAAATTGAATAGTTAAGAGATAAAGATAAATTAAGTCAGTTAGAATTAGAAATTGCTTAGGCTAAATATAAAGTGCTTGAAGCGCAAATCGCATTAGAGGAAGCTCAAAGCGCAAAATCTACGGTTAGATTACAACGCGATAATGAAGGTAATTTTGGTTATGTGTATACCGCAGACCAAGAGAAAGTAAATGACGCGCAATAGGCTTTGGCAGACGCAGAAAATGATTTGTATAATATTCGTCTTAATGCGACAAATAAATACGGCCAGCAAAAACTCCAATATGAGAAAGAGTTGGCTGAAAAGCTCGCGGAACTTGATTAGAAGGCTGCGGAAGACGCGGTTTACCGTGAGACTACATATCAACAAGAACGCGCATTAGTAATTCAGCAATATACTGATTTGATTACTACTGCTGGAAATCTTTATGCGAAAGCACAAGAGGAAGATAGTAGAGTAGTTCAAGATGCTTGGGTAAATTCTTTTGATATCATTAAAGATAATAGCAATAGTTGGAAAGATACTATTACTGAAAATACTAATATTATTAATGATACATTTAAAGAATGGCAAGATAGTATGGATGAAATCACCAAAATTGTTGGTGATGATTTAAAAGATACTCAATAGAAAGTTAAAGATGTCACCGATGAAAGTGATAAGCTTTATCAAGAAGTGTCTAATAAAGTTATTCCTGCTCTTGAAAGTGAATTAAGTTCTGTCCGTAGTGCGACTGAAGCTTGGGCGCAACATCGTCAATAGTTGCTTGATACTATTAGAGCTTATGAAGAACTTTTAGATGCTATTCAAGCTACATTACGTGCTTAGAGCGGATTTGGTAGTGGAAGTAGTAATTCTTCAACAAGAGTTGATTGGTCTGAAAAAATGGGTCAAGTTGAATATGGTTCTGATAAATATAATGAATATTATTAGAATCGTGAAGACGTTATTAGGGGAGGATATGACGTTGAAGCTGCCACTACTGCTCGTGTTGATGCTTTTTACCGTAAAGGATTAGCATTGCCAATTAATTATAATGGAAAAACTTATAGTCATTTCACTGATATTCCTGATAATGTTTGGAAACAATTGGTCGGATTTAGAAGTGGCGGTTATACCGGCACTTGGAATGACGACGGCAAGTTAGCTTTCTTACATTAGAAAGAATTAGTTCTTAATGCTGATGATACTGAAAATATGTTAGCTTCTATCCAATTAGTTAGATAGATTGCTAAACAATTAGATTTCAATAGTCAACAAATTTCTACTCTTTCATCTTCTGGATTTACTGTTAGTTCTCAAGATGGAACCTTAGAATAGAATGTTAGAATCGAAGCTAATTTCCCGAACGCAACTGACAGATATGAAATTCAAGAAGCATTTAATACATTAGTTAATGTAGCTTCTCAGTATGCCAATAGAAAATAAAATTAAGGGTGAAGTCTGCGGACTTCACCCTTTTTCTTTTTGGGTAATTATATTGAATAAAACTAATTAATTTTTTAGAAAATTATAGAGTAATGAGTAAAAGGAGGGATTATTTTGGCTGATAACGCACTAAATATTCAAGAAAGTTTATGTCAAGCAATGAGTATTATTGCTAATTCAAGTGTTGATAAAGTTAAATTTGATAGCACTATTGAATGTACTATTATTGATGCTACTGATAAACTTATTGGTAAGTATAAGGTTAAAAATGAATCTTATGCGGAATTTTATGCTTATTCCCAAATAACCACTTACAACAAAGATGATAAAGTGTATGTATAGATTCCAAAAGGAGACTATAATAGCACTAAATTTATTGTTGGTAAAAAGACTGATAAAAATGAAGATAAGCCATATAATTTTGTTAATCCTTTTAACACTTTTATTGATTTAACTGGTAATTTTTTTGTTGCCAAAGATAATAATAAAGAAATTTGGAGCATTTTAGCTAATGGTAATGAAAAAGAAATTGAGATTACCCCAAAAGGCGGAATTACCTTTACTGACGAGCAATAGGGATTTACGCGGTTGGGCTTGCGCGCCGATTTTCGCGCCTGGCTTGAAACGCTCGGTGTAGTTAGTGGTAATTATGGATTAAAATTAAATATATATGGTATTAAAGATGACACCGCAGATAATATTAAAAAAATAGAAGAAAGTATTAAAAACAATGGAGAAGTTCCTTTAATAGCATCTATTGAATTAGATACTAATGACATGTATGGCAATCCTTATAATTTTGAAGGATACTATTCTCAAGAAATTGTTATTGATACAAGTGCGGTAGCAAAAATATATAATATAAAAATATACCTTTATCAAAAAGGCAATTTTAAAGATAGTAATAATGATTTAATTAGTTATGCTAATGATTTTAATATGTCAATCCCGCCTAATAATATCTTTGTGAAAGATATATATATGGGATTAGGCATTTCCGCGGATGAGATAGAAAATGAATATGTAAGATTATATTCATTAGACGGAAGCACTTATGTGATTGATGATAAAGGTTAGATTGATTCTAAAACTATTAGATTAAAATGGGTTCATTTTGATGAAGATGGTAATAGAGTCCAAATAATCGAACATAAAAAAGATGATACATTTGAAGTCCGCTGGTATATATATGAATTTGGTGCTCCTTCCGCCGACGAATATTCTGGTGTCTATTGGACTGCGATTGAAGATAATAAAAATAATTTTTATTATAAGCTAAAACCGCGTTCTAATAAAAATCAAGAACAAGTCAAAGTAATTATTTTATATAATGGAAAAGTTTATAGAAGTAATATAATTACTTTTAATAATGAGAAACAAGTTCCTAATGATGCAACCATTGATAGCTTAAATGCTTTATCTATTTATTGTGAAGATTAGACTAATGGTAATTATTTAATTTATAATTAGGCTAATTATTTAATGAATAGATCAGATGGTAAGATTAGTCGTAAATTAACTTTACATTTTGATTCTAAGACTTATGCTATTACTAATGGTATAATTGGTAAAAATCAAAATGGAGAAAGTAAATTAGTTGAAGCATAGAGAGTAATTTGGTAGATTCCTATTAAAAATACTATGCTTAATTTTGGGATTAAAGATGATGGAACTGATGCTACTTATAAAGAAATTGTAATTGATTTAACTAATGAAAATGTTAATGTGTCTCCTGGCGAATTTTCTTTAGATTATACTATTAACACTTTTTATAGCGCTAATAAATCTAATAATACTGTAATTGCTAAAGTAGAAAAAGATGGTATTGTTTATACTGCTATTAAGGATTTTACTTTTGGATAGGCAGGAACTAATGGCACTGATTGTACTTTAGTAATTGATATGGTAGCCCACGAAAGCTTAAATAATAAAGTATTTACTGCTATTAGAAGTGGTATGAGAGATAAGTATATTTTCAAGGCTTAGCTATATGATAATGAAGGTAAAGAGGTTACTAATTTTAATAATTGTACTTGGACTTGGAAATTTATGACTGGATCAACAGTTAATAATATTGCGTTAACTGACCCCACTATGGAACCGTATACAGAAAAATTCTATAAATAGTTAAGTGTTAATACTACAAATTCTATAATGAATAATTTAATTATTCTATAGGTGACACTATCTGGTTGGGGAGACTATGATTTAACTGCGTATTATCCAGTTCCTATTACAACTTTAGATAACGCTTATATAAATGGCCCAACAGAAGTAATTTATTTAAGTAATGGTGAACCTACATTTTCTAAAGAGCCTTATAAATTATTTGTAAATGGTAAAGTAGATAATGACGCGACTTGGAGTATTTATCCTACTGAATCTACAGATAAATTTATTGGTAAAATTAAATATAATGATAAGAAAAAAGAATATAGATTAAGTCCTATGAATTTTTATGTTGATGGCGTAAGCGTTTATGGAGTTCAAGGAAAATAGAATGGCAATGTAGTTTGGAGCCAACCTATCTTAGTTATTTAGAATAAATATCCATCAGCAATGGTAAATAAATGGGATGGATAGTTAAATATAGATAGTGATAATAATTTTATTGGTGTTGCTTAGATCGCGGCTGGTAAAAAAGAAAATAATAATACATTTACTGGTGTTTTAATGGGGTCTTTTGGTGACGGTAAAGCTGATAGTAGTCTTAGTAAAAATACTGGGGTTTATGGCTATTATCAAGGTAAGTAGGTTTATGCTTTAAAAGATGATGGTACTGCGACATTTGGTAAATCTGGAAATGGTTAGATTGAAATTAAAGGCGATTCTGGAAAAATAAAATCTGCTGGTTATGATAATGGCAATGGTCTTTTAATTGACTTATTGAATAATAAAATAGATGGAATAAAAAATAATAAGAGTGTATTTTAGTTAAGTTAGAGGGAACCTTTTTTAGAAATAAATACCCCCGTAGAAAATAGTAATTAGACACCAACTACTTTATTAAGTGTTGGAGCTAGCACTTATTATTTACAGTCAAAAAATTATAATGCTTCTACTAATACTGGCACTTATTTCAATTTGAATACAGGAAATATTACAACAAATAATATTACTGTAAATAGTGGAACATTTAAAGATGATATTACTATTAATTATACAGGCAATACTGGTAGTGGTTGGAGTTATGGTAGTCAAAGTTTAAATTATATATTAAATAAAATTGGAGAAGCAGCAGCAGAAGCTAAAAGTCTTAGTGAAGCATCAGTGGGATGGATTCAAGGTATAGCAGATGCTTAGGGTAGAGCAGATGAAGCTATTAGTCAATTAACATACGTAAGTCAAATTCTTAATTATAGAAATGGGTCAGGAAATATTTATTTACATTATTGGAATCAAGAATCTAGTGCTAGATTTGTTGTTTAGAGTAATGGAACTGTTGGCATGATAGGTGGTACGGGGTATTATTTAAATGTAACTGATAATTCTATTTATTTACGAGGCCCAGTTATAATAAATGGTTCATTAACACTTAATGGAAAAGAAATTACTGGTTAAAAAAAAGGAGAAAAAGGAAAATGAATGAAAGAGATATTAATTTCTTAAAGGTTTTATATAATACTCTCTCTTTGGTAACAACTAAAGGAGAAGATACTATTCTTATGGGAGAATGTTTAAAACAATTGAGAGATTTTACGAATAGATTGGCAGATCTTCAAGAGGAGAAGAATAACGAAAATAATTAGGAGGGATAAAATGGTTAATAAATTATATCCACCTATTATACCTGGAACTTTACCAGCATTTGTTGGATAGGAAATTACTATTCCGTTTCAAATGAATCGTGCGGTTAGTATGGTAGAAGTTTCAGGATTGTGTTATATAATTAAAGCAGTATCAAGTAATGTAGTAATTGCTTAGGGGACAACCGCAGATTTTACTCCAAGCAAAGTTCGCGGTTGTTTAGAACAAGGGTTTATTACTTTCAATATAAATCTTAAATCAATTACTAATAATGGAAAACCTATCCAATATAAATTAAATCCAGGATAGTCTTATAAAATTCAATTAGCGTATATTAACACAAGTGGAATAGTTGGATACTATTCTACAGTTGGTATTGCTAAATGCACGACTAAGCCCGCAGTTTATATAAAAGGTTTTGAAGATAATTTATTAGGAATAAATAAAACAGATTTTATTGGAGTATATAGTCAAAAAGAAAAAAATGATGATATTACTGAAAAAGTTTATTCATATAGATTTAAAGTATATGATGAAAATGGTAATATTTTTGCCGATAGTGGAGAGCAATTACATAATTCAATTAATGATACAGAGTTAAATGAAAGTTATGATAGCTTTGAATTAAATAAAGAATTACAAAAAAATAAAAATTATTTTATTCAATATTCTATAACTACTATTAATAACTATGAAGCAGAGAGTGTTAGATACCAAATTATTAATAGAGAAACTATTAATCCAGAATTATAGGCGGCACTTTCCGCGGTTATGGATGAAAATAATGGATATGTAAAAATTAATTTAAATGGAATCCGCGATAAGAAAACAGGATTAGAAATTCCTGCTACTGGAGCTTTTACTTTATTAAGAGCCAGTAGTGAAGATAATTTCAACACTTGGAATACGGTATTAAAATTTAAATTAGTTGGCGAAACGCCTTCAAGAGAATTGTATAGAGATTTTACTGTCGAGCATGGGTTCAGTTATCAATATGCGGTTCAGCAATATAGTGATGAAACTGCGGTCCGCAGTAATAAAATTTTCTCTAATACTATATATAGCATTTTTGAAGATAGCTTCTTATATAGTAATGGATAGTTATTAAAAATAAGATTTAATCCAAAAGTAAGCAGTTTTAAAATTAATACCCTTGAAAGTAAAACTGATACTATTGGAAGCCAATATCCTTATATTTTTAGGAATGGAAACACTTATTATCACGAATTCCCGGTAAGTGGTTTAATTTCTTATCTAATGGATGAAGACCATTTATTTATGGATAAATTGGGTGATGATGAAATTAAGGATTTTACATCAACTGACTTAACTGATTATAATATTAATATAGAGCGTCAATTTAAAACTAAAGCTTTAGAATTTTTAACTGATGGAGAGCCTAAATTATTTAAGTCTCCAACTGAGGGAAATTTTATTGTGCGTTTATTAAATGTAAGTTTAAGTCCTGAAGATAAATTAGGACGTATGCTTCATACATTTAGCGGAACCGCTTATGAAATTGATAAAGTTAGTTTTGATAATCTTACTACTTATGGATTTATTGACGCAGATCCGCCTGAAAGCGAAATTCTTAAATGGGATAGTATTTCTTTTGATGGATGGTATAAAATTAATGGTTATATTGATAATGTAAATACCTATATTGATAATTTAAAAGATGAAAATTTAACTTAGGCAGAAATCAATAAATTACAAGCAAATAAACAAACTTGTTTAGATAATTTATTACAAACATTAAGTTTTTATCCTATGTTTGAATTACTTTATGATGGAAACCATTATAGTTTATAGACTAAAGACATTTTAGCTAATTCTCCTGCGATAACGATTCGGTTTGAGGGCTTTGCTCCTGGGGATAAATTTAGTATTGATGGAGAAGAAATTGTTATTGGTATTACAGGAGCTTATTTAATAGATCACGTTGCTCCAATATATAGTGTTAAAGTAGTTGAATTATCTGACGCAGGTTTACAATAGGGAACTATTGTTTATTCTTATTATGGTAAACAAGCAAGTAAATTTGATACTATTAGTGATATTCAAGTCGCGGATTTGCCTTTAGAACAATACTATGGAACTGAAGGTAATATTTTAAATCTTTATAATGATGATTTTAAATATAAAATAACATAGATTTATTTCTTACGTTTTACTAAACGTGATGTATAGAAATTATATACAAGTAATAAAGTTAATTTTTATACTACCCCTGGTGGAGCAATTAGCGAAGAAGAGGGAGAAAAAGATCATTCAATAGAAATTAAACGCGCAGATTTCGATCCTACTTTAATTTATCATATCTATTTAGTAAGTCAAACTGAAGAGCAAGATTACTATATTGATGGATATACTAAGAAAGAAATTTATGATTCTGGTGTATTAGTCAGTGAAAAAAATTGGGCTTGTAATATTAGAATAAATGAAGATGATAAACAGATTATTGGCATTGATTAGAAGAATGAATATTAGATTAAGGATTTAACTGATATTACTTCTATTGAAATTGATCCAGGTGTTTTATGCGAATTATCAGTCCAACGTCAAGAAGTAGTTTATTCTTTTGAAAATGATAATCAAACTACTTACAGAATTTTTAATGGTTAGAATTATATTACAACTACAATTTATCAATTAAAGCAAAATTGGTTAAGAGCTAAAAAGGCTTTAAAAGATTTTAAAGAATTAGAACAAGATAAAAGTAATCCTGATTTTACTAAAGACGACCCATTCTATAATGTAAATTAGAGTAATATTTAGGTTTGTATAAAAAATTATAATAATAAAGTAGCAGAACTACAAAAGACAGTTAATGAAACATATACTTTATTTATTGATACTTTAAGAAAGGCGGTAGAGGACTATGAAGACTCAAAGACAATATAATACCGACTTTCTTAAAAAATTAGACGAATTTAAACATAAAGTAGTTTATGCTCGTATTGAGTTATTGACATTTGATGAATTGCCAATAGAGAGCATAGAGGGCAAGATAACCGGCGGATCGATTAATATTGATGGAACATCTGCGGTCCGCAGGTCTTGTTCCCTTACTATGATGACTAATGAAAAATTATATAGACAATATTCTTGGGGTTTAAATTCTAAATTTAGTTTAGCTATTGGATTAGAGAATAAAATTGATAATAAATATCCAGATATTATTTGGTTTAATCAAGGTATTTATTTAATTACTTCTTTTAATACCTCTCAAAGTGCTAGTTCGTATAGTATATCTATTCAAGGCAAAGATAAAATGTGCTTATTGAATGGGGATTTAGGAGGAGATTTACCTGCTTCTATAGATTTTGGATAGGAAGAAGTAATTACTTATACTTACAATAAACAAGATAATATAACTGAAGATAATTATATAAAAGGCAAATATTGTTATATTGTCAATAGTGAAGAAGAGGCTAAAAAACATAATATTTATTATATTTCTACTTAGAATAAACAAACCACTTATTATGTTTTAGATGAAGAAGAATTTAGCAATAGAGAATACTATTTAAGAGAAAGTTATTTAAATTTAATTCAAATTCCTATTTAGGCCATTATTAAAAAACTTCTTACGGTTTATGGTAAAGAAAAGGAAAGTAATATAGTTATTAATGATTTGGACCAATACGGTTATGAATTGTTAGCTAATAAGTGTGATGAAACTATGTATTTCTTTAAAGACGCGCAAACCAATAGAATAGTTAATGCTTCAATAGGAACATTACCAGATTTATTAGATATAAATAATGTAAAAATAACAGATATAAGTAGTATTAAGTTTGATAATTTAGATAGTAGTAAATTATTAGATGATGTTCCTGAGCCAACTAAAGTAAGATTAGTAAATAATGGGACTATTTATACTATTGTAAGTCGAACAACTAATGAAACAGTTGGTTATCGTATTTGTGATTTAGTCTATGCCGGAGAGCTTATCACCAGTGTTGGTGAAAATGTGGCTAGTGTATTAGACAAAATTAAAAATATGCTAAGTTGTTTTGAGTATTATTATGATATAGATGGCAGATTTATTTTTCAAAGAAAGAAATTTTATGAATATCAATCTTGGAATAATATAATAAATAATTCTAATGGAGATAGTTATATTGAGCCTGCGGTTTATTCTTCATCTTCAATTTATTCATTTAGAGATGGATAGACAATCATTTCTTTTAATAACACTCCACAGATTGCTAATTTAAGAAATGATTTTTCTATTTGGGGATAGAGAGAAAGCGCGAGTGGCGCTGAGATTCCTATTCATTTAAGATACGCGATAGATCAAAAGCCTATTCAATATACCACAATTATTGTGAATGATAATGATATAAATAGGTATAAATCTACAATGTATAATAATGATATTTTTGATACTATGAATCCGCAATTAGAACAAAAGACTTATAAAAACAAATGGTATCAAAGCGAAAATGAGCCGGGAGTTATTTATTGCGATTGGCGTGAAGTTTTATACCGTATGGCTGTAGATTATTATCAATATAATTACGCAGATGATTTTACTAGTAAAGTGGCGACTGCGAATCCCAATCTTTATCCTTCTGGAATAACTGGGTATGAAACTTATTACGTAGATTTATTTTCTTTTTGGAGAGACATTTATGATTATGATAAATTAGATTTTAAGGAAGAGGTAAAAAATAATCCTGAGAATTTAAATTTCTGGTTTGATTTTATTGGGGAAGAAAATGCGGATATTGCTAAATATTCAGTCCAATTAATTGGAGATAGAACAAAAGCAATTAATGATACTAATGTAAAAGTCATATGTTATAGAGATACACCTGATGTATTATTTATGACATAGACTGATTATGATTCTATCGTTTAGAATAATTATCCAACAGAAAGCGGTTATATTTGGATTAATATTCCTTCTGGATATGATAATTATTTTAAGATTAGTTCTAAGGGTAAAAGTGCGGTTGATGAAATTGAAGACTTGCTTTATACTACTGCTTATTGCGCGGAAAGTGTTTCAATTTCTACTATCCCAGTTTATTATTTAGAACCTAATAATAGAATTTATATTGAAGATAAAAGAAGTGGCGTTGAAGGAGAATATTTAGTTAATAAAATAACTATTCCATTAACTTATAATGGTTCAATGTCTATTAGTGCCACCAAAGCGATATCAAGAGTATATTAAGGAGGACCACTAAATGGCAAGAAAGATAAGACAAATTCGTTATTATGGTGAAGGGCTTAATTCTAAGAACTATCCAAGTGATGTTAATATGAGTAAATTAATTACAGGAACCGCATTTAAAAATAATAATCAAAATGTATTAATTACTCAATTAGGTATTTAGACTTTGCCAGGAACGAAATTTTATTTAAATGATAGCACTAATGCTATTATTGTTGGAAATACTGGTATTTATGAATTAGATTTAGAAGGTATTTCTACTATTAATTTGATTAAATTTGATAGAAGCTCTATGAATTTGATTAATCAAAATCAAGAAGCATATCTTATTATAGATTATTTATTTGAGGAGGGTTGATAATGGGTTTTTATGGTAATATAACTAATACTTCAAAAACAACCTTTACTTTTGATAAAATTTACAGTAATAGACTTCAAATGGATAATAGCTGTACGAGTGATGGCATATTTTTAGGACGCTATGTTTTAGTTGAATATGGTCTTCCCGCCACTCAATATTTAGTAGGATATCTTGATAATAAAATTATGTATGATGATCCTTCTGATAGAAGTGATTCTCATATTATTTTATGTGAAAATGGAAAATTAGTAAAAGTTAAAAGAAGCAACCAATGGTATTTATATGTGGGAAATGTAACCGCGAGTGGAACTAAAGAGTGGAAATATCTCACTAGAATTACTAATGATAGAGTTGATGATGAATAGTATAATTTAAATTATCAAATAGATTATCCTGTTTATGGTCGCGGTTATGATTCTACAGTTTGGATAAAACAATACATCAATAATCAAGAGACTTATGTTTAGATTGCTGAATTAAATACTGTTGTTCCTAATTTTTCAATTTACCCACTACTTCCTCAAGATCCCTATGTCGCAGTTGATGATAGTAATATCGTGTATTAGCCAGGTAAGTATTATTATTATGATGAAACTGATAGTCATTATAAATTAGATAATAATGATACTAAAACCGAGGGGCGCGTTTACTATTTAGAAAGTGAACTTGGACCTGCGATAACCGCAGATCAAAGTAGTACAAATTTACTTTATAAATTAAGAGTTCCTACTAATTTCCAACTTGATTTAGATGATAACAATATTTATTATAATAAAGAAGGATTTAGTAAAACAAAACATTCTTATGATAATAAAACAGAAAATACTATTAATTATAAATTAAGTTAGTCAGGATATAGATTTTATTATAATGTAGAATAGGATAATGTTGTTGGTGAGCCGATCGAAGATGGCTACGACCGCAAATCTCTTGTTGTAAAGCTTCCTGCTCTTGGTAATGCGGTATGTGATACCTATGATTTACTTTACGGCCAAAACCGCAATGATTCCGTTACTAATTTTGATAAAACTAATATTAAGGGTGCTTTAAATACTCTTAATAGAAAAATGAGTTTAGATAAATTAGATACTAATAAGCTTATTTATTTTTCTACCGAGATTGATAATGATATTAATGATAATTATATGAAATCTGCGACTATCGAAGGAGATAATTTAATTTCCGTAGATGCTGACATTGAGAAGAATAGTGGAGTTATTAAAGTTACTCATAATAATTTAGATGTGAATAAAGCATCAAAAACTTATGGCAAAGACGTTGATTTTGGTACTTTTGGCTCTTCTATAAAATTACCTAAATTATCTACTGATAGAGCAGGTCATATTGTAAAAGAAGAAACATTTTCAGTTAGTATTCCAAAAGGTTCTTATACTAATACTAAAGAAGGTAATGTTTTTACTTCTTTAAGTTTCATTGATACTACTGGAGCTTTAAGTAGCGAGAAATCTTATTTAGGAACTTTAGCATTAGGTGAAGGATATACTATTAATAATAAATTAAATACTATTACTAAGGATACAACTCTTAATGATAGTATTAATAAATTAATTAATAATAGTGATAGTAAATATAATACTTTATTGGGCCAATCTAATAATAGTTTTGGTAAAGATACTACTCCAACTCTTTATGGATTAAGATAGGGGATTAATGCTGATAGGGATAGTATTAGCAATTTAAGTGGCAAAATTGATATATTAAATGGGGCTGTATCTACGACTAATTCAGTTGCTTATAGTATTAAATAGGCTATTGATAAATTAGATAAAGCTGATAATAAAGTAGATAAACAATTCGTTACGGCGGTAGAAGAAAAAGATGGTTTAATAATTGTTTCAAGAAGTGCTTTACAAGAAAGTGATTTACCTATTACTTTTGATGGAACTTATAGTAGTAGTAATAAAGTTGCTACTATGAGTAGTTTAAATACTTTAAAAACTAATCTTTTAGGTGGCTATACTGGCACATTAGCTGATATAAATACTTTAGCAAGTGGCAAATTAAATGAAAGCGCGGTCCGTGGTCTTACATACAATGCGACTTCTGGAGATAATGGAGCTAAAACGGTAGCAGGAATGTTTGATTTAATTGTAGCTTTACAAAATAAAAACGCGGAATTGAATAAAACTATTAAAGCATTATAGGATAAAGATACAGAATTAAATGATTTAATTACTGGATTAAGAACTGATGTTGATGCTTTAAAGAAAAATTCAAACAATGCTGATACTCCATCTGAAACAACTTAATTTAAATAAAGGGTTTGGTCTTAATAGGCCAAACCCTTTTAGTATTGATTAAAAAGATTTTATAAATAATAGAAAGGAGTCGATTATCTTGCCTAATACATTAAATAAATATGTAAAATTTGTCAGAGGTTCTAAAACTGCTTTTGAAAGTTTAGGGACTAAAAGAGACAATAATACTTTATATTTTATTTATGAGGAAAATGATTCTTCTGGAGAACTTTATTTAGGTAGTCGTCTAATTTGCGGTGGAATTAGTTCCGCGGGTAAGTTAAGCGATTTAAGTGATATTGTTCTTAATGAAGTTAAAACAAATCAAGTTTTAATTTATAATGAAGAACAAAAAAAATGGATTAATTAGGGGTTAGAAAATAATGAGACTTTAATTAATTCTATTGTTGAAAAATTATCTACGGAAGAAAATTTAGCTAAGTTAGCTCCTGTTTTTAAGGGTACAGTTCCAGGCTTAGTTCCAGTTTCTTTACATGAAACTAAAGGAAAACATATTCTTACTGATGCCGGCACATGGATTGATATGCCAGTAGGAACATTAACTTAGGGAGATATTGAAACAATTAATATAGCTAATAAATATTTAGTAGATAAAGGTCCTGATAATTTGGTAACTCGTGTTGAAGCAGTCGAACAAACTGTTTCTTGGGGTGATATTTAAAGGAGTGAAAAAGATTGAACGTTAAGTTTTTAAAAGGCTCTCAAGCTGAATTCGAAAAAGTGGCAGGTAGATATAAACCTGGTGCATTTTATTTAGTAATTAATGATAATAAGTCCGCGGAGGACTATAAAAAACCAAGTCGTCTTTACTATGGTGTAGATGAAAATAATTGCGTTCCTGTAAATTAGGGTATTAATGTAGTTGATACTACAGCAGGTTTACCTCAAAGTTTTAACCAAAATACAGCAGGCGAATTTTATTATGTAAAAGATAAAAATATTTTATGTATTAATAATGGTAAAGGCTGGATTCAAACAAATACTGATACTGTTTTGGATACTGATAAAAAGAATAGTAATGTGTCAGTAAATACTAGTCCCAATAATGCCAATGGAGCTTCTATAACTAATACTATTGCTGATAGTAGTGGTAACGTTATTACTGAGACTTATGATATTATTGGTAGTGATTATATTCAAGTTGAAGTAATTCCTGCAACTAATGATAAAGGTGTAGACACTATTAAACTTAGTTTAACAGGAGTTAATTATCAATTAAGCTCTTCTTTAAGTAAAAAAACTTTAAATGTTAATTTAAAAAATGCTAATACTGATGCGGGTAATTTTAATATTATCGCCGGTAGCAATGTTAATATTGCCGAAAGCTCTGCGGGCAATTATACTTTAAGTGTCGATAAAGCAGTTAATGATATCAACGTAATTAATCATGCTACTGGTACTGGTTTTACTGCTTCTATTAGTGGTCCTGGTGTCGAAGGAGCTGGTAATAGTACAACTTTATCTGCTGACATTGACCCAGAAATTGCTTTAGAGGGCAAGGATGGTAGTTATAAATTTAAAGATGGTGTTTTAACTCTTCCTGTTTATAGTAAACAAGATATTGATAATTAGTTTAGAACTATTAATGCTATGATATTCCGTGGCGGATTCTAGGTTAAAGATGGAGCCATTATTTATGATAGTGTTGATATTACTAAAATTGCTAAAGGTAATACCTTTATTTATACTGGCGCTGAAGATACTCTTTGGAACGGTCATTATTTACGTCCTGGAGATTTAATTATTGCTTCTGGTGAAGAAGTTGATGGAGTTATTACTGGCACTATTAGTTGGACTTATGTTCCTTCTGCTGATGATCCTGTTACTGAGGTCGAAGGAGCTAATGATAACAGTAATGCTGGATTTATTATTAAGCTTGGTTCTACTAAAGAGCTTTTAAATTATATCCTTAAAGGTGAAAAAGGTATTGAGTTAGAAGTAAAGGCTCAAACTGACTCAGTAGTGAAAGAAATTACTATTAAACATAGTAATACTTTAACTGTGAATACTCCAGTCTCTCAAGATTATGCTGATGAGTAGACTATTGTTATTAATGAACCAACTGAAATTGATGATCAAGGTCATGTAATTAAATCTACTCGAAAAACATTTACTGTAAAGAATACTCACCAAGAAATTGCTAACGCAGATTATACAGTAAATGGTACTGATACTTTAATTCCTAATCTTAAAGTTGCTGGCGCTGATCTTGAAGGTAAGCCACTTGTTTTCGCTAGTGACAGCTTAAAGGTTAATGTTTCTGCGGCGACTGCGGCTAATGATGCGAAAGTTAGTTTTGAGTTAGAGTGGGGAACATTCTAAGGGCAATATTATTTAATAATAAATATAATTTTTTCTATTTTATATAGAAGAATGTTTTTATGGGGAAAGATGAAATATTCTTTCCCCATATTTTTTTTAGGATAGAAAGGAGTAAATTATGTCTAAAATACATTTTCGTCCCGTTTAGGGTCCAGAAGAAAAGATAAAAGCATATCCACAAACTGATGGATATTTTTATGTGGCAACAGATACCGGACGAGTTTATTTAGATACAGCGACTGAGAATAAAATACCAATAGGCTCAAGTGGCGTTTAGGTAATTTATGGAACTGAAAAAGAAGTCGGAATTGATTATGATGCGGATGAGAATCCGATTGGATATTCAATTCGTTTATCTAATTTATCAAGTTCTAATCCTCATGTAAATGATTTAATTTTAAATAGCGATGGAGCATTTTATCGTATTAAAGGATTTAAATTAAATGATGATAAAGAAGAAGTCGCAAGTTGTGAAAAACTATTAGCGGGCGGTGGAAGCCAAGATCAAGAAGTTAAAGCAAATGGTACTGTGTCTTTAACTTTAGACGGACCTACTGATGTGCTTAATGGCGAATCAGTAAGTGTAACCGCTCTTGTAAAATGTAGAACAATAAATGGAGAACCAGTTCTTGATTCTGTCGAAGGTACTTTAACTATTAGATAGAAAAAGAGTGATGGTTCTTGGGAAGATATTTATAGTGAAGCAAAAACTTATCAACATAATAAGCCAATTACTACTGATATTTCTGCTTATTTAAGAAATTCTTCTACACATGAAATTGAGTTTATTGTTAGTAAAAACAGCGATCCTACTAACAATCATTTTTCTACCACTAAGAAAACTCAATTTGTAACGACTCATGAATTAACTCTTCAATGGCAAGAAAGTAAATTTAATAATGATTTGCCTTTTGATAATGGTTAGATTAATGTTTCTTGGTTAATGTCTAATAAAGTAAATAGTGCTATTGAAGTTTACTTTGATAATTATTTAGTTTTAGATAAAGAATATAGTAATACTAATACTAGAAATGAGGATAATATTACTATAACAAAAAATACAATCATTTTAAATAATAATAATGATTCTACAATGACTTTAGCAAATTATTTCCTTCATGGAGAACATACTATTAAAGCTAAACTTTATTTAGTTAATAATAGCGAAAAGGGAAATGGTACTGATTTCATTGAGAAAGAAATTGTTATTTTAGATAGAAGTAGTAAAACTCCTTTAATTTGGACTGGTGATTTTAAAACTGAATATTATACTTATGAAACTATTAGAATTCCTTTTAGGGTATATGATCCTAATGTAACAACCGCGAAAGTTAGTTTATATAAAAATGGTGTTTTATTAAGTACTCGTGAAGTTACTGACTAGAATGAATGGCAATATTGGGAAATCACTAATCTTTCTATTAATGATAGTTCTTATTATACAATTAAAGTAGGAACGGAACCATATGATTATTCTCGTAATTTTACTTTTACAATTAAAATAGATCCATTAAGAAATATGGAGTTGGCTAGAAGTAATGATTTAAAAGTTAATTTTGTTGCTACTGGACGTTCTAATTCTGAGAGTAAATTAAGTCGTGAAACATTAGAAATTAATGGTAAATATGCGGAATTTAAAAATTTTAATTGGTATAATAATGGTTGGGTTTTTGATGATAATAATACTACTTGTTTAAGAGTTAGTAATGGTGCTGAAGTTTCTATCCCTATTGGACAATTATCTTTTGATAATAGTTCTTCTACTCCTACACATAGTATTGAGATTCAATTTAAAATTAGAAATCCACAAAATTATTCTAAAGTAATTACCAAATATACTCGTTATAAAGCAAGCGATGAATCTGGAAAGTCTTGGACTGATAGAGATGCTTGGGATGCATTTAAAGACCAGACTATCTATGTTAATTATGATGAATTTTTAACAAAGAAATATTTACCAGAGCATCCAGAAGCTCCAAGTTATGATGAATTAACCTATAATGGTTTAGATCAAGATTTTAATTTAAATAATCTTGTTTGTGCTTATGGGTCTTTAAAAAATCCTTTAGGTATCTATTTTAGTCCTCAAGATGCTGTATTTACAGCTAATGGTGATGAAGAGACTGTTTCGGTTGATTTTGTAGAAGATGAAATGTTATATTTAACATTTGTTTACACAAGTTCTAAACCTAGTCATACTGGTGGAGATTCTAAATTATTAGAAATTTTCTTAAATGGTGTTTTAACTAGCGTAGCTCGTCGTTCTGATAAAACTAGTAATTCTGCTTGGACAATTGACTCTGATGTCATTAAATTTATGTCTAATACTTGTGATATTGATATTTATAGTATTAGAGTTTATGATGCTAGTTTGACTATTCCTGATGTAGTTTAGAATTATGCCTTTGATAAAAAAGACATTAATCAATGGGACTAGAAAGACTTATATGATTATAATACTATTTTAAATGATTATGTATTTTCTTATCGTAAAATGCTTGACTATAATATTGAACATACTGATAAACCATTAATGCCTTATATTATTTTAAAAACTACTAAAAATAATAGTGAAAGCACTGATAACAGACTTCCCTACTCCAAGGATAATGGTGCTCAAAAAGGAACTATGGAATTTGTAAATGTTCCATTAGATATTGCTTATGCTAAGGGTGAACTTGATAAAATAGTTGAAAAAGAAGGTTGGAAGCCTGTAATAGATGATAAGACTAATGAAATAAAATATACTGCGGTATAGAATTATTATTTGCATCATTGCCCTAGTTTTATAACTCTTTTTGATAAAGCAACATTTTAGGTTTAGGGAACTTCTTCGCGTAATTATCCAAGACGTAATTATAAAGCTAAATGTAAAGAAACGATGTTCATGAATAGAGGACCTTTTGAATCTATTTATAAAGAAGAAGAAGCTAATGGTAGCTTAAATACAAAAAGTAAAAGTTATCTTGAATTTTTCTATATGGATAATAATACTGTTGGTACTACTAAATTTACTTTAAAGATTGATTTTATGGAATCTTCTGGAGATTATAATAGAGGATTTGCTAATTTGGTTAATGAAACTTATTCTAAACATCCAGTAGAAGATTACCAAGATTCTTTTGATAAATATGATTTATACGGAAATATTGATGATTATAGAACTTCTATAAAAGGATATCCTGTTCTAGCATTCCATTGGCCGTCAACCGATGATAATGAATATAGTGAAAATGATATTATTTATATCGGAAAATATAATATGTTATTAGATAAAGGTTCTGATGAATGTTTTGGATTTAAACCCAATAAAAAAGTTTTATAGAATCAAATTGAAGGAACTCCAAGAGTAAGAGATGTTGCTGAATGTTGGGAATTTTAGAATAACTCAAGAACTTATTGTTCTTTCCGCGACCCTTGGAATAGATATAAATTATCTTTTAGACCTCCATTAATGGATGATAATAATTCAACAGGTTATTTAACTTCTGGCGGAGCCCCAATAGTTGCTGATTCTTTTGAAGTTAGATATAATTCTAATGATGATTTAATTGGTGATGTATTATTTAAATGCACCTCTGCTGAAGCTACTGATGCTAATAAGATAATTGAATATATTGATGGTATAAATAATACTGTTCCCAGTAGATTAAAATCAGAAACAATTGTTGATGAAACTACGGGGACTAAACATAAATAGTGGACTATCACGAACCCAGGACAAGAGCCTGTTATATTTGATATAAAGAAAAGAAAGACTTCTCGTGAGCTATTGTTAGCTTTAATGTCAAATTGGGAAGATGCTGTTAGTTGGGTTTGGAGTACTTGTTTAGATTGTAGTATTGATTTTAATGGAACTTTATATGAAATTCCATCAATGGGAAAATATGAAGAAATAGATTTGGCAGAAGCTAAATATGAACCAAATAAGTATTACTTATTTGACAAAGTTGATGAAAGTGGTAGCGAAACTTATAAAATTGCTATGGAAGAATTTGATTCAGAAGAAAAATACTATATCTATAATAAAGATAGTAAAGTTTATAGTATAATTAAATTAACTAATGATGATAACAAAGTTTATTAGATAAATAAATATTATATTTTATAGGATTAGGATAATAAAATTTATGTTTTAGATTCTGAAAAATATAACCCTTACACCACTTATTATTCTTTTGTTGAAGATGAAAGTCAAATTAATGATAGATGGTTATTACCTAAACCAGTAACTTATAATTCAGTTACTTATACAAAAGATAGTAAAGAATATCGTCAAGCTAAATTTAAAAATGAATTAAGTAATTATTTTAATATCGAATATTTAGCAACTTATTTCTTAATGACTGAAATTTTTGAATGTTATGACTCTCGTGGTAAAAATGCAATGTTTGCTTCTTGGGGTCCACAAAAAGGGAACATTGAAAAAATTACTGGAGTTCAACATTATATTTGGTATCCTATTTTTTATGATATTGATACTCAATTAGGTATTAATAATACTGGTATTCCATCATTTGAATATTATGTTGATGCTACTGAAGATGGTAGTTATTCTACTAATGATAGTGTATTATGGAATAATTTCTATACTTTTTTTAAGAGTAAAATTGTTGATAAATATAAACAATTGATGGGTAAGCCAAATGGCTCTTATGATTAGAGCCAAGTAAAACAAATTTTCAAGAAAGAATCTGGAACTTCCTCTAAAAAGAGTGATGTTGTTGACAAATGGTATAAAACAGATCCTTCTTTATTCCCAGGTAGTTATGCTGTATAGGGAGAACGTCCTATTATTGCTTTAGATTTAGATGAAGAATATAAATATATTATTCCAACTAATTCGGCGGCTAAAGATACTATTTTTGGTCGTATTACTAATAGTGGTCAATATGAAATAGAAGGTGACCAATATTTCTATGCTTTATAGGGCGACCGCAATCTCTATCGTTCACAATTTTTAACTAATCGTCTTAATTATATTGACTCTTGGTTGACAGTTGATGAATATTCTGGAGATAGCGGTAGTAATAATATTATAAGTCGTATTTCTGCTAATAATCCAAATACCACTTCTGATGAATGGATTGAAGGAACTAATAATCAAGGTTTAACTAATTTAATAACTAACTCTCAATATTGGAAAAATGGTACTGAATTTGGTACTAAAAATCATATGTTTGATGGTGAGTATTGGATTGAGATGGAGCCAGCACGTCGTTCTTATGTTACTGTTGGAACTGATGGAGCAAACTTCCCATCTTAGAAATATGATGGTTTAACTCCTGTTAGATTTACCGCTCCAGATCTAAAGAAAGGTATTATGTCAAGTGGTAATTATCGCGAACAATTATACTATATTTATGGCTTAGAATAGATGAAGTCTCTTGGAGATTTAAGTAAATTGTATTTCCAAGAATTGTTTATTAGAGGTAAAGCTAATAAATTAGTAGACTTATTATTAGGATATGATGGTCTTTCTGAAGAGGGGAAAGAATATAAAAATAATGACGTAAACAATTGGAGTTATCCTAGTGAGGGTATGCCTTTATTGAAAGAAATGAATCTTTGTAATATTAGATTTTTAAATCCAGTAGCTTTAGATTTAACTAAAAGCGAAAAATTAGAAAACTTTAGAAATACTGGTTCTAATGTTACTAAAGTTTAGTTTGCAGAAGGTGTCGCTTTAAATACTTTATATTTAACTGACTATACAAATTATTTAAGTTTAATAGAAGCAAATCTTTTAACTAAGTTAGTTACTAAATATGTATATCCTACAGTTAATTCTATTACTAATCGTCTTGAAGTTGCAGAAGAAAATAAGGGATTATATATTAAGAATTTAACTGATGCCGAAGATAATGCAATTACAACAAGTATAAAAACTTTTGATATCCGTGGTGGTAATTTAGATTATTATTCTTATGAATTATTAAGACGTTATTATCTTGGTTGTGAAAAGAGCAATTTAACTGGATGCGAAGTTAATTTAACTAATGTTCAATGGAGTCCTTATAGATTATTAAATGATGATAAAACAGAATTAGATAGTGTTAATATTGAATACTATAAAGATAATGGACATTTCCAATTAGAAAAAATTAATGCGGAAGATGTAAGTAAAATTACTCCAAGCGAAATAAAAAATAATTTAATTTATTATTATGATAATAGCGTAAATGGATATGATGATATTCACAATAAAGTTATTGATTATACTTTATTACGTAGTTTATATGATAAAGCTCCTGTTTATTTTAAAGGTATTAATTAGGCTTATCCTAATATAACTGGCATTATTTATATTGAAAATACCCAAGAGATAGAAGAGCACGTAATTCAAGAAGAATTATAGAGTATTTATCCTAATCTAACTATTTTTGTAAAAAATGTTAAGAAAGAATATTCTGCTAAGTTTGTTCTCGAACAAGAAGACGCAAATGGAGTATTAACTCAAGAAATTTTAAAGACTTAGAAATTACCTTTATCAAGCTCTAAGTTTTTTGATAATCCTACGGATTCTTCAAGTGAAACTTATATTTCTTTTGGTAGTTTACAAGAAAAAATGCCAACCTATAATTTTAAAGGTTGGGAAGACAATACTGGTGAATTAGTAATTACAGTTGGAAAAGATGTAAATGAAAAAGATGTTGTTTTAAAAGATAATTGGGGCTCTTTATCCTTACAATCTAATAAAATAGATTATATCTTTAAAGCAAGATTTGAACGTAAATCTTATACAATTACTTTTGTTAATGGTGATCGCGTCGTCAATGATTCAACTGTAAAGAAAATATTTAATTATGGCGAAAGAATTACGGTTCCAGAGGAATTTTATTACTTTAATAATACAGAAGTAACAGATTTACCAAACGGAGAGGATTCTTTAGAATGGACTTGGAGATAGACAGGATGGGCTGATAAAGAAGGAGTTAAAATTGATTTAACAAGATAGTTAGCTTATGCCGACCGTGAATTCTATGCTGTTGGAGAACCAGTTAGCGTTTATGATAATATCTTAGTTAATGATTCTACTCATAAATATTATGATATTATAAATTCTGACGGAGAATTATCATTTGTAATGACTGATTTAGCTAAGAATTTAAAAGGTAAAATCACTTTACCTACAACCTATAATGGTTAGCCAATTACAAGAATTAGATACAGTCAAGTTAATCCATCCGCAGCAGTGGGCATTCAAGTAAATCCTAATATTACAGCAATATTTTTTGCTCCAAAAGATAGTAATAAAATTTCTGTGATAGATGATTATGCTTTTACTTTAGATAGCGGATTGGAATATTTTTAGTTCAGTGATTGTTTAAAGAAAATTGGCATTAAGGCATTTTATCAATGTCCTTTAAGTCGTAATAATATAATTCCTTATTCTTCTTCTACGGAAGGTTTAACTTTTGGAGCTCAAGCATTCTATCAAAGTAAGATGGGGTCTTATTCTCCTTATAATTTAATTATAGAGGGATGTAAAGATGGTATTCTTAACTTTGATGTAAATGCGTTCTCTGGCTAGACGATTTTAAATATGTCTGGTAATTAGTTTAAGGGCTATACTGGTGCTATCCAAGTATAGATTGGCACTAATAAACATCCAATTAAATAGATTACAGCAGATAGTTCTGGTAATATTTTTACTCCTCGTCAAACAGGTATGCCTACTGTCGCTAATGGATACACAGGTCGTTTTAGATATTATTATGTTGCTAGTTATGGTGAAAGTGTTAAGAATACTTTACACAAAATTTATGAAGCAATGATATCTAATAGAGCAAACTTTGAAGAAGAGCCTATTGTAAAGTGAGGATAAAATATGGAAAAAGAAATTGTTTATAGATATATGGGTTCTAATGGCATTATTGAATCTTCTATATAGTTAGCAGGAGTGCCCGCGACTAAATTATATAGATTAATAGCGGATTATAATAAAAAATTAACGAGAGATGGAAAAGAATTCTTTTCCATCTCTCCTTTAGTTCCCGAAGATGAATTAGAAGAATGGTATGAGGTCTAAATAGGCCAGAATACATTGATTTAAATATAAAAAAAATTAGGTTAAATAGGAAAAGAAACTATTTAACCTAATTTTTTTAGAAAGGAAGAGATAGATTTGATAGTTAAAAATGATAGCGTTATCGAACAAGCTAAATGGGAAGAGCTTCAAAAGAAAATCAATACTTTAGCTAAAGATAACTCAATAAAAAACGTTAATGGAAAAATCGTTGAAATAAAATCTATTGAAGACTATTATAGTAATATCACTGGTATCGTTCAAATGAAGAAATTAGATCCATCTGTTCTTCGTATACCTTTAGATGAACCTATTATAAATATAAACGCTGATACTCGTCAAATTGAATTAACTAAAGAATTTGGAAAAACACAATTACTTACTGTTGAAAATGATCATTTGGCAGAAACAATTTATTTTCAAATTGATAGATATTTTGATTTACAAGATTTAGCGGCTGATGATATTAAAATTTATATTCAATATTATTTAAACGATCAAGTTCAAGGTTATTCTGAAGCTATTTGTCCTGATATCGGAACTGCTGGAAAATTGATTTTTGGATGGCAAATTAGTGATGAAGTGACTAGTGAATCTGGTACTTTATAGTTTTCTATTATTTTCTTTAAAAAGAATCCAAAAGATAATAATAATTTAATGTATGTATTTAATACATTACCAGCGCAAATGGTTATTAATAAGACTTTGGATATTGATGAAGATTTAATTACTGCTTAGCCTGTTGATTATTTAACTGGTTATTTGGAGAGCTTAATTGACTCAAAGAAATCCGCGGGCTTCGGCGTTCCTGATAATGTTGCTTTCTTGGCAAGTATTTTAAATGATAAATCTGTTTATTTGACAGGGGATAAATTATATGCTTTAGCTTATAATGATACTTTAAATAATCCAGATAATACTACTATTGAGTATAAATGGATTTGTAATTATAGAGGAACTAATACTGAATTAAAAAGTGGTATTGGCTATGAATATAAGAAAATTATTGAAGATAATAGTATTTTTAGTGGAGATATGACTTATAATGAGAAATTAACTTATTTCACTAAAAATGGAGATTCTTATATTAATAGTAGTAGTGATATTAATCTTGAAAACTACACTGCTAAGAAGAATGATCTCTATTTAAAAGTTTAGTATTGCGAAGTTGATGGATGCGGAAGCTATAGCGTCACTGCGTTCGGCGCAACCGCAAATCAAGTAAGCAAAGAAGTTAAATGGACTGGATTGGCTATTTCTGTTGAAGGAATTAGTGAAGATTTTAGAATTGTTCTTGATCCTTCTCCTGATAATGGATGTTATTATGGTTCTTCTAATACTATCACTGCTGCTGGATAGAATGATGAAGGCGTCCAGTGTACTTATCTTTGGAAAAAGAATGGTTCTGATTTTAGTACTGAAAAAACTGTAACCTTAACTAAAGAAGATAATTATACTTTGTCAGTTCATGGCTATAAAAATAAAGATAGTATAGATTATCCTACAATTAGTTTCACTAATTATTTTGATCCAACTAATTTAGTTCCTGTCATTGATAAAAAAGTTAAAATTGAGAATGGAAAATATATTGTTACAGTTACTAACACTAGTGAATTAGGTAACGGTATTTATGAATATCAATGGAAAAATGCGTAGGGTGCTACTTTAAAGACAACTTCTGATAATTCAACAGAAGTAGATGAAAATATTACTCAAGGAGCTGTAATTATCCAGAAAGGTGAAAGAAAATCGCAACCAGGAACCTTTAAGATTGAGGGGTAAGATAAATGATAACTAATCCAACTGATTATTATAGTGTTTTACATCAAATACAAGATGAAAATTTTCCAGTTAAATATCCTGCTCTTCCAGCCCCAGAAGATGAGAAGTTGGTTTAGATAGATTTAAACTCAAGAATTATTAGTAATGAAAATAATTATATTACAGTTGAAGGCGATCATGCTGCTGAAATCATTTATTTTGAGATAGATAGATATTTTGACACTATGGATTTAACTAATATGATGTGTATTATTTAGTATATTAATGCTGATAATGAAAAACGCATTTATCCAGTTCCATATTATGATACTTTAACTCACAAAAATAAAATTATTTTTCCTTGGGTTTTAAATTATAGTGCTACTAAGAAATCTGGCACTTTGAATTATATGATAACTTTTTATAAAATAGAAAAAGATTCTAATAATTTATTATATAATTTAAACACATTACCAGCAAGTCTTTAGGTTTATTCTAAGCTTAATTTAGACTCTATTGTAAAAGAAGAAGATTATTATGTAATTGATGACAGCCAAGTAGTACAACAAATTTGGGAACGTTTAGCACGTTTAGAAGGATTTGTTGGTGGTAATGGGTTGGATATTTATTGGATTGTTCTCGAATAAATAAACTAAATGGTATAGAATTATTAATTTAATTCTATACCATTAATTTATAGAAAGGAGTTATTGAAGATCGATGGCTCTATTTAAAATTTTAAAAGGTGATTCTGATAGATTAGTCACCTATAACACAGAAGCAGTTAATGGAAAAATACCTTTTCCTGCTTTAGATTCTGGAAAAACTTTATTCACACCAGTAGAAGATACCACTCCTATTAAAGAAGGATATGCTTATTTTACAGAAGATACTCATAAATTCTATATTGATACTGCGGATAAAAGATTAAATCTATATACCGATCACGCGGATTATGCTACTTATGATGAAAATGGTCGTAATTTAGCCGAATTGTCAGAAGTATCTTATGAAAATATTGATGATAATGGAAGTAAAATTGGTACGATAAATATTAATGGAATTGAGTATAATGTTACTTGTCCTGCGGATGTAGCAAGTAAACCTGTAAATAAATATGTGTTTACCGCGAAAGCAAATTAGAATACATTTACTATTCCTTTTGATTTTGATGATAGTAGTGCTTTAACTTTATATTATAATGGTATTATGCTAAAAGAGACAGATCATTATACTATTGAGGGAAAAGTTATTACTTTAAATGGATGGACTAGCGAAGCTGATGATTACCTTACAGTTATGGGTATCGAAGGGGCGGCCGCTATTAACGTTGATGAAAAAGTGGCTTAGATTCAAGAAGCAGTAGATAACGCCGAAGTGACTATTAATAATAAAGTTGCTGATGCTATTAAATCTATTGATAATAAATTGGCGACTGTACCTGATGATGTTACACAAGCAGTTTATAAAAATAAATCCAATATAATGACTGCGGATGGTAGAATTACTATGGATAATAGTTATGTTCCTACGGCAGATATGGAATTAGCTACTAAAAAATACGTCGATAATGCCATTCCTCCTACAGTTGGAACTACCCCTGATTATTCTATTTATATTGGATCTACTAAACCTGCGTCTGGAACTGCTCCTTTAGTGTGGATAGATACAACCGCGAAAACTGGTACTTTTAAATATAGAACTTCTACTACTGGCACTTGGACTCCTGTCCCGGTTGCTTGGATTTAATATAAATTTATTATAAGAAAAAGGAGATAATATTATGGATCAAAATTTGATTAATCAATTATTTCAAGTATGTTTGATTCCTATGCTTGGTGCTTTAACTACTTTTGTAGTTATTTGGATTAAAGCAAAGAGCGCAGAACTACAAAAGAAAACTGATAGTGATATTTTAAATAAGTATGTTTAGATGGCTACTGATACAATTACTAACTGTGTTATTGCTACTAATCAAACTTATGTAAATTCTCTTAAAGAGCAAGGTAAATTTGATGAAGCCGCTCAAAAGGAAGCATTTTAGAAAACTTATCAAGCAGTATTGCTTATTTTAAGTGATGATGCTAAAGAATATTTAAATAATGCTTTTGGTGATTTGAATAAATATTTACAAGAAAAGATTGAATCTACAGTAAATAATTATCGTACTCCAAGTGATGAATTAAAACAATAAAAATAAGGGAGACATTCTTAATTGAATGTCTCCCTTATTTTTTTTTATCTAAATGGATTTTTCCATCGCCGATTAATTTCTTCATATCCTTTTTTAGGAAAATATAAAACTTCACCATTTTTAAAAGTTAAATTATCTTTATTCATTATTTTAATTTGATTTAAATTAATAATTAAGCTCGGTGGGATAAATACAAAATCTGGATGATAAACTAAAGTCCCTATATAATTTTCAAAAGAAGTTTTTAGAGTTTTACTATTTAAAACTTCATCTTCTAAATGACAACATAAGTTTCGTTTTTGAATATCAGCATATAAAACTTTATTTAAATCAATTTTTATTTCTCCTTCTGGAGTATCTAAATATTTATATTCACGTCTTTTTTCTTCTCTAACTTCATGTAAAATAGAGAAAATTTTTTCTTCACTAACCGGTTTCTTGACAAAATTAAATGCCTTTACTTCATAAGAAGCTACTCCATAACTTGTTTGAGAGGAAACAAAAATTATTTTTCCAATGTATCCACTTGTCCTTAAAAGATGAGCTATTTCAATACCATCCATTTTTTTAAATGTAATTCCTAAAAAAATTGCGTCATAATCAATATTAGAATTAATTAATTTTTTAGGATCAGTAAATTTATATACATAACCTGGTAAATTAAATTCTTTAAAATACTAATTTATTATTTCTTCCAATGAATCATTTTGCTAATCGCTATTGTCGCAAACACCTACGGTAAAAATTTTAATCACCTTCATTTTTATTTATTTTAGAAAAAATTTTTCTATCTTTATATTCTTTCTATATTATAATTATACAAAAATTTTTAAATATTGTAAAATAAAAAATTATAAAGTGTCAAATTTATTTAATTTTAAGTAAGTGAAATTTTTATCCAAAAAGTGTTAGTATTTATATTATATTTATACAAAATAAAAATTATATAATAATGAGAGAAAAAGATAAAAAACTTTTTACTACTATATTTTTCGGAGGTAATAACATGAATACTTATGGTTATCCTTAGCAGTATCAACCAATAGGCAATAGACCTGTTTATGGAACAACTGCTACACCTGTGATTCAAAACAATACTGTATAGCGAATTAGACCAGTAGCATCTTTAGATGAAGTTAGAGCTATGAATATTGATTTTGATGGTTCAGTTTTTTATTTTCCTGATTATGCCAATCGTAGAATCTATACAAAACAAATAAATATGGATGGAACAGCTTCTATTAATATGTATGAATTAAAAGAAATTCCAAATTCTTCTTAGTCTAATAATGATTATATAACACGAGAAGAATTTAATACTACTTTAACTTCTATTAAAGAAGTATTCGCATAGATTATGGGATCTAATAACGCGGTTGCGCCGTCTTAGGAATCGGGTTAGCCAGCTCAATAGCAACCAACAGAGAGCAAACCGCAGTTTAATTTTTAAGGAGAGGTTTAAATGACACAATCAATGAATCCAATGCAAATTATTACTATGATTAAAAACGGTCAAAATCCATAGCAACTAATTTTATCTATGCTTGAAAATCAAATGGGCGGAACGCCGATGGGCAATAACTTATTACAAATGGCGCGGAACGGTCAAACCGCGGACATTGAAAAATTTGCTCGTAATCTATTCGAATCAAGAGGAATGGATTTTGATAAAGAATTTAATAGTTTTAAGTCCCAAATGGGGTTTAAATAAATAAAATTATAGAAAGAGGTTTTGTTATGTTTAATTACAATTATCCAATGAGCACGCCGAGTTATTCATTATCTGACATTGCTGCGGCTTCTGGAAATGGCTATCGTAATAATGATGGCGGAATGTGGGGAGACGGAGCTTGGTGGATTATTATCCTGTTCTTATTCTGCTTCAATGGTTGGGGCGGTAATGGTTGGGGTAATAATGGTGCTAATGGTTCTGGTTTCCAAGGCACTACAACCCGTGAAGAATTAAACTATGGTTTCGATATGAGTGATCTTAAATCTGGAGTCAATGGTTTAAGTTCTAGCCTTTGCAATGGTTTTAGTGGAGTAAATACTAATCTTTTAAGTGGCTTCGCTAATCTTGCTGAAACTAATAATGCTAATACTCGTGCTTTACAGAGTGATATCTGCAATATGGGTATGAATAATATGCAGAATACTTTTAGTATTACTCAAGCCATTAATGCTGATACTGTTGCTGGTATGCAAAATACTAATAATTTAACTCAGCAATTAAATAATATGGCTGCTACTAACGCTCAATGCTGCTGCGAAAATAAACAATTAATTCAATCTAGCTTTGCCGATCTTAATTATAATCTTGCTACTATTGCTTGCCAGAATCGTCAAACTACAGTTGATGGAGTTCGTGATATTATTGATAATAATAATGCTAATATGCGCTCCATTCTTGATTTCTTAGTTCAAGACAAAATTGAGACTCTTACTAATGAAAATAGTAATCTTAAGACTCAAATTTCTCAGAATCTTCAGAATGCTTATCTTATTAATCAATTGTCTCCAAAAGCAACTCCTGCTTATATCGTTGCTAATCCTTATACCGGTGTTAGCTATACTAGCTATGGTTGCGGATATGGTTCAGGATGCGGTTGTAATTCCTGATTAAAGAAAGAAGGTTAAATTATGGAAATAACGGCTAATGCTTTACAATCAGTTGCTACTGGTTCTAATGTAGTATTCACTAACACAGCTGTTGCTGGAAACTGTTCCATAATATATCGCGAGGGTAGCGGTTTAGTTACCCTCCGCGGTCTTACGAACGGTCAGCGCAGAGCTCGTTTCCGCATTTCATTTGGAGCCAATATAGGGCTTCCAACTACTGGAACTGCGGGTGCTATTTCTTTAGCTATATCTATTAATGGAGAGCCTGTTACTACTTCTACAATGATTTCTACTCCTACGGCTACTGGATAGTTTAATAGTGTCTCACGTGCTTTGTTCCTTGATGTATTAGGCGGTTGTTGCACTCAAATTAGTATTGAAAACACGAGTTCATAGGCTATTGATGTTGAAAATGCCAGCTTAATTATTGAGAGAGTAGCATAAGGAGGTTTTTTAAATGTGTGATAAATTCCAAGAAATTAAAAAACAGTTATTAACTCAAGTAGAAGGTCAAATGTCCCATTTAGAATGTGTTGACACTAAAGAAATGGGCGAAGTTATAGACATGATAAAAGACCTTGAAGAGGCTATTTATTATTGCACCATAACAGAAGCCATGAATGAGTTGCCTGAGACTACGCATTATTATACTGAAAAATATCAATCTCCTCATAAGAAAAGAATCTATAAGCCCATGACATATGATTATGATTGGGAGGATTATGATTATGACGAACATGAGTATGAAATGCCTTCAAAAGATAAAACCTACACAACTCATGACAGTCGTGAAGGTCGTAGTGGAACTCATCGTAAAATGTATATGGAAGCCAAAGAACTCCATAAAGATAAAAGTATTCAAATTAAAGAGTTAGATAAGTATCTACAAGATTTAAGTGCTGATATCGTCGAAATGATCGAAGATGCTTCTAATGATGAACGTTCTTATATGGAGAAAAAGATTTCAGCATTGGCGACTAAAATTGGCTCTATGAATGGTTAATATTAATAATAGGAATTGGAGGATACTATTAGTATCTTCCAATCATCCTATGTTGATGCGACCTTCTGGAATATATACTTTAGGTTCTTGCGATGATCCTACTTCAACAATTTATATCAATGAAAATATTAGTAATAAAAAATTAAAAAAAGTATTAGCACATGAATTAACTCATGCTGCTATTTTTAGCTATGATATTTCATTAAAACCAGAAGAAGAAGAATTGATTGCGGATTTAGTGGGAACTTATGGCGAAGAAATTATAAATAATACTAATCTTTTATTTAAATAGATAAAAAAAATAAGGGAATGAAACTATTTTTGTTTCATTCCCTTATTTTTTTTTATTAGTCTTTAAGCGGTAATTTTAGAGTTCTTTCATAGTACTCTTTAGCCTATCCATTTCCACCTAAACCTGCATATACTTTAAAGAATTCGACTAACTATTCATACTACCCTGAAGTCATATATCCTTGTTTTAAGAAACTTTGACATAACTGAATTAATCTAAATCTATAAGAAGCAAGAATTATTTCAATATATCTCTCACTAATTTTCTTTTCTTCCAATACGAAAGATCTTAAATTATTTAGATCTTCTTTGATTGGAGCTATATGTTCTTCGATTAATTCTTCTAATTGTTCATCTTTCTTTTCTTCTGCCAATTTTTGATACATTTTCATTTGAGTATAAATATATCTACAAAAGGCTAAGAGGCCAGCAGAAATAAGACCAAAAAATATTTCTATAAAATGCTAGGCAATAAAAGTAGACATAAAAAATACCTCCTTCCATTAACTTCTAATATATTTTAAAAGAAAGAAAGGAGGATTATTTATTTAAGGCCTATCTATTATTCCCAATTAAAATTATTATTGGAACTTTCTTTCGTGAAATACGCAGTATATAAACATATGGCATCACATACATCATCATTGGCTTTTATATTATATTTTTGCTATACAAAATCAATATCGGCTTGTTTGAGAGTTTCACGTTTAATACTGCGACCAGTTTTAATTCCAAGTTTTTTGCGCCATTCACTAGCCTACATTAGCTCTAATGTTTTGGAAGTAAATGAAGAATTAACTCCGTGCGCACCTAGCATTACTGCTCCTTGAAGCCACATTAATAAACGTGAAGTATCAGAATATCCATAAGTTTCAGGATGAACATCTTCTGCTACTATTTTCTCTATATTATATTTTTTTACTAATTCAATAATCTAATCTTGTATTTTTTGTATTCTATCTAAATTATTAGAGGAAACTGCGGTTAGCAGTCCATAATTTAACATTTCTCCCTCGTTATTAGATACACAATAACCAGTAGATTTAGTAGATAAATCTAAAAAGAGGATATTCAAGTAATTACCTCCTTTCTTTAAGGTTTGAGGTAATTACTTTGAAGTTGAGCCAAATCCTCCAAGGCGGTCACCAGAAGCATTATCGTCTTCGGTGATTAAATAGGGTTTAATAATACCTTGACCAATAACATCACCTTTATGAAGTTGAATATCAAAAGGAGATAAATTAATCATTTGAAAATAAATATGTCCTTCATTGTCAGGATTATTATAGTAGTCTGCGTCAATAATCCCAACGCCATTAGCAAGAATAAGCCAATATTTTAAAGGACAAGAACTACGAACTGATAATTCAAGATATGTATTATCATTTAATTCACATTTAATTCCAGTAGGCACAAGAGTTGGTTTTGCTTTAAGATTTTTTGTTATATTACCCATATCTTCAAGAGAAATTGAATCAAAATAATGGGTTGGGAATCTATTTAGCAAATTCTTATATGCTGGAATTACAATATCTTCCGCCACTGTAAAATCATAGCCTGCGGATTTTGCTGTTTTTCTTACGGGCAAAACCGCGTCTGGATATTTGCTTACTCGTTCAAACTTCATTAAAAGCTTACCTCATAATTTACATCAATATTACTAATAGGATCTTTTTCATCATTGAATTTTTTAACAAGAGTGACTTGATACCATTCATCGACAATTTCACCCTTAGCTTTTTTTTCTTTCTTTACTGAACTATACTTAGCTAAAATATATTTAGTTTCAGCCTTAGCCTCATCAATAAGCGCGGCCGCGTTTTCCTCATTATCTACACGATAAACTTCTGTAGCACTTACAAGATACTTATTCATTAACCTACCTCAACTTTAATTTCTTTTCTATTGGAATAATTTAAACTATTACTTTCATAAATTTTTGGAATTAATTCATTAATAAAATCTTCAATACCATATAAACGTATAGTATCAGTATCGTTCTTATAACAAGATGCTACTAAAACGTTTGGAAGATCAGAAATACTACAAGTTCCAATAGTTACTGCCATTCCATCATCATAAGTTTTAAAAACATTTTGTTCCATTGAAAATAAATTAATATTACAAACAATCATTTAATTACACTCCACAATACCAGCGTCATATTGGAATAAATAAAAACAATAAGATTCATTATCAATATTTATCCAAATTTCAATAGCACCATTATTATTCTTTTCCCAACCAACAATATTTCCTAATTCTTGGCAAAGTATAATTACCATACTGGCTAAAGAACCAGTTGAAATAAGTGGAGGAATATTTTTATGAAAAATAGTATAATAGTTATAGTCTTTACACAATAACATATAATACATTCCATATTCGCTTATTTCATTAATACTATCTCTTAATTTATTTAATTCTTCTTCGTCAATTGGATCCATTTGTATCATAATATTTTTATTAAAATCATATAAATTCATTCCAGTTTGAAATGTAGTAGAATTATTTGATAAATTATCAGTAGTAGCTCCTATCATTACCCACTCGTTCCCAGTATAACAATATTGTTTTTGGTCTTCGCCAGAAATAGCAATAGTTCCTTCTTTGAACTTACGAGGAGAATTATATAATTCTCCCATCGTATTAGTATAAAAAACATTCATTATATAATCTCCTATCTATTTCATAGAAAAATTATATCACAAATTTTCTTTTTTGTCAAGTTTTAAATTAATAATATTCTAATTGCGGGAACCGCGCAAAGGCAAAGTAATATCTCTTTCTTTTTGGATATATGGTCCATCAATTAGATAATCAGCGGTTTTTAATATATTCTTAATTCTGATATTATTACTATTCTTTAAATCATCATAAACATATCCAGTCCATACATATACTTTAATATTTGGATATACTTTTTTAATTTCAGTAATAACTAAATTAGTTAAAAACTCATTTTCAGGGCAAAGAGGCTCTCCACCCATAATACAAAGATTACGTTCAATATTATTTGCGCTAATGGCGGTAATTAATTCATCTAAGACTTTATTAGTAAATTCTTTACCCCCATCAAAATCCCACGTTTCGGGATTTTGGCATCCTTCACAATGATGCGGGCACCCTTGTGTAAAAAATGACACACATATACCGGGCGCCGCAGCCAAATCATTCTTTATAATTCCCGCGTATTTCATTCTAATACTCCTGTATGTTTTACTCTGGCTTCTACTTCTTTTTGTTTACCCCAATTAAAAGCAGTTTTATAATTGCCAGTAAGATAACCGGTCACACGACGTAATTGTTGAATATTGTGGCTTCCGCACTCAGGGCAAGAATCATTAAATTCATCACAATAACCACATTCAAGGCAAGTGTCATTAGGAACATTTACTGCGAAATAAGGAATATCGTGATCCATCGCATAATTAACGATAGTTTCAAGAGCATCAATATTATGTTTTACAGTAGAATCAAGTTCAACATAAGTAATACATCCTGCGGATGAATAACTAGTCAGCTCAGATTCAATATCAATTTTTTCAAACGGACTCATTTCTTTCCACACTGGAACGTGAATACTATTAGTGAAAAATTCTCTATCACTAACATTAGGAATAATTCCATACCTTTCTTTAAATTTTGTCATAGCAGTATAGCAAAGATTTTCTGCGGGCGTATAATAAACTCCAAAATTTAGTTTATATTTTTCTTTATACTCGGCGCATCTATCTTTAAATAATTGTTCAATTCGTTTAGCTAATTCCATTCCTTCTGAAGTGGTATGATCTTTACCAATAAGAATTTGAAGAGTTTCAGCCAAACCTAACTGACCAATAGCAAGAGTTCCATGCTTAAGAGCAGAACGAATTCCTTCTTCTGGAACATAACCTGCCATAACGTTATTTTCATACATAAATCTCGCGGAACCTGGATCTTGAGAGCAAATCCACTCAAAACGCTCCATTAATTGAATACGTGCTTCATTGATTTTTCTATCGAGTAAAGACATAAATCGTTCTACGCCAATTTTAGTCCGTTCTTCTTGAGACAATGACTTATAATCATCCCAATTATCATTTTCATTTAGAGTAACGGCCATCATCGCAAGAGTAGGAAGGATAATAGTAACAGGACAAATATTTCCACGTCCATCTTTAAGTTGACCGAATCCATTAATATCCCAACCATTTGCAGTTCTACATCCCATTGTAGAAAAATAAGTGCGAGGATCATTAATATCATATCCCGCATTACCAGACCAATCAACATTTGCATAATTAGGATAAAGGCGTCTCGCGGTGCTTTCTAATGCCAATCTATATAAATCATAGTTAGGTTCACCAGGTTTGCGGTTAACTCCTTTCATACATTGGAAAATTCCGCAAGGGAAAATTGAAGTTTTATGAAGTTTACCAAGACCTTCAATAGAAACATCTAATAGGGCTTTGGTTACCATTCTGCCTTCAGGCTTAGTGCAAGTGCCATAATTAATACTTGTAAATGGTAATTGATTACCACTACGAGATTGTAAAGTATTAAGATTATGATAAAGACCTTCTGCGGCTTGATGGGTTTCACGAATAGTCATTTTCATAGCATATTCATATGCCTTTGGAAATGATTTATAAAAATCATCGTCAATAGAAGTTTCTTTACTATAACAGCCGTCATATTTACTCATATCTAATCCTTCATATAAAAACTCAATACCATCATTGAAATGTTTAAAGAAAGATTTTCTTGCATAAGGAACCATAGTCCAATCCAAATGAGTAGCACTAACTCCACCAAACTAACAAAGACTTTGAATTTGAAAAATAACAGCGATTAATTGAAATGCCGTATTAATTGAGCCTGCTGGACGAACATCCGCTTGACGAGTATTAAATCCATTAGCCAGCAGATCATCAAAAGGAATACTTAGACAATTATGAGAACCGACATAATAAGAATCAAGATCGTGAGTATAAATAATATTATCGATATGATTCTTACGAGCCATTGGGGAAAGCAAATAATCAAGTGCGAGTTGTTTGGTAACGACACTACTTGCTTCGCCTGTGCGGCCGCCGAATGAATGCTCGTCAACGTTAGCATTTTGATTTTTTACATTATTACCATCAAGTTTTTCACGAATTGCTTTAATAAAATCGTCTTTTTTATTACGAGCAACTTCTTTTTTATATCTATATCTGATATAAGCACGAGCAACATCACGTCGCTCAGAGCGCATTAAATAATCTTCAATCCAATCTTGAAGATCTTCTACTCCAACACTTCCATCAGGAAAATGATTTATTTGTCTTTCAATATCTTCCGCAATATCTTTTGCAGTATCATCTTCATATAATTTGCCATCAACTTCAATAAATGCTTTATTGATGGCATTAATAATTTTCTTTTTATTAAATTGAGTTATACTTCCATCACGTTTAATAATATACAAATTTTTTGCCTCCAAACTAAATATAGTAGTTCTTTCAGAATATTCTACTATATTTAGGTTTTGTTAGTAAATAATTATTTATCTTGGTCCATTTCCGCATACTACCTGACTTTTTCGCAGATAGAATTAACAATAGTAGTATAATCACTAAATGTTTCATTTACCATAATATTACATTTAATATTATTCATTTTTTGAAATTGAATTTCATCAGCATCATATCTTCTAATAATTTCATCTACATCAGGATTTTCTTCTCTATTTAATTGTCTAATTAAACGAGTTTTTCCTTTTGCGGTGATATAATATATTTCTAATTCAATCCTATCATCTTCAAGAAGACTCATAATTCCATCAGGATTAAAAACACCAATATTAATTTTATCCTTAGATAAACTATCAATACTTGTCCCATAATACCAATTGTTAAAGCTTGTGGTTTCTAACATTTTATTTTCATCAATTAATGTTAGAAATTCATCTTCTGAAACAAAATGATAACTTTTATCTGCTATTTCTTTTTCACGTTTTGGACGTGTAGTATGACTTACAATAGGATTTAAATATTTTTCTAAGTGGGAAAAGATAGCCATCATTAGACTATCTTTCCCAGCCCCAGATTTTCCACATAATGCGATAATTTTATACATCTTCTTCAATTCCTCCTTGATAGCGAGCATCTTTTAAGATTAAATCTCCATTAGGTAAAATTTCATCAATTTTATATAACTGATGACCTCCTGAAGAAGCATATTTTTTTGACATAAAATTATCTCCATTGCGAATACCAGAAACTACAATCATATTTCCACGATTAAACCAAGATTTCTCTACGATATGTTTAGTTCCATCCGCTCCGCGCTCTGAAATTTGTTTATCAAATAAACTAAAATATTCTTTTCTAAACTTTACTTCTACAGGACCAGTAGTGGTAAGAATGGTTACAGTGCTTTTAGTTTTATTTTTTGCTATACAAGTTCCGCAAATCTTAAATAACTTATAGATATGAATAGTATGATTTCCTTTAGTAAAACTTCTATCAATAATTGGTTCTTCCGGAAGCTTAAAGAAATCTACAAATCCGTATTTATTGTTATTAATATTATTTAATTCATGAGTATGATAATAATAACAAAGGACTTCCATTTCCCAAGCAGATAAATTATTCTTACTTGCGTATTTATCCCAATCATCTTTAAATATTTTCATATTTAAATTATTTAGAATTTCATCTTTATTATTGGCTATCCAAGCGCGGAATATATCCATCCACTTTTGATAAATATTATCCCAAATATTTTCGTTTAAATAATAGTTAGTTCCATCAAATTGAATGTTATTATCTTCTCCAATTTCTACTAAGAAATTAATCGCGCGTTCATCAAGTTGATATAAACCATTATTCTTTGTAGTTTTACAAATTGCCTTTAAATATCTATTAAATTCATAAATACGGCGAGCCATAACTTGATTTTCATTTTCTTCTGGAAGAAGATCATATTTCATAAGTCCGCCCATATTTTGAAGAGTAATTCTCTTTTTCTTATCGCAAGTTTCCCAAATATACCAAACCATTAATTCTTTTCTATCCATCATATTATCAAAGGCACCTCCTTTGATAAGAGAAATCATAGCTTGTTTACCGGGTTTAATGCGATATAAAAATTCTTTAGGATTTGAATAAGGGCGGTTAGCAATAATCGTATTAACCAATTCATCACCAACATTTAACATACCTTTTAACCCAAAAAGAATTTTATTATTTTCAATATCAGGAGCAAACCCGAATTTAGATTTATTAATATCAGGAAGACCAACTTCAATTCCGGCTTTTTGGATATCGCCAATAGCTTTAGCGATTTTACCATAATCAGTAGCCGCAGTTTTACGAATCTTACCACTTCTATCTGGAAGGTCTTCAAACGTTACTCCGTTAGCTAAATCATCACCCTCAGGTGCATAAATATCTACGACCTCTTCTTCGCTATTATCCTCAAGAGAACCGCTATTAACAATTAAACAAGCAGTATCCCAATAAATAGGATTAAAATGAATTACTAAGTAAATCATTTGAATTGCTACAAAAGAATAAGGAAGAGAGTGATTAAGACTAAATGCATACCCTAATTGAGGAGCAACTGCGATTTCCCAAAAGTATTCAGCAGATTTTTCATTATCAAATTTACTAAATACTTGTTCTCTCAATTGTGGAATTTTAGCCATTTGTTTTTTAGCAACAATCTTACGTGCAGTATTAGCTTCACCAAGAGTAAAATGAGCTACATCCATAAGAATTTCCATCATTTGCTCTTGGATAGGACAACATCCATAATATTTATCACAATGTTTATGCATCTTATCAATTAATTCTTGTGGAAGATGCTGAGCCTTCATTTCATCATCAAATACTTTAATACCCGAATGTTGAATGCGGTAATATCTATCTTGCTGTGATTCTTTCCCTTTTTCAGACATAAGACGCATCATAGCATTGGCTGCTGTCATTTCCATAGGGTCTTGGGGTTTAAGACGTTTCGCAATTGCTAAACCAACTCCCGTAGAAAATTGAAATACATCTAATACATCACCAGCAGCAAGGTGGTTCCAAATCGCTTGATCAGTTGTATCTATTACTTCTGGATGAATATATTTATTATAAAATTCACGCAAAGATAATTCTGGAATCTATTTATCTTTTAGAAGTAATTGATAACAAGTAATAATTTTGTCAGAAGCTTCAGTTACAAGGAAGTCATATTTTGTGTCTCCTGCGGCTTCCGCTTTATGAAGATCCCAACAAGTAATCATATCTCCACTGGGGGTTCTCATAAATGATGCAGTATCAAATGGGTCATCGCCATACAAAATAACCCCAGAAGCATGAGAAGAACGTTTATTAACCATTCCCTCAATATATACAATAATATTCAAAAGACCAGGATATTGATTTACTTCTCGAATAAATGCTTGAACGGGTTTACGATCTTTTTCCTCATTACCATAAATAACATCATGAATAGGCCATAAAAATCCACGTTCTTGGGGAATTAATGAAGACATATATTGAGCATTATCAACATCAATTCCTTCTGGAAATTCTTCACTTCTATATCCACGGCAAGCAGTTAAAATACTTTGTTTAGTGCCTTCAGTTCCAAATGTAGCAACTTGAACTAATCCCAATTCTCCGCGTTCTTTTCTAATTGCTTTAAAAATCGCGGGACGTTTACTTGGGGCAAGGTCAATATCAATATCAGGTAATTCCGCGCGCTCCTTATTTAAAAATCTCCAATAAGGAAGTCCCCAACGAATTGGGTCTAATTGAGTAATGCCTAAAAGATAATTAGATAAAAAGCCAGTTGCTGAACCACGTCCAGGACCTACAATACTTCCACATTCCCAAAATAAGTTAATATAATGTTGGAAAGTATTAAAATAAGCAAAAAGACAGTCATCTAATTTTTCGCCAATATCTTTTATGATATCAGCTTCAATTTCAAGTCGTTCCAAATAATTTTTATTATCATAAAGTTGCTTTTCTTGTAAAGCTTTAATACATTCATTTACCCAATATCGTTCTTGAATATTGTCGCTATTAATTAAAGAACAGATAATTGGATATTTATCAAACCAGTTTGAAGGAATGAACCCTTTTTTATAATCCTTTACTTCAACTTTTGGAATAATTTGTTTTCTTTCTAATGAATAAAAAGAAATTTTATTTTGGATCTCTTGAGTGTTATCAAGAATCCAATTTATCAATTCTTTTCCTGTTTTATTACCTTTATCCCAATCATTAGCATAAGGTTCCATTAATTCAAAAATTTCATCACTCGTCATTAAGTAAGTAAATTTATAGAAATCGTCAACTTCTCTTTCTCCTGGCTTAGAAGTAAGATATGCTTTATGAATAGGTCTATCGTCTTTAGTTAAATAATGCGCATCTGTTCCAACTACCATTTTTAAATCAAACGCCTTGGCAATTTGATAAATTTTATGATTTACAATTATTTGCTCAGCATCAGTAGATGGCGCACATTCAAGATAAAAATCATCTTTTCCAAATACTTTAATACAAAAATTGATATAATCAATTATTTGATTATAATATTTAGTTTGAGTTTCAATATCTTTATTTAATTCAGCTTGGAACATTGGTAAAATACAACTACCGAGTTCTCCACCAATACAAGCAGTTGTTGCTATAACATGCCCTTTATATTGTTCCATTACCATTTCAAGTTCACTTTTTAAAGTAGGAACTCGTTCCATACGTCTATCAACATAACTATGAATCCAAGCGATAGAACTTAATTCTCTTAATGCTTTATGTCCGAGGGCATCTTTAGCAATAAGAATAAAGTGATAATATTTTTGTCCATTATCTCTTGTATCAGTAAGATAAATTTCATTACCAAGAGCAATAGTAAAATCAGGATTTTCTTCTCTTATTTTTTTTGCATATTGATTTACTTCCATATGTGCAGAAAGGCATTCATGGTCTGTAATAGTTATTCCTGATAGGCCTAATTCTATCGCTTTGTCAATAAGAGCTTGTGGCCTATTTATACAATCTAATAGACGTAAATTTGAATACATTGTATGATTGTGAATCCCGAAATATGATCTCATTCGCACATTCCTTTCATCTTTCATCTATATTTATATAATATCATATTATTTAATAATAATCAAATCGAGAGATATAATTATCGCATATACTACGAATATCTTTTAAAAAATCAGCAAATTCCCTTGACCGAGATGATATCTTATGCATATTATCACGAACCATAGAATTTAACATATCTAATTCTACATTTAAGTCATGGGTAAAAAGTTCTAAATTAGAATTTAAATCCTAAGCTAAATCCGCGTCCTTAAGAAACATATTATTTTCAAGTATGGTATTAATACTTGAATTTAAATTAGATGTATCTACCATTATCTTCTTCGTCTCCTTGAACTTTAAATTCAGTATCATAAATACTATTAAATATATCTACAATAATATAAAAAAGACATCTTAAATGAGGTGGAATCCATTGAGGGGATAGACAAATAAACAATTCATCGGGAGCATCAATTGTTTCTAAATTACATTCTATAATAGGAGTAGAAGAAAAATTAAATTTTCTATCTTCTGGATAATTAGTTGAATCTTCATTTCTAATCCAAACATAATTTTTTAATTTACCTTCTTCAGATAGATATTTTACCCAATTTCCGCAATTTAAATCTTCAATTTTATTTTCAATGTCTTTATCGGTATAAGTAATATCATGATGATGATCTATATTAATTAAAGATATAGTATCATCTATATTCTTATCGACATAAGTAGCAATCATTTCATGTGAAACAATAAAATGAATGTTTTCTTTTTTCATACTTTTACTTAATTTTAATAAAAGCTGTAAAAGCCTTTTAAAATGAATGTAATCGGGTTTAGCGAATTTTAAAATTTCAAAATGAGAACATAATGCTTCCCAATCGTCAGTTGAATAATTGTTATAAAGTTGAATACAAGGAGACATTATAATATCAAAATCTATTGATAGTATTTTTTTCATTTATTACTTCCTTATAATTACTAATTTATCGCTGGCTCTAGTAGCCATAGTATATAAATACTTTTTATGCTCTTCTCGATCAAAAGGATGATTTTCTTCAAATCCTAATACTTTTCCATACTCACTACCTTGTGCTTTCCAACAGGTAATAGCGTAAGCATAGGAGAAATCAAGTGGAGGATCGAGGCATTGTTTATTATTTCTTAATTGATAGCATTGGCTACCTGTAAGAGTCCCTTCACCGGTGATAAGTTGCTTATAATCAATTGGAGTCCCACAAAATTTATCTCCATCACTTAAAACAATTTGAGTAAACATATAAGTAATAGGAACTTCTGAAATATAATAAGGGACTCGAATGTCTTCAGTATAAAAATCTTCAATAGTTCCAACAGTGCCATTAGTTAAAGCCCATACTCGGTTCTCAGACATGAAATCCCAGTTATTATGTAATCCAATAATTTTATCTCCAATTTGAGGGACATTAGGATCAAATCCTTTTCTTAGTCGGACTACATTATTAATTTTAGTTCTTGTAGCATTTTTAGCACAAATGATCTAATCAGCCCAATCATACATTTCAGGTATAACTTGGCTTTTATCATATACTCTTACTTGTTTTCCTTCTGGACGATAAGAAATTAAAGATTTGCCTTCTCTAATCCACATTGAGAAACGAATAATCTCACTATCTTGCGCTTGACGCATAATTTCATCGAGAAAAATATGCGGTTTATCTAATACATGATTATTTTCATTAGGATCTACAGGAGGCAACTGACCAGGGTCGCCCGCCGCGATAATATAAATACCATGAGTTAGCATTAAGTCCCATAATTTTTTAGGAAGCATTGATACTTCATCGACAACAATTACTTTATATTGAGCCAACTCACTGTTATCTTTTGGAAAAAATTTAAAAGTTCCATTAGCCATCATTTTGGCTTTATATAAAAGTTTATGAGCGGTTGTCGCATTCGGGCAACCCTTTTGTTGAAGCACAGTCGCGGCTTTGCCCGTAAATGCCACATAACAAACTTCTTCTTCTGGATCAACATCAAGAGCAGAAATAATAAATTTAATCAAAGTGCTCTTTCCGCTTCCTGCATATCCAGCTATACAAGTCCAACGCTCATGGGCGTAATAGCGCTCAACCGCAATTTTCAATCCTTCTTCTTGTTTACGAGTTAATTCCATTTTCACACTCTCCAGGGTTTAATTTATAATATTTGTTTTCATCAGCTTTAAAATAATCACAAGCCCATTTTAATGTTCCATAAATACCTGTTGTATGTCTATCTATGTTATCTAATTTAGAAATTAATTCTTGAGCTTTATTATAATAAGAACAATTTTCATAATTAGAACAATAATTACATTGTTCTTTCCAGTAAATCCACATTAATCATGTTCTCCAATTGCTTCATTAAGAATTTGGTAAAAACGCATACAATCTCTTTCATAAAGGTCTCTAGCCACGTTTTCAGCTTCTCTTTTAGAATATCCTTTACTATTAATATACATTTCAATATCTTCCTTCATAGCTTTATAGCGAGCTAATTGGTATCTATAACAAAGACTATCATATATATAACCTTTAGTATGTTTTTCTCTTTTTTCAAAAAATTCTAAACTATTATCGTATTTATAAGCTTTATCAATCATTTCTTTTAAATCCATAATATTTTTCTTCTTTCTTCATTTATATTTATATAATACCATATTTTAATTATTTAGTCAAATTTAGAATATAATAAAGTCATTATCTGTATTGTCAGCTTTAATTATCATAGGTGGCCCAAAAGAAATAGTTTTTGTGCGTGGTTGATTAGATTCAGAAAAAATTTCAGATTTAAGTTTTTCCCCAAAAATTTCTAAATCACTTTTTTCATTTGACTTGTCGGTTTCTTCGTCTGTTCCCGGTTCGGGCCAGTATCCTTCTTCTTTATAACCAGTAGTGGAAGCTTTAATCCATATGTCTGCTAATTTATTTAATACATCAAATAATTTTTCTTCAGAAGAAATTCCTAACTTAGCCAATTGACTGTTTATTTCATCATTAGCTTTTTCATATTCATAATTATAAGATGCTAAAGCTTTTGAAAGCTTTTTAAGGGCTTCGCCACTTTCTTCTGGACTTGATTGCCATATCATATTGATATCACTATCATAATAATTAAGTTTTTCCATAATTTACTCCATAAATGAAAATAATGGCTATATGAAGAAATAAATCTTCATATAGCCGTAAAATTAATTAGTAAAATAATTATAAGCAGTGGTCGCATTCTTTTGCCTTTGATTTAAAGAACTTGATCCACAACGCTCGTAACATTTTGCAAAAGCTTTAGCAACTTCTTTTTCATCATTTAAATTTAAAAAAGAATTAAAATTAAATCCTCTTTTATATGAAGAACCAAAAGTATTAAATTCATATCCAATAGTATTTATTAAGAATTCGCATTGTGTGTCTAAATCAGAATACCAAACACTTGGATATCCTTTACTCCATTGACAAATTCCATAATAATATTTATTAGAGGCAGTTGGTTGCAAGGATAAAGTATTACCGCCACACTCTGCCATCATATTACCCAAAATACCGGCGCAAACCGCGTCATTCCATCCTTGGTCTTTCATATAAAGCCAAATTTCTGTCGCTACTGGATAAGTAGATGATTTATCATTCCATTGAGAATTAATTTTATCTAAACGATTCTGATAAATTTCCAAATATCCATTAGCAGTTTCATATTCTTTTTTAGCAAATTCAATAATAGGATGATTTTCATCATACCCTAAAGCTCTCGTTGCTTCGGCTAAGTCATGAGCACTATTCACAATCTCTTGATACTCTTGGATTAGAGATTTGAGCTCTTTGCGGTTAACTGTATCATTAATTTCTCTATCCATAGGCTCCATATCAATAGTTTCTTCTGGTAAAAAATTATATACAGTTGATGATTCAGAAGGGATGTAAGCTTCCGAAAAAGTAGTGATTTCGCTATAATTTAAAGCAAGAGCTGATGTTTGTAAAATAAAAATTAATACAAAACAAATAATGCTTCCTGCTAAAATCTTATATCTTTTCATAAATGATTTCCTCCTAATAGGTTTTTTAAGTCTATTAGTCGTAGTGTCAATTATTAAAAATAATAAGCAGCCCTATCTACAATTTCGTAATCTTCTATAATAATCTAAGGACTAATGTTATTATTCCATATATTTCGTTCGCATTTACCAACGATATTAATTGTCACATAACCCTATTCAGAATACAATTTCTCGTATTCCTCCTCGGACGACTTAAACTTGATTAAACTGATGCCATCTGGCATAGTTATCTTCAAGGTAGGATTTTTATCTTTTGACATTAAAGTTAAGTTATTTGATGCAACTTTTATTCCTTCAACGGCAATAGATGCTTCTTCTACCCCTTGGCCCCAAAGTGGTTTAAGTTGAGCGATATCAATAATATCTTTTCCAACTAAATCATTAGTGTGATAAATAAAATCAACACTATAAATTGGGGTGAAATCAAAATCTTGCAAAGCAGAATTTGCATATTCAATAAATTTATCAAAATTATCATCAATAATACCAAATCCAAAAGCGTTAGGATGTCCTTCCGCATATATAATTAGATTTGATTTTTGACAAAATTCTCTAAAGTCTTTAAGTGCGGATTTGTCGTATCCTCTGCCGGAGCCTTCCCAACAAATTTGTTGAGTTTCTTCATCTATTGTTTTATTAAGAATTAAAACAGGACGTTGATATTTGCTCATTAATTGATTGGCCATTAATCCAGTCAAATTTTTATCAGCAGCAAATTCATCTAACTTAATTCCTAAGATTTTATTACTTAAAAGATTTTGATTTGCGATTATCTATTCAATTTTTTCCAAGCTAGTGTCTCTGATTTTAGTTTGCCTATTCTTGATATTAGTACAATTACGACAAGCTTGTTCTACTCTTGTTTCTGCTTGACCTTTACATCCACGTTTTGTTGAAGGGACAAGTTCGTATCCCTTAAAATCAAGCATTGACTCGAATAGCATGAGCTTTTCTTCTTGCGTCCCAACACGAGTAGTTGCATTAACTAAAGGAGCAATATAGAAAGCTACTCCAATAGGCGTAATCTCATTATTAAAATGAAACTAATCTCTATTGATTATGCCTCTGAAGTAAGGATTGGTGATTTGTTGTAAGCCTTTATTAATTAAATGTTTTGTTTCAAAATCACGCATATCCATCATGTCGGCCACCATTCCAAGAGCAACTAAATCCAATATATGATCCGCATACTGAACATTCATAAGTTCATCAATATAACAACAAAACTTATAAACCATTCCTACGCCAGATAAAGATTTGGTCGGATAATCACATAATTGATTGTTAATAATACAAGCATACTATGATATTTTATCAGCTTCATGGTGGTCTATTACCAACACGTCAATACCATTTTTATATAAATATTCGTGTTCTAAATAATCATTTGATGAAGAATCTGGAGCAATTACTAATTTAATATCTTTATCAATACTATCTGGTATAATTCCGTGTTGTTTTCCTGCATGGACACGATAAAAAATATTGTTTTGCACAAACGCAGGAAAAAGACAGTATAAGTAATTCATGAGTGCGGCCGCCGAAGTATAGCCATCACAATCACTATCTACCTATATAAGAACTTTGTCATTTTGTGCAATATGTTTGACGAGCATTTTTGCGCCATTTTCTATTCTATCAATAGTTGCTGGTTCTATAATGTCGTCATCAGTGGTATTAAGATAATGAGGAATATCTTGTAATTTAATTCCTCTATTGGTTAGCACCTGTTCGACCGCTGAATACTGCGGGATGCGAGGGGCTTTTAGTTGATAGTCCATAGGCTATTCAACCTCCTTTCATAATACCACCACTATTATTTAAGAATTTCTATAATTTACTTATTCATATCAGTCCTCTCCTACTGGATCACCATAGTAATGATAAGCAGTATAAGGAAGGGCTCTTGTGCATGGAAAAATAATAGTTTCAATAACTGAAAGAGGGGTTTGACGAGAAATATAAGAAATATTACACTTATATCCTCTGGCATTTCCAGTAGAAATAACTACTTTCCAATAATCTTCATTTTCAAAAACTATAGAATAACGATTAATAGATTTATTTTTCTCTATTGGTTTTATACCCATTGCTTTATATTGTTCTTCAATTCTTTCTAATTGCTCAGTTCCTTCAATGAAAGTATTACACCAAACAATACCTGTCATAAACCACTCTCTCCCATCTTATGCCCTAATGGACAAATATGAAAAAGAACAGGAATTTCCATTTCCGTATATCCTTTTTCTAAATCTCCATTATATCTAATTACTTTTCGAGTTTCAATTCCACTTGATATACAATTACTGGTTTTGTCATAATATTTATTACATTTATCGCAATAAATACAACTTCGGAGCAAACTATCTCTTTGTTTTTTTAATCCTTCGATTTGTGCGCTCAGTGAAATAATTGTATCATTTACAGAGATAGGAATATCATAATCATCATTCATATAAATATCCTTTCCTTATATAATTGTAAAAATTTTTCTTTACCATCATCAATTGGTGAATCTTTGTATTTTGTAATCATATTTTTATCAAAAATAAAAGATATAAGCACATCATTTTTAAATTTAGTTCTAATCTTTAAAAGATTTAACTTTAAGTGTTGAAATTCTGCGTCTCCAATTTCTTGGAATTGTCTATCAAAAGCAATTATAATTTCTTGTGCGCCACTATCTAATAATAATTGAATTTGATGCGAAGAAACATTACTTCCACAACAAGCTACTGATATATTGTTATTCCAACCGAAATCAGTAGCATATTTCAATACTGATTTTTCACTTTCAAAAATGATTGCTTTTTTCATTATGCCAATGGCATTTTTAGACCAATTTAATCCATATAAGTTCATTCCAAGAGGATGATTATATAATTGATTATTTATTTTCATTGGTCTATATTTTCCATATAGTTCCGCCTCGTCTTTGCACATAGTGCGTCCGCGCAAGCCTATAAATCTTCCACTAATATCATAATGAGGAATTGTGATTTGATCTGCTCCTGGATAAAAACCAATACGCGCTTTATCAATTACTTCTTGAGAAATCCCCTCATCAAGCCAAGGAACTATTTTAATATTATAATTTAATCTATTTAAAATAGAATCATCATAATCTTTTAAAATAATTTTGTTATTTTTTAATTCAATCTCTTGAATACGAGAATAATTTGATAAAATTTTCCAATCATCTAAAGTTTTACCCATATCGTCATCTTTTATCATACCTGATAAACCAAAACGACGAGCAACCCATAAAACTGAATCATTTAAATCAAATTCTTCATCATATTGAATTTTCATTACTTTAGAACATAATTCAAAAATATCAAAAGTTGAATCGCATCCTGTGTAGCATTTAAATAATCCTGTATTTTCATAAAAATAAAGTTTTCTACTACCTTCTCCAGGAGGATTATGACAAATGGTGGAAGAGAGAATCCCGAATTCTGTATATTCAGGATCTCCGCCCCATTCAATTAATAAATCATAAATATTTTCAAGCCCAAGAGCTTGACGAATTTCTGATTTATCAAATACTATCATAAGTAATTACTTTAGAACAATTTCTCATAAGTCCACACTGTTCATTAACATAATGAACAAGCATTTCCTGCGGACGAAGCTTAGCAAGACTGGGAACAGCTTTATAAGAACGAATAATCTCCTTAGCCATTCTATTACTCATCTTGTATTCAACATTACCACTCTTCATAATTTTTCTCCTTAATTTTAAAAAGCTGACTCTTCTTCAAGAGTAATTTTTATATCATCAATAGGAACAAGTTCATAAGCATATGTAGTACAAAACATAGGAATAATTCTACAAGTTCCTAAATCTGCTTTACACCATAAAATAACTCCTTTATACCTACCACGTCTATTTTTATAAACAGACATTTTAATAGTTGGAGTATCAAATAATTTTGTGTTTAGTATTTTTTCTAATGAAATTAAGTCATCATCTTGAACATTTAAAAGAATTGATCCATAATCTACTTTATCTGCGATAGATTTTGCTCCACGCAAAAGATTCTGGTCAGGAGTTTTAGAATCAACATAATCACCATTTAACTGTGTTGCTGACATAATAAAAACACCATATTGATTACAAATATCTTTTAATTTGTTAGATAACATAAAAAGTATATTATCTTCACGAAGTTTTACTCCACCACTACGACGAGTAATTTCTTCAAGAATTTTCATACTTGTATGAATATAGTCATGAAATATATATTTTACATCGTGATCTCGGATGCCTTTTTTGATTTCATTTTCGACATCCTGTAATGAAAAATCAGGTAATTCACGAATATACAATGGACTATCTTTAAGAATTTTCGCGGCTTCTATTACTCGTTCTTTTTCATTTCCTTGATATTCATTATAAATAATATGTTCTTCATTCACGTTAGAAAGAAAAGCAAGCATCATTGTTTGAATTTCATTTTTATCTTGCTCTGTAGTTATATACAATACTGGTTCTTGAATTCCGTTTTTAATCCAACTTCCAAAAGTATCATCATATATTTTATTACAAGCAATATAGCATGAATCCGCAATCATAGAACGAGTTTTACCTACACCGGTGGCCGCGGAGCGCAAATAAAACTTTTTAAGTCTCGCGCCACGAGTAACTGTATTAATTAATGGCCCATATAGAGGACTTCCTGCTATTGGGTGTTGCTCTAAATCATCAAGCAATTCAAAAATTCCATCACCTGCTTGAACTGCAACTCCTTCAACGTCATTTACATACTCATATTTAATTTGTTCTATACGGTCATCAATTAATTGTGCGATATGCTCCAATGAAGAATTATCAAGGTTATCTTCTTGTAATTGTTTTTTTTCAGTATCTAAAATATTATCAGGGTCATAAATAAAAGAAACATCAATGCCATATCTGTCATAAGCACGAAGTAGAGACATTTTTTTTAAACGACCATAATAATAATCAAATGACAAAGGTTTCGCATTTTCAGAAACTTTTAATAACCATTCTTCCCCTTTATTGACTTTAAATGTAGCTTCATATTTAGGTCGAGAAGAAAGAAAATCACTAATATTTTCTAAAGTAATTTTCTAAGCTCCCAATTCATGAATTTTATATATTGCTCCAAAAACAATTCTATGAAATTCATCAGCAAAATCTTCATCAGTTATTGTATATCTATCAGTAAAATCCAAAAGCTAAGGAGTATTATATACACACCCTATAACTTGTGTAATCGCTGTTGGGTCTACATATTTACTCGGCATTTAAGTCCTCCTATTCATCTAAAAATGTAAAAACTGATCTTTTTCGAGGTTCTTTTTTAGGAATAGGAATTTTTATTTCCTTTAATTTAGGAACGTAATCAATAACATTTTTATCTTTATTGGATTGCTAAATCATCCAAAGATTATAATAATAATTGTAAGCGTCTTTATAAATAAAAGGTATAATACCAATTCCACCATTAGCTTTATTTTTATTATTTCCTTTAACTTCATAAAAATAAACTAAGGCTTTTAACATTCCAGAATATGTATATTGATATTCTCTGATATAATCATTCATTTGCTTGCGGACGCGAGCATTAATATATGATTCTCCTAATAAATTTTTTACATATTCTTCAAATTTTTCTTTATCTAAATCTTCTTTTGTTTTTACTTTTTCGGGCGGATTATGAACTTGTAAAGGAGTGTCTTCATTTTCAGCCTATTTAGCACATTCAGGGTGCGCATATCTTCGAGATTTTATTTGAACATAAGGAAACTTATCTCTATCAAAAGTCTGCTGACAATAAATACATTTAACTTTATGTATATAAATTACTCCTTTCCATTACTTTATATAAATATTATACAATATTTTTAAATAAAAGTCAAACCGGAGCGACTTTTATCACTCCGGTTATAAATTATATTTTATTTACTTACTTTCCATTTGAGGAAGAAGATCATCTTTAATTTCACCAACAATTAAAGATACAAATTCTGCCTGTTCGGGAGTGGCGTCAGAAATTTTCTTACCTTTGCCCAAATACTTATCAATAATTTGAGTGATACGAGGACCAAAGAATCCAGGATTCTTATTCATCATATCTCCGGCAAGATTTTGGAATTCAGCCATAAGTGCTTCATAATCATAAGTAGGAGCTTCAGGAGCAACGGCCATCTTTTCATCAGTGACAAATTTACCACCATTGTCAGCCGCTTCCTTATCAATAGCCTCATGAATGGCGTTAATAAGACTATCATAGTTCATAGGAATTTCGCTCTCAATATACTTAAAACGACCGCCACAGTCGATAAGGTCATTACCAGAACGGAGAGTTAGGACAGACATTTGGCCTGCTGCTTTTTGATGAGCATACCCATAAACATCAGCCATACCGGTGATAATAGTGCGAGTGGATTGAGAAAGATTTGGTCTTACTGCCACAACCTCAGTACCATCAGGACGAGTTACAGTTTGTTCTTTTTCATGGCCGATAAAGAAAACGGCATATCCAAGACGAGTTAAACCTCTAAAAACTTCATTAAATTCATCTTTGAACTTAGACCAGCCCTTACCATAACCAAGATCTCCAAGAGATTCAATTTGATTTTGATTACAAATATATTTCTCACAATACTTAGCAGCTTCATCAATAGTATCTACAATAATAGCGTTATACATTGCCTTTACTTCTGGACGCTTCAAATCACGATAGACTTGCTTCATTTCTGCCCAAGAAGTAATGTCCGCGGCCATAACGCCAGGAAGGCAGTTATAGCCCTACTCAAAAGCTAAAAGCAAAGAATTCGGCATTTGAGTTGCCAAAGTAGTCTTGCCGGTCTTGGGCTTGCCATAAATAAAAGTAATATAACCAGAAAGATCTTTACTTACCTTATGAGGTTGAATTTTAGTTAAATCAATAGCCATTATGTTATTTCTCCTTATTTGTTTTAATTATTATCTCTTTAAGTATTTCTTTTAAATTTAGTATATTACAAAAATCATCATATAAATTAACTTTAGCGCGATGACCTCTTAATGGGAGGTCATCGCTATTTAATGGCTAATTCATGATTAGAATTTAAAACCTTCTGTAGCAGTGGGTGCAACAGTAGTAGCAGTAGTAGCATTCTGCTTAGAAGCTTTATATTCATCTTGACGCTGCTTCAAAGTAGCAAGGTAAGTCTCACGTGCAGCCATAGCTTCAGTAAGCTCTTTCGCAGTAATAGAACTTTCATCATCCCAAACATAAGGCTCCTTGGCGCCACCGGTAATGACAAAATCCTTACGAGTGCTCTGAACCTCACGAACATTATCGTCGCCAAATGCAGACTCTTCACGAATCTCGCGCTTAATTACTTCAGATACCTGACGGCCCCAAAGCTTTGTGAATACAGGCTCAGAGGGAGAGGCTCCAAGACCTTCGTAATAAGCCATAGCTCCAGGATTAGTAGCTGTAAACTCAACAGGAAGCAAAGACTTACGGAAATCAAAAATTGCTCCCTTAACAATTACCTTTTCAGGGATATTGTGTTCTTCATCAGCATCAACATGAGTCACATTGGTGATAATCATGTCGCACTTAAAAGTATTGCGCTGCTTTTCATCATCAATAAGAGTAGTAGTAGTATGAACAAATCCACCCTCATTGCGCTTAGTGCTTACAAGCTCTTCCTTGCCATTACGGTCAGAATAAAATTCATTAAGACCAATCGCGGAATCAACACGAAGCTTAGCGGCTTTATCTTCTCCATCAGCCATATAATTACCGATTGTACCATCAATAATATTCTGAAGAATACTATATGTAGCATTAGGAGTGCCCTTAGTAGTAGTTTGAGTTACATAAGTAAAATGAACCTGGACGATATTAGTAAGAGCATTATCAGTAGCAATACTAATAGTACCAGAAATAAAAGGAGTGCCGGGGTTCTTAGAATTTGGTCCGGTTACCTTATTTTCCAAAGCATGTTCGTACAAGATACCTTCAATATGAGTAGCATTTTCCATTACTTTCTTCATAAATAAATTTCTCCTTAATTAAATAAATTCAATAAATTAATATTTTTTCCTTTTTCTGTTAAAGTATAAATAATTGGATCTTGACTAACTTTTTCTACGAAACCATCAGATACTAATTTGCGCATGGAACCCGCAACTCCACGGCTAGATACTCCAAGATGTTCAGCGATCTCTCTTGACTTAACAAGAGGAATATCTTTATTATTATCCTGCATCCATTTAAGAATAGTTTTTCCACCTTCAGTAAACAGAGGTTTTTCAGTTTCTTCTTTAGCTTTTAACGCTTCCCAATAGACACGAGCATCTTCACTCATTACTACTGGATAACGATTTCCATCAGTTGCAACAATTAATTCTTCAACATAATCAATAAATGCTTGCTTCTTACTCATTTTTTTTAAAATTTATAACCTTTCTTTATCTTATATAAATATTATATAATATTTATTTAGAAAAATCAAGTTATGATTAATTTACCAATAGTTCTTCCGCATAAGGAAGAGTTTCAATCCATTTACAGAATTCTCTCCATTCGGGAAGACGATGGTTTTTTCTCTAAATATATATGTTTCTTAAACATCTATAATTAGTAGTTAATCTCGCGGTAAGCAAAAATCCAGCAGGATTAGAGTATAGAATTTCAAGATATTTTTCTTTTCTAACTTCCTCTAACTGCTCAAGCATTTTAATTTTCTCATTTTTATTTTCAGTTTCACAATGCTTAATTCTATCAATAATACTTAAAAGTTTATTATAAATATCAACTTTCTCACGCATTATTTCAATGATTCTTGGATCAACATATTCATTATATTGTTCATTTAAATCAAATTTAGTAATACAGTGCATTGTAGACTGCGAAGATACAAATTCAAGGAATCTATATCTTTCTGCTTCGACCCAAGCCTTATTAGAAAAAGTTAAATCAAAATTAACTCTAATACCAGTTAAAAACTAAGCATGAGCCATATTACCACTTTTCGTGGCAGACACAAGACTCTAACATCTTGTCATATCTTTATCATTAATTGGATGTTGCTCGGTATCCGTTCTCATTGGATACCCAGAAGCAACCATACTTTCTGGCAAGTCATAGACTCTCACATTACTGACGATTTTATTATTTTTCATAATCAATCCTCATTACTTAAAGTATATCCGCTTAGATTATGCCCAAGAGAACGAACAAAACAATCAAGTTCATCAATAAATACCATACTGCCTTTTGGATAATTCCCATTTATATAATCATAATATGAAATAAAATCAATTCCAATAATTCCATATCCTTCTGACTTAATTCTCATAGCATCAGGATTAGAACAAGCAATAATAGCATTTTTCTCTTTGGCTAACAGTATTAATCTACTCGTTTTTCCTGTTCCACGTTTATCAATTATTCTATACATTATTTTATACTATACCCAAATTCCTTAGCTTTAAAATAGTCTTGCCAGTAATCTTCTCGCACATCTAACTCTTCACGAGAACATTCTTCTATTACTTCAAAACTAAAATTTTCTACTCCAATAGCTAACATAGCAGGATAAAGTTTATTGCGCGTGGCGGGTTCTGCACCAATTCCACGTTTAATATGTTGTTTCCAACGTGCGGAAAGATCAACTGCTTGGCCCACATAACACATTTGATTTTCTAAATTAGTAATTTTATAAATCCCCGTATGGATTCCAGAGCCAATTACTCGACCAATTAAATCTGTAGTTGGTTTTTCATAATAGCTTTTCCAAATTACTTTATTTAAAATATCTTTATCACGAAGTTTCGGCTCGATAGAACGAAGAAGACTGATTTCATCAATATCTATTTGAGGCAACTATAATTTATAGAAATCAGCTTTGGTTTTAATTTCTTCGGCACGTTTTGCAGCATCAACTGCGGCCGCGACTTCTCTACTATGTAATTGAATTTCTTCATCTAATTTATTCAATTCTTCTTTTTTAGAATCTATTAAATTAGATAATTCTAAAGAACAATCAACAAGAGTTGATTGATATTCATTTTCATATTCTTCTTTAGCTTTTGTATATTTAAATTCTTGTTTATTTAAATCATATTCAAGACGAACACGAGCATTTTCCATTGATTGCTGATAGAAAATATCTGCGGACTGCTTTGCTTGATTCTATAAAGAATTTAAACTATTTTCAACTTCGTCTCTTTTGGACTAAAGAATATTTAAATTACTTTCTACTTCTTCTTTTCTAGAAGTAATACTTTTTACTGCCGTTGATAATATTGTATACTAATCATCTAAATCTGACTTTTTAGATTCAAGCTCTTTATTTTGTTTTACTATTTCTTCATTGAGCTTTTGGATGTTATTTAGTCGTGGACGTAAAATAAAATATATTAAAAATCCACCAACAATAAACGCCAGTATAGCAATTATTAAAGTAAGCATAAATACTTAAAAAAGAAGGGGCAGATATTAAATATCTACCCCTTAATAATCTATATTAATTACTCCGCGTCAGGAGCGTCGGGATCAAAGCTCATGCCAGCGGGAGTGAGAGAGAGGAACTTGACCTGCTTATGAGTGCCATCCTCAAGCTCAACCTCAGCGGGAGTGCGAAGACCGAGACCCTTGCGCTGAATAGCACTGGTAAAGATACCATCAACAGAACGCTTCTCAAGGCCGAGAGCCTCAGCAACATCAGCAGCGGTAACTTCCTGACCGTTAACTTCCTTCAAATAATTAAGAACCTTCTTAGAATTTTCCTTCATAGCCATAATAATAATAATCTCCTTTAAATAATTAAATATTTTTTATTTTTTTCTTTTAACCTTTAGGTTATGTAAATATTATAGTAAAAAATTTTTTATTTGTCAAGAATTTTTCCAAGAATTTCTTGAACCATTTCATCAATGGCTGTAATATCATCAAGACTGTGAACGTGGCTCGAAAGTTCCATAATTTGATTCTGGGCTTTACGAACGGCTTGCGGGTCTTCACTTGTCTGAACGATTAATTCTGCGTTAGCAATTTTTTTTGCGAGATTCTTGAGTTCTTTTGTTTTCATTTAAAAATTTTCTTCCTTAATTTTTACAAGTTTATTTTACAAAAAATTTTTTTATTTGTCAAAACATTCCGCCAAAGTACAGTCGGTAATGTTCTTATCGTCGCGGAATCCTTTAAAAAATCCATGTCTTAAAGTATGGTCTTTGCTATTAATTTCCATACATTGTATAGAAACTACTCGGTTAAGGTATTTTTCAGGTTCCTTAGCAAAAGCTTCTTTAAGTTCATCGGTTAATCCAGAGGATACCGTTCCGATTTCAATAAGATTTTCTTTATCATCATAGGCGCCTAACTTCATAGATGTCTTCCATCCATAATAATAGCCTTTGGTAATTGGTTGATAATATTTTTCATCATCTTCTAATAAATTACTTCCATTAGCAGGAGGATTCTTCAAATAATTTTTATAGAAATTTCCTTTTACTAATTGGGGTTTTGACCATCCTGCGAAACAATGATCTTCTTCAAAACAATCGTAAAACATTGGAGTTTTTATTTCCCAATAAGGCCAGGTCGTAATTTCTTTACCGTCATAATATTTAGTTGCATCTTCAAATCCAATACAAATACAATCAACATAATCCATTTTTTTAATTTTAATAGAAGACCATGCCGGTCGCTTATCTGGAACATACGGAGCATCTTTTTTCTTCAAAACTGCGCCTTCTTCACCCGCTGTAAGAGCGGCCGCAGTAAACTCTTGAATATTGTCAAGAACTGCATCTGCTAGTTCCATATAAGAATATTGACTTAAATTAAATTTATCCCAAATGGCTTTTAATACCTGATAACGTGTCCAAGCACCCTCATTTTGAATATTAATTCCATTATATTTAATAACATCATGTAAATAATAATGGATTAATCCACCGGACTGCTGACGTTTAATCGCTTCAGGTGCTAAACATCCCATAATTTTAGTCACATCTTTAGAAGTTTTACCTGGATAATAAATTTCACCTATTAAAATAGTGCCGGAAGGTAAATCTTTGAGTGCTTCATGAATATGAGGAACATTTGCTAACTTCTCAGTTAAAATACCAGTATTCGCACTTACATTACGACTAAATAAATAATCATAATGCTCCGTCTTTTCATACTGATACCAATATCCATCTTTCTTCAATTCAGCAAAATATTCACCGCCATTACAAACAACGGGAAAAAGACTCTCTTTACCATCAGGCAATTTCCAAATCTTCATTGCTTGGATACAATCTGCTTCTGGAGCATACTTATCAAGCAATTCTTTAGAAAAACTCATTGATTTATTTCCGTCCTATCTTTAAATATATTATAGAAAAATTTTTTAAAAAAATCAAGTAAAAGAGGATACAATCCTCCTTTATGAGATTTTATACCTTAGTTGCTGACTTAATCTTGCTAGACTTAATAATCTGATTACCAACAGAAATACGTCCAAGAGCAGGAATATCTTTCGCAGAAACGCAAATAGATGCTTTATCCCCTGTAATAAGTAGATTATCTTCATCAGCAATTAATGCAGTTGCGGTCAATGGACCGGTAGACCCACTCGTTTTATATATATTAAGACCTTTACCACCACGTTTTTGTAAAGTCAATTCATTTAAAGATAATTTCTTTCCTAAACCATTTTCACTAAATACTGCGATAGAATCAGTATCATGTCGAATTGGCATAGTAGAAATTACTTCATCATCTTCATTAAGATTAATACCTTTAACTCCAGCAGTAGCACGAGAGGTCGCAGTAATGTCTGTGGAATTAAATTTAATTCCCATACCATTTTTAGTTGTTAATACAATAGGCTCATCTTTAATTAAACATACAGATGCTAAGCTATCACCTTCGCGCAAACTAATAGCAACAATACCGGTCTTTTTCTTTGTATTAATATACTCTTCTAATGCGGTCTTTTTTACAAGTCCATTCTTAGTAGTAAATAATACATATTTAGCATCAGTGTCTCTATAAATTGAATACATTGTCTCAGGATTTTCATCAGGAGCCATATTTACAAGACTTCTAATAGATTGACCTTGTGAACTATTTGTTCCTACTGGAATATTATCAACCAAAAGTCGATACATTATACCCTTATTAGAGAAAATCATTAGAGAATCAATAGTATTAGTTCTTAAAACACAAGAGGCAATATCTTCTTGAGATTTAATACCTTTACCATTTTTCTTTTGCGTGCGATAAGAAGCAGTTGGAATACGCTTAATAGTTCCACCCTCAGTCATTACAACAACACACTTCTCAGGTTCAACATACTCAATTTCTTTATCTTCTTTTTCTACGGGAGCTTGAATGATTTTAGTAATACGTGCATCACCATAAGTATTTTTAATAGTAATGAAAATCTTTTCAAGTTCATCAGTGGGGTCTTTAAGAATTAAAGCTAAACGCTCACTCTCTTTAATTAAGTTATCTCTTTCCTCTTGGATTTCAACTTTTTCTAAACGAGCTAATCTACTTAATTTAATATCAAGAATTGCTTTAGCTTGATCTTCATCTAACTTATATTGAGTCATTAAAGCTTGACGAGCAACAACCGCACTTTCGCTCTTTTTAATAAGAGCAATTACGTTATCAATATCTTCAAGTGCTTTAAGGATACCATTTAAAATATGAATACGAGCTTGTGCTTTATCATATTCATATTTTGTTTTTCTTAATATTACATCTTTTTGATGACTAATATAAATTTCAATAAGTTGTTTAAGATTTAAAAGTTTTGGTTTCTTATTAACAAGAGCAACCTGATTAAAACTATATGTTTCTTCAAGACGAGATAACTTATAAAGTTTAGAAATGATAGATTGAGCACTAACGCCCCTATCAAGTTCAATTACAAAACGCACTCCATCTTTAGTGCTTTCATCTCTAATGGCAACAATACCATTTAATTTACCCTCTTCACAAAGTTTATCAATATCTTCACAAAGAGTATCTTTTGAAACTTTATAAGGAATTGTAGTAAATACAATTAAATCATGCGTTTTCTCATGCTCGATTGTATAGTCAGCTCTTATACGAGCGCGACCCTTACCAGTCAAATAAGCAGTTTTTAATTCATCTTTATTAATAACTGTTCCCCCTGTAGGAAAATCTGGGCCTTGAACGAATTGAAGCAAATCTTCAACTTTACATTCAGTATTCCGCAAAGTATAAATAATTGCGTCCATAATTTCAGTTAAATTATGTGGGGCAAAAGAACAAGCCATAGCAACAGCAATACCAGTAGTGCCATTTACAAGAAGATGCGGGATTCGACCTGGTAAATAAACAGGTTCGTTTTCAACATCTGTATAAGCTAATTGCCAATCACAAGTATTCTTTTTAATGTCAGCGAGCATTTCTTCGCCAATTTTGGATAATTTACATTCAGTATAACGATAGGCGGCGGGCTCTCCACCATCACGACTACCATTATTGCCATGGAATGAAATTAATGGATAACGCATCGTCCAAGGTTGGCTTAAAATACATAAAGCTCCATAAATAGAGCTATCGCCATGAGGATGAAAACGACCCATTGCATCACCAACTGGCTGAGCGCACTTAACAAACTTTTTATTATTAAAGTATCCTTTATCGAACATATCATAAAGAATACGTCTTGCAACTGGTTTTAATCCATCTTCTGCCGATGGAATTGCTCTATCAGTTATTACACTTAAAGAGTAATCCAGGAAGGATTGCTCCACTTCATTAACTATTGGAGTTTTTAGAATCTCTCCCATATTTTTTAAGGACCTCCTCAGCTGTAATTTTTCCAGTAGCAAGACCGTCTGCTAACTCATTCCACAAATGGCCATCATGCCCGGAAATTTTTCTTAAATCAATTTTGACTTCTTTTTCTGTTTCATAATAATCTTTAATTAAATCAAGATTTTCTGGAACTTTTTTATTGGATTTAATCCAATTATTACGCTCCCATCCATACATCCAGTTGGTAAAAGTATTTACGCAATAGGCTGAATCACTATATACAGTAGGGATATCATTAGTCCATTCTCCATTGTCATGCTTGCCATATTTTTTCAATACATGAAGAATAGCTTTAATTTCTTCGCGGTTATTGGTAGTATCTTCAAAAGCGTTTATTTGACAAGCATCAATTACAACACCGCTTTCAGGATTGCTATCATATTCAATAACAACAAACCCATAACCACCGCTATTATTTATTTTACCGTTTCCACGACAAGATCCATCAGTATAAATCGCAATCATGTGATGGCCTCCCTAAAAATTCATTTTCTCCACAATCAATATGAAAAGAAGTATTAGTAAAAATAGTAATTTTATCAATAAAATAATCGTTAATAATATTTACTTTATTATCTGGAAATAACTTTTGTAATTGCTCATGGAGGTCTCTACAAGTAATTATATCAATATCTTTATTAACATGAGCTAAAATAACGTCATCTTTACGAATAGGAATTATTTCAATAGGTGTTCCTTTATAATTACTTACATATCCCTTATCAGTTTTATACATCAATATTGGCCCTTTCTGCGTTTAATTCAATGAAAGATTTTCGAGGGCCAACTGATTCACCCATCAAATCCATAAATGTTTTATTTACAAGATTCATATCATCCATTGTAATCTGTTTTAAGGTGCGAGTTTCTGGATTCATAACCAATTCCATTTCATGGGTATCCATTTCGCCTACGTGTTTCTCCAATATTACTATTGGCACTGACTATTTCTTCGCTCCGGCTAACGTATTAACTGCCATCATCACGCCTACCTTTTTGAAAGTATGTATCAATAATACTTCCTACTCCCCGACAAAGGGGATAGTCGATACAGGATTAAACTACGATATTTTTCCAATTCTAATAACTCCATATATTTGTAAAAGAACCATATGTAAGTTTATTAGAATAATTTTTATAAACTTCTCTTATATTTTCTCCATTTTTACGACGTAATCTTATTTGATAAATATCTTGTTCGGTTATTTTAGAGCGTCCATTCTTACTTCCCTAATTAGAAGTATTATGTTTATGAAAATTTTTATTTTCAATGGTATATACTTCCGGCATAATATTTTTCCAAGTATCACCATTCCAAATTTTATGGAAACCAGATTCACCAATTAAATTTTTATAATCTTCATAAACTTCATTTTTTCTTTCTTGATTATTATAACGAGTTCTAATATTAATAACATCTTGTTTAGTTAATTTATGGCTCGGATGGCTTTCTTCAGCATTAAATTGCCCTCCAGGAGTCATATTATACTAATCAGGATAAGTATTATAATATTTTATATAATACTATTCTCTATCATTAAGTTCTTCGATAGAACATTCTTCTAATATCTCAAAAGAAAAATTATTTATTCCATATTCTAATATATCTTTATATAACTTTTTATTTTTTTCTCTATACCAATTATATGATTTTTTATGTTCTCTAAAACGCTATTCTATTTGTGTGCTTTGTCCTATATAAGATAAGTTATTTATTTTATTAGTTATTTTATAAATACCAATCATTTTAATTACCTCACCAATTATAAGTAAGATAATATCGTAGTTTTTCCCACGAGATTATCTCCACTAATATTTAACACTCATTCATTTCAGTTTTTCCTGAAATGTCCTAAAATATTAGCGAGACTGCCTCGTTAGCCGCCAACTGGAAAATTTTACCAATTCGCGACCCCGCCGATCAGCGGAAAAGTAGGTAAGGGCCAGACTTCCTCGTACCCTTTCATACGACCTAATTCAAAGTTTTTACTCTTCATAGTTTTTCTGAACGCTTCAAGAGCGGCATCATCTTTAAGATATTTAATATTTGTGCCCCAAGTGGCTTTATAAAGAGGCGGAACCGCCGCGTAAATATAGCCTTTTTCAATTAGCTCAGGCGCAAATTTCCAAATAAATGTAAGAAACAGAATACGAATATGGCTACCATCAACATCAGCATCCGCTGTAATAATAATCTTACCATAACGTAATTTAGATTCATCTACAATTACTTTACCATCTTTAACTTCAAGACCAAAAGCATCAATCATTGCGCTGATTTCTTTATTACCTAATGCTTTATGTAAATCTGTTTTTAAAGTATTAAGAATTTTACCTCTTACAGGTAAAACTGCTTGTGTATTGCGGTTGCGAGCTTCCTTAGTAGGGCCTTCCGCAGAACGTCCTTCAACAATAAAAATTTCACATTCGCTTCTATTCTTACTATTGGCATCACTTAATGTGCCAGGTAAAATAGTTCTTTTCTTTGTATCAACCTTACGAACGGTTTCTTTGGCCTTTTTCGCCTTTTCACGAGCGGCGCGCGCCAACATTGCCTTATCTACAATAGCTTTAGCATCTTTTGGATTATTGTCAAGCCAAATTTTTAAATCTTTTGACACAAGACGTTGAACGATAGTTCTTGCTTCACTACTGGATAAAACATCTTTGGTTTGGCCGGAAAAAACTGGATCAGGCATAATAAATGAAAGAACAAGACTTAATCCTTCTTTAAGTTCTTCGCCTGTGATATTAGCATCTTTTTCTTTTAAAAGACCTTTATCACGAGCATATTCATTAATAGAAGTAGTAAGTGCTGTTCTAAAACCTGTTAAATGAGTTCCACCGCTATTAGGAATTGAATTAGTATAAAGTTTATAAGTATCGCTATAAGTATCGTTATACTCCATTGCGATCTTTACACCAATTCTATCTTCAATATTTTCAGTATAAAAAATTGAAGTAAGAGAAGTTTTATTGCTATTTAAATCTTTAATATAATCAAGAATACCATTTTTTGAAGTAATCTCTTCTTCTGGCTTATCAAGATAAGTAAAATGAAATACCATACCAGGAGAAAGATAAGCTAATTCTTGAATTTGCTTTCTTAAAGCATCATAATCAAGAAGAATACCTTCTTTAAAAATGCTTTCATCTGGCAAAAATTTAACCCAGGTTCCGGTCTCTTTACCAACCCATTTTTCTTCTTGATAATCTTTTAATTTTCCTTTTTCAAAAGACGCAACAGCGTGTTTACCATCGCGGAAAGATGCAACTTGAAAATAACGAGAAAGAGCGTTAGTGGCTTTAGCGCCAACGCCGTTCATACCGCCAGAGGTATTATATCCAGTTTTTCCATTACTATCAAATTTCGCGCCAGTGTGAAGTTTAGTATAAACATTTACTAATGTTTCGCTGCCATCTTTTGCTTTTCCAAAAGGAACACCACGTCCGTTATCGCGGATTTCAATATAACTATCTTTAGATACTGAAATATCACAACGAGTGCAATGTCCGTTTAAATATTCATCAACAGCATTTGAAATAATTTCAAGAGTAATATGTCTAACTCCGTCAGGTCCAGTAGAACCGATATACATACCTGGTCTAAGGCGAATGGCTTCTATGCCCTCAAGAGTTTTAATATCTTTTACTCCATAAGAATCTAAATTAATTGTCGTTGCCATTAGATTCCTCCTTAACTTTAGGAATAATTTGATTTAATTTATAATCATAAGCTAAATCACTATATAACTTTTTTAAATATTTCTTATTAAGTAATTCTTCAATAGGAGTTCCATTTTTCCATCTAAGAAAAATTACATTAACGAAAGATTTAACAACTGGGTGCATCAAAACTTCTTCGCGCTTTTTGAGCCACCAATTTAATTCACTTTCCGCATTGAATTTATCTTTCATATATGCGGCTCCCGCACCCAAATAATCACAAAGAAGTTCAACTGTATCTTCATAAGGCATTAACAATGCTTTTGGATGACCTTCTCCACCATTTTTAATATCGTCAATCCAATATTCCCAATGATGAGTATTATGGCCTTTATGGTGTTGCCATGCTTTACTAAATCCATTTACATCTTTACAATTATCAATTGGAGAACGATTACCGGTCCAATAATGAGCGGATTCAATGAATTCAATAGGAGTAAACTTGGATAAATCATGCTTAATACCACGCCAAGGAATACCAGCCATTTTACAATATTTAAATACATATTTTTTATGTGTTAAAACAGTATTTAAATGATTAATATAATTATTCATATTTTTCTCCAATAACATATTTCTTTATTTTATAAATATATTATAACAAAAATATTTTGGAAAGTCAAAAAAATCGTGGCTTAAAATGCCGATTTAAATAAAACTTGACAGAGACAAAAAATTTTTTGTATAATATATTTAAGAGAAGCGCCCAGAGATATAAATAAAAAAATTGGATAGTATATAAAATATACTATCCAATTTTATATTAAATACCATAATCAGTATTTATAGGATCACTATTATCGCTATAATCGTCTTCGGTATAATAACTCATAGAAGTGGTTTCAGTATTATCTACTGTTGGTGTATTATTTAATTCTTCTTTATAATTATTGTAAGCTTCATCAAGCTCTTTCATAACTGAAGCATATTTAACGCCATCTTTAGTATTTTCAGCCATTGATTTTTTATAATAGTATACTTGGCTCACGCCATATGCCGCCCAAGGAAGACTTGCACTTGCGGTAAGCCAGGGTAAAGAACCCATATATCCATTATAAATACAATAAAATGCTAAAACAATATATGCTAATGTTGAAATCCAAATTAAGGCAGATTCTTGAATTAATAGAGTTTTAGAAAATTCTCTTTTTTGTTTCATATTACACCAATCCTTTATCTTTCATAATTCTATAAAGAACTACAATCATTTCTTCACGAGTCATAAATTTTTTATACATTTTACGATTTAAATTATCGCCTTTAATATATCCTTTACTTTCAGCCCAAGTTCTTTCCGTATCAGACCAAGAACTTGCATTTTTTTCGGCTTGTTGATTTAAATAAACTTCCATCATTTCATTAAATTTATCTTGAGTCATATCTTCATCATCCTCCTCATTAATATTTATATTATCACCAATTTTTTGTTTAAATAACTACCATTGATAATCGCCACTTGTTTTATAATAACTATTCATGTCAATTCCGCACAATGGACGAGGACATAATTTTCCAGTTACATCATAGTGGCGAATAACGCGGTCCGCAGGTATATTATATTTCTACATTAATTGCTTTACCAATTGTACCGTATTCTCTATGGCTCTTGGATCAAAATACCAATCAGTATCACTGGCTACAATATTAGATTTATTTATTTTACAAGGTCTTACTTCAATTCCAATAGAATTAGCATTTCTACATTCAGGATGTTTATACCCTTTTCTTGTGCCACAGTGCCAAGCAATATCTTCATCTTTAACACTACGATAAATAATATCTTTTTCATCAACACAATAATGGGCTGATGATTTAGCGACAGGATTTTTAAAATAATTACTAATATTTTTTGCCGTCCCCAAAGAACCAAAATAATGTATTACAATATATTTTATTTTTCTATTATTGCCTTTTTGATAATTAGATGTTGTTAAATTATCTACAATTTTCATATCTTCACCTTTTCCTATAAATTGATCGTATATTTCAACTCCATAATACAATCTCTACTATTGGATTTTTAAACTCTAATCTTTTGGTCGCTCAAACTATGTTAAGACTATATTTGAAGCAATCTATATATCTTTACAATTTATTAAAGTATTCCAAACGGTAGGATAATATGTAGAAAGTTGATAAATTAAAAATTCAAGTTGTGTATTTAAGTCTCCTATTGAAGTATTCTTCTTTTTTGTAAAATCATATAATTGTTTTTTAAGGCTCCAATAGGTCCATTGAGCTAAACCATATCCAGCTTTATCATAAATGAAATTAGTATATTTACCATTATCTACTTGTTTTGTATACTATTCATCATTTAATTCAAGAGTCTTTTCAAAACTATTTTGAAGATTTTTTGGGTTAAAATTTGATTCAGCTTTCAAGTTTCCCATTAGTCCGGCCGTTCCATAAGGGTTCTTTATTTGTTTATACAAATAATTCCAAACTATTTCAATGTTAGTCATATTATCCTCCTTTCTATAAAATAAAAAAGAAAGAGAAGAAATAAATCTTCTCTTTCTTATAATTACATATGTTCGGCTATCGCAGCAATTTTAGAACGATGAATTTGTTTTAATTCAACTTCTCCATATACATCTGAGCCTCTAAATATTTTAGAAGCACGACGCATACCATTATTAGCTCCTGCGAATGCGATATCATCAACTTGGGTTTTATCATCGCCATCAATGATACAAATACCATCTTCGCCGATACGTTGTAAAGTTAATTTCATAAGTGAAATATCCATATTTTGAGCTTCAGAAATATAAATACCTGCTTTCATTCCAGTAGTATCATAACCGCGGATATCACTTAATGGTAAAAGAACTAATTGTTCGTTTTCAATCATGCGCTCTACAGCTAGGCGCCCGCCAAATTTACTAATTAAAAGATTGCCGATTTGGCTATCAAGTAATTTTTCATCACGAGTGCCAGGATAAAAACCTAATTTTGCTGAATTTTTAGTCGCAATTGTATTACAAAATACGATAATTTTGTCAATGCGCCCGCGCTCAAATTGGTTCATTAAAAAAGCTAAACTTAAATAAGTTTTACCCGATCCTGCGGGACCGCGAACCATAGTAATAGTATTATTAATAAGACTATCTGCGAATAAGGCCTAATATGGATCATCTTTCATTGGTTTTACTTTTCCAAATTGAGTAGAATCAAAATTGCCAAATGATATGGGTCGATATCCATCACCTGTATAACATACTTTATCAACAATATTATTATCTTTGTCTTTTATAATTAAATATTCATTAATATGTAAATTATAAATATTTTCATACTAATTAGAATAAAAATCGGCCATTTCCGCGTCGGACATTGTAATTTCTATATATCCTTTATATTCATCAATTAATTCTTCATTTATACTTTGGATATGATCTTTGTCAAAGAAAAGATTCGCCATTGCTTTTAATGATAAATCATTAGTAATGAATATAGTATTTGGATGAGCTAATTTAAATTCAATAGCCGTAGATAAAATTTTACTATCATCAGTAATTGGAAGGTTAGAATCTTCAATTATTTTTAATCCATCTAATTTAAATAGTTGGATAATATAATCATCAGGGTTTTCATTTAATTTATGTAATACTTTACGAGCTGAATATTTCACGTCAGCGTCTTTATTTGATGATGTTTTTATATTTTCTAATTCTTTTAAAGTAATAGAAGATATTACTGGCGTATATTCTTCCTCTTGGAGAAATGTATCAACCGCCATCAGCAAACTACAAGTATCATAAAATTTATACATCTTCGTACTCATCATCTTCTTCCTCTTCTATGTTTGGTATAGCAAATCCGACCGCATGAACTGAAGTTTTTGTGTCAGTTGCTAATTTTTCGATTTGGGAATTATACTCTGCTATTTTTAAAGTTAATTTTCCCTTTACCAATTCGAGAAAAGTTGTCAATAAACTAACTAAACTATCTCCTATTGGGTATAAAAATGCAATAAATATTATTCCGAATATAAATGTTAAAATAAATATTCACCCTTTCATTAGGGATTTGAAGATTTTTACCTCTTAACATTTATAAAAATTTATATACTTTTATTTTTAGCTCTTGGCCTCATTACGATGCTTACGAATACCTTGGTAAAATTTATCTTTTTCTTTAATAATATATCTTAATTCTTTTTTAGAATTTTCAATAGAATCATTTACATAATTAATATCTTCTTGCTTTTGACGAATTTGTCTTTGAAGCATTTTATTTTCATAAGATTTTGGATTGAAATGTTTACTTCTATTCATTGAATAATATAGTTGATTTAATGCTCTAAGTTCAGTTTTTAATTCTTTTTTATATGCTTGTAAAACTTTTACATAAGCACGTCTATAAGCAAAATCACATCCAGTTTTTTCACTTGCCATATCCATATCATCTGGATGGCATTTAGCAATACCATAAATAATATTACCATCTTTATCTTCAATTAAACAAGAAGCTTCACCAGAATTAGGATCATAACTAAATAAAGGTTCTTTTTTCAAAGTAGTAGAACTCCTTTCTATCTATTTCTATAAATATATTAACATAAAAAATATTAAAAAGCAAGTTTTGGCAATTTTACTAAAAAAATTTCTATAGGCGTGGTTGATTGGAACTACGGCCGATCGCGTTAATTAGGGTAAAAAAAATAGACACTATGAAATAAATCATAGTGTCTATTTAAATTACTTATTCAGCGCCTTTGAAAGCATTTCCTTAATGTCAATGCCATTTTCAGACATAGCTTCAATGACCTGATTTGCGGAACCCATAACATCCTTTACAAGACGAGCAGAGTTTCCATCGCCATACTGGACGATCTTATCCACATTGGTAAGGGGCGCGGCCGCATTTGCCACAATCTGAGGCATCGCATTGAAATACATTTCAATGATAGAAGCTTCACCCATTTTCTTCTGTGCTTCTGCTTTCTTGTCGATTGCTGCGGCTTCAGCTTCACCAACGGCCGCAATACCAGCAGCTTTCTGCTCGGCAGCAAACTTTTCAGCTTCCGCACGAGCACGCATAGCCTTAGCTTCCTGCTCGATTTCATAAGCCTTAGCTTCTGCGTCTTTCTGACGACGGATCAAATCTGCTTCAGCAGCCTTTTCCGCGGCATACTTATCAGCATCAGCCTGCTTACGAACCAACGCAGTCAGTTCATATTCCTTAAGCTCAATTTCCTTCTGCTTCAGTTCAGCTTCGCGCTCAGCCTTTGCGATATTCGCATTGGTTGCCGCAACATCCTTGAGCTTACGCTGGTTTTCAGACTCAATACCTGCGGCCGCTTCAGCCTGAGCTTTCTTAGTGTCGGCTTCCTGCTTCAACTGAGCCTGCTTAATAGCGAGATCGTTATTGCGGATTGCGATTTCCTCAGCGGCCTTAACCTTAGCGTCATTAGACTGCTTAGCATTTTCCGCACGAGCGACCTCAATCTCACGTTCCGCATTGGACTTAGCAATTGCCGCGTTCTTGCTAATCTGAGCGACATTATCAATACCGAGGTTAGTGATAACATCATTATCATCAGAGAAGTTCTGAACGTTAAAGGTAATCAGCTCAAGACCATAACGTGCCAGATCAGGAACTGCGTTCTCCTGGACTTTCTCACTAAATAGCTTACGATCGCTAACCATATCAGTCAACTTCATCTGACCGACGATCTCACGAATATTACCCTCAAGAAGGTCGTTAATCTTACGAGAAATTTCATCACGGCCTACATTAAGGAAGTTCTGAGCGGCGAGCGCAATCATTTCAGGATCTCTACCCACACGAACAGAAACCGTAGAATCAACACGAACGTTAATGTATTCGGCAGTAGGGACCGCAGATCCAGTCTTTACATCAATTTGAATAGCTCCGAGAGCAAGCTTATCCAAACGTTCGAAGAAAGGAACCTTCAAGCCAGCTTTACCAACAAGAATTCGAGGTTTCTTATGGACACCACTGATGATATAAGCCATATCAGGCGGAGCCTTTACATAACCATTGAGGAAAATGAAAATTACCAGTAGCGCAATAAGAACTACAGGAATTGCCGGAAGGATAAATGAAATAATAGCGGGCATAAATAATTCTCCTTATTTATTTAATTTTAAATTTTATACTTATATTTGAATAATGCTTCAATAGCATCATCAATCGAATTATAGTATCCATTATGTTCAAATTCTCCATCTTCATCCCATAAGAAAGAGATTTCTACACCTAACGGACCTTGTTCCAATTTTTCTTTTACTTCTTTGTAAATTGCTTCTTCCATTTGTCTTGTTATTAATTTTTCCCAATCTTCATAGGGCATTTTTCCAGTAATGAGTTTTTTTGTTAAATCATTACCTTTATAATCATAAAGTGCCATTTAGTTTTCCTCATTCATCAAGAAATGATTTACATTCCTCAACTTTGGCTTTCATAGCATCAATGATTACATCAAGATTAATTGGATAGCCATGATGAGAGTCAACACCTACATGATACATATAAGGTCGATCTTCAAAAAAGTTAGTGGTTTGATGAGTATGACCGTAAAGATTCAAAGTCATTTGATGAAGATTTTCTCTTTCAAGATTGCCAGTCATACAAGGGAAATGGGTCATAAAGAAATGGTATTTACGATAATTTAGCATAATCGCCCAATCCATTTCAACAACATTAGGTAAATCCGCATAAAGTTTCTGTCGAGTTGTCGTATCATGATTACCAAATACAATATGGAATTTACCCTTGAGACGTTTAATATATTCAATATTAGAAGGGTCTCCAAGCATTAAATCACCAAGAATATAAACATCATCTTCATCAGAAACGATGCTATTCCATTTCTCAACATAATCTTCATTCATTTCTTCAATTGAAGAATAACCGCGAGCTTTCCAAATAAATTCTCGATCATGTCCAAAGTGCATATCACTGGTTAAAAAGATTGCCATGTATGAATCACTTCTCCTTTTTCGTTAACCTCTTGAATAAGGTTATATTTAATATATTCTTTAAAAGTGGGAGGAGTAAAAGAATTTGCCATACTCCGAATTACTTCTTCTGGAACTTGCGCTCGACCATCACGCTGTTTATTGCGCTCAATGCAAACTTCAACAGGAACATTAAAATAAATAACATTCACATTAAGATTTGCATATCCTTTTGCGTTAATTGCTTTAAGAAGTTTCTTGCGGGAGCCGGGTCCAAGATGCGTGGCATCCGCATATACATCATCATAATCTCTTAAAGAAAGAGTAATTGCTTCAACAAAAGCATGCCATACACTTTCCTCTTTGGCAAAATAGCTTTCATCATCATTTAACATTTGAAAACGGAGAGCATCACGAGAAACAACACAACCGCATTGAGGCCAACGATTTTTAAGCCAAGTAGATTTACCCGAGCCTGGTATTCCGGACATAATCCAAAGATTCTTTTGCTTCATCTTTATACACCCCATTCTCAAAATTTTCTTTAAACTCTTCTACTTCTTCTGGAGTTCTACATTCAATATGATTTACTTCTTCTTTGCAATAAATACAATACAACTTTTTACGATGAAATTTACCATGCTGAAGACTTACTCGACGAGATAAAGGAATTCCTTTTCGTCCACAATTCATACAGTAAAAATCATGGTTTTTATAAGAGGCCATTTGTATCACTCCTTTGATTTTGAATGAGAAGGAATTGCAATATTAATAAAAATCTTAATGACAAACATCTGCCAATAAGTAATGCTTGGAAAGCAAAACCAAGGAATAAGAGCGGTATTCCAAATAAATAGCATAATAGCTACTTCAATGAACATAAAAGCTACACTTGCAACTGCCCAAGAAATATCATCATAATCGTTCATTTTTATCAATTCCTTTCTTAATCTTATATATATATTATATATTATTTTTTTATAAAAATCAATAAAGATCTTTATACTTCCTTTAAATGATTTTCACATTCTTCAGCATCATATTCAACAGTTAAATTTGTAGCATCAAGATAACCACCATCATAGTAAAGTATATCGTGTTTAACAGTAGCATTTTTATAAATTTCTTCCTCGTTAGTATCTTTTACAATTTTAAAAAGATCACATAAAAATCTACAAGCAGATTCAATAGTGTCAAATTCAAGAGCTTTATCATCCCAACAGAGTGGATTAACACCCTCTTTTGTTTCATAAATATGATATTTCATACCTCTAACCATTATTTTTCTCCTTACATAGTAAATTCAATAGTCTCGAATGTATCAAGGTCAATAAGACAAGTTTTTCCAGTAGCAAAGGAACCATTATCAATATCGCACTTATGTCCATCGCAATACCAAAAATGATTCATATTTTCCAAATCAAAATCTTTATAGCTTTTACCTACTGCAATATAAGGATCATAATTAGGCATCAGCAGAAAAGGTGTATGGCCATGAATACAGAAAGTGCGGTCCGCGGGCGAACCTTCAGGCCACGGATCATAGAAATGATCTCGGCTCCAAATTAAATTATAAGAATTAGGGCTATCGCCAAGAGTATAACCGGCATGAGAAAGAAGAATAATTTGATTATTCTTATTTACATAGGTTTCTTGCAGAGAAAGTTTAGCAAGTTCACGATACCATCCAGGATTAGCATGTTCTCCAATTTGCCAATCTTCAAATGTTTTTGCTCCACTATTATTACAAAGAAGAGCATATGCTCGACTAAAATTTTCATCTTTAAGATAATCTTTCATAGCTTCAAATAGCATATCCTCATGATTACCTTTAAGATAAATAACTCTTTTATCTGCAAGAGCGTCTTTAATAATTTCCCAACCGTCGTTTCCGCGGTCTGCGCAATCACCCAGACAATAAAGAATGTCGTTAGAATCAAGGTATTTCATAATTTGATCCCAAAGAGGCTTCATGCCATGAATATCACTAACCGCATAGGTTTTATTCATAAAATATCAATCCTTTTTTAATTTATATATATATTATAATATATTTTTATAAAAAAATCAAGAGTGAGAAATTATCCCACTCTTGTAAGTTTCATAAATAGATTGCAAATATTTAGTCCTAAGCAACTTGCTAAAATCCAAATATTCCAATATAACATTTTGTCAGTGTCTTTATACTTTTTAATAAAAGTGCATTGAATCCACTGGATAAAGCAAAAACACCAAATGGCAAAACAAGCCCAAAACAAAGCTAAAAACAAATAATACATTTAATTTCCCTCTTTTAATTCTTTTCTTACTCGCATTAAAATTTTTCCAAGTTTGTTATATGCCATAGTGTCTTGGCATCGGACACAATGACATACGCCCCATGTATTATCATGCCAAGTGTTTCCTTCTTCAAGCCAAGCTTCTCCGGTTTTTTCAAGGGCAGTCCGCAAGGTTGGGTTTTGCATAAATTTAGCTTTTACGCCTTTATACATAACATCTTCTTTAATGTCTTCCCAGTCTTTACGAATTACGCAATGTCTTCCTAATCTCTTGGATTTGCCAGGAGTAGGAGCCAGCCTAATTTCTTCTGCTTCGCCGGGGTTCGCTGCTTTCATTGCCTGGAAATAGTTTTCTACCGTGAGATATCTTTTTCCTTCTATTGTAATTGGAGAGTAAAAAAAGTTACTTAAAAAAGCAAAATCTCCTTCAAATTTATTAATCATTTAAATTTCCTCAAAGTTCTGAAGATCTAATTCAGCTAAATCTTCAAAATCAAAATCTTCATTGTCATCAATATTGACACCATACATTTCGGCGCCTTCTTTAAGATACTGTCTTCGGCCTTCCATATACCATGTCCAGTTATCAACGCCATCCCCTTCAAGAACATTAAGCTCATTTTCAGCTTTAAGAAGCTCAAGAAGTCTTTCTTTAGAAACAATATAATTCATAATAATATCACCTTTCTTTTTATATAAATATTATATAATAATTTTTTAAAAAAATCAAAAAGGAGATAAGAATTACTCCTTATCTCCTTTTTCTTGAATAAAAGTTTTAATTGGCTCGCTTACAAAACAGCAAATATCACACGCGACTTTTACTGACTCTTCTGGATCGTGTTTCAAGTATAGTGCGGTTGTTGCATAAGGAGCACCCGCTCCAATAGCAAAATAATCTTTGATCTCTCTTACCATAAATTTACAAGTATGAAAAAGATGTCCTTTATAAGCAATAAGAAATTCATTCTTTAAAAATCCATCACCGATAAGAGTATTTTTCCATTTTGAAAATTCAATAATATAGTTAAGAATTTCTCGTTCATTGGCCTCAACCGGTTGATGATTTTCCATATAAAGCCACATTAAACTTTGTTCGTCGCCGTAGCCTACTCCACCGAGAATCATATCATTAATTTTAGCAATTTTAGCAAAATTAATGTTAGGTTCTTTTTCATATCCATTAGTAAGAATACTATCAGCACTCATTACAATTCTATCATCATAAACTTTAGCTGCAACAACGCTCATTTTAATCCTCCAACTGACAAATATAAACTTCTTCGTGATGGAGAATTTTTCTAATCATTAATAGAATAATATCCCAGTCTCCTCCACCAAGACCACACCCAATTTTATAAGGAAAAGCAATTGGAATATAGCCCGGAACTAATTTATTTAAATTTTCTAAACAACTAGCAAATGCTTCATAATTAGTATATCTGCGCGGGCCATACCCATAATCATATTGGGCGAATAAACTTGCTACTCTATGACCATCTACGGTAGTAGTGCAAGCAACTGCACCAAGTAAAATGTCATCAGGTGGATTTTCTAATCTTGCGACTTGCGTTTCCGCGTTTTCAATAGTTTTTTTATAATCTATATAGACTTCAGGCCAACGAATACGAATTTGTTTGGCAAGACCCGCGCCCATAACGCCTTGACAATTCACTTGATGACAAATTACAATATTAGGAGGTAAGTCTAATAGGCTTTTATTTTTATAATAAGTAATTTGTTTAACCACTAATTCTATCTCCGGTATGATAAAAATTACAAAATCTTGAATCGCCACCACAGGAACAGATTTCGCGTTCCTTAGTGCCCCAACATTCTGCGGTTTTATCATCTCTTAAATGATAACACTCACATTTTTTAACTACTTCAGTAATTGGAACATCTTCACTCTTGGATTCTTCTTTTTTTTCATAATGGCCCGGAACCCAAATAAGATTTTCACCATTAACTTCTTCCCAAGCGTCAGCCATCTGCTGGACACATTCAAGGCAATATTGCCAATAAGAATAGCATTGATCTCGTGTTAGATCTTCGCTTATTTTATCCCAAAGAGCGATAGGAATTCGTTCTCTAATTTCATATGTATCAGTTTTAGCTTGACTTACAGCTTCATTATCAATCATAGATAATCCTCCAAGACATATCCAATTTGGTCTAATGTTCCGGTTCTTTTAAGAATTGCTATAACTCTTAAAATAGTAAGAGCATCAAGAATATCGTCATAAAGGCAGATAGGGGCTTCCCACTCATTAGCGGAAGCCCACTCTGCATCTAACGATAAATGTTCCATCAATTCATCAAGTTTCGTCATTCTGCACCTCTTCAGCCTCTTCCATATCGGGCGCGGTCTCTTCTGCTTTTACCAAGCCTTCAAGACACTTAAAGGCAAAATTCTTATGCTTATAAGCACAGAACTTTGGACGATTAAGGATACGAATTACAACACCTTCACGAACATGGGTCTTACCAATCGGATCAGGACCATCATAATACCGCTCAGCGATTTCTTTAACCTGCTCACCAGCAGTCATACCTGCGTCATTCCAATCAGTGGTATCGTCCAGAAAACCTCTCCACAGGACAGGGACACACTTACAACCCATCTGTTCACAACGATAACGCATGAAATCAGGAGTGTATTCAACAACGTCTCCATCTTCATTAGTCATAGTCATACGATAGACATAGAAATCAGACTTGGGAAGCACATCATAGCTACCATCACCATAGGTATAATAACCAGTGCAAGAACAACCATAAGAGAAGGTAGTAGTTTCACCATACTTCTTAAGGAAATCCTTATCATTCAGTTTTCTATTAGAAGCAGAGGACATAATAGGCATACCCTCATCAGTAAAACCAACAACCTCATAATAAACTTCCTCACCCTTATGGAGTTTACCCTCAAAGAAATCCGCGTGCTTCTTACGGAACATATTAGAACCATAGAAGCCACCCTCCCAGTCATTCAATACAGTGCGACGAGTGCCAGATACATATCCATATTCATAAATAGGAGTGCCATCACGACGCATAATTCTATCCAAAAGAGTTTTCTTATAACCCTTAAGCATAGGAAGATAACCAGTGCGCTGAGAAGTGCCATGCATTTTCAGAGTAATCTCAACAAGGTCATTCGGCTTAAAAGCATTAAGATTATAAGCCAACTGTTCCGTATCAGCATGCTCGATAAACAAAGGAGCAACAGGAGCTTTCTTCTTACGCACCCGGTTCCCTTCACTTACATTACCCTGACGATTCTGACGCATGGGAATATACTTCTTACAAATCTCATGCCCATTCAGAGTAGTAAATGCGAGACCCTCGGTCAGTTCATTAAGAAGAACTCCAGTATAAGAAACGCAATTAAGATGAAGAAAAAGACCATCGCTCTTCTCTCCGCGCAAACGGATAGTGGTAATATTGCGCTTCATGGGATCCATATAACCACCAATGCTCTTACCATTTTCATCTTTCTTGCGCAAAAGGTTATTATTTTCAGCAAATTCAGGACTTACCTGACCATCGGTGGGAAAATAAATACCGAGTTCATCAACTTCATAAGAAGTATCAACACATACAGTATTACCGAAACATTCACCGAGCATCAACCTATCAGCGTTATTATGCTTTCTTAGATTTTTAATTCTACAAACATATGCATTATAACTCATATTAAACACTTTCTTTCTATAATAAAAATTTACTTGTTTCTGGTATTAAATCAAAAATAGTAATCTCATTTAATTTATTATAAGGAATTCGAATAATGGGAATATTATGAGAAAAACAATATTCATTTTTTATCTTATCATTTTTTTGAGTTTGATAAAAATTATATTCATTATTCCAAGAAGAAGGATTATTTGAATATTCAAAATGCTGTTTTCCATCATATTCAATAATATAGTTGTGAGATGGGATATAGAAATCAAATCGAGGAAAATGACCATTTTCATATTTAAAATCTTCAAAAGAATACTCTTGAATAAAATCTATTTTTCCATTTATAAGAAAATTTTTTATACAATTTTCTCCAAGGCTTTCTTTCCCAGGACATTTTCCACAACTCTAAACGGCTCCAGTTCTTAAATCCGTAGTTGAAACTTCTATAAAATTTCCACAATCACACTAACATAACCACATTTTTCTATTGTTTTTCATTCCAACATAAGATTTTACAGAAAGATGATTATATCTTTCTCCAACTTCATCTGTTAATACTTTATGTCTATTGCAATCATCACATTTAGTGCTTTTCCCTGTCGTTAAAGCACTTCCACGAACAGATTTTACTTTTCCACATAATTGGCATTCACAAAACCAATAAGACTACTTATGAGCTTTAGACCCATCTTCATCTTTTTTCAAGACTTTCCAGTATCCAAATGTTTTATCTTCTAATTTTAAAGCAGGCATAAAATTCTCCTTTATATAATAATTATTTTCTTCATTATTATATAAAAAATATTTTAATCAACTTACATTCTTTTGTCCTAAAAAAAACATTAGAATGTTTCTGACCTAATTCTTTTTTCCTCTTCCAATTCCCAATTTTGAGTGGCATAACCATACTCAAAATCTACGGGGTCATCAACTTCATACCCCTGTTCCCGCATTTTTGATGTTGCTTTATACATCATTCGACCAAGACTTTTAGATTTACCCTTTTGGACCAAACCAAAATCAATGAGATCACTAATCAAACGACTAATTTTCTGGTTAGACAATGGACGTAGAATCATATCTCCCATACGAATTTCATCAAGAGTCATAGAATCATCTGTATTATTCAATACATCTAAAATTCTAAACTTATAATCTGCGTTGACTTCTGGACGAGTAGTTGTTCTAGACCTTCCTAGCATAATTTTTTCTTCCTTTCTTAACTTTCTATAAATATTATATTATATTTTTTATATAAAATCAATAAAGTTAAAAACAACCAGTTTTCTTATATTTGAAATTAGTTTTTGTATCTAAATGAGTTATTAAAAGAACGTCTCCTTGCTTTTGATAAACAACTCGATAATGACCTAATCTTCTACGGTAAGTATTTGATTGATCGCGCTTTTTATCAACATTTTTAACCTTTTCGTCTACTTCTGGCGATAAGGTTAAAAATGTTCTTTCTAAATTTCTTTTAGTTTTTTCATTGGCTTTATCATAAAACTTTTTAGCCGATTTTGATAATATAATTGAATAACACATTTCTACATTTTATTCTAAACTTCGAGGGATATGCTTTAAAGTTCTATCCCAAATACTTGTTAATTCTTCAATATCATAAAAATATTGTTCTACGCCTTCATCTTCAGTGCGGTCCGCATGATAATGGCCGAAACACCAAATAGTAAAATCAATTTGATCTTTTAGTTTATTAAGCCAATCTTCCATAGACTTATCAACAGCAGATTGGTCGATTCCATCAATAAAAAGATCGGTAGGCTCCCAACAACGGGGGCAAGTATGGGTAAGAACAAAATCAAAATAATTATTTTTTACTTTTTTGGTGATATAATTCATTTCATCAGGGAATAGTTGTTCTTCCGCAAACCATCCGCACCAACCATTAGATTGACGAAAGTTTTGAAGTCGATACCATTTATCAACAGAATAAGCTCCACCAATACAAAGAGCAGTAAAAATACCGAAATCATAAACATTACCATCCATGAGATAACGAATATTAGAAAACATAGATTCTACATATACTTCTCCGTGGATATCATGGTCTACCATAATAGTCATTCCAGGGATGTTCTCAGGACGCTCTTCATGATTTCCGCGAAGACAATAAACAATATATCCCATATCATTTACTTGCTTTTTATTTTTATAATCAGACTTATTAAGATAGAAATTCAGTCCAGCATCTCCGAGAATAATTAGCGCGGTCTCCGTGGGTTCAAGATCGGGATACTTAGATTTTAAAGTTTCTAAGCGCTCGACTACCCGTCCGTGAACATCGCCAGTTAAAAAGAACTTCTTAATCAATCCCATTCTCTCCCTTCTTCTTTAAGAGTAATCATATCATCGCATTTAGGACACATAATATATCTTGTAATAATTGTCATTTTCATAACATAATCATCACAAGAAACAGATTTGATATCTTCGCTATCAAAAATGAGCTTGGCCCCACAAGTAGGACAAGTGCATTTATATTTAGGGGTTTCAATAATTTCAATCATAATTAGCTTTCTTTCAATTCTAAAATAAGAGACTGTTTAATTGCTTCATATTGAACTTCATCAAGCATTGCCTCTACTTTTGGATCAGGCTTATTTTCTACTTTATTACAAAAATTATCAGAAATTCTAATGATGTTATCCATTGCAGTATTTGCGATAATACGTGCCATTTCAAGATTGTAGTATCCTCTTTTTACATCAATAAGATACTCAAGACGATGAGGATGAAGACAATCTTCATAAGGTTCACCGTCGATATAACGACCAAGGTATTCTTCTACTCTAAGTAGATGATGAAGCTGTTTGGGGTCGTATCCAAATTTAGCAAGCACATCAACTTTGCTGGGATATTCATGCTCCATAGCATGATATTTCTCCATAGCGATACCTTTCATAGATTTGACGGCTTGGTAAGGATTATAATGAGTGATTGCTTCTCTATTTTCTACAAGTTTATCCCAATAGGGACGATAAGTAGAATTTACAATTTGAAATGGAGTAAAAAGAATTTCAAGAAAATTTAGATTTTGCTTTTTAAATGTTCCAATATATAGTCTAAAATCCTTGAAATCAATGTGCTCTTCATTAGCACGAACATGGGTTGTGCTTACTGGCTTTTTATTAAAAGCAATTTCATCAAGAGTAGGAAGAACAATAAGTTTAGTATCTACATCACTATTCTCATAGTCTAAACCATAATTTTGACTACCTTGGAGAAAAAGACCTAAAATACGAGATACATCAAAATATTCAAGAGACTCTTCCCAATGTTCATTTAATCTTTTAGTAATATTCTCTTCTCTATTCATTTATATCCCTCCTTAGTATAAATCTTCGCTATATAACTCCAATTCGCATTTTTCACGTTTTAGCTGTCGAGTTGTAGCACTTAACTGTCCACAATTAATAGCAATTTCAAATGCTTCTTTTCTATTATAAAAATGTCCATTTTGGTCAAGAAAACCTTCAACGACTCCACTAAATCTTTTAGGGATACCAGCATCTTTCATTGCGGAGTAAATAGAACCATGTCGAATTCCGCCAAAAATGGCTCCAGTTTCTTTATCTTTAATTGCCGCGCAAATAATCATTTTCTAAGTCCCTTTCAAAATATTTACAATTTTTACAGATATATTGATGAGGATCTCCAGGATTATATGAACAATAAAATTCATAAATAGGATGGTCAAACACATCACCATGCCAAGGAGTTTTATCTACCTTAATCAAATGAATACAGCTCATAATATCACCTTTTTTCAAACCACCAATTAGCTCCATTTTTGTCAAAAACAAGAACTAAAGGAGTAAAAGTCCCATCTTCATTTTTAAGAATAATACGAGATTCTCTTGTTTTGAATAATGGCTGTCGTCCTAATCTATCATATAATTGTGCCCAAGTTTTAATCATTAAATCAGTCTCCAATTATTATGCTCAATAATTGCTTTCATATTCATCCGACCAACAGGATTTTGAGTATGTAAACCAAAGAGATAAGTAGTATCGGGAATTTTAGACTCTTCAAGCCATTTTAAAATCTCAATATAATCTCCACCGTCTTCAAAGTAATCTCCCGCATCATGGTCAAGATTGATATAAATACATTCATCGGTCATATTGCGCTCATAGCAATTTATGGCAGCTTTAGCTTCATTGACGCTTTTAACCCAAATCCAATGATCAGAAGGCGGGATCCGCACGTCATCTACCCATAAAAATATAATAATCACTCTCCACTATAAGATTTACACCTTTTATTCCAACAAGTATCACATTGACTTCTTTTTCTTTTATGATTTCTTGGGTCAATAATTGATAAAATTGTATTTAAAGTATTAGGACAAACGCCCATATAAAGACATTTATCCTCAACTGCATCCGCTATTTCAGCTCTTAAACTTTGTTCTTCTCTTGGATTCATAGCATTTCAATTCTTTCTAAAAACATTTCTCTTTCGAGGTCATCTAAAGGACAATTTTTATCTTCAAAATAAGGTTTTAAAAAATGTATCTGTTCTATAGTCGGTCCTTTAGATACATTATAATAAGCATGATAATCATGATCGAGGAATGACCCACGAGTAATATGTATCCATTGATTTTCAATTAATACCTCGTCAGGATTAAAACCTGTATAATTAAATATATATCTATCAACAAGACTAAAAGCAACTGTGGTATGCTCGAAAGTATTACATTTAATCATTTCTCCTGTTGGAGATAGCCATCCAATAGGCATTTCAATCATAATTATTCTCCAAAATTAATTAATTCTTCATAATGATCGGGGTATTCTTTTAAATGAGGATAAATAGGATTACCATAACAAGTAATACAAGGCCATTCTGCGCGGATAAAGCCAAAAGAATCGCTATGGCGACAAGTTTTACATCTTTTTTTACAAGCGTCTTTTAAATCATCAAATGAATCATTAACTAATTCCCAAAGATCAGTCATTTCATCATTAGTCATGATTAATAACTCCTCTCCCAAATAATAACTTTTTCTCCGCAAGCAGGACATTTGATATATTCTGCCAAATAACCACAAGTATCATCCCAAGGACAAACCTCATTTATATTTTTAATATCGCTATTTAAAAATCGTAATTGTGATTCGCATTTAGGACAAGTAATTTCTTTTTGGACTTTTGGGCCATATTTAATCACTTCAATCATTATTCAATCACCCAATAAACGGTTTTTCCATTTCCGCAATTAGATTTACCAACTAATCCATGAGAAACAAGTCCACGAAGAACACCACTTACTGACGAAGGAGACATATCTACATCGTGAGTTTTCTTAATCCACCCAGAAAGCTGAGACGCGGAAACACACTTATACTTTTTAAGAGTATCAATAACAATTTCTTTCTTTTCCATAAATATTATCTCCTTTAACTTTATATATATATTATAATATATTTTTATAAAAAAATCAATAAAAAGAAAAAGGCGAGGTAGAATATACCTCGCCTTATATTAAACTGAAATTAATCAGTTATTGTTGCTATTAGGAGCGAACTTATTGACAATGCCTTCAAGGGTAGTGCCACGAAGGAGACGATCAACAAATTCTGCCGCGGATTCACCATTGCCGATCGCATAAGGAGCAATACCAGTAGCAATGCTATTGAATACCTTGCTATCACTCTGAGCCTGAATTGCGGCCACAAGATCGGGCTGAATAGACTTCATAACATCGGCAACAGTCTTAGCATAAGCTTCCTGCTTTGCCTTTTCGATATCAGCAAGAGCCTGCTTTTCTGCGATATTAGCATCAGTTTCCTTCTGCTTACGAGTCATCTCTGCCTCGTGGATCGCATCAATAAGAACCTGCATATCCTTTTCTGCCTGTTTAGCCGCCTGCTTCTCAGCTTCCTGCTTACGATTAACCTCAGCCTGAATTTCAAGCTTACGACGGGCTTCCTCACCCTGAAGATTCATGCGATTAATAAGCTTAGTGCTAGCCAGCTCATTTTCCTTCTTTTCTGCGTCAAACAGCGCTTCGGCAACCTTAACACGGGCTTCCGCATCGGAAAGTTCAAGACTCTTTTCGACCATATCGCGCTGATGGCTTTCAAGGATTTCTGCAATCTCACTCTCAACAGTAAGAGAAAGAACCTCGCAATCCTTTACAAACATACCATTTTCGCGGAAGAAACGTCCCTCATGCTTATTAGAAGCCTTTTCAGAAGTCGTATTTTCAGAATAATCAATAGCAATATTACGAACAATATCACTGTAATTCTGATAGAAGTCCTCAATAGTATGCTTCTTAACTTCGCGCTTTAGAAGAGAACGAATACGATCGCAAAGATACTTAACATAATTGTCAACAGAGAACCAACTATCCATATAAGCAGGATCAAAGTCAACGCAGTAAGAAACTTTCACAGAGCATTCAACAAAATCCTTAGTCTCAACGGAGATAATGTCAGAAACCTTGTTATTCTCATAACGAAGGAATACAGTATGCTCAACCTTATCAGTGGTCTTAGGCTTACCGGTGCTCAGCTGAAGCTCTTCAAGAGTCTGATCGTAATCAAGGAGAATAGTCTGCGGACCGCGGACAACCTTACGAGTGCCGTTCTTAGAAACGACATTAACCGCATAACCAGTCCAAACATCAACACTTACAACACCATCATACTTATTGTCAAGAATAATGGTGCGAGGCTTGGTGTAGGAGGTTCCGCGAGAAATACCAGCATTGCTCTCAAGGTAAGCAAGAGTCTGGAATTCACGATTGATATTATTTACACTATTGGTAACGCTATAAGCAGTTGCGGTAGAGCTATCAAGATTCGCGGTAGCTGCCTTAACACTCTTAGCAATAGCCTTCTCAAGAGACTTCTCGGTAAGACCAGCATTATAGGCAAGAACAGTCTGATTGCCAGGATACCACAAATTGCACTCACGCTGGCTCAGCTTACGCTTAACAACAACTTCCACACGAGGATCAGGAAGATACATTGCGGGACCGCGAACTGTCTTAATTTCGCCATTCATGCGATTCATTACATAAATACCTTCGCCGTCAGGGATAGCAATCGCATGATGAAGAATCTTTTCATCGTAATTGATAATTGCATGCTCAGGACGAGGATAGTAAATCATCTGATTATCGCCAGTAATAAACAGCTCTTCACCAACAGGATGAACAGTGCCATCATCATCAGCGTATTCGGCAATTACCTTAACATAAATACCAGAAATCTTAGACAGCTCAATAGCACGGAAAATAAATCCGCCCTTGGGAGAGGTCACAAAACTTTCAGTAGGCTCAGGGAATACAACCTCGGGACCGTGAACATAACGCTTATTACCATCCTCATCCTTAAGGATACAATACTCAAGGCGCTCAAGGGTGACTGCATCACGAATATATCCAAGAGCATCATCGTTCTGGAGAGGAATGACTTCAATTCCAGTAGGAGGAATATAGAAAGAAATATCAGTGCCCTTAATTACAAGAATCTGACCATTTACATAATCTTTCTTTTCAGGAACAACAACATTGCCATCGGCATCAATTACCTGACCGCCCTCTACAGAAGCTCTCGCCGCGTCATAAACGCGCGCAAGAAGATACTGGTTAGTGCGAAGCGCATGACCCTTAACAACCTTAGCCATCTGGCCCGGATAGAGAGCAAAAGAAACAGGGCCGGGGATATTAATTTTACGACCAATTTCAATATCTTCGGGAAGATTATTGGATGTGCCGGCCGTAGGACGACGACCGCTCTTTGTGGGGTTCTTCAAAACAAGATACCAGTTCTCAGGAGCAGATGCAAAAAGGGAAATTGCTTCATTATAACCACAAGGACGGAACTTCTTACTTTTGGGCTCAAAACGCACAAGTTCATCAGACTGAGAAAGAGAAGTCTTGGTAGGTCCGACATGGCAAAGGACATTGCCCTTAGTGCGGTCAAGGACATAAGCGTATTCATTGATAGAAAGAACAAGGTCTTTCTGCATCATATTTTCACTCATATTTTTAAAATTTACCTTTCTTTTTTATTTTCTATAAATATTATATATTATTTTTTTATAAAAATCAATTATCAGAAGTTTTCCAGGTAAAAAAATCATAAATATCTTCGCTATTGTTGATTGGGTAATATTTTATTTTTCCATTCTTGTCTTTAATTTCACAAATAGATGTTTCGTTATTAACTTTTTCCCAAATTAATTCATTAAAAGTATCAAATTCTTCATCAGTTTCAGGAAATCCGCGAGAAGAAATAATCATATCCCATACCATTGATACAGGATAACAAAATACATCTTCATACCAAGCTCCAAAATCATCTTCAAGATTAAAAACTTGATTAAAAATATTAAAAAGTTTTTCTCTAATGCGAAAAATTTCAATTAAGCGATCAATATTACTAATAACAGTTTCTTTATCCATTTTTATCTCCTAAAGAAAAAATGGGTTAGATATTTAATTAAATATCTAACCCATTAAAATTACTTAATACAAGCGTAGCGCTCGCTATTAAGCTTTTCCATCATAAGATCGTATCCAGTCTTTCCAGAAAGGATAGTCTCAAAAATGGTAGGACTCATGCCAGATACAAAGGAAATACCATTCTTAACAGTCATAGGAATATTGTTCTGACGAGCATCAACATTCCAGAAGATAAGATTAGGCATCTTATATCCATAAGCGTTCCATTCCTTTTCAATCTTCTCCATCAGAGTATTACCGACAGTGCCATAACTACCACAACGAACGCAGGAATTAAATTCCATATCGCTAATGATAATCAGGTTTTCGGGAATCTCATCCTGAGAGCAACCATTCTTAATGGCAGTCTTGAGCATAAGGTCAAAGGCAGATTCGACGTTAGTAGAACCACCCCAAGGAGCAGAACTAATACGCTTTACCTTATCGCAGAAATCAACACCTTCAACTTCCATGAAGTGAGGAGCAGACTCGAAAGTCATAAAATGATTTGCGAACGGGCCCTTAGCCTTATCGGCGCAATACATACCAATGGAAATAGCTACATTGATAGGAGCAGAAGCTTCACTACCAGTCATAGAACCGGAAGTATCAACGAGAGCCATACCATTAAAAGTCTTACCGGCAAAGTAATCAGCGAGATTCGCCCAATACTTATTAATCATAAGACGATCAGTATTGTCCATAGAGATAGCATGATCATAACCATACCAACCATAACCGCCATAACCCATAAGGTTCATAGCCTTAGCAACACACTCATAAGGATAGAGAGCCTTGGCATTAACCGTAGTGGTTTCATCCTTGGCAAAATTCTCATAAGTGCGGGCGCCGGCCTTCTGACGCTCAATGTCATGACGCGCAAAAGCATTCTTATAGATAAGACCTGCGCGAGAAGGAATCTTATCGAACTCAATCTTATCCCACTCACCCGCGGACATCAAACGCTCAAGAACGTTAATGCGCTTACGAAGAATAGAAAGAGTCTTACGATACTGACGAGGAGTCATACCGAGATGCTTACGAGTCTTCATGCCGAGATACTGAGACTTTGCGGAACTGGTATTTTCGCTCTTCAGCCACTTAGCCAAAAGAGAAGGAGTCTTACACTGAACATCAAGAGCCAACTGCTCCTTAATGAGAGCATAGGCTTCGTCCTCAATGACAGTGCCATCAAAGACATAAAGGTCGTCCCAACGACCAAACTCAGGGACATTCTTCAAATTACGAATAACGACCTCAGATTCGTTATTCGCCAGCCACTTCATGCAAACGCGGAAGAAGCGACGCTCACCCTGGCCACCGCGCACATCGCGGATATAAAACAGACACTTCAAGGCATAAAGAGGATTCTCACGGTATGCCTTCTGGAACATAAGAAGAACATCTTCATCACTACGCTTACGCATAGAAGCACCGAGTGCGAACATATCCAAAAGATCACTGGTCGTAGTCTTATGAGTAAGCGCGCCATTCTCCGTGAGAGTATAATTAGTCTCATTCTTCATGCCATTCAAAAAAGTATTCATATTTGTTTCTCCTTTTTCACTTTGATTTCTCTTGGACAAGAGAATTATTTTTTTTATTTCTTAACTTTATATATTTATTATATATTATTTTTTAAAAAAAATCAATTAAGATTTTTATAAAAGACAATTAATAATTTTTTAACATTGTGCTAGTAATTTGATAATAACCGCCCCTCATAGGTTTTCCGTTTTCAACTAGGTACTCTAAGAGTTCTGGGCTATTTAATTCTGCTTCTAATTTATTTAAATCATCAGCAGTTGCATATAAACCAGAATATACAAAAACCTCTGGGCCCACTCTTACATAAGGAATTTTATCGGGGATAATTGTTGTTGAAATAACTAATTTTTCTTTATTCATATTAACTAAACCTTGAGAACGACCAAATTCAAACCATTTTGTATTACCAGAAATAGAACGATTTTCTAGACGCTCTTTATTAGCCAACATATAAGCGTAAGTCTTAGGTGCTGATTTCAATTCTTCTTCTGTGTGAGGTGGGACAATACACTCTTTCCATTCCTGAGTACCAGCTTTAATAATGGGGTGGATAAAAGTATCCTCCAAATCATTAAAATTATCTTTAATAAAAATTCGGTCTGCTAATGTTGCGATACCATTTTGCAGACTTTCATAAGATAATCCAATTTTCTCTCTAGTATTGTTCCAAGGGATTTGAATACTTGTTTTTACTTTTGATAATCCAACAATACCAGTATATGTGGAAAATCCATCAAATAATTGCTCTTTTGTGAGATCTTCAAAATACCAAAGTAAATTATTTTTTTCAATATCTTCTCTCATTTTTTTACCACTAGTATTTTGAATAAAAGAAAGCGGAGAAATATATAGTAGACTTCCAGTTGGTTTCAAAAATTTTTGACCAACTTCATAAAAGGCATAATATAAATCATACATACCAAAACAATAAGAATATTGTTCAATTTCTTGTTTTGTCTCTGGCATTAGATTGTGGATACGCACATATGGCGGATTTCCAATAACATAATCAAATTTACCAAACCATTCAGTCTGTTTAAAAGCTGAACCTAAAATTACATTATCTGATGGTAATATATTTTGCACTTTTTCGATGATATCAGCATCAATGTCAATAGCAAAAATATGTTCTTTTGGAATACCTTTATTTAAAAGTCCCGTAATAAATGCTCCATCACCACAACTATTATCTAAAAATAGAGATGTATCAATTTCTTTTTGGGTTAAATTTAAAATATCAATCATATGATTGACAATAGTATCTGGGGTCATAACTTGACCATAGTTTTTTACTTTATCAAACATTTTCTTTTAAACCTCCTATAAATTGCATAATTGCATCAGTTAAACAAGGAGAGATATTATCTTCACAATATTGTGCAGTAAAGTTATCATAATCCACTTCAAAATAATATGGGATAAAAGTTAATAAATCCCAGTAAGCAGATTTATAGGTTAAAAAGTTTTTATAATTATCCTTGCTTTTTTGAGTAGGAGTCTCAAAAACTACTTCACCATTACTCTTTTTATGATGAACCTTAGTGGGAATAAAAATTATTTGCATAATAGGGATACCGGCATTTATAAATAAATCAGATTCACCCTTCATATTTTCATAATAATTATTTGCATTTTTATTATATTCAGAGCGAATTCCCTTAAAATTGATAGCTCCTATGAATTTATCACCATTAAAAATGGCAATATCAACTTTCTTAGAGCCATAAGCCCAATAAACTCATATTCTGAATTGCACAGACTTCGAGTGGAAAAACCTTCTTTTTCTACCAGTTCAGCAATTTTAGAATGAATTGGTTCTAACAATTTGGAAGAGCGAGTCGTGGCAGGACCATATTTTTTTTCTGCAACTGCTTTAAATTGATCGGCAAACAACTGTTGAAATTCCATATTTTCTCCTCTTCTTTATATTATACAAAAAATTTTAGCTAAAGTCAATTTTTTCTTATATATTATATCATATGTTTTTATGAAAATCAATTAAGATTTTTATAAAAATATTGAACATAATACTTTATATAAAAAATATTGGAGGCAAGGGTGAGATTCGAACTCACGAATACCGGCTTTGCAGGCCGTCCTCTTAAACTACTTGAGTACCTTGCCATAAAAAGAAAGATGGGACTTTTATTTAATTGATAAAAGTCCCATTTAATACGTTAATAACCATAGTCGTATTTCTACGCTTTCTCTTCCTTCTTCCCCGACGCATGAAAGTATGTTCGGCATAATGGTGCGGTTGGAGGGACTTGAACCCTCGGCTTATCGCTTAAAAGGCGATTATTCTACCACTGAATTACAACCGCATAAGAGGAATATCAATCCTCTAAGTAATGGACTTCGGCATGACAATTAGCACAAAGTAAATCACATTTATCAACTTCTTTATACATTATGTCAATAGAAAAATTTGTATTATTTAAATTCACCTAAGATAAAGTAAATTCTTTTTCTTTTGGATTTCTATGATGAAATTGTAATGCTCCTTCGCATTTATCATATCCACATTTCTGACATTTTCCACCTTTATATTGAATTAATTTATGTTTTAAAATTCTTTTAGAGTGTCTTTGTCGTTCAGCGGAACTTAATCCAATAGGAGAACAATTATAGCAATATTTTCTTGATGAATTATTAGGAATAAATTTTTCTTTACATAAAATGCATTCTCTTTCTTCTGTTAAATCTGAAAAAGTAGAATTATTATTTGCTAAACATCCGCAACTTTTTATACTTCCATTTGTTAAATGAGCTGTCTAAATTTCTTTAAAATTTCCACAATCACACTAACATAACCAATAAGTATGTTTATTACGACTTGGTGCTTTTTTAATAACAGTTAATTTTCCAAATATTTGATTAGTAAGATCTAATGCTTTAGGCATTCGATTCACTCTCCTTTCAATATATTTAGAAAATTTAGAAACAAAATTAACTCATAGTGTCCTAAAAATTTCTATGAGCTACAACCGCATAAAAAACAAGACGCTCTTCTTTTTAATTTCATTACAAGCAAAAAGATTAATGGCTGGATGCGTCTTTAATAATTATTTATAATTTATCTGCTCTCTTAATTTTTTAGTTTTTTCAAACAATCCTCCAAAGAGAACAAATCGTCTATTTTCTAATATAATTTTCATCTAAACGACTTTTAATTTCTAGAGCCAAGTCATTTACACTATTCTGTTATATCATACTCATAGACCTACAAGCATTTGATTTTACATCAATCCTTTTAGTAGAAACTTAATAAAATAAGTTAATAGCACTGGCGAACCAGTAAAAAGAATTTTGCTGTATGGCTCTATGTTAGTTAATTAATCAGGCATCGCGATTTATCATAGACCGAATTAATAACTATGGAGCAAGATACCAGATTTGAACTGGCCCCGCCGGTTTGGAAGACCGGAATGCTAGCCGCTAACACCAATCCTGCGTAAGCATTTTCTTTATATTGTTGAAAATGCTAAACAATCAATAAAGAGAATAAGAATTAAAAAAAAATTTTGTACGTTTTATATATTTATTATATATTAAATTTTTAAAAATGTCAAATTTTCTTATTTCCTAATGTAATAACGCATATAATCTTGATATGCTTTTTCACGAGTAGGAAACTCATAATTTAAATAAGGATACACTTGCCAACGATACCAACGTGAAATTTCATTTTTATAAAAAGTTTCAAAATCACCTTCTATGGTATAATAATCGCAAATATCATAAGAACAAAAAATCTTTTTATACTCTTTGTAATTATAAGTTTCTTCAGAATTTTTTAGTTTTTGACGAACCTTTTTATTTGCGTATTTTTTATATCCGCGGTCTTTGCGATCGCCACTATAAGGTGTCTTTTTTCTACTTCTACTCATTCTTTTAACCTCCTTTAAAAGATGTTAAAAGATAGTCATTCGAGAACCCATTGGACTCACTCCTTTTAGATTAACTTAAATAATAATATGGTAGCTATGACCCGGTTTCATGGTCAATTACGAAGAGCAGTTAAAAGTTGTTATCTTTTACCTAAAATCTCTCTTCAACTTCTTACGAAGGACTAAGCCGTATCATTTGGTTTTCCCAACTTATTTCGACTTGCAGATTTGTTACCTACTGCTGTACTACCTGTTGACCTGTCTATGTCAACCCCGACTCGTCTATCTAATTTTCATTAAAGGCAACTGCCGTTAGCTATTATTATTTAATGGTGCGGGCGACGAGACTCGAACTCGTACGAGGATCTACCTCATGGGATTTTAAGTCCCAGGCGTCTGCCAGTTCCGCCACGCCCGCAGATATCAGCTTTAATGTCAGCCAACAACTTCCTCTTCAAGTTCCAGTCAGAATTACTGACGCTCAGTCCGTCTATTTTTTCTCTCGCGGGCTTTAGATAATATTTACAAGACCTCAAATAACATCCTTGAAGTTTGGTAAAGATTTTATTCTTATATTTGCTGATAAGGTCTTTCTTCATTTTATATAAATATTATATAATATTTTTTATAAAATGTCAAATTTTTCTTAATTCAAAAACAAGACTTATTATTTCCAGTTCCGTTGGGTTTAACCACTTCCCTACCTCCGCCATATAGTGGTGAGGAGGGCAGGATTCGAACCTGCGTAGCATCAGCGACGGATTTACAGTCCATTTTTTGCTGTTAAAGTCTTTTTTTAGCTTTCTATAAATATTATATATTAAATTTTTAAAAATGTCAAAAAATTACGGAAATTAGTGTAAAGTATTTTTACTTTACACGCCCGCATCCTCACAGCTTATGTCCATCTTATTGAATTTACGCAAATCCGCAATCTTCCAATTATAAGTGGGAGAATAGTTCCATGCTTTTCCACGTCTTCTTCCTCTATTCTTACTCTTGGTCGAGCACATAGGACATGAACAATGGATTTTATTTTTTGAATATTGATGTAAATTATCATAATAAGGATGAGTAAGATCACCATACACTTCTTTGGTGATTCTACGCTTTCTCAACGCTTTTCTTTTGGAAACATCACGATTATAAGCACGAGAATTAGATTTCATATAATATCCTCCTTATTAAATTAGTTGGCGCGATCGGTAGGACTCGAACCTACAATCGACGCTATGAACGCCGACACTCGCTTTCCAGGCGAGCCGACTACCAATTATCGCACGACCGCATATGGCGCGGGCGAGAGGATTCGAACCTCTGGAGGGTTGCCCCTCGCCGGTTTTCAAGACCGGTGTAATAAGCCAAGCTCTACCACGCCCGCATATAAAGGAGAAGAAAATCTTCTCCTTATTTATTACATCTCCTTAAGGAGACAATTTACCTCGTTCTCGGCAAAAGACTTATCGCGAGAAGCGTCGTTAAAGTAATTCACCATCTTATCGTAATGAGCCTGAGCCTGATCAAGAAGAGCCTGAGCTTCCTTCATCTTATACTCAGCGCGCTTCATGCGCTTTGCGGAAACCTTCGCATTGCAACGCGCGGCCGCGAGCTTCTTACCATTTTCAACATTAAAGCTATCACGAGGATCACACTTAGCATAGCCCTTGACTGTCCGACCGGCATATGTAGAAACCGCACTCACAGTCTTCTTGCCCTTGGGATCGTTGTACTCATAAAACTTATACTTGTCCAGAGAATAATTCATAATTTTACACCTTTTACACATTTATTTTAATCTTTTTGATTAATGGAGCTGATGACAGGAATCGAACCTGCAACCTATTGATTTATCTATCAATGCTCAATTACTTCCTCCAATCTTGGATAATTGTTTTGCTAATTCGTAATCTTTAGCAAAACTAATTCCTTTAAGTTGACCACTTTTTGGAGCGACAAATCTTAAAGTTTTTGTTACTGAACATTCAGAGATTGGAACTAAATAACATTTGCCATCCCAATAAGTGGCAAAATAGTCTACATCTTCTGCTTTATATCTTTCATTTTTTACTCCTGCACAATTTACATGAGTAGAACGACAGGAAAAGCAAATAGCATTTTCTTTAGCAGAAGCGGTTTTAACTTGTATCTTATATAAGTTACCGTTTATATCAGCGATAAAGTCATATTTGGAATTGTCCCCATATGGGATACTCACACTACACCCTTGAGCTACAAAAGCGGTTAAACATTGCAGCTCAGTTAAATTACCTTTTTGTTTTGAAGTTAATTCCATTTTCTTTTTTATTGAGTTTGATTGACAAATCAATTGCGCTACCAATTGCGCCACATCAGCATATCGGCACTAACGCAGTTCCCGCGTTCTTTCTCCCAATCTTTTTAACTTATCAATTAAAAAGCTCGTTGCCGAAAGAAAAAGTATAAGAAAGAAATTTTTGAAATCTTTCTATCTCAACTTTCTATATATATTATATATTATTTTTTTAAAAATGTCAAAAAATTTTATATTTTACTCTTTAGATAAATCAACTAATAAATTATATTCTTTTTCATCAATATAATTTAAAGCATCTTTTTTATCTAGCATAATTGGGATTCTTTTTCCAATTGAATGTTTATTATAGATTTTATTTTGAAAATAATAATTAGCCAATACTCGTGCTTTATGCATATCACAAATATAAGTAGCTCGTTTATTTACACTACCAAACATCTAATAATTCAAAGCAGAACACCATCCACATCCATTAGATACGGGACAGTCAATACATTTTTTTTCACTCTAAGAGTACATAGTTATATTATCAAATTCTTTTAAACGAAATTTACTTTCTGGAGTTTGTCCTATTCCTTCGTTTATATTTCCTATAATATAAGGTGGTTTATCCGAACCGAGAGAACTTTCCATATATCTTAAACAAGGAAATATGTCTCCTTTCCAATCTAAAGCTATCATATTTCCAACTCCTCCGCACCAATTAGTGGGATCAACATTTTTTTGAAATTTTGTATTATAATCTAAACCAAGGATTGAAGTCATTACTTTAAATTCTAAATTATTATCAATAATATAATTAGATACCTTTTTTAATTGTTGATATAATTTTTTAGCATCTTCAACACACCATACATTTTCATATACACAATTAGCATTTACATATTCATATCCATTTTCAAATAATGATACCATAGCTTCATATAAATAGTCTAAATTTTCTGGTGCTAAAGTCATTTTACTACCAATATATCCTTTATAATACTATCTATAATGTTTCACTGCTTTAATAGCTTCATCATAGCTTCCAGTTCCGTCTTTATGCAATCTGCAACTATCATGTAATTTTTTATTTCCATCAATTGAAATACTTAAAGATAAATGATTTTTATGTTTTCGTATATACTCTTGAACTTTTGGATCAAAATATAAAGTTCCATTACTAGAAATTGAAATTTTAAAAGTTTCGAGCCACGGGTGGTGCATTTTAATTAATTGTTCAATAAAATAATCGGTTATTTGTGAAACTAAATCAATTTCCAGAAAAGGCTCTCCGCCTATAAATTCAATAACGCATCCAAGACTATTCCCACTATCAATATAATCAGTAAAGGTAGCATCCTATTGTAAAATTTTATCAATAAAAATTTTTGCGGTTTTAAAATCCATTTTATGATGTCCTTTGTTAATCTAATAACAATAAGAGCAGCATAAATTACAATCGTCAGTTACTTGAAAAGTAATAGTTCTAACAAATCTATCTTTATATTTATGCATTTCTTCTGGAGGGTTTAAATATAGTCTACTTATTTTTCCATCAAAAGTCTCTTCTTCAATAAATCCGTCCCATTTATCGAGCATTTACATAAACCTCTTTTTTATGAAAATTTAAATCCCAATCATAAACTTTTCCGTCTTCCATGAGAGGTTTTATATATTCTTCTTCCAATTTCTATTTAGCTATTTGATATTCAGCATAAATTTCTAAATATTCATCATGATATTCATTAAATAGCTCAGAATTCATTTTACTTTCTATCATAAAACTAAGTAAATCTTTACGAGCTCCAACTTCATAGGTTAATTTTTCTAAATAATCACTAAATCCTTCATCTATTGAAATTTTTAAAGTTTCATTTTTCATATTTAAGTAATTCTCCTTTTTATCATAACCATTAATTTAAAATCTAAGGAAAAGAAAATTCATATTTGGATTTTCCACTTTCTTTTTCAATATTATTAATTTTACTAATAATATCTTCTGTAGTTTTTTGATTATTTTTTGTACTACCTTCTTTTAAAATAATGTTTAATAATTCATACAAGATATCTAATTTTAAATTAGTATCTAAAATAGAATCAATATTATCAAGTATTGTTTGTCTAAAAGAATTTAATTCTGTTTTATCAAAATTAAATAAAAAATTAAAATTAGTCATAAGAAAATATTGAACTATATATACAAAATTACTAATATTAAAATAATTTGTAATCCAATTAAATTTATTTAATTCAATTTCCAATTTTTCCATGGCGCTTTTTATATTACTAAGATTATCAAGTTTATAAGTATTTAAATAATTATTTATAAACATAGAAATAAATTCAATTTTATTTTCTTCTGAAACTAAGATAATATAATCATTAATATCTTTATAATCCTAATCAGTATTATTATTATTAATTATATCTAATAAAAGATTAGATAATTTTATATTTAATTGACCGTCTAACAAAATAAACATCTCCTTTTTTATTTAGAAACTCCAGAGCATGAGCTACAAGCACATCCTCCACATGACGTACACTAAGAAGAACAAGCCGCATTAGAGCATCCTCCCCTACAACTTCCTCCACATCCACCAGTACAACCAGTACAAGAACTTACACAAGATCCTTTACATCCACTGTAGCCACAACTACTAGTACAACTACTAGAACAACTACCAGAACAAGAACCAAAACAAGTTCCTTTACAGGTATTATCACAGCCGCGGCAACCACCATCACAACTACCAGAACAAGAACTAGAACAATTATTACTACATGCTCCACCACACCCAGAACAGCTATTATAACATGTTCCAGTGCAACTATAGCACATTCCAGTACAAGAAACAGCACAATCTGTACCTGAAGAATCGTAATAACTTCGTCTAGCGTAAGTAGTAACATATCCTTCCATACGGCTAACTTCTTGATCTAAAATAGTTTTATTTGTGCCTTCTGTATTAGATGTATTATTAGAATTTATAGCATTCATCGGAATGGCGTTTTTTTCAAAATATTCATCTTTTATTCTTGAATTTGATGTTGGCGTAGTTGAATAATCATAAGTAGTACTTCCATAAGAAGCAACAGATCCTGTATAATTTCTACGCTAACATTCAGCTTTCACTTTCTATTTTAAAGCAATTAAACGATCTGCTTTTAATCTTGAAGCCATGTTTTTCCTCCATTCTTATATTAATATTATAACTAAAATTTTATCTTTAGTCAAATTTATAATATATAAATAATTAACGGCTGTGTTATAATTTACTAAAAACCAACTTAATTATAGGGAGAATTGATACTACAGTTTTGCAGTATCTATATTTTTTTCTATTGATTCTATTATGTCATAAATTTTTTACTGTTGGACACTGAAATAAAATATAACAAACAGAAGTAATAGATGTTATTGCGTAATCATAATTTTCTCCATATTTATTTTAGTCGAGAAAAAAGAAAATTTTAATACATTTGGCCATAAAAATTTACTTCTTATAAATTTTCTATTTTTATCCAAGATGCGGTTGTTATTGGACCAGCCGTAAAGGCCCCTGTTCCGGCATTAGTATAGAATTTTTTATTTATAGTATCATATAAACCTAAAATGTTTGATGAATTTTTTGCAGGAATGAAGTTGCGTATTTTAGTCGTACTATTATATAAAGAGCAACTATAAATTTTGCCAGAAATTAACTCAGAAGAGGATCCAGATCTATTGTTTCCAAATAAATAAATGGGATAAGTTGTTGTAAAAGATCCGGACCCGCCACTTCCTTTATTGCTATTATCAATGATAACATTATTGGAATAAAGCTTAACTGAATGTTTTGAACCGTCTGCTAAACTGACAGCTAATGATCCAGTATTAAAAGTAGCAATAGTGACTGCCAGCATAAAACTACTTACTTTATATCCCTTATCACTACCAGCAATAACTCCTTTAGAAGTAGAAGTAGAAAATTTTATTTGCATTTTCGTATTTTCAGATGGCACAACGCCAGTATTAATATACTAAGTCCCGCTTGACTAGATATATTCTAAAGCAGTATAGCCAGTTGGGAGAGACTGAGGATTATATTTTATATAAATATTTTTATGATTTATCCAATTTGTTTTTTTGAATAAAATTTTATTATTTTCTTTCCAAGTATTATTTTTAATGTATATAGATAAATTATTTTTAGCTTCTATAACAGTAATACGCGCGTAACCATTACCACTATGCCCAGTTTCAGTGGTTCCTGTTGGAGAGGTAAATGAAGTATTACCAGCAATAGTTTGAGCATTTACCAAATAATAGTTACTATTTAACAAACAACCAGAAGGATAATTAGAAGCGGTTGATGAAGTATATACATAGCCAGAACCTCCCCCTGGGCTAACATATTTAGCTTCTGTACAAGCTCCACCTCCATACCAGCCGCCGCCGCCACCACCATTAGGATTACCTCCGGTTCGAGTTCCTGCGCCACCTTTTCCAAAAGTTCCTCCACCACTCGTGGAAATCTATGTGCCAGGATATTCTCCACCACCACTTAGACCCCCACCATAACCATCAACACAACTTCCCCAAGCTTCAGTGCCGCCGCCTCCGCCTGCTACAATAATACGACTGTACCAATGATTAACAGTATCAAAAGTTGTAGAATTATGCTCTCCTCTTAAGCTAATATCAGTTCCCCCACCCCCAGTATTCTGATAGCTACTATCTGAGACCGAATATCCTCCTCCGCCATTCCATCCTCCTATCAAAGTAGTATTTCCTTTTCCACCTATATAAAAATAAAGGACTGTATTGGTCTATAATTTTAAAATTCCAGAAGAATATCCTCCTGGAGGAGCACTTTTCCCGTTACTAGCTGAAGAACTTATACCCCCCTAGGCCCCCCAACATTCTAATTTATAAGTACCTTTTGGAAGGTTAATAGATTTACACATTCCGCTATAAGGACAATTTAAAATATCTCCTGTTTGAATATTTGAAGGAATCGTAGTCGTTAAATCATAAGTCGCCAAAGTACCACCCCTTTTTAAGATTTACTAAAGATCTGGCTCCAAACACCCTCTTTTTTTATGGAAACTTTTTTAAAATATTTCCAATCTGATCCTTTTGGACCAGCGATGAATGTTCCAGTTCCATTATTATTATAAAATTTTTTTTCAACAGTGTCGTACATACCAATTACGCCATTTTCATTTTTACAAGGTAACATATTTCTAACAAGCGTTCCGCTGTTATATATTTTTAAATAATATATTCTACCTTTCGCGCAAGTAGATGAACCAGTTGGGTTATCGCGCAATACCTATATCGGACAATCACCAGTAAAAGATGAAATAGTTGTTCCTGTTAAAACAGTTACCCCATCTTTTTTAACATAATTATTTCCTACTTCAAATTCGATTTTTTGATTCGCAGGAAAACTATTTGCTATACCAATCAATCGACTTGATTGCATATCCCAATATATCTATCTATTATAATTAAAAATACGGTAATCATTATTATCATTACTGACAATACATCCAATAATACAAGCGCCTGTTACTTCAGTCATATAAATACCAAAAGCAAAAGATGTATTTTGTGTAGGTGTTATGCCTGTATTAATGTATTGTGTACCAGTTCCCTCAATATATTCAAGTGGAGTATAAGCTCGTGGAATTGTAGGTATTCTAACTAAACCACTAGAAAGATCTTTCCATGTAGAAGTTTTAATACTTAATTTAGTACCATAAATATATGTTTTTTCAAAGTATGGAATATTAGAATCACACCAGGTTTTATCAGGTTTATTACCTGAGCCAAAACATTCGGTTAAATCTATGAGCATTGCATCATCTACCCAAGCGACTTTTCCTGATGCCATATTTTCAAAGTCAAAACGGAATTGATAATAAGCACCTGTCGACCAGTTAGAACGTGTATTGCGCCAGCTCATCATTTGCCATGTTTTAGCTTTGGCGCTCTCTGCGTAGCTTGTGCCCATATAGGGTTCTGCTATTGGCCAATAACATTGCATAGAGCCAACATCACCAGCTGTGTCTTCATACATATAAACACGAACATAATAAATATGTCTAGTTGTCATTTTATAAGTATCAGTGGTCACGATTAATGATTCACTTGCAGAAGTAGAAGATACTTTTAAAGAATAGCTTCCACTTCTTTTTTTAGAAGGATCAAAAGCAACGGTACAAGATGAATTAGCAACCCAACCTGTATTTTCAAATCCAGGATTATTTAGCATATTTATAAGAGTATAAAGTCCTGTTTTAGGAATCACTGTTGGTTTATTAGGTTCAGGGACTGCCAAAATTACCCCTCCTTTTACTCACTATATTGAATCCAAATATCTCCATTCTTACCGTCAGCAGTTGTTGGAGCAGAAGTGGACATTATAATATTGCGGACTTGAGGTGTGATATAATCTGTATTAGACTAAGCAACAAGAGGACCTGTCATTGTTATTCCAGATTTAGGCACATAATTATTAAGGTTGCTTATAGACCATTTATTAGATGAGTCAATTGCGAGAGAATCTGTTGCACCAAAAGATTTAAAATAAAAATTGTAATTATTATGGTCTTTAAATACTTCATTTAGTTGATAGGTAATCACAGTTTCTGCCCCACCAGCTTCATTATCAGTAATATTTTTTTTAATACAAATTATATCTCCTTTTTTAAAATGCTCTACAATTTCAGAATAAGGGGTACTTCCATAAGTTCCAACAAATATTCCTCCATTTTCAGCCATTTGTAAAAAAATTCTAGGTTTAGACATATTATTCCTCCTTATTAAGTCCAAGCAACAGGAACGGCAGTCCAGGCACTGGTGTTAGAACTTCTATATTTAAGAAATCCAGTTGAAGAAGTAGTATCAATCCAAAGGAGCGGAGTGGTGCCTGAAGCAGGAGCAGTTGTTCCAATATAAATAGCATAATTAGTATTTGTACCTATTACTGGTGTTTTATCTATAGTAGTCCAAGTACCGTCTGCTCGTAGATATTTTGCGGTTCCGCCTCCTGAAGCGGGAACAGTACCAGCTTTAGATGAAGTGAATGTAGCTGGTGTTGCACTATCAACATATTTCTTTGTTGCTATATCTCCATCCGCGCTCGGTGTATATGAACTATCCATAGTAATTTTACCATTTTTAGTCATTATATTAGATTTATTTTTATATACAGCTTGTGTAACATCATCAGGAATTGTAGCAAGCTTATTATCAATAGTAGTTAAAGCATCATTAACTTTTGTATTAATAGTAGTGCCAGCTGCCTTAACTTTATTATCAATAGAAGTCTCTGCATTTGAGACTGCTTCTTGAATTATTGCAACTTTTTCATCAACATTAATAGAAGCTACTCCTTCGATGCCCATAACAGTAATATAATCATCTTTTTCAGCATTAAAACCCACTAAAGTAATTGTTTTACCAGAGATTGTATAATTCTCGGTTTCTTTCATCATAATACCATTGTAGAATACTGTTAAAGCACCACTATCTTCAAAATCAAATGGAATAGTAAAAGTTGATTGCGTTGCATTGGTTACTGTAAAAGTGTACTTATTAGGCGCCGCCGCATAATCAGTGCCGGCGACTGCTTTACTAATAGTAGTACCATCACTTTTTAAAATGCCTGTTGGTAAAGAGATAAGAGTAGCTTCAACGGGAGTTTCCCAGCTTCCGCCGTCAGTGTCTTTTACTAAAGTATCACCCGCGGTTCCGCCTTCAGGAAGTCCATTACTTGAACTAAAATCTAAATCATTAACTTTAGTTGTTCCATCACCGATTTTGATTTTATTTAAATCATCATAGATGATAATTTCGCCTTTTAAAGGAATAAAATTAGTCGCTTTTGCCCAATTCGCGGAACTATCATGCTTTTGGACTATACGACCTTGGTATGTTTTATTAGCCATATTATTTTCCTTTCTTTAAAAATTTTTATTGTTTAACTGCATTTGCTTGAAGCCAAGTTAGAAGGGTTCCTGTAGCAGGCCCATCAAGAGTAATAGTGCGATAAGCGTTATTAATCCAAACATAAGCATTATCGTTACCTTCGTTATAACTTGCTACTTGGCCAATATTTCCATAAGTTATAATAGAGGTTGAATTACTATATGCAATACCAAATGAAGTCGCTTTAAGATTATTTGTTGTAAAAGAAATATTAATTGTTGCTAATGCAGTTGAACTGCGAGTGGTAGGAGCAAAATCTTTAATAACCCATGTTTCAGTAGTGTCAACAACAGGAGCAACTTTCATGCGCACGAGAGAATTATTTATTTTTAAAATATCTTTTTTTTCAGAACTCTATTTTATTCTTACTAAATTACCATTTTCCGCGATATTATCACTATTAATAGAAATTAAACTATTATTAGTGATAACAAAATTTTTATCTTGTAATAATATCTTCATTGATTTCTCCTTTCTTTAAGGAATAATATTTATCCAAAAGCTATAAAATAATATTCAGTCCCTAAATAATTAAAACCTGTATAAGTATAATTGCCTTTAGTACCAGGCGTAGAAACTTCTTTAATAATAAAACCTGTATCATAACTTTCAAAAAATGGGGAAAACATAGCTTTATTTAGCATAAATGTTTGATTTGTAGCATTATTATTTATTGATTTAGAGGTATCTGAGCAAAGAATAATACTTTTAACAGGAAACCCTGTTTCTATTTTTTGAGAATAAGTTCCTGCCGTTCCTTTAGTACAGTTTCCGACATATGATCCTTGAACTATTAAAGTCTTACTACTACTTAAATTATTCTATAAATCACTATCTAAATCATCTTTTGAAATTTTATTTTTAAAAGCTAATGAACCCAAATCTGCGAACCATTTAGAAATTTTTCCAAAAATCGTCCGCAAAGTATCTCCAGAAGTAAGATTATTTCTCGTAGATGCCTAATTGAAAGAAGAAATTACATCACTCGCTTCACCTTTATAATTAGAAGCATAAATATAATTCCAAGGTAGACTACTTGAGCCTAAATCCGCAGCATTCTTTTTATAGGGAGTGATACTTCCGTACATAGTATCTCCACCTCTATTTAAAAGAGTGCCATCAATTCCACCGTATATACCAGTTATAGCTAATTGAATGAGCGCAAGCCAAGCCTATTTAGGGCGCGCATACATAGTAATACGCATTCTCTTTTCAGCACCGGGGTATTGTTTCTAAGGAGGATTATTGTTTGCTAAATAAATATTCGTTACGGTCTAATTCTAATGAATATCTTTCTATTCTTCAACTGTATACCATCCATAATCTTCTCGATATTTTTCAACTTTAATATAATTAGGAAGCTATCCATAAGCACGCCAATATAATGCTAAAGAATTTTCAAATTTAATACTATCTAAAAAAGTAATATCTATTACTATTGGAACATTATTAAGATTTATATAAGATGAATAATCTTCTCCGGCGAGAGACTAAGCATTTTCCCAAATAGTATTATTAGATGTTGGATTTATATTGGTATTTTCATTAATTGCTTTATACCAAATATTATTAACTTTTACATAAGCTCCAGCGGGATAAGTTTTAGAACTATTCCAATCAAAATCCCCAGCGAATCCTCCGCAAAAGTTAATATAAGTTCTTGCTTTACCATCAAAAAGATTATCAATAGCAGTTGTATTAAAAGGCATTTCATAATCGCCATAATAAATTTTAATTGTAGAACCTTTTAATCTTTCAAATCCGGCGCCATTAATAGCAGGATTTATAGCAACGTGAGTTGGTTCATTGCCAATAGAATTAATACCACCGCTAATCTAAGCTCCATCAATTGCTTCAAAAGGTAAATCTTTTATTTTAGTAGATCCTGTGCCGATTTTTATTTTACGCAAATCATCATATATAATTAACTCTCCTGCTAAAGGGACAAAATTACCAGCTTTTTCCCAATTTTCACTAGTATCGTGTTTTTGAGAAATGCGTCCTTTATATATCTTTGCCATATTATCTCCTTTCTTTGAGAAAATAAAAAAATGGTGCTACCTCTTTTGTATAATTAGAAGTAACACCATTTAAAAAATAGTTTTCTCAATAATCATTTCCAAAAGAGTAAAACCAAAAATATATATTCAAATTTTAAGTTATCAATTTCAAACTTAAATTTTTTTACCTACATTATATATTAGTTTTTAGAAATGATAATATATCGAATTCGCCCAAAAGAAAAAAGGCTCTCAATTAAGAGAGCCTTTAATTAAATATTTACTGTAGAAGTCCCACAATCAAAAATAACATAATTAGCATTAGTATTAACGCTAATTTCATCTAAAGTCGGCATTTTATGAACGTGGTCTTCACGAGCATATTTAGCAGAAGTACCAACTGTAGCTGTTCCAAGATTTTTAGGAGCAACATTTCCAGCGACAGGAAGAGTTTGTTGATTTGGCATTGTAATAGTTAATGTTTGTTCAGTTAAACCAGTAGTATGACCATATTCATCAACTACAACTTTTGGAACTTTAATGGATCCAGAAGCGCCATAGCCAGAAACACTTACGTTCGCAGTTGCGCCCTTAGTTGCGCCACCTGTTGGACCTTTCTTAGCATGCTTAGCATCAAAAGTAACGCCATTGGAACCAGAAGTACCAGTTAAAACTACTACATCATCATCAGTAGCAGTAGCAGTAATAGTTTTTAAAGCGTAAGAGGTGTCATCACCAAGTTTTTCCCACTTAGTGCCGTCCCATACAAATTCTAAATGGTTATAAAGAACTACGTCGCCCTTTTGAGCATTAGCAAAAGTATAACCAGTGATTTTCGGGTCAGTAGTAGAATCTTCGGTAATTGCCACAGTGGCAGCACCAATAAAATGCATTGCAGAACTAAGACCAAGATCTGCTGCTGTAACATTAAAAGTTTTCGCGGAAGAGCCATCAAATGTAGCTTTAGTGGTGCCACCAACTTGAAGAGTTAAAGCATTAGCTACTTTACTAGCGCTTGTAGCATTCGTTGCATTATCAGCCTTATCGGCATGAGTCGCATTAGCAACTTTACTGGCAGTAATCGTGATTGTTTTTCCAGCTGAATCAGGAGTAATAGTAATTCCATTACCAGCAACTAACTTTACAGCATCACTTGCTCCAAAAGAAGTAGTTCCAACAATAATAGTCTGGTTACTGTTATTATCTGGAATAGTGATAGTAGATACTGAAGTCCAACTATCATTATTTTTTTCTTTACTTTGTAAAGTAAACTTATGTTTATCAGTGCCATCTTGAACTAATTTATAAGTAGTATTAGTATCTACTGTCATAGTGGGAGTATTTTTAATCTCACTATAATCATAAGATGGTTTTGTTGCAGTTTTTGCCCAATCATAAACATCTGCAGCAAGACCGGAACCCCAAGGCAATTCTTTCCAAGTTGTTTTACCATCACCAACTTTAAATAATACAGTTGGGGCGGTAGTTGTTGTGCCAGTCGTTACGGCAGGCACATAACATAAACCAATTTCACCATTTAATAAAACTTTTGTTTCATTAATAGTCCAATTGGCTAGAGTATCATATTTTAATTTAATACGAGTATTAAAAGTTGTATTAGCCATTATTTAATCCTCCATATATTTAAAAAAGGAGAGGATTAATCCTCTCCTTTTATTTTAATCAAATTATTGTAGCATTACCACCATCAAGGATAAGTTCATCACCATCATTTTGATAAAGCTTATTAACATTTAAACTATTAACAACACCAACACCCTTATCAGAGATAGAAATACTATCTTTAGCATCAGAGCTAATAATTAAACCAGCGCGTTGTGCGGTAGCTAATGGAATATTAACAGTTTTATTAGAGATTGCGAGTTCAGTACCATTAACCTGAACCTTCTCGATGACATTAACCTAAGCGGCATCCCAAGCATTTACTTTTTCAGCACTGATACCATCAAGTACATCCTTGTTATTGTGAGTATGCTTAGCACTCTCAAGAGCAACAATACGCTTACCAACATCGCCTTCATCAGCGAGGCTCTTTTCAACTTTAGTAATACGACCCTTTACAGTACCAGCAGTAGCATCATCGCCAATCGCGGTCTTGTTAGCGTCCGCGGTATCTTGAGCGGCTTTAGCAGAAGCAAGAGCCCCATTAATAGTTTTAGTACCAGCAGTATCCGCTTCATCGCCAAGTAATTCAGATTTTGCGGCCTTAGCAGCATTTTTAGCGGCCCAGATTGTATCTTTAGTAGTGGCATCAGTTTCTTCACCAATTAAAGTACTCTTAGTAGAGCTAATTGAATTACTTAATGCTGTGTTATAATCATCGGCAGCTCTCTTCGCGGCATCAGCAGCATCTTTAGCGGCCTTAATAGAAGTATCCTTAGCATCAGCATAGCCCTTAGCTTCAGTCTTAGTAGCATAATCCTTTGCTTCAACATCGGCCATAGTGGTCTTTGTATTGGCAAGATCATAAGCCTCTTTAACTGTATGATTGTAGTTTGCTTCACCGAGGATATCAGTCTTAGCTTGATTTACTTTAGCATCAGCATTTTCACCAGCAGTAGTAATTGCTTCTTCTTTGGCTTTAGCAATAGCATCAGCGACACTACCGGTAGAACCAACTGCTCCTTCAACTGCGGTAATGCGTTCAGCTAATTTGTCAGTTTTATCTTTTGTATCCTGCTTAGCAGCAGCTTCAGCCGCATCAGCACGAACCTTAGCATATAACTTAGCGCCATGAATGGTATCGCTATTTTCAGTATCGACATCAGTCGTACCATCTTCTCCACCAAGAGTATGAATTAAATTATCTCTTGCAGTATTAACAGTAGCGACAGTTGCGACTTTATTGCTTGCAGAGTAGTCTCCATCAAATACAAGATTATCTTGCTTAGCCTTTAAAGCATCGCCTAATCCTGAAATCTTACTTTGAGGGAGTTCAGGAAGATCATCAACAGCAAGAGATTCACCTTTAGTAACAAGACCTTTAGCATCATAAGTAATTTTAGTCGCAGTTCCTGCGGTAATAGCATTATTAGCTTTTACAGCAGCTTCAGCAGTAGTCTTTACTCCCGCGATGGCAGTTGCATTAGCTGCATCTGCTTCTTCCAAAGCTTTTACTTTAGTATTATAGGCAGACTTTTCAACAAAATCGCCAGCATCTTGCTTTGCAGTCCAAGCATCAATCTATTCTTGAGTAATAGAAGCTGCGGGTTTTCCTTCAAGAGTACTAACACGTCCAGCAAGAGCAGTTAAATCAGCGACCTTAGCATAATCACCGATCTTAAGAGCAGCAACCGCATCATCTACATATTTTTTAACAGTAGCGGTTTCGCCTTCACCAGTACCAAATCCTACAAGAATCGCCTTTAAAGCATTAATTTCAGTAGTTAAACCTTGCGCGACTTCAGGATGTTTTGCGACCCAATCAACTAATTCTTTAAAAGTATTAATAGTACCATCATCAGTGACTTTGCTAGCAAAATCATCAATAGCATCTTTAACCGCTTTATCAACAGAACCTTCGCCAGTGCCATTTAAAACACCGATAGCGTCTTCATTAGCTTTAATGCGTTTACGAAGTCCAGCAGTATCGTCAGCACCAACAACAGCTTCAAGAGCATCAAGATCATTTTGAGCATTTTGAGCTTTATCATCAGCAGCTTTAGCATCAGAAACACCTTTATCTGCTTGTTTTTGAGCTGCTTCAATTAAAGCATACAAACCACTAGCAGCTTCAGAATCAGTAGAAGCCTTACCAATTTCAGTTATAAGAGAATTAATTTTCTTATTCAAATTAGCAATATCAGTACTAACATCACCAGTACCAGAGGTTTGAGCTAATTTAACAAGATCGCCTGCTTCATTACTGATTAAGTAAGCTTCAGCAACACCATCAGTAAATAAAGTTAAAATTTGACCGACATAAGAAGTAGCGCCAGATTTAGCGTATGCTTCTAAATCAGATTTATTATACCATACGGCAGTAGTATCAAGAGGGATAGGGTTACCACGCTTGATATTCATAGGAAGAGCCATATAGGCAGCATTATTCAAAATTGTAGCCATATTATATTATTCCTCCTTTAAAAATTAACCAATAGTAACGGCATAGGTTTCAGTAGCATCAATTGAAGCAGGTTGATATACCCAAATAGTATAAGGAGCAGCTGCATAACCTTCAGCGCCTTCAACATTAACCGTACCAGCTTGCTTTACAAAGCTAGCAGTAGCATCAGCATTCATCGCGCTAGGCATAAGAACTTTAGTTACATTATAACCAGCAGGACAAGCAATGACAACTTTAACTGCTCCGGCGCCTGCGCCAAAAGTGGTGATAGTCTTTTTAGTAGCAGCTTCATGCTTTAACCCACGAATAACAGCACTATCAAGAACGGCATCAGATTTAAGAGCGCCATAGAACATATGACGAACCCCTTTAATACCACTTGAAGTGGCGGTTTTAGTACCAGCAGCAATTTTACCTGCTTCATAAGCATTACCTAAGTTAGTCTTAGGAGTAGCACCAGCAACATGCTCTATAGAAACAGAGACTTTCTTTTCTGCAGCTTCAGCAACTACACCTTCAAAAGTACCAGTAGCGCCCGTTAAAGTCTTACCATCACAAGTAGCGGTAATAGTCCCAGCAACAATTCCAGTATTAGGACCATACGTATAAGAACCTGTACTTAATTTAGCATTATAACTAATATTCTTGCTAGTGCCAATTTCAAAAGTACCAACATTAGTAGCAGTTACACTAGCAGCAGGTTGAGTTGTACTAGGATTTTTTTCTTCTGCTAGAATGGATTCTAAGACTTGTTTAACGTTCTTACCAGCAGCAGTAATGGTGCCAGACCCAGAACCAGGAACTGTCTTTACGCCAATATTAGCAGTATAAATTAAATCTTTATCAAAATAAACATTGTCAGCACGATAATTGCCATCCATAGCCTTCCATTCGCCATCATAAACATATGCAGTATAAGAAGACTTGCCACCCGCGATATCGCGCTTTACGATTGCGGTATCGCCGCTATGAATCTCAATATCACCAACGGCCGCGTTAATTGCTTCAACATCAGTTGTTTCGCCTTTTGGAAATACTTCAAAATTAAGTGCGGCTTCGCCACCAAAATATTTTAAATCAGCATAGGTGCTTACGCCATTACCAATTTTCATCTTGTTGGTGTCGATTTCAATACCGATTTCACCTTTTTTAAGAACTACATCACTATGAGCCGCCCAATTAGCAGCAGTATCGTTGCGTAATTGGAAACGAGTATTTAAGGTTTTAGTAGCCATAAAATAATTTCCTCCTTGATTTAATCAATTGCGCTTCCACCATTAATTATATCATACTAATCCTATCCATATTGGATAGGAACAATCTATGATTTTTCATTCACAATGTAAGGAAGCCATTCATTATTCTAAAAGATTGAAATAATTTCTCCTGAATAGTTATAACGGGAGATCCAAGTTATTGCTTCAATCATAGAATTAAAAGAAGTTTTTTTGGTAATATATTTTAATTTACCAACATCATCATAATAATAAGCCTCTGACTGATTTTCACCAGTTGTTAAAATTAGACTTTCTTTTGGAATAATACCTTGTTCGATGCTGGATTTAATTTTATTTTTATCTGCGTAAACAACATTAAACGCCATATTATCCCTCCTTTATTATATTATAATAACCATTTACTAATTTTTGTTTATAACCAGAAGCAATGAATTCTTCAGGAAGAGGTTTATTAAATTTTCCGCCTTTAATAATAATTTCGGCGTTATCCATACTGGAAAGAATTTTATCACAAGTAGTTTCAAAAATTCCTCCATTAATGGTTAAAGAACCAGTATTGAGGTCGTCATTATTCTTTTTACATTGAATAATTTCATAACCATCATTGGTATAGAAATAACCATCATTTATAGTCATACTCTTACCAATATTATAAATCATACCATAGAAATTACCACCATTGATTTCACAAATACCAGCGTCATCATTTTTTACAGTAGCATAAGCATTAATAAAAGTTCCACCATTAATAGTTAATTTAGGGTATTCCGCGGATTCGCCTAAATGATATTGAGTGAAATAGTCATAATAACCATTCTCAATCATATTAGATAATCCGCCTGGAGAAGAAAATATTCCATCATAAATAGACATTTCACCATGATTAACTATTACATAATATCCATTGCCTTTTTCGTCAATAGAACGTTTATACTCACCATTCATAATAATTGTATTTCCATCATTCTCAATAGAAGCTTTTCTATGTTTATTACATTCAATACATCCGTCTCCCGAAATAACTAGCGAAGCGTTATTATTAATTTTAACTGGATTGGCTTCATTATTTAAGATGTTAATATTATTTAAATCAACATTAATATTTTTTCCTTCTGGAATGTTAATATTTTTGACTGTTTTCTACAAAATTATTGTATCATTATTAGTAGCATTTTGAATAGCTTCTTCAATAGTGGAATATTTTGTTCCATTAATTTCTACTTCATCAGCAGGTAGTCCTTGATCTTCACCTTTAATTTTTATAACTTCTACAGTTCCTTGAGAAGATTTACCTTGTAATAATCTCCATTCTTTCCCATCGTAGATATAAAAATCTTCTCCAACTAAACACATTGTACCTTCTTTAATATCTGGATCTTCAGGTAAAGATTCTTTCTATCCAATAAAATAAGCAACATCATTAAAATATTTGTTTATTTCATTTTTTATCTCATTTTCTGTAAGATAAGGAAGATTATTCCACGTGCGAACACCATCGCCAACTTTTAATCTACCAGTATCTATTTCAAAACCAGGTTCACCAGGTCCTAAGAGAATATTTTTTTCAGTCCAAGAAGCTGCTTTTCCGCGTTTAAAATAGAACTTTGATTTCATATAAACATCAGCCAATTGAACACACCTCCTTAATCAATACTACCGCCATCCCAAATATATGTATTATCAGGATCAGAGGGCTCGGTACTTCCGCCACCACTACTGTTATTACTATTGGATTTCTATTCGACCCAAGTATTATTATCTTGATAAATATATAATTTTGATGATTTAGGAATAAAAGCAGTACTGCCAGGGAGCAATGAAATTGTTGGAATTTTTTCAATATCTTCAACAGAATCAACTATGAATTTTTTTAATCCATAATTGACTTTACCATTTTGATGTGTTAAAGTATACATCTTATTGCCTCCTCTTTTATTACATCATTCTAAATAATATAAAAAAATATTCTTTATGAATATAAAAAATTGGCCTACTGAAAATCTCAGTAGGCCAATTAATTTTAATAATTGTTGTAGGTGGTTAATAAAGCATCTAATTGTGTTTTAAAACTAGCATCACCTGACGCCACCTTAGTATTATTTCCCAAAGCAGTTGTTATAGCGTTAAACCAAACCACTAAACGTAAGGGATTAGTATCATTTATGATAGCAATTGAACTATTTAAATAAGTATTTATATATCCCGCGAAAGTATTTGCTTCACTTCTGGAATAGTCTTTCCAAGTAAATGCAGGCCACCAAACTGCGTAATAAGTTATAT